>JACCDH010086840.1_pt1 | contig 10575 bp, 7 predicted proteins | sample 7442481 | NCBI WGS metagenome assembly JACCDH01 (sample SAMN15323433, study PRJNA562643) | freshwater metagenome | isolation source: river surface water | place: USA:Blue River Watershed | collected 2017-08-15
AAGTTTCGCCAATCGTCAAAAACGTCATAGTTCGGAAGAAGTTGCTTGTCATAGCTTCCCAACAATTCCCCGGCGCGAATGGCAGCTGCGGAATTGTGCGCTATCGCCTTCGAAGATTGAGATGGGTTCTCGTGCTGTGCGATCCTCGAGTAGCCAACCAAGAGGGTCAGATTTGGAATTGCCTCGCTAAAGGCAACAAGTTCATTCAGCGCCGCCTCCGAAGAGGCCACGATGTCCCGTCTGTAACTTAGATCGCCCAGGGGGTAACCACAGAGTGCCAGCTCCCCGAAGATGACCAGATCAATCCCGGCTTGAGCTGCTTCGAGCGCACAGGATTTGATCTGGTTTAGATTGCCTGCGAAGTCACCCACTATTGGGTTGGTCTGCGCGAAAGCGAGCCTTATAGGTAGCACAAGCACTAGCCTATTAGCTAGCAAGGAAGGTAGAGCATGGATAAGCAGCAAGAGTTCGTTCTACGAACAATTGAAGAGCGCGGTGTGAAATTCATTCGTCTGTGGTTCACCGATGTTGCAGGAACACTGAAGTCGGTTGCGGTAGCTCCAGCCGAAATCGAAGGCGCTTTCTCTGAGGGTATCGGCTTCGACGGTTCTGCCATCGAGGGGCTCGCTAGAACCAGCGAGGCTGACATGCTCGCAAAGCCTGACCCTTCAACCTTTCAGATTCTTCCCTGGCGTGGAACCGTTGACCCGGCCGCAAGAATGTTTTGTGACATTGCAACTCCTGATGGCAAGCCAGCATCGGCGGATCCAAGGAACGTTTTGCGCAGGGCACTAGATAAGGCAGCCCGAATGGGCTTTTCCTTCTATGTCCACCCCGAGATTGAGTTCTATCTACTTAAGTCCTCAGATCTTGGTTCCGATGGACAGCCCGTTCCGGTCGACAACGCCGGATACTTTGACAACGTTCCCGGTGGAACCGCTCACGATTTCAGGCGCCGTGCGGTCACCATGCTTGAGCAGCTCGGGATTTCCGTCGAGTTCTCGCATCACGAGGGCGGTCCAGGCCAAAACGAGATTGATCTTCGATACGCCGATGCCCTTTCAATGGCCGACAACATAATGACGTTCAGGACCGTTGTTAAGGAGGTGGCTATCGAACAGGGCGTCTACGCGACCTTTATGCCAAAGCCATTCACCAACTACCCTGGTAGCGGTATGCACACCCACTTCTCATTGTTCGAGGGGGATAAGAACGCATTCTTTGATCCAGCCGCCACTTACCACCTCAGCAACACTGCCCGTCAGTTCATGGCCGGAATTCTCAAGCACGCACCTGAGATCACCCTGGTTACAAATCAGTTTGTTAACTCATACAAACGCCTCTGGGGTGGGGGTGAGGCGCCAAGCTACGTCTCTTGGGGTCACAACAACCGCAGTGCTCTAATTCGCGTGCCACTGCACAAGCCTGAAAAGGCACAGTCCACTCGCATCGAGTACCGAGCAATGGACTCCGCCGCTAACCCATATCTCGCCTACGCGCTATTGCTCGCGGCCGGTCTGAAGGGCATCGAAGAGGGCTACCAGTTACCTCCCGAGACCGAGGATGATGTTTGGTCTCTAACGGATCTGGAGCGCAGGGCTATGGGTATCGAATCTCTGCCTCAGTCCCTCGACCACGCCATCAGAAAGCTTGAGGAATCTGAGCTTGCTGCCGAGGTTCTGGGAGAGTCCGTATTCAGCTACGTGCTTGCCAACAAGCGTCGCGAGTGGGCACAGTATCGCTCTCAAGTGACACCGTTTGAGATCGAGCAGAACCTCCGCACCTTGTAATGACGCTCGCTCGATCTAGCTCACTGAGTGAGCTGGCACGTCTTGGTTTCGAGGAACTTTCGGAGACAATCCCCAAATTAGACGAACTTGTCTCGCTGGTGGGAGATGTCGGTCATGCTGCCCTGGCTCCCATCAGCGCATCATCTTCACCCGATCGGGCACTAGCCGCTTTGATTGAAATAGCTAGGCTTCACAAGAGGGAGCTCGTGAAGCTACTCTCCAATCCACAACAGGCTTCGAGGTTGTGTGCGGTGCTGGGTGCATCGGATGGGCTTGCCGATTTCATACAGCGTCATCCCGACTCACTCGATGCCTTTAGATCTAGCCCAAAGATCTCAGGGCATTCCCTGGCCTCTAGCTCACGAGATGAATTGCGCATTCGTTACTACCAGGCATTGTTGAGGATCGCGGATTTTGATCTGAGTAGCCAGACTCCGTTGGAAATTGTGCAGCAGGTCACTCGAGCTCTCAGCGATTTGGCTGATGGAACCATACAAGCCGGTATTGAGGTTGCCAAGGTCGAATTACTAGGTGAAGGCAGATTGACCGAGGCTGCGCTTGCGGATCTAAAGTTCGCAGTCATTGCGATGGGCAAAACCGGTGCTCGTGAGCTGAATTACCTGAGTGACGTTGACGTAATCTACGTGGCATCTGGAGAGTTGGACAATTACCTCGATACTGCGACCAAACTGGCGACTAGGCTAGCCAAGGTGCTGGACGAACCTTCAAAGGAACCTGGTATCTGGCAATTGGATCCAAACCTAAGACCTGAGGGAAAGCAAGGGGCATTAGTTAGGTCGCTGGAGGGCCATCGCGGCTACTACGAAAAGTGGGCGGAGCCTTGGGAGTTCCAGGCGCTTCTGAAAGCAAGGTTCGTAGCCGGGGACGAGATTTTGGGCACAAACTACATCCAAACCATCAAGCCCCTGATCTGGTCTCAGCCAAATCGTTCGGCAATTGTGGAGAGTGCACGGCATCTGCGTAAACGGGTGCTTGACATGATCCCGTCTGAGGAACGTGAAGTCGAGATAAAACTCGGAAGAGGAGGGCTTCGAGACGTTGAGTTCACCGCTCAACTACTGCAGCTGGTTCACGGAGTAACGGATGAGTCACTTCGGGTTATGGACACTTTTAGCGCGCTCGATGCACTAGCCGATGCCGGACTGCTATCACGAACCGATCGGGATGCATTTAGACGCAACTACGCATTTCTGCGTGCGGTAGAGCATCGCGTGCAACTTTCAAAGCTGCGCCGCACCCACCTATTCCCGAAGGACCCTTCGCAGCAACGTCGGATAGCGAGATCGCTTGCTTTGTCGCAAACCGAGCTAATTGATAGGTACTCGAGTGTTCGTGGTGAGACGGCCTCATTGCACGACTCGGTGTTCTACAGACCATTGCTACAAGCAACGGCTTCCCTCAGTCCGGACGAGGTTGTATTGTCCTCGGATCAAATCCAGCAGCGCCTTACCGCAATTGGATTTAGGGACGCCAAGGGAGCAACTCAGCACATTGAGGCACTCACTCAGGGCGTCTCTCGCAGGGCGGTGATCCAGAGAACTCTGCTCCCGGTGTTGATTCGATGGATGGCCGAAGGAACCGATCCAGATAGAGCACTACTCACCTTTAGACGCCTATCTGAAGAGCTAGGGGAGACCCACTGGTTCCTAAGGATGCTCCGCGATAGCTCGGGGGCAGCAGAGCGCTTGATGAATGTCTTGTCAAACTCAGCCTTCATCGCAAGGGTGCTGGAGTCAATCCCAGATTCATCCCAGTGGTTCGGGGATGAAGAAACACTAAAGCCCCAGTCACTCGAGCAGATTTCCGAAGAGCTCGATTCACTAATCGAACGAAACGGTGAAGGTGCTCATGAGGCGGTTCGGGCCGTTCGTCGACGTGAGTATCTAAGAGTTGCAATCGGTGCCGTTCTTGGTGCCTCTAGCTTGCAAGAGATCTCCGCTGGGCTAACCGACATCACTGATGCGTATCTCAAGGCGATGCTTAAAATCGCAAAGCTGAGGACTCAGGTCGATGTTGACCTGGGAATTGTTGCCATGGGCAGACTTGGTGGCCGGGAACTCGGCTTTGGCTCAGATGCCGACTGCATGCTCGTCTACCGGGGTGATACAGACCAGAGTGAGGCCGCCAACAAGCTAAGCCAGGAGCTTTTGGTCTTGGTGAAAGATTCCATACTCGAGTTCGAACTTGATTTGGGGCTCAGGCCGGAGGGTAAGAATGGACCCAGAGTTCGATCGATAAGCGGCTACCAGGGCTACTACGAGCGCTGGGCAGAGACATGGGAGTTCCAAGCCTTACTCAGAGCCAGAATGGTTTGCGGGTCTACAGAGCTAGTTCAGGAATTTGTTGAACTGATCAACCGCTATCGCTATCCACTAGAACTCACACCTAAACAGCTCTTGGAAATCAGGCGCATCAAGGCCAGAGTCGAAAGTGAGCGGCTTCCTCAGGGGGCCGACCCGCAGCGACACTTCAAACTGGGTCGAGGTTCACTCAGTGACATCGAGTGGCTAATCCAGCTCAAGCAGCTGCAACACGTTGGCCAGCACCCAGAGGTCGGAGAGGTTGGGACACTGCCTGCACTCGAATCTCTGGTTGCGGTCGGGGTCATTCCTAAAGATGATGCTGAGCGATTGAGAGAGGCATGGCTACTTACCTCTAGGTGCAGAAGCGCACTCGTTCTAGCTATCGATAAACAGCTCGATTCACTGCCGACTGATCGAAGAGCGCTTGAGGCGATGGCTCGTATTTTGGAGTATGAACCCGGCTCGGCTGCGGAGCTTGAAGAGCATTACCTAGGTGTGACAAGGCGCGCTCGTCAGGTCTTTGAGAGATTGTTCCTGGAATAAAAAAACGGGGTTCCGAAGAACCCCGTTTTCTATTTGGTCTTAGACGCCGTAGTACAGCTCGAACTCGTAAGGGTGAGGGCGCTGAGCAAGTGGCTTCAGTTCCTTCTCACGCTTGTAGTCGATCCAGGTCTCAATTAGATCCTGAGTAAATACGTTGCCCTGCATTAGGTACTCGTGGTCGCTCTCGAGCGCAGTCAGAACTGCACCTAGGTCGCCAGGAACCTGTGGGATCAACTTCGCCTCTTCAGCTGGAAGCTCGTAGAGGTCCTTGTCAACAGGAGCGTGAGGCTCGATGCGGTTCTTGATGCCGTCCAGACCAGCCATAAGCATTGCTGCAAAGGCGAGGTATGGGTTACCAGAGGCGTCTGGAGCACGGAACTCAATGCGCTTTGCCTTCGGGTTGGTACCGGTCATCGGGATACGGATTGCGGCCGAACGGTTTCCAGCTGAGTAAACCAGGTTTACTGGTGCCTCAAAGCCTGGAACCAGACGGTGGTAGGAGTTCACAGTTGGGTTGGTGAAAGCTAGCAAGCTTGGTGCGTGCTTCAGCAGACCACCGATGTACCAGCGTGCGATGTCGGATAGACCTCCGTAGCCAGCCTCGTCGTAGAACAGTGGCTTGCCGTCTTTCCAGAGGGACTGGTGAACGTGCATACCGGAACCGTTGTCACCAAACAGTGGTTTTGGCATGAAGGTTGCGGTCTTCCCGTACTGGTGTGCAACGTTCTTGACGATGTACTTGAACTTCAGCACGTCGTCAGCTGACTTGACCAGCGTGTCGAAGCGGTAGTTGATCTCGCACTGACCAGCAGTTCCGACCTCGTGGTGGCTGCGCTCAACATCAAGACCAGCGGCCTCGAGCTCTAGAACAATTGCGTCACGGATGTCTGCCAGGTGGTCGACTGGGGAAACTGGGAAGTAGCCACCCTTGAACGGGGTCTTGTTACCCAAGTTTCCGCCCTCTTCCTGACGGGCAGTGTTCCATGCACCTTCAATGGAGTCCACGATGTGGAATGCGGTATTGGACTTGTTCTCGTAACGAACCTCATCGAAGATAAAGAACTCGGCCTCTGGGGCGAAGAACGCAGTGTCAGCAATACCGGTTGATGCAAGGTAGCGCTCTGCCTTGTGAGCAACCTGACGAGGGTCGCGGTGGTAGAGCTCGCCGTTGCGTGGGTTGTAAATGTCGAAGCTGATGATCAGAGTCTTCTCGATGCGGAAAGGATCGATGTAGGCAGTGGTCACATCTGGGATCAGCTGCATGTCTGACTCGTGAATCGATGCAAAACCGCGGATGGAGGAAGCATCAAAGAGCTGTCCGTTGGCGAAGAAGTCCTCATCGATTTGAGAAACTGGAAGGTTGAAGTGCTGCTGCACGCCTGGAAGGTCAGTGAAGCGAACATCGAGGAACTTGACGTCGTTTTCCTTGATGTATGCGATCACTTCGGACGCGGTCTTGAACATGGAATGCCCTCTCATAGGTAATGGGATAGCGGAACGCTACGAAATCTAGCGCAGGTATGTTTCAGAAATGTTAACCCTTGCGCTTTGGAGCGCGAACCTTGGTTGGGTCAATACCCTTCGGAATTGGCAGGCCAGCACCAGCCCCAAGCGCCTCGAGTCGGTTGGTAACCGCAGTTACCTCAGCACGGTTCATGGTCTTGCCAAGCTTGTAGACGGTCTTTAGTAGCGCATGAAGGCGAATGCCGTTGTCTTGTGAAACCTTCAGTTTATGAACGGTTGCCCCCGGTGCTGCGCGGTTGATCTTCCGAGCCTCATCATCAAGCATCTGGGTTACGCGGGCACCTGAACCCTCGGCAATCAAAACCACGCCCGCTGGACCAACCATGCGGTACACAGCCTCTTTTGTCTTGCCGTTGATGGCAACCGGCATTGGGTTTGCTCGCCAAGATCTTCTAATTTGGCTATCCAGCACCGCACCAACCGCACCGGGCTGACCTTCAATACGCATGTAGGCGTTTCGCTCTGCACGCTTAGACATGATGATCATTGCGATTAGCAGACCAGAAGTCGTGCCAGTTAGGCCCCAGAGAACCATCGACCAGGGGTTACCCGGATCTAGAAGGTAGCCTGCAATTAGACCTACACCGAGAGCTCCCAGGAACCCGAGGGCGGCTATCCACGCGCTGGAAGGGTCGCTCTTCGCGGTGATCTTATAAACCTGCAGCAGCTGACGAAAACGTCCAGGGGCTTTGTTCTTCTTATCTTTAGGCACGTCAGTAGTTTAGTTATGCGACGGCGGTTGCCTGGCTGAATTCAAGTTTGTCAGCGAGGTGTTTTAGCTCAGCCGGTATCTCACGACCCTTGGCAATCATCGACTTGGCCCAAAGTCTTCCGGCGCGGTAGCTACTTCGAACTAATGGCCCAGCGAGAACTCCCAGGTAGCCCAGCTCTTCGGCCTCCTTGGCTAAGGCGACGAACTCCTCTGGCTTGACCCAACGCTCAACGGGGTGATGGCGAGGAGATGGCCTTAGGTACTGCGTGATTGTGATGATGTCAGTACCGGCCTCGTAAAGATCTCGCAGCGCCTGTGAGACCTCTTCTAGCTCTTCACCCATGCCAAGGATTAGGTTGCTCTTGGTGACCATGCCGGCGTTTCTCGCCTGAGTGAGAACATCGAGCGAGCGGTCGTAGCTGAAGGCAGGGCGGATGCGCTTAAAGATCCTGGGCACCGTCTCCACGTTGTGTGCGAAAACCTCCGGGGATGCATCAAACACCTTTTGCAGAAGCTCTGGCTTCCCGGAAAAGTCTGGGACTAAAATCTCGACGCCAGTACCGGGGGACTGGCGGTGAATTTGTCGAATGGTCTCGGCATACAGCCAGGCGCCCTCATCGGGTAGATCGTCTCGTGCGACACCGGTTACGGTTGCGTAGCGCAGATCCATCTGCTTGACCGATTCACCAACGCGTCTTGGTTCATCTGCATCAAATGCGGCGGGCTTTCCGGTATCAATCTGACAGAAGTCACACCTTCTGGTGCACTGTGAGCCTCCGATTAGGAAGGTTGCTTCTCGATCCTCCCAGCACTCAAAAATGTTGGGGCAACCCGCCTCTTGGCAGACAGTGTGTAGATCCTTGTCCTTTACGAGAGAGTGCAACTGTCGGTACTCAGGACCCATCTTCGCGGTGGTCTTAATCCACTCTGGCTTTCGCTCGATTGGCACCTTAGAGTTGCGAACCTCGAGCCTTAGTAACTTACGCTCTGGCTTTTCGCTCATTTGGTATCTCTCCCATTTTTTGCATTACAAGGCTAGCTGCATCTGCCGGGGTAATCAGCTTTCCAGTCAGAATTGAAAGTGTTGTCGTGGTTGCATCCTGGATACCGCACGCGATGATGTGGTCATAGGGATCGAGTGAGTTGTTGCAGTTGAGTGCAAAGCCGTGCATCGTCACCTTCTCGGATACTCGGATTCCGATTGCCGCAACCTTCTGGGTGCCAAGTGGAGTCTCGACCCAGACTCCGGTCCTTCCCTTCACGCGAATTCCCACTACGCCAAATTCGGCGATAACGTCGATAAGAACCTCTTCGAGGTAGCGAACATAGTTGACGACGTCAATTGGCTGGGGCAGGCGCATTATTGGGTAGCCGATCAACTGCCCTGGGCCATGCCAGGTGATTTTTCCACCTCGATCAGTCTCGAAATACTCACTACCGTCCTTGGGTAGTTCGTGATCTTCGGTTCGCTTTCCGGCCGTGTAGACGCTTGAGTGCTCAAGCAGTAGGACGGTATCCGGCGCGTCACCGGCTACGACCTTTCGGTGGAGATCTCGCTGCAATTCCAAACCGTCTTTATAGGAAACGAAATTGGGGTCTAAACCGATTACTTTGAATTCAGGCATTTGACCTAACCAACCTTTTCCACAGCAATTTCGATTCCCGACCTAAAGCCTTAGCGATGCTAGATGCTACGAGCATGAAACTTATCTGCATGCCTTTCGCAAACCGTCTAGTACCAATCATGGGAAACCCTTTGGGTGTCAGGGGAGTCAAGCTAAGAAAAACGCCCAGGGGGTCCTGGGCGTTTTATCTAGATTCCTAGATTGGCTTCGAAGGCTCCGGCCTCGAGTCTTGCCTTGACATCGGTCAAGAATCGTGAGGCGTCCGCTCCATCAATCGTGCGGTGGTCGTAGCTCAAGGCCAGGTACACCAAAGAACGGATGGCGATTGACTCGTTGCCCTCTGCGTCTGTCACAACAGCAGGACGTTTGGTCACAATTCCAGTTCCAAGGATTGCCGACTGAGGCAAAAAGACAACTGGGGTGTCAAACAATGCTCCGCGAGAACCGGTGTTAGTCAAAGTGAAAGTACCACCCGATAGCTCATCTGGCTTTAGCTGGTTGTTGCGAGTGCGGTCCGCTAGGTCAGCAATTTGCTGAGCAATCTGAGCGATGTTCAATGAACCTGCGCTGCGGATTACTGGGGTGAGCAGTCCACGCTCGGTGTCTACAGCGAAGCTGATGTTTTCAGTTGGGTGGTAGACGATACTGTCCCCATCAACGCTGGAGTTGATCTTTGGATGCGCTGCGAGCGCCTCAGCAGCAGCGAGGGTGAAGAAAGGCATGAAGTTCAGCTTGACACCTGTCTTCTGGACGAACTCACCCTGAACTCGCTTACGCAAGGAAGCAATTCGGGTTACGTCGACCTCAACCACGGTGGTTAGCTGAGCGGTCTGCTGCATCGACGCAACTGCACGCTCTGCCAAGACCTTTCTAAGCCTGGACATCGGCTCGGTGGTTCCACGAAGCGGAGAAGCAACCAGTGGTGCAGGTGCTGATGCAACCGGTGCCGAAATCACGGGAGCGGTTGGACGCGCACCAGCTGCAAGCACATCTTCCTTGCGAATTCGCCCGCCGACACCAGTGCCGGCGATGTTTGCCAGGTTTACTCCCATGTCGTTTGCGAGTTTGCGAACGATTGGGGTCACGTAGTTAGGGTCGGACTCAGCTGGCTCGGCAACAACTGGAGCTGGAGCAGAAACCACAGCCGGAGCAACGGGTGCGGACACGACTGGAGCTGCGACAACAGGTGCAGCTGGTGCGGCAACAACCGGCGGTGTAACAACTGGAGCGGCAACGACCGGGGGAGCCACTACTGGGGCAGGCTCGGCAGGTGCTGCCGCAACTGGGGCCGGAACTTCAGCTACTGGAGCCGGAGCAGCTGCGCCATCTCCAACGATTGCCAGCACAGCTCCAACCGCTACGGTCTCGTCCTCCTGGACCAGGATCTGCTGCACTACTCCAGCAAATGGCGAGGGGATCTCGGTATCTACCTTGTCCGTTGAAACCTCAACTAGTGGCTCGTCAACTGCAACGGTGTCGCCGACCTTCTTGAGCCAACGGGTTACGGTTCCCTCGGTTACAGACTCACCGAGTGCTGGAAGAACTACTTCGCTCATGATTTTTGATCCCTTCTAAACCTATGCGTGTGCGTGGAGTGGCTTGCCGGCAAGCGCAAGGTGCGCCTCGCCAATTGCTTCGTTCATGGTTGGGTGCGCGTGGATAAGAGGTGCAACGTCCTCTGGGTAGGCCTCCCAGTTCACGATTAGCTGCGCCTCGCCAACCTGCTCGCCAGCGCGGGAGCCAATCATGTGGAATCCGACAACCGGACCGTTGACCTGTCTGATCAACTTGATTACACCAGCGGTTCCCAAGATGTTGCTCTTTCCGTTTCCAGCGAGGTTGTACTCGTAGGTGGAAATCGAGTCGGCACCAAACTTCTCCTTGGCCTGAGCTTCGGTCAGTCCGACAGAAGCAATCTCCGGCTCGCAGTAGGTGACGCGAGGGATTCCCCACTCGTTCACCACGATTGGGTTCAGGCCAGCGATCTCTTCGGCTACGAAGATTCCCTGCATAAATCCTCGGTGGGCAAGCTGTAGACCAGGAACAATGTCTCCGAC
>JACCDH011751086.1_pt1 | contig 10574 bp, 7 predicted proteins | sample 7442481 | NCBI WGS metagenome assembly JACCDH01 (sample SAMN15323433, study PRJNA562643) | freshwater metagenome | isolation source: river surface water | place: USA:Blue River Watershed | collected 2017-08-15
CTGGAGCAGATCATGGCCAAGCCAGTGGAGCGACCCGATGGCAGGGCCTACGTCCAGCGACGCGAACTCAAGGGCGAGATCGAGTTCCGCCATGTCTCCTTTGCGTACCCCAACCGCAAGGACTCAGCGCTCGATGACATCAGCTTCAAGGTCAACCCGGGCGAGAAAGTGGCCCTGATCGGCAAGGTCGGCTCGGGCAAGACCACCTTGCAAAAGCTGATCCTGGGCCTGTACGAACCCACCGCCGGCGCCATCTTGCTGGACGGCATCGACATGCGCCAGTTGGACCCGGCCGATGTGCGTCGCAACCTGGGTTATGTCTCGCAGGACGTGACCCTGTTCTACGGCACACTGCGCGAGAACATCACCTTTGGCATGCCGCACGCGACCGACGAGGCCATCGTGGCCGCCGCCGAAGTGGCCTGCATCACCGATTTCGTGCAACGTCATCCCCAGGGCTTTGACATGCCCGTGGGTGAGCGCGGTGAACTGCTCTCTGGCGGGCAACGCCAGGGCGTGGGCGTGGCCCGCGCCGTGCTGCACAATGCACCGCTGCTGCTGCTTGATGAGCCCACCAGTGCGATGGACTTCTCGTCCGAAGCGCAGGTCACGCAGCAGATGAAGGAGTTCACCGAAGGCAAGACAGTCGTCCTGGTGACGCACCGTACCTCCATGCTTTCCTTTGTCGATCGCATCATCGTGATCGACCAGGGCAAGATCGTGGCCGATGGCCCCCGCGAGCGGATCATGCAGGCGCTGGCAGCTGGCCGCATTGCCAAGGCGGCGTGAGGAACCCACCTATGAAAGCATTGACCCAGGCTGGACTGGCCCTGATCTCGCTTCTGGAGGGCATTCGGCGTGTGCTGGCTCCGCTGACCGACCCTGTGCTGGACCGCATCAGCGGTGGGCGAGTCACCGACGCTCAGACTCAGGCCGCTGGCATGGCAGGCTTCGAAGCCGAGGCCGATGCCGTGATGAGCCGCGAAAAAACCCACAACGCACAAACGCTGGTCCGCTGGGCCCTGCTGATCGTGGCCGCTTTGCTGATCTGGGCCTCGCTGGCCCAGGTTGATGAAGTCACCAAGGGCGACGCCAAGGTCGTACCGTCCAAACAGTTGCAGGTCATCCAGTCCCTCGACGGGGGCGTCGTCACCGAAATCCTGGTCAAGGAAGGCCAGGTGGTCGAGGCCGGACAAGTGCTGCTCAAGGTCGACGAGACCCGAGCCAGCTCCGGCGTGCGCGAGAGCGCGGCCCAGACCTTCTCGCTCAAGGCCAAGCTGGCCCGCTTGCGCGCGCTGGCCGAGGGCACCAGTTTCGTCCCGCCCGAGCCTGTCAACCCGGAGGATCAGGGCGTGATCGATCAGGAGCAGCAGCTCTACGATGCCCGCCGATCTGAGTTGAGCAATCTCATCGGCATCAGCCAGCAGCAACTGGCCCAACGCCAGCAGGAACTCAGCGAAGTGCGCTCCAAGCGTGAATCTGCCGCCCGCTCGCTGGAGTTGTCGCAACAGGAGTTGAGCAAGACCCGCCCCCTGCTGGCCACGGGTGCCGTCTCCGAGGTCGAGATCCTGCGGCTGGAGCGTGACCTGAGTCGCTCGCGAGGCGACCTGGAGCAAGCCAATGCGCAGAGCGCACGCGTGCAGGCGGCCATCTCGGAAGCCAGCCGCAAGATCCAGGAAACCGAACTGTCATTCCGCAACGAGGCACGCAAGGAACTTTCTGAAACCCTGGCGCGCCTGAACACCCTCAACGAAGGCGCCGTGGCCCTGGCAGACAAGGTGGACAAGGCCCAGGTCAAGTCGCCCGTTCGCGGCCGTGTCCAGCGCCTGCTGGCCAACACCGTTGGTGGCGTGGTGCAGCCGGGCCGAGACATTGTCGAGATCGTGCCTCTGGACGATGCCCTGGTGCTGGAAGCCAAGGTCCACCCCAAGGACATCGCCTTCATCCATCCAGGGCAGGCGGCCACCGTGAAGCTCACGGCCTACGATTTTTCTGTCTATGGCGGCCTCGACGGCGTGGTCGAGAACATCAGCCCCGACACCGAGACCGATGAAAAAGGCGTGAACACTTACTACAAGGTTCGCGTCCGCACCAATCGTGCCAGCTTCAGCGACAAGCTGCCCATCATTCCTGGCATGACGGCAGAAGTGGACATCCTGACGGGCAAGAAGACAGTGATGTCCTACCTGCTCAAGCCCGTGCTCAAGGCCAAGGCCTACGCCCTCAAGGAGCGGTGAACCTGACGGCCGGGCCGGTCACGCCGTTGAGGCCGCAAGGCCACAGGGCCAGCAAGTCATCCTGATCGTGCACGCCCTCGGCATAGACCGCCAGCCCCAGACTGTGTAACATGGTCACCGAGCCTGCCACAAAAGCACGACGGGCTGAGTCAGACGCCACCCCATGCACGACCGAGGCATCAAGCTTGACGTAGTCCAGCCCCGCCTCGAACAGAAATTCGATGCGGGTCAGCCGCTCCCCAGCGTGTTCCAGACCCACCCGCACGCCCAGCGCCTTGAGCTGTTTGCACAGTTCGCGCACCATCGCAAAGTTGTCAACGGCAGCCATCTCGGCCACTTCCAGCCACAAGCGACGGGCGGCCTCGGGCGCAGCCTGAAGGCGCGTCTGCAGGCGCGGCAGGAACTGGCTGTCCAGGAGTGAGGCCGGCGACAGGTTGACCCCTCGTTCCACCCCATCCTTGGCAATCTCGGCCAAGGCGGTGGCCACCGCCAGTTCGTCGAACTGGGAGATGAGCCCGCAGCGCAAGGCCATGGGCAGCCACACGGCGGCACTCTCAAAAGCACCACCCGGCGTCAATTGGAGCCGCATCGGGCACTCGTTGTGCACCAGGGCACCTTGCGGATCGACCAGAGGAAAGCTGCCCAACTGGACGCGGCGTTCGGCCAGGGCGCTGCTCAGGCGTTGACGCCATTGGTCCTCACCCAGCACCTGCCCCGTGTTGCGGGACACCTCCGAGAGCTCGACACAGAAGCTGCCTTTGCTTTCCGCGCGAGCCAGTGCCGAGTCGGCAGACGCAAGGATCTGCGCCATCTCCGCGCCCCGTTGCCAGCGGGCGGCCCCAATGACCGCCTGGGCATGCACACCCTCTTCGGCAAACAGCCGCTTGAGGACGTCGGCCATGTACTCTGGCTGCGGCAGAGGTGTCAAACCTTCGTTGAGGCTGACCGCAAAATCACCACCGTTGAGACGACCGATCAGCACGCCGGGGATGCCCTTGGTAGCCTCCTCGATCGCCTTGGCCAGACGTTGGAGCAATTGGTCGGTCAGTCGGTGGCCCAGGTTGCGGTTCACCGCCGCCAGATCCACCATGCGGATCAACCAGACGATGCCGCTGGTGGGACCGTCATCGCTCATCAGCGTGGACTGCAACTGCCCCATGAAATGCTTGCGATGTGACAGCCCCGTCAGGCCGTCGCAGTGGGCTTGCTGGCGCAACTGCTCCACTTGGCCAGCCTGCTCGTCAAACAAACTCTTGAGGCGAATGACCACCATGTTCATGGCCTGACTCAGCCGGGCCAGCTCAGGCACATTGGGCTCGTCCACCGTGATGAAACGCCGCTCCATCAGGGCCTGAGCCTGCCCCACCGTGGCATCCAGCGGACCCCGGATGCGCCGCACCCCAACGGCCGACACCGCAGCGGCCAAGCACCCCAGCAGGGCCAGCCAGGTCGCCGTCTTGAGGCTGCCCTGCCAAAGTTGATCATGGGCAAAGCTGACATGGCTGACCACCTCAACCGAACCCAAGGCGCGCCAGCCATCGGTGACCTGGGCCACGCCGGGCACCGAATCGATCGAGATCAGGCGCACGAACCAGGCGGGCGCTGACCCGACGGAGCGGCGCTCCTGAGCCTCATGGGTGAACATGACCTTGCCAGAAGGGTCCTTGAGCTGGATGGATTTGTAGAAACCCGTGTCGAACTGCGCCGACACCGCCAGATCCATCAGGGCCAGATCGCCCTTTTGTTGACTCAGGCTCAAAGCCAGTGATTGAGCGTTGTCTGCGTTTTTCAGGCGCAGTTGTGTTTCCAGGTAGCCCCGAGAGGAAGCCATCCAGACCGCAAAGCTGCCGACAAAAGCCATGAACAAGGTCACAGCCAGCAACAACCAGATCTGTCGAATCAGCGACATGCTGCCTCCTGATCACGCATCCTCACCACCACCCTTCGGTCTTTGATTTGTTCAACACGTCACGCCACCTCGACAGCCTGGCCACAGGGTCACCCGCCGAAGAAGGCCCCACGCCTTGCCACAAGCCTTCGGCATTGAAGCTGAACACGGGGGCCAGATCGGGGCGGCGTGAGGCAGGACGCATGTCGGTGATCAGATTATCCAGAATCAGGGGCTCGGCAGCGGGTTCGGGATAGTAGGCCAACACCATGTGTGCCTGGAGCACGCCACCGTTTTGAGCCCGGACGTACACCATCCGCATCTTCGCAGGTGCCATGCCCATTGAAATCAAGGAAAAGTACTTGGCAATGGCGAAATCTTCGCAATCACCCGCGCCTCGCCCCAGCAATTCCAGCGGCGTGGTCCAGTGATCCGCCTCGCCCCAGACCTCACGGTCTTCCAGGTAGTGGACGTGGCGATTGAAAAACTCGTTGATGGCCTTGAGTTTGGCCACGTCGCTGTCGCCGGCCTGAGCCATCTCCTTGAGCAAGGCCTGGGTTCTGAAAACTGCCTGAGGCCCGAAGCGATGCGCCGACGCCATCAGCCTCGGCCCGTCCAGCGCGTTGCTCGGCAGCAACGCAAACAAGGCCAGCAGACACAGGACCACCTGACCAAACCGATGAAACCGGACACAGCTGTACCGCGTGACACACCGCACGTGCAGAGATGAAAAAATCGTGCTGATGCTGAGCATGGCGGCTTTGAGGTCCACTCGTCTTTTCGACCAAGGGCCAGGGAACTTGACCGAGCATCTCTGACGATACTCCCTCAAGCGAGTGACGCTGCCCCTCCCATGAGGGCGGCCATTGCCACTAAACTCCCCGCCACACCCGGGATCCCTGCAGACAGGCCCGGCATCACGTCTACCGGAGGTCCCTCCCGTGAATTTTTCGCTCACTCGCCTGGCACTCACAGCCACTGCCCTGGCCGCCTTGTCCTTGTCGGCTCATGCCCAGACGGCAGGTCTGTCCGCATCGGCGCAAAAAGCCATCTCGAACAACCCGGAAGTGACTGCCCGGTACAACGCCTTGCGCGCTGCCGCCAATGAAGTGGATGTGGCCCGCGGCGGCTACCTGCCCCAGGTCAACCTCAATGGCAGCCTTGGACGCGACCGTGATGACATCCGCAACCGGACGCCCCAGACGGCAGGTCTGAACCGCAGCGGCCTGGCCCTGAGCGTCAACCAGATGTTGTGGGATGGCCTGGCCACGAAGAAGGAAGTCGAGCGCCTGGGCCACGCCCGTCTGACGCGCTATTTCGAGTTCCTCAGCGCCACGGAAGACACGGCCCTGGAAGCCAGCCGCGCCTACATCGACGTGCTGCGCTTTCGCCGCCTGGTGAGCCTGGCCGAAGACAACTACGTCCAGCACAAGTACGCCTACAACCAGTTGCAGACCAAGGTCAAGGCGGGTGTGGGTCGCGGGGTGGACTCCGAGCAGGCCAACGCCCGTCTGGCCCTGGCCGACTCCAACCTGACCACCGAAGTCGCCAACCTGCACGACGTCTCCGCACGCTACATGCGGGTGGTGGGCGAAGCACCTGAGCTCGCCCTGGGCTCGCCCAAGGACGTGCTGGCCAAGAATCTGACAGCCTCCAACGCCGATGCCGTGACACAGGCGCTGGCCCGCAACGCGGCCATCTCGGCCAGCATCGAGAACGTGCGATCGGTTCAGGCTCAGGCCGCCAGCCGTGACAGCGCCTTCCAGCCCAAGATCGAAGCCCGCGCTCGTGCGGCCGGCGGCAAGAACCTCGACGGCGTGGCCACCCAGCGCCGTGACATGTCCGGCGAAGTGGTCCTGAACTGGAACCTGTACAACGGTGGCTCCGACCAGGCCCGCGTACGCCAGTTTGCCGACCTGCTCAATCAGGCGGAAGACCTTCGCGACAAGACCTGCCGTGATGTGCGCCAGACCGCCGCCATCGCTCAGAACGACATCACCAAGCTGCAGACCCAGTTGGTGGCCCTGGACCGCAACGTCCTGGCCATTGAGAAGGCCCGCGACGCCTACCGCCAGCAGTTCGACATCGGCCAGCGCAGCTTGCTGGATCTCTTGAATGCTGAAAACGAGCTCTATACCGCCAGGCGTGCCTATGCCAATGCCGAGCACGACCTGCTGCTGGCTCAGGCTCGCACGCACGCCAGCACCAACACCCTCGTGTCCACGCTGGGCCTGAGTCGCACCGACGACGGGTCGGCGGAGCTGGCCGCCCACTGGCAAGCGGCAGAAGACGCCGCACAGCGCTGTCCCAACAGCACCGTGGCGATCGCCAGCACCGCTCGCGATGAGCTTGATGCCCGAGCCAGCAAGCTGGCCGTCCCGGCGGTACCTGCGGCGGTGCCGGCACCTGCTCCCGCCCCAGCACAAGCCCAGGCCACCCCAGCCAACGTGCAAACCGTCGAGCAACGCCTGCGCGACTGGGTGGTCACCTGGATGTCCAAGGACGTGGACAAGTACTTCACGTTCTACGCCAAGGAATTTGCGCCCGCACGCATGTCGTCGGCCAAGTGGATCTCCGAGCGCCGCCGCCTGGTGGGCAAGAAGGGTCCCATCACGATCAAGGTTGACAACGTCAAGGCCTACAGCGAAGGCCCCTACGTGGTCACCACCTTCGATCAGGTCTACAACTCGCGGGACTTCAAGGATGTGACGCCCAAGACCCTGACCTGGCGCCTGGTCGATGGTCAGTGGATCATCTTCAAGGAAAGCAATCGCTGATCCCGGCTAGCCGCCACAATTGCACGAATCAAGCGCCCTCCGGGGCGCTTTTTCATGCATCCGGGGGGATCGGGCCTCTTGCGTTTTCGGCCAGCGTCGTTACATTGAACTGCATGAGCACGTTCCGCGACGCATCCATCGGTGTTTGGTGCCTGAGCTGGCACCCGTGGAGTGATGACGTCCGTCTGGAAAGACTGGACATCGTGCTGGCCAACAACCGAGTGGCGCTGCACGGGCAGCAAAAGGCGGTACTGGCCATGCTGGGCCACCAACCCGGGGACATGATGGCCCTGACCGATGACGGCCAAAGTGAGCATCACGGCATGACCGCATCGGAGGCGGCCCGCACCTTCCAGTTGTGCCGGCAACTGGGCGTGACCCCTACCTACTACCCCATCAGCTTTGACTGCGTGGAGCGCTGGCGCTGGCTGATAGAAGGCTGAATCTGCATGGCGGATGGCTCAGGCCGCCTGCGACAGGTCCCAACGAGGTTTGACGTCAAAGACGGGCTCGTGCTGCAACACGGCCTGTCCGGACTGGAGCCGCATGGCTGCGGCCAGCGCGATCATGGCGCCATTGTCGGTGCACAGGTGCATTTCGGGATAGTGCACCCGGATGCCGCGTCGCTCGCAGGCACGGTCCAGTTGCTCGCGCAGCAAGCGGTTGGCACCCACGCCACCCGCCACCACCACCCGCTTGAGCCCGGTTTGCTTGAGTGCCGCCAGTGACTTCTTGACCAGCACCTCCACAATGGCCGCCTGGGTGGAGGCCGCCAGATCGGCCAACGTCGCCTGGGTCTCGGGCGCCGCCAGTTGCGCAGCCTGGTCCAGCAGGCCCATTCGCACCAAGTGGGTGCGAACCGCGGTCTTCAAGCCTGCAAACGAAAAGTCCAGATTGCCGCTGTGCAGCATGGGGCGCGGCAACTCAAAGGCATCGCTGCGCCCCCCCATGGCCATGCGCGCCAGGTGAGGACCGCCCGGGTAAGGCAGGCCCATCAGCTTGGCCGACTTGTCAAAGGCCTCGCCAGCGGCATCGTCCACCGTCTCGCCCAGCATCTCGTAGCGCCCCACCCCATCGACGCGCATGAGCTGCGTGTGCCCCCCCGAGACCAGCAAAGCCACAAAAGGAAACTCCGGCGGGTCGGCGGACAGGAAGGGCGACAACAGGTGCCCCTCCAGGTGGTGCACTCCCAACAAGGGCTTGCCCAGGGCCGTGCTCAGCGCGCAGGCCATGCCTGCGCCCACCAGCAGCGCCCCGGCCAGCCCCGGCCCACGGGTATAGGCAATGAGATCCACCTCGCTCAGGGAGTGCCCCGCCTCCAGCATGACCTGCCGGGTCAGGGGCACCACACGGCGGATGTGGTCGCGCGAGGCCAGCTCCGGCACCACGCCGCCATAGGCCTGGTGCATGTCGATCTGGCTGTGAAGTGCATGGGCCAGCAGCCGAGGTGGGGTCCCATCCGCAGACAAGGCCACCAGGGCCACTCCGGTTTCATCACAGGACGACTCCAGCCCCAGGATCAAGGTGCTCGGCTTCAGATTCACAGCAAATTCGCTCATGCCTCAAGTGTAGGGCCGGCGCACTTGTTGCATGATGCGCACCATGACTGAGGACGCATCCAAACTTCGCCTGGTGATCGTTCTGCCCGTGCCCCTGTCGGTCGAACCTGACGACGAGGAAGTGGCGGAAGTCGAGCGCTCGCGCATCCTGCGACTGGCCCTGCTGGAGGCTGGCTACAACGTGGTTGCCACCCTGCCCGGCGATGCCTTCCTGCCCGACCGCCTGGCTCAGATCCAGCCGGACCTGATCGTGGTCGATGCAGAGTCCCAGGGACGAGACATCCTGGAACACGTCGTCATGGCCACACGCAACGAGCGCCGTCCCATCGTGATGTTCGGGGACGACGAGGACACCAGCCATGTGCGCCGGGCCATCGCCGCAGGCGTGTCGGCCTATGTGGCCACCGGTGTGCCGGCTGACCATGTCAAGCCGGTGATCGAGGTGGCCATGGCCCGCTTCGAGCACGAGGAAAAGCTGCGAAGCGAACTGGCCGATGCCCGCAGCCAGCTGGAAGACCGCAAGGTCATTGACCGGGCCAAAGGCATGCTGATGACCCGCCAGGGCCTGAGCGAACAAGAGGCCTATGCCCGGCTGCGCAAGGCCGCCATGGACAAGGGCATCAAGCTGTCCGACGTGGCCCAACGCCTGATCGACGCCGCCGACCTGCTGGGTTGAGCCGCACCAGAACAGCGCAAAAAAAGCTGGCACACCATTTGCATTGATTCCTGCAAGCAAAGTCAACGGCGACTTTGCGTGTCTTGGGGCCCAATGCTGGGTCCCGAGCTTCCGACAAAGGTGTCATCGATGAACTGGCCTCGCTGCGTGCGGTGGCCGCTCATCGACGACACCTTTTTTGTTTTCACAAACAGGAAAGCTTGCACCATGAACTCGCAGGATCTGAAAATGACCCGCCGCACCATCTTGAAAACCGCAGCCGCCGCCAGTGCCGTCGGCGCTGTGCCTGGTCTCCAGTCCGCTGTCTGGGCCGCTGGCTCCGACAAGCCTGAGCTGGAGGAGGTCAAGATCGGCTTCATCCCTTTGACCGACTGCGCCTCCGTCGTGATGGCCTCGGTCTTGGGCTTTGACAAAAAATACGGGATCAAGATCATCCCCACCAAGGAAGCCTCCTGGGCAGGTGTGCGAGACAAGCTGGTGAACGGGGACCTGCACATGGCGCACGTTCTGTACGGCCTGATCTACGGCGTGCAGATGGGCATTGGTGGCCCCAAGAAAGACATGGCCGTGCTGATGAACCTGAACCACAACGGTCAGGCCATCACGCTGTCCAAGAAAGTGGCCGACGCCGGCGGCAAGGATGGCCCATCCCTGGCCAAGCTGATGGCCACCGACAAGCGCGATTACACCTTCGCTCAGACCTTCCCGACCGGCACTCACGCCATGTGGCTGTACTACTGGCTGGCCAGCTACGGCATCAACCCCATGAAGGATGCCAAGGTCATCACCGTGCCTCCCCCCCAGATGGTGGCCAACATGCGCGTGGGCAACATGGACGGCTTCTGCGTGGGCGAGCCCTGGAACCACCGCGCCATCATGGACGGCATCGGGGTCACCGCCACCACCACTCAGGACATCTGGAAGGACCACCCCGAGAAGGTGCTGGGCACCACCGATGAGTTCGTCAAGAAGTACCCCAACACCGCACGCGCCGTGATCATGGCCGTGATCGAAGCGGGCCGCTGGATCGATGCCGGCCTGCAGAACAAGCTCAAGATGGCAGAAACCATCTCGGCCAAGTCCTATGTCAACACCGGCGTGGACGCGATCAACCAGCGCATTCTGGGCCGTTACCAGAACGGCATGGGCAAGACCTGGGACGACCCCAACCACATGAAGTTCTTCAATGACGGCACGGTCAATTTCCCGTACCTCTCCGATGGCATGTGGTTCCTGACGCAGCACAAGCGCTGGGGCTTGCTCAAGGACCACCCAGACTATCTGGCCGTGGCCAAGCAGGTCAACAAGGTGGACCTGTACAAGCAGGCAGCCAGCGCACTGAAAGTGAACATCCCCAAGGATGTAATGCGCACCACCAAGATGATCGACGGCGTGACCTGGGATGGCAAGGACCCCAAGAAATACGCCGACGGCTTC
>JACCDH010744994.1_pt1 | contig 10573 bp, 9 predicted proteins | sample 7442481 | NCBI WGS metagenome assembly JACCDH01 (sample SAMN15323433, study PRJNA562643) | freshwater metagenome | isolation source: river surface water | place: USA:Blue River Watershed | collected 2017-08-15
ACCGCACTAAAACAAATAGAGCTTTCATTTCAAAACATAGTAGAGAAACTAAAAAGTTTAAAAGAAGCTCAAGAAAAAAGCCTTGATGCAGAAACCAAAAGAGAACTTGATGAAGCTCGAAACGCTCAAAGTCAAGCTCAAAGAGAATATGATAAAGAAAAACAATATGATTCAAATTATAACTATAACCCTTCATATTCATATCAAAAAGAGAGCGCTGCGAAAAAAATTCTTAACGAAGCCAAAAAAAAATACGATGCAATCTCTGCCAAAGCCAACGTTGGCCTTGCAGAAAATTTAAGAAATCTAAATGACATTCTCAGTAGTTTTACTCCACCTAAAGAATTTTCAAAGCTTAAGCCTGAAGTGGTAAGCGACTTTTTCCCTATCAAAAAGGAATATAAAAAAGTTGGTACGAAGGAAGAAGTATGGTATCACTACTGTAAAAAGGGGCATAGCGTATGGGTACCCGCTATATTGACACTTTCTGGTTGGACGGAGGCGGGAGAAATAACGACTCTATGTCCCAAGCTTGGAAGGTGTATGACAAGATATCGTACTGTCGATGACTTCTAAGAAGTTCCAATCTACACCCAAATAAAAATAACGACTTGTAAAGGCCGCGAAATACTTTGGAGACCATCTGCAACTGTAACAGTCAAAGAGTGCAAAGAGTACAAACAAGAAAATGTTGAAGTAGTAGCACGCGATCACAACGAATTATCTACGATTATAGATGGGTTTATAGACTTTTTTACTCTAAAATCAAATCTTCTTGAAACTATAACAAAAAAAAATGCTGAAGCAAAAATTAAACAAGATAAAGCTAATAAAGCTGCGGCAGAGCGTACCGAGAAGAATAAAAATACAGGCCTTAAATTAGGAACAACCATAGCAGAAAATGCAGCAAGTTCCAGCAGTGATATAGCGAAAAAAAACGCACAAGAAAAAAAAAGGCTGATCTTTTTTATAAAAATCTACCACGCTATGCCGCAATTGGAACCGCTGGAGCTGCAGTTGTCGTCACAACGTTTGCACTCGCATGGCATGGTGGACACGTCGGCTTCAACGAACTTCAAAAGAGACTTAATAAGCCAAAATTGATTAAAGAAACAACGCGTCCAGAAAATATATGGCAAATGATTGTTGGCAAGGAACTTGAAGAGAGTCGACTTGATGAATTCGTCTGGCCTGATGGACTTCAGACACGCCTTGAATTTTTAATTGAACAGACCATCCAAGCAAAAGAAGCTGAATCATCATTTAAAAACGTCTTATTATACGGACCTCCGGGGACCGGTAAAACCATGTTCGCAAAATCATTAGCTCGTGCATCAGGCGTTCACTATGCAATGTTCTCAGGTGCTGACTTTAATAACTTCGAAAGCTTAGCAGAAGCACAAGCAGAACTTGATAACATTATCTCATGGGGCGAAAATTCCGACAAAGGGCTTATTTTATTTGTTGACGAAGCTGACTGTTTCTTAGTTGAACGTACATTTCCTGACACAACGCCTCGCCAATGTGCTTTAACAAACATGTTCTTGTCCCGCGTAGAAAAACCTTCAAGCAATAAGATTATGTGGGTTTTCTGTACGAACAATCGTGGATCACTGGACATCGCGGTTGAAAGTCGTATTTCTGAAGCGTATGAATTTAAGCGCCCAAGTGACAAAAATGGCATGCAAATCTTGTTGCAATATCTTGAACAACGAGATGTTTTAATTACTGATACAATGAAAAAAGACGTTACCACCATGAGTTCAGTATTGGTCGGACTTTCTGGCCGTGATATCCAAGAAATCGCAGAAGAAGTTGCGCGTCGTTTGAATGTTAACAACATGACGCTTGATTTTGATTTAATCAAAACAGCAATTCAAGAAAAGAAAGATAATATAAAAGATATGGCGCGCGCTCAAGATGAATATCGTCGTGCACGATACGGCAAAGCCTAAGAATATACTATAACAAAATAGAAGAGGCCTCATGTAAAAATGGGGCCTCATTTTTATTACCAAAAATAATATCTGTTTTAATGCTTTAAGAGCGACAATAGATTTCTGAGCGCCGCTTCAGTTGTATCAAATGAAATATAAAAATCCTCTTTCTTTGCCCGCATCAAAGGCTCTTCTTGTAGCTGCTTTAAAAACGAGCTCCAGAACGTTCTTTGCCGTTTAGCATACAAACAAGTTGATTGAATCAGAAGCTCTTTTAATGCTTCAAGCTCGTTTGACTTTTTTCCACGCCTGATCCAATCAGCAATCGCTTGATAGCCGATCAATCCTTTTCGTTCATAAAATGAATACCATGCATCAGAGTTATATTTTTCCACTTCTTCAATCCAGCCAGCTTTAAGCATCAACTCGGTTCTTTGTGCAATTCGTTGAGCGAGCTGATACTTATCAACCTCAACCCATATAAAAAATGGATAGAAGGGAAGTTTGAATGATGGCTTATAGAATGATGGTTTTTTGCCATACATATAAAAGAGCTCAAGCGCCCGTTCAATTCGATATCGATCGTTTTGATGAATGACCGAAGCACGATTATAATCAATTTCAAATAACTTTTGCCAAAGAATTTCTGTCGGCTCTTGCTTAAGCATCGTCAATACTTCATCAGGAATCATTTTTTTTTCTTCAATCCCTTCATGAGGAGGAAAGAATAATGATTTAATATAAAATAATGAACCACCAACGATGATAACTCTTTTATTTCTCCCTTGAATCTCTTTGATTGTTTCAAGGACCAGAGTGCGATACCTCATCACGTCGTAGTCGACCGGCTCATCACAAATATCAAATAAATGCTGATTGAATGGTGTGACCTTATAATCGGGCTTTGCGGTCCCAATCGATAATACTGTGTAAAATTGCCCCATGTCTGCGTTGATAATCTCAGCGTCAAGATGTAAGGCTAGTTTTTCGGCAAGTGCTGTTTTACCAGAAGCTGTGGGGCCAGAAATGCATAGTATGGCATCAGATGAAATCATGAGGGTTAATCTCTTTATAGAAATATACAAATACAAAAGATGAGTATAATAAAGGATACTGTTTTTGCAAAAATTAATAAAATAATTGGTATTTTAAGATCTTAAAGACGAATCTTTAACGAAATAGAATAAAGAATATATAATTAAACAGTCGTTGTTTTTTCTGTCATTTTTTCTTTAGGTGCAACGCCAAAACCAAAACCTTGTTCAATAAAAGGAGCTTTCAGTATTTGAACTATTGCTTCTTTTTCTACTTTTCTTACCGTTACAATCTCTTGAACAATAAGATCTTCAACAAGCGTTAATAATGTTTTTTCTCCGAAAGAAAGTTCTTTTTGCTTAGTAATATACATGAAGTCTCGATAGATCTTCATCAAATTTCTCAAGTTTCCTGTCTGCATGAGTGCTTGACATCGATTATGTCTTCGACTCCATCCACTGGGCGTAAAATCTATACTTTCAAATGGACGCTCAGGCATTAAAAAAAGCTCAGAAAAAGCATCCGCAATTTCTTCTTCATTACTTAAATAGCGTAAACCTGATTGACGAACTGAATACGCAGGAAGCCAAACAATTTGATCTTTGTATAAAAAAGTAAGTTTGAAGACTTCAACGATTTTATCTAAGATTGTTTTCTCATCCGATGTTTCAATAACAGCAACTCCATGTCCCGGAAAGAATACGATATCACCAACTTTAAACATAATTACACCTTCTCACAAAATAAAGTGACGCCCTCTCTCCACGCTTTATTTTGCTTAAAAATTTTCTCAACATATACTTTATAAATATATGTTTATTTTGCCTATTTTAAAAATTTGATGTTAATTCTTTCTGTGTATAACTTTCTTAATTGTAGCATGCTATTTCAATTTAGCCAAGCGCCAACTCCTCTTTTTTTAAAGATTTTTAACTTTTTTTGACCTATACAGAGAAATCATTCTGTTTTTTCGATCTCCATTCGATTATTACATTCCATTTTTCTCGTTTTTTTTTATAATGAACTATATAGTATTGAGCAATACAATCATTAATAAAATCATTTTCTTTCAATTTCAACCTATTTTGAAAGGTTTTTTATATATGTATACAGACCACGCCTTTAAAGGTTTTGATATAATTTTTAAAAAATTCCAACAAAACACCCTTATTAACCTTTCAGGGAGTCTTGTTTATATATTTTTGCGGTTTATTTTCTATACACTTCTTTTTTATAAACTTGATCCAATACTTTATGGAAGCATGGGATATTTTTTTTCTTATATCTTTTTGATGGTTAATATTGCTTCTGCTCCTACCCTTTTTATGCCTACACATATCATCAATAACCAAAAAAATGTTTTCTCTTTGCTTCGATCATACGTGTTATTGTTTTTTATACAGAGTCTCTTACTGATCGGTACAACAATTTTTTTTTATAATCATATACAATCCATTCCATCCGTCCATCAGCTCTTGATCGAGTATCCTTTGCTATTACCTCTTTCTGCTGCGCTTATTTTCCTTGAAGGACTTCGATTACTTTTACGGTTTTGTTTACATATGATAAACAAGACCTACATCATTGTCCCCCTTGAGCTGGTCAGCATGGTTCTTTACATAGGAGCGGTTTTTTATTATTTAGCTTTCAGCCCTTATTTTTCTCTCTATCATATCTTTGCTCCTTTTTTAGTTGATTCAATGATTATTACTGCTCTTTTTGCATATCTTTTTACAGCGTGGCTTTTGAAAATAAAAAAAAACAGCCTCTCTCAACAACATGAATCTCCACAGACCAGAACAAACAAGCAAGAACGCCAGCTTATTCTTGATTCACTCGCACACACACTAAGCTTCTATGCGCAAGCACTTTTAAGCGACAACATGATTATTGTTTCTTTTATGCCAACTCTCGGACTCGCCCAGATTGCTCTGCCTAAATTTGCTGCCTACTTAGCCGAAAGCTTTAAAATTCTCATTAAAGCCCTGGTCAAATTTTCAGTTTTGCCCGCCTTTGCTCAGATCACCTTACAGAAAGATTTCTTGAACAGCACCAATGATAAGAGAACCAATGAATATAAATATTTCTTTTTGTATGCGCAGTATTATTTCTTTCTTATCCTCGCACTTTCTATCGCCTTAATTACAGCAATACTCATCTATTGTTATCTACAAACAACACCTCTTTCATGGCTGAGCAATTCACTTTTTTTAGTTCTTGCTTTTTTGATCATCAAAGGGATCGATCAGTGGAATTTCTTTTATGAAAAAATTATTCTTTCACAAGAAAAACCAATTTCTATCATCTGCATCTCAACTACCAAAATACTGATTGCAACTTTCTTGTTTTATTTTCAGACTTCTCTCATCCAGACCATCATTACCCTTGCAAGCATTAAAGCAATAGTTGCCTGCTTTTTATCCTGGTACACCAATCGACGACTCTTTTAAAAACCTTCTAATCTAAACTGCATTATTTTAATCTCGGCGAAGTTCATCGATAAAAGCGCAGACGAATTTTCAACCCGATCACCCCACTCTCATCTCACAGAAATAAAGTACAAAAAAAGATATCCAAAGCGTGAAGGCCTGACAATAAGAGCGGGAAGTGGGCGTGAGAGGGGCAGGAAATCCCACTCCCCTTCGTTCGCTGTTGCGTGACTAGCGCTAAAAAGGGGCTAATTATGCGAATCAAAATATGAGTCACTTACACTAAAAAAATCTAAAAATAACTTGACACTCTTGATTAAAAAAAATAAGATAAAAACAACAATTAATTGATAATTAACAAAACAAACCGAGGAGCTATTATGGCAAAAATTATAGGAATAGATCTAGGAACAACTAATTCCGTTGTTTCATTCATGGAAGGTGGAGCAGCTAAAGTTATCCCCAACCAAGAAGGAAATCAAACAACACCTTCAATTGTTGCATTCACCAAAGATGGGTCGCGACTCGCCGGAACTATTGCTAAACGACAAGCAATAACAAACCCAGAAAACACAATTTACTCAGCAAAAAGATTTATCGGACGCAAATTTAGCAATCTCAATCAAGCAGTCATCAACAGCTTTCCTTATAAAATTACTGAAGGAAAAAATGGAGATGTAGCAATTGAAATATCCGGTCGTCAATATGCTCCTGAAGAAATTTCAGCAATTGTGTTGCAAAAACTGAAACAATCTGCAGAAGATTATTTGGGCGAAAAAGTAACTGAAGCAGTTATCACCGTCCCTGCATATTTCGACGATGCTCAACGTCAAGCAACTAAAGATGCTGGACGCATTGCAGGACTCGATGTAAAGCGTATCATCAATGAACCAACAGCAGCAGCACTCGCCTACGGCATGGACAAAAAAGCACATGAAACCATTGCAATTTTTGACTTCGGTGGCGGTACCTTTGACGTTTCAGTTCTTGAAGTTGGCGATGGCGTCGTTGAAGTGAAATCAACAAATGGCGATACAGAACTTGGTGGCGATAACATTGATGAATTATTAATTCATTTTCTCATCGATACCTTCAAAAAAGAACAAGGGATTGATCTCAACAAAGATCGTATGGCATTGCAACGGTTAAAAGAAGCAGCAGAAAAAGCTAAGATTGAACTATCAGCAACGGCAGAAACTGAAATTAATCTTCCCTACATCACTGCTGATGCATCAGGCCCAAAACATTTGGTTATTAAAATCAGTCGTGCAAAATTTGAATCGCTCTGTAGCAACGTTTTCACTCGTTTATTTGAACCGTGCAAAAAAGCATTATCAGACGCTGGCATTGATGCAAGCAAAATTGATGAAGTTATTCTTGTCGGCGGCTCAACCCGTATTCCTAAGGTTCAACAGATGGTTAAAGATTTTTTTGGCAAAGAACCAAACAAATCAGTTAATCCTGATGAAGTTGTTTCTATCGGTGCAGCAATCCAAGGCGGCGTGCTCGCTGGTGATGTGACTGATGTTCTTTTACTTGACGTTACACCCCTCTCTCTTGGCATTGAAACCATGGGGGGCGTTGCAACAAAATTAATCGATCGCAACACAACAATTCCAACCAAAAAATCACAAGTCTTCTCAACCGCTGAAGATAATCAGACCGCAGTTGACATCCACGTTGTGCAAGGTGAACGTGAATTTGCTCAAGACAATAAAACACTTGGTCGATTCCGCCTTGAAGGCATCCAATCGGCGGCTCGCGGTGTTCCACAAATTGAAGTGATTTTTGATATCGATGCAAACGGCATTGTTCATGTCACCGCAAAAGACAAAGGAACTGGCAAAGAACAACGCGTCTCTTTAACCAATGCATCAGGCCTTTCAAAAGATGAAATTGATCAACGTGTCAAAGAAGCGCAACAGCATGAAGCAGAAGATAAAAAGAAACGTGAAGCAATTGACAAAAAAAATCAACTTGATGGCTTCATTACAACCATTGAAAAAAATCTTGCTGAAAACAAAGAAAAGCTTCCGATCACTGAAGTAAATAATGTCGAAAAAGCGCTTGAAGCAGCGAAAACAACATTAAAAGAAAAAGAAAATGACGCTGATGCTCTTCAAAAAGCACATGATGAATTAATGCAAGCATCACATAAACTTGCTGAAATCATGTACAGCTCAGTCAAACCTGAAGATCAAGAAACAACCGACACCAAAGAATCAGACAAGAATGATCAAGGACCCATCGATACTCAATACGAATAATCGAGATCAATAAGCAATAAAAATGATGGCGGCTAAAAATGCCGCCATCATTTTTATTATAAACTATAAGCCAAATTTTTTAAAAACTTGCATTAAAAATAATATCCTTCTTACACTTAATCCTATAGTTGTCTTGTACTTAAATCTCAAAAGGGAGAATATTATGGAATTCAAAAATATACTTGGATTACTGCTTGCAACATTCATTGGTGCATCATTTGTTGGCTGCGGCAAACAAGAATGTGACAAAAAAGAAAAAGGTAAAAAATCAGAAGTAAAAAAAGAAAAAAAAGCATCGCATAAAAAACAGAGCAAAAAATGCAAAGTCTGTGGCATGAAGAACTGTGAATGCTCAAAAAAGAACTAATTTTTTAGATTTACATAGCATGTGAGGGAAGGATGAGAAATCACCCTTCCCTCTTTTTTAAACTACTTTAATTGATTCTTCCAGGCAAAAATTCATTTGCCAACCCGCTTCTTTTTTGCTATGATAGACAAAAATAATATATTGCTCATTAGAACATAGTACAAAGGATTTAATAATGAAAGCAGCATTTTTAACTAAAGAAACAATCATGCTACACGGTGTTGTTGACCGTAATTTTGCAGAATTTAACGTCGGTGATACTATTGAAGTAGCTCAAATTGTTAAAGAAGGCGACAAAGAACGAATTCAATTATTTACTGGTGATGTTATTGGCATTCACAACAATGGTATCTCAAGCACTTTCACGGTGCGTAAAATTGGTGCTAATAATATTGGTGTTGAAAGAATTTTTCCTTTTCATGCGCCCGTCATTCAAGGTATCTCTCTCGTCAAACAAGGCCGTGTACGCCGCGCTAAACTTTATTATGTTCGTGATCGTATCGGTAAAGCTGCACGTATTAAAGAAAAAGTTTTAACAAAAGTACAAAAAGAAGCGCTTGCTGCAAAAAAAGCTGCTAAAGCTGCTGCAAAATAAGTACTATACTTTTTATAAAAAACAGGGTGAGCAGAAAAACTATGCAAAATGTTTTTATAGTTTTTTTCTTGCTCTGTTTTTTTTCTTTCATTGGGTGCTCACAAAAAAAATCGATCTCCAATCATCATACCGCAGCAATTGAACAAAGCTTAGATCAAACTGGTAGTATTGATCTAATGCCTGCAGAAAATATATATACTTCAGAAAAAATTTCTGATCCCAATGAAATACAACTTACGCAATTACTCGGTGTTCCACTCCCAATCGGATTCAAACTTCATAAAAATCTACCCACTTGTATGGCAGAAATTTCGGCCCAACTATCATATTCCCCCTTTGATTATCAACAACAAAACAAGACACTTTTATTTCCTTTTTCTGAAAAATCTCTCTGCGGGGCTCAACAAAATAATCAAAACTGTTTTACCGCCCAAGGTGTCGGCAATAACAAAGAACTTTTTTTTATATTTCAAAAATTGCTTGCTCAAAGCGGTTGGAATATTACCTACGAACATCTCAATCAGATTGGAATTATCAAAGCAAAAAAAGCATCTCAAAAAGTCTGCTTGATCATACGCACGCATGATATATACAAAGAACAAAATATTCTTCATTATATTATTCAATAAAAAGAAAGGAATTATTCATGCAAAAAAAAATTTCTATTGCGAGCATGATGCTCATCGCTCTTTTCTCAGGCATTATTTTTTGGAATCAAAAAAACCATACTCCTTCAATTGCGCCAGGAATTATTATCCTCATTAATGGCCCTTCTACAAGCGGCAAATCAAGTCTCAAAAAAGAATTACAAAAATTATATCCAACACCTTATTTAAATCTCGGTATCGATACACTTTTTGTTGGCGTACTTCCCGAACGATTTGTCACCGGCCCCAAACTTGATCATGACATTGATCATGCAAACGTGATGGAAGGTAAAGTTTCACATGATGCAGAGGGACATCGACTGTTTACTCTCAACATTGGTAACACAGGAAACAAGGTAATTAAAGGCATGCACCAATCAATTGCTGCATATGCCAAAACAGGCAATAATTGCATTGTCGATTATATTCTGTATCAAGATGAATGGCTTACCGATCTTTGCACGCAATTAAAAAACTACAAAGTTTACACCATTGGCATCGATGCACCACTTAAAATTCTTGAAGCCCGAGAAAAATCACGCGGATTTACTTTTGTTGAAGGGCATGTCAGAAGTCATCATGAAAGTGTACATACACTGTTCAAACAACATCATGGCTATGACCTCATCGTTAATACACATGAACTCTCAGCCCAAGAAGCTGCCAAAACAATTTACCATTTTATTGCATCAACAAAATCACCACTCGGCTTTCAACGCCTCTGCAAAGCACTTTCTTCGCAAATCGCATTTGACAAACAATTTTAAATGATGCTACACTCTGCCCAAGAATAATCAATGTCGAAGTGGTGAAATTGGTAGACACGCTAGATTCAGAGTCTAGTCCAAGTAATTGGGTAGGGGTTCAACTCCCCTCTTCGGCACCAACCTTCGCTCTTTCAGAGCTTCGGTTGGCACGGCCAGTATATTTTGGAATAAATTTTACAATTAAAATAGATAATGTGCGAAGGTTGCCCTTCGAAGCTTTAGCGTAGTAGGGCTTGTATAAATTTCAATTTACCTTCGCTCTTTCAGAGCTTCGGTTGGCACGGCCAGTCCCTCGACGGTGTTCTACAAAGTTTTGAAGTGGGGCCCATATCTTGAGCACAAAATTAAAGCGCATTTTCAACTCTGAAGTGCAACAAATGCACAATTAGTAAAGTACTCCAGTGGAGACATAAAATTTAATGCTTTTCGAGGCCTTGAATTGAGTAAATCTTCAATCTTTTGAACCTCTTCTGCAGTTATTGTATCAAAAGAAGTATTTTTAGGAAGATATTGTCGAACAAGTCCATTA
>JACCDH010702030.1_pt1 | contig 10570 bp, 7 predicted proteins | sample 7442481 | NCBI WGS metagenome assembly JACCDH01 (sample SAMN15323433, study PRJNA562643) | freshwater metagenome | isolation source: river surface water | place: USA:Blue River Watershed | collected 2017-08-15
GCACCGACAGGCAACCCTCCCAGCCCTCTTCCATCTGCTCCGACAGGGGCGTCAGCACCGGATTAAGCAGCACGGTCTCCGGGACAGCCGGTGCGTCGGGATAGCGCTCATTCCTGCTGAAGCCGAAGATGACCAGCTGCAGGTTCACGCCGATCTGCGGCGCGGCAAGTCCGACGCCATTGGCCGCACGCATCGTATCGAACATGTCGGCGATCAGCGCATGCAACTCTGGCGTATCGAAGGCCGTGACCGGTTCGGCCACGCGCAGCAGCCTCGGGTCGCCCATCTTCAATATTTCTCGGATAGCCATGTCAGCCACGCCCCTTCAGCCATTCCGCGAATGCCTCACTGGTCTCAGGATGCTGCATCCCGATCTCGACCGACGCCTGCAAGTAGCCGAGTTTGGAGCCGCAGTCGAACCGTCGTCCCCGATAGCGATATGCGAGTACCGTCTCGTATTGCATCAGTGCCTCGATGCCGTCGGTCAACTGGATCTCGCCGCCGGCGCCCTTGCCGATTTTTTCAAGGCACGAAAAGATGCGATTGGTCAGCACGTAACGCCCGACCACCGCCAGCGTCGATGGCGCCACCTCGGGCGCCGGCTTCTCGACGATACCATTCACTTTCTCGAGACGTTCCGCGAAGGACTCGGTACTGACGATGCCGTATTGCTTCGTGTGCTCGCGCGGTACGTCCTGCACGCCGAGAATGCTCGCCTGCTCGCGCCCGAATTGCTCGGTCATCTGAGCCATGACACCGGGACCACCTGCCTCGCCCAGCATGAAATCATCGGCCAGCAGCACCGCGAACGGATCACTGCCCACAATGGGTCTCGCGCACAGCACGGCATGACCGAGACCCAGCGCCTGCGGCTGGCGAATGTACATGCAGTTCACGTGTTTAGGTATCACCTGGCGCACCATCTCGAGCAGTTGCTGCTTCCCTGCAGCTTCCAGTTCGGCTTCCAGTTCATAAGCCTTGTCGAAGTGATCCTCGATCGCGCGCTTATTACGGCCCGTGATGAAAATCATCTCGGTGATTCCCGCCTCGACCGCCTCTTCAACCGCATACTGGATCAGCGGCTTGTCGACGATCGGAAGCATTTCCTTCGGCTGCGCCTTGGTCGCAGGAAGGAAGCGGCTACCGAGGCCGGCGACCGGGAACACGGCCTTTTTGATTACGGCATTCATTCGGTGCTCTCCAGTAATTTCATCAATCCCGCCTCGTCGAGGATGGCCACGCCCAACTCCTCGGCCTTTGCCAGCTTGCTGCCGGCCTCCTCGCCGGCGACCACATAACTGGTTTTCTTCGAGACCGAGCCCGCCACCTTGCCGCCGGCTGCCTCGATCAGCGCCTGCGCCTCGTCGCGCTTGAGGTTGGGCAGCGTGCCGGTCAGCACGAAAGTCTTGCCGGCCAGATGCGTGGCGCGGCGCTCCGGCGCTGACTCTTCCCAGTGGATGCCAGCCGCGCGCAGTTGTTCGATCAACTCCCGGTTCAGGGGATCAGACAAGAAGTTCAAAATCGACTGCGCGACCACAGGCCCAATGTCATCGACCTCCAGTACCTGTGCCTCGCCGGCCGCCAGCAGTCCGTCGAGCGTGCCGAAGTGGCGCGCGAGCGCCTTCGCGGTCGACTCGCCGACATGACGTATGCCCAGCGCGTAAATGAAACGCGCCAGCGTGGTCGTCTTCGATTTTTCCAGCGCGGCGAGTACGTTCTGCGCAGACTTCTGCGCCATGCGGTCCAGTTCGGCGAGCGTGGCCAGGCCGAGCTTGTAGAAGTCGGCCGGCGTGGTCACGAGCCCGCGGTCGACCAGCTGCTCGACCAGCTGCTCACCCAGCCCTTCGATGTCCATCGCACGGCGCGACACGAAATGCAGCAGCCCGCCCTTGCGCTGCGCGGCGCACTTGATCCAGCCGCCGGAGCAGCGCGCGACCGCCTCCTCTTCGGGTCGCACGATAGGCGAACCGCACACCGGGCACTCGCCGGGCATCACGAACTCGCGCGCATCTTCAGGCCGGCGCTCCGGCACATAGGCAACGACTTCGGGAATCACATCGCCGGCGCGCCGCACGATCACGCTGTCGCCGATGCGGATGTCCTTGCGCCTGACTTCGTCTTCGTTGTGCAGGGTCGCATTGGTGACGGTCACGCCGCCGACCGACACCGGCGCCAGCCGCGCCACCGGCGTGATCGCGCCGGTGCGTCCGACCTGCACCGTGATGTCCTGAACGGTCGTCGTCGCTTCTTCGGCCGGAAACTTGTGCGCGAGCGCAAAACGCGGCGCGCGCGACACGAAGCCCAGCGTGCGCTGCTGGGCGACGCGGTTCACCTTGTACACGACGCCATCAATGTCGTAGGCCAGCGCCGGGCGCTTTGCGCCTATGCCATGAAAGAACGCCAGCAAGCCGTCCGCGCCAGACACCACCGCGCGTTCGGCGCAAACCGGGATGCCGAGCGTGCGATACCAGTCGAGCAAGCCACTGTGGGTATCCGGCAGTTCGGCACCTTCGAGGTGGCCGACGCCATAGGCAAAGAAGCGCAGGCTGCGCTGCGCAGTGACGCGCGGATCGAGCTGGCGCAGGCTGCCGGCGGCAGCGTTGCGAGGGTTCGCGAATTCCTTCTGGCCCGCATCGCGCTGGCGCTGGTTCAGCCGCGCAAAATCGGCCTTGAACATCAGCACCTCGCCGCGCACGTCGATGATCGCCGGCGGGGTATCGGTGCGCAGGCGCAGCGGTATCGATCGCACGGTGCGGATGTTCGCCGTCACGTCTTCGCCAGTCGTGCCGTCGCCGCGCGTTGCGGCCTGCTGCAGCACGCCGTTCACATAGCGCAGGTTGATCGCCAGCCCGTCGAATTTCAGCTCGCACGCATACTCGACCTGCTGCAAGGCCTCCAACCCTTCGCCGACGCGGCGGTCGAAGGCGCGAATATCGTCTTCCGAGAAGCCATTGTTAATCGACAGCATGGGCACATCGTGCCGCACCTGCGAAAATTCCGGCAAGGGCGCGCCACCGACACGCTGTGTCGGCGAGTCGGGCGTCACGAGTTCGGGATGCGCGTCTTCCAGCAGCTGAAGCTCACGGAACAGCGCGTCGTATTCCGCGTCGGGGATGCTCGGGTCGTCGAGTACGTAATACGCGTGTGAATGGCGATTCAGCTCCTCACGCAGCCAGTCGCTGCGCGCGCGCCAGTCGTCCGGCCCAGGTTCGGCCGCTACGCCGAACAGGTCGTGCTGGGCCATCAGGCGAACAGGCGTTGCGCAAGCGGCGAGCCCGCCGGTATGCCGGCCTGTGCCATCTCGCGATAGAAATCGCCGACCTGCTCAGCGATTGCCGCCAGCGTGGAATCCGGCAGGGGCTGCCCCTCGTCATCCACGACGAGGCCAGACAGTCGGCTAGCCAGCGACTTCGCGAACGCAGTCATGGCCCTGAATCCGCCGCGATCCGGCGCCACCATCGCCACCGGCAACAGCAGCGTGATCTGAGCACTGGTTTCGCCGGCCGGGTTGGCATTGATGCTGGCCGAGAACAGCAGCCCGCCTTCGCCATCCGGCATCACCAGGCGACCGTCCGGACGCAGCTCCATGCCTTGCCGCTGCAACGCGGGCTTCAGCGTGGCGATGGGCCAGGGCTGTCCGGTGGCGCGCACATTGATCGACAGCTGCGCATCGAATTCGCTGACGCGCTGGTGCAGTTCGCGCGCCTGCGCTATTGCGCCGGCCATCTCCGGAAGCTCGGGACGTGCGCCAAGTTCGTCAGCCGTCTGGTCGAGGCGCGACGCCAGTTCGGAAAACTCCAGCTCGGTCAGCGGGCCGCTGCGCGTGGCCATCTGCACGCCGACCTGCAGCTCATCATAAACGCCGCCGACGGCCACGGACTCCCATTCACCCGCCTCGTTCTGGCCGACCACCTTGACCGGCTTGTTGCCGACCAGATGCATCTGATGGAACGCCTGCAAGATCTTTTCTCCGCGCAGCGGTGCATCGAGCATCACGGGCACGATGCAGTCAATGCGGGCATCGAGCGGTGAACGACGAGGCGACGCGGGCGCTGGCTGCGCGACGGCCGCAGGCTCATCGTCGCCTTCGACCGTTGCATGCCCCGGAGACACCTGCGGCGCGTGGATCGCACCCGTTGCCGCATGTTCAGCCACCAGGTCGGGCCCCTCGAATGGCGTAAGGGTCGGCTCCTGCCTGTGCGGCGACGCGCCGTCGTCCATCAGCACATCGTCCTGCGTGGTCGAGAATGCCTGGTCGACCGACTTCTTCGCGCGCCATTCCTGCCATTTGTTGTAGGCGATCACCCCTGCAACGATCACACCGCCGATCGCTATCAGGCTTTGCTGCAACTCAATCATCAGAAGCTCTCTCGGTCGAGAATATTCAATAAAGAAACATTTTAACGGAAATTAGCGTAGGTTTCGCCGAAATTCACAAGCAAACCTTACGGAATTTCTCCTTTCCGCCGGCCTCTCCATTGCCAAGTTTAAAAATTGACAATCGTCAATGGCTTCGATCGCTTTGTCATTACGATAACAAGCGAACAACTGCACAGGGAGGAAGTCACATGTCTAACTCGTCAGAACTCAAACTCAACACCCTGCAAACGCTGTCCCTGCGTCCGCTGGTTCGGCGCGCGCGCCACTGGTGGTACCGGCGTGCCGAGGAGCACTACCTGATCTGCGCGGCCGTCGAACATGCGCGCGCACGCGAGGCTGAAGAGAACGAGGCCTACTACCAGAAGCGCGCGGCAATGATCCGCTCTGCGCTGCGGTGGGACTAAGAGCCCGTCTCGTCAGGCCGCCTGCTGCTGCGAAGCAAAGTTCGACGCCAGCTCCATGTCCACCGCGACGATGCGCGACACGCCCTGTTCCTGCATCGTCACGCCGATCAGCTGCTGCGCCATTTCCATTGCGATCTTGTTATGCGAGATGAACAAGAACTGCGTATAGGCCGACATCTTCTTGACCATATTGCAGAAGCGTTCGGTGTTCGCGTCGTCGAGCGGCGCGTCGACCTCGTCCAGCAGGCAGAACGGCGCCGGATTCAGCTGGAAGATCGAGAACACCAGTGCAGTCGCCGTCAGCGCCTTCTCGCCGCCCGACAGCAGGTGAATCGTCGCGTTCTTCTTGCCCGGCGGCTGCGCCATCACCTGCACCCCTGAATCCAGGATCTCCTCGCCCGTCATCACCAGCTTCGCATTGCCGCCGCCGAACAGGATCGGGAACAGCTCGCCGAAATGATGATTCACCTTGTCGAAGGTGTCCTTCAGCAGTTCGCGCGTCTCGATGTCGATCTTGTGGATCGCGTCTTCCAGCGTCGTGATGGCCTCCACCAGGTCGGCGTTCTGCGCGTCGAGGAACTGCTTGCGCTCGCTGGCCTGCGCCAGTTCGTCGAGCGCGGCCAGGTTCACCGCGCCGAGCGCATTGATCGCGTTCGTCAGTCGGGTCACCTCGCCCTGCAGGTAAGAAGGGCGCATGTCGTCGGTCAGCTTCTCGGCCAATGCCGCCTCGTCGGCGCCAGTACTCTTCAGCGCTTCGTCAAACTGCTCCTGGTTCAGGCGCGCCGCCTGTTCCTTCAACTGCAGCTCCATGATCCGGTCGCGGATCGGCTGCAAACCGCGCTCGGCGGCCAGCTTCGATTCGTCATGCGTACGCATGCGCTGCGTCAGTTGGTCCAGCTCGTGACGCGCGTTCGACAGCACCAGTTCCTGCTCGCTGCGGCGATCCAGCAGTGACTGCAGGCCGGCCTGCGCCGCCTGGTCGTCGAGCTGCTCCAGCTCCAGCGTGCCCTGCTCCATGCTGGCGAACAGCTGCGCCGACTGCTCCAGCGCGGTCGAGATGTTGCGCTTCAACTCCTCGATGCGGCTCTCGTGCGCGCGCTGCGCGAACTCGGCCTGCTGCGCGGCCAGCTCCTGCTCGCGGACCTGCTCGCGCGCGCGATTCAGCGCTGCCTCGCGCTCGAGGTAAACGGTCTGGCCGTCCTCGTGCGATTCCTGCACCTGGCCCAGCTCGATGTCGAGCTGCTCCAGCGCCTCCTCGGCCTGCAGCTGTATCTGCTGCTGCTCGGCTTCCTGCGCCGAGATTTCGGCCAGGTCGTTCTCGATCTGCGTGCTGCGCTGGCTGAATCGCTCGACGGCCTCGGTCAGCTTCAGCAGGTCGATCTGCACGCTGTGCAGCGTCTGCTGCAGCGTCGACACCTGCTGCGTCAGCTGCTCGAGCCGCTGCGTGCCGTGCGTCAGCGCCGCATCTGCGCGCACCGAACGCTGTCGCGCTTCGTCGGCCAGCATCTGCTGCGCGCGCACCTGACGGACCAGGTTGTCGATTTCCTGCTGGCGCGCCAGCATGCCGTCCTGCTCGGAGTCGGACGCGTAAAAGCGCACCGACAGCTTGCTGATCAGGTGGCCTTCGCGCGTGACCAGTGTTGCGCCCACCGGCAGCTTCGCGCGGTCGGCCAGCGCCGCCGCCGCATCCTCGGCGATGAACACGTTGTGCAGCCAGTCCTGCATCAGCGCGCGCAAGCCCGGATCGTCGACCTTCATCATGGACATCAGCGGCTTCAGACCGGCCGGCACGCTGTCGGCCGGTGCGGAGGTGCCTGAGAGCGAGTACAGCGACAGCTTGGCTGGCGGCGCATCGCTGAAAAATGCCTTCGCCCAGTCCAGGTTCGACACCTCCAGCGCTCCGGTGCGCTCGCGCAGCACCGATTCCAGCGCAGTTTCCCAGCCCTGTTCGATGGACAGCTTCTGCCACAGGCGCGGCAGCTTGCCGAGCTCGTGCTTGTTCAGCCAGGGCGCGACCTTGCCCTCGGTCTGCACGCTCTCCTGCAGCTGCTTGAGCGCGGCCAGTCGCGCCTCGAGCTGAGCATGGTTCGCACTCTCGGTGTTGACGGCTTGCTGCGCGTCGCGGCGTTCCTGCTCCAGCCTGGGCTGCATCTCGCGCGCGGCGGCCAGCTCGGACTGCGCCTGCTCCAGCTGCGCCTCTTTTTCCTCGACCTGCGCCTTCAGGTTGTTCAGGTGCGTGGTGTCCGGCAGGGACAGCATGTTCTTTTCCTGCGCCAGACGCTCCCGGCGTTGCGCGAGGCTGCCGAGGATGTTCGACGCATTGCGCTGGTGCGCGGATTCGAGCTCGATGCGCTGCTGCACCTGCATGATGCGCGAGCGTGACTCCGTGGTCGCCAGCTGCGCGTTGCGCCACGCATCTTCGATTGCCGGCAGCTCTTCCTGCTTGATCTGCAGTGCCTGCTGCGCCTCGCCGACGCGCATCGCGTGTTCTTCGAGGTCGACCTCGGCCTGCGTCAGCTCGTCCTGGAATTGCGTACTCTGGCGCTGCCACTGGTCACGCTGTGCCGTCAGCGAGTTCAGCTGGGTCTGCAGGCGCGTGCGCGACTCGATCACGAACTTGATCTGCGCCTCGAGGCTGCCGATCTCGGAATTCGTCTGGTACAGCGCGCCCTGCGCCTGGTGCATGCGGTCGCCGGAGGCATAGTGCTCCTGCCGCAGGTGCTCCAGTTCGGTTTCCACGTGGCGCAGTTTCGCGGTCTGCTCTTCGAGCTCGGTCTGTGCTTTCTCGATGTCGCGGAAGAATTTCTGCTGCTCGTTCGCTGCCTCGTTCTTGCGCAACAGCCACAGCAGCTTCTGCTTCTCTTCCTGGTCGCCCTGCAGCGTGTGGTACTTCTGCGCGACCTCGGCCTGCGCCTGCAGCTTCTCGACGTTCACGTTCAGCTCGCGCAGGATGTCCTCGACGCGCTGCAAGTTTTCGCGGGTATCTTGCAGGCGATTTTCGGTCTCGCGGCGGCGTTCCTTGTACTTCGACACGCCGGCGGCCTCTTCGAGGAAGATGCGCAGCTCTTCCGGGCGCGCCTCGATGATGCGCGAGATCATGCCCTGCCCGATGATCGCGTAAGCGCGGGGGCCGAGGCCGGTGCCGAGGAAGATGTCCTGGATGTCGCGGCGGCGCACCGCCTGATTGTTGATGTAATAGGTCGAGGTGCCGTCGCGCGTCAGCGTGCGCTTGACCGAGATTTCGGCGAACGAGCTCCACTGGCCTGCGGCCTTGCCGGCGCTGTTGTCGAACACCAGCTCGACCGACGCACGGCCGGCCGGCTTGCGGTTGGTCGAGCCGTTGAAGATAACGTCCTGCATCGACTCGCCGCGCAATTCGGACGCCTTCGACTCGCCGAGCACCCAGCGCACGGCGTCAATGATGTTCGACTTGCCGCAACCGTTGGGGCCGACCACGCCGACCAGCTGGCCGGGTACCTGGAAGTTGGTCGGTTCGACGAAGGACTTGAAGCCGGAAAGTTTGATCGAGGTTAGGCGCACGTCTTGTCCAACTTAAAAAAAGAGAAACCGGGCAACGAGCCCGGCAGGTCAATTTCAGATTCGCGCCATCATATCATCCGGGGGTGGGCTTTCCGAGTTCCCGGACGGGCAATTTCGGCTTTGCCGCACAGGTATAATCCAGCAGCCTGAAAACCTACCCATAGCCTTCTATTTCGCCGTGAATCCCCTCCTCGCAAGACTGCAACCTTATCCTTTTGAAAAGCTCCGCCAGTTGTTTTCCGGCGTGACGCCCAACCCGGCCTACGCACCGATCAGCCTCGGCATCGGCGAACCAAAGCACCCGACGCCGGCCTTCATCCAGCAATCGCTGGCTGACAACCTCGGCGGCCTCGCGAACTACCCGACGACCGCAGGCAGCGATGCGTTGCGCGCGGCGATCTGCGGCTGGCTGGAGCGCCGCTACGAATTGCCGAAGCTGAACCCGGCGACCGACGTGCTGCCGGTCAATGGCTCGCGGGAGGCGCTGTTTGCATTGGCGCAGGCGGTGATCGATCCGTCCGCGAAGGCGGTCGTGGTCTGTCCGAACCCGTTCTACCAGATCTACGAAGGCGCAGCCTTCCTCGCCGGCGCCGAGCCTTTCTTCGTGAATTCGGACCCCGCACGCAATTTCGCGCCGGACTTTTCGACCGTGCCGGCCGATGTCTGGCCGCGTGTGCAGTTGCTGTTCATCTGTACCCCGGGCAACCCGACCGGCGCAGTGCTGACGCTGGACGACTGGAAAGAGCTGTTCGCGCTGTCTGACAGGCACGGCTTCGTGATCGCCGCCGACGAGTGCTATTCCGAGATCTACTTTGGCGACAGCAAACCGCTGGGCGCCATGGAAGCCGCGCACAAGCTCGGCCGCGGCTACGAGCGGCTGATCGCGTTCTCCAGCCTGTCGAAGCGCTCGAACGTGCCGGGCATGCGCTCCGGCTTCGTTGCCGGCGATGCGGCGATCCTGAAGCAGTTCCTGCTGTACCGCACGTACCACGGCAGCGCGATGAGCCCGTCGGTGCAGGCCGCGTCCGTCGTCGCGTGGAACGACGAGACGCACGTCATTGATAACCGCGACAAGTACATCAGGAAGTTCAACCAGGTCACGCCGATGCTGGCCGAAGTGCTGGACGTCGCACTGCCCGACGCCGGCTTCTATCTCTGGGCGAAGGTCGACAAGCTCGCGGCCATTAGCGACACCGAATATGCGAAGCGGCTGTACGCCGAATATAATGTGACCGTTTTGCCGGGCAGCTATGTGGCACGCGACGCGCATGGCATCAATCCCGGCGCGAACCGCATACGAATGGCGCTGGTCGCCGAAGTCGACGAGTGCCTCGAAGCTGCGAAGCGCATCGTCGAATTCACGCGCAAGCTGGCCGCCTGATTTTCAATTCCCCTGTAAGTAGAGAAAACATGACCCAACAACTGCAAACCATCATCGACAACGCGTGGGAAGAGCGCGCCAATTTTTCGCCGAAGTCGGCGCCGGCTGAAGTGCGTGACGCGGTCGCCGCCGTGCTCGAGCAACTCAACCAGGGCACGCTGCGCGTGGCGCAAAAAGACAGCGGCAGCTGGGTCGTGAACCAGTGGGTGAAGAAGGCCGTGCTGCTGTCCTTCCGTCTCGAAGACAACGTCGCCATTCCGGGCGGCGGCGGCATGCAGTTCTATGACAAGGTGCCGACCAAATTCGCGAACTACAGCGCCGACGATTTCGCCAAGGGCGGCTTCCGCGTGGTGCCGCCGGCGGTCGCGCGTCGCGGCAGCTTCATTGGCAAGAACGTGGTGCTGATGCCTTCCTACGTGAACATCGGCGCGTATGTCGATGAAGGCACGATGGTCGACACCTGGGCCACCGTCGGCTCCTGCGCACAGATCGGCAAGAACGTGCACCTGTCCGGCGGCGTCGGCATTGGCGGCGTGCTGGAGCCGATGCAGGCGAACCCGACCATCATCGAAGACAACTGCTTCATCGGCGCACGCTCGGAAGTCGTCGAAGGCGTGATCGTCGAGGCGAACTCGGTGATCTCGATGGGCGTGTACATCGGCCAGTCGACGAAGATCTATGACCGCGCCACCGGCGAAGTGACCTATGGCCGCATTCCGGAAGGTTCGGTCGTCGTGTCCGGCAACCTGCCCAGCGCCGACGGCAAGTACAGCCTGTATTGCGCCGTGATCGTCAAGCGTGTCGACGCCCAGACCCGCGCCAAGACCAGTCTCAACGACTTGCTTCGCGATTAAAGGCCATGTCC
>JACCDH011001630.1_pt1 | contig 10569 bp, 11 predicted proteins | sample 7442481 | NCBI WGS metagenome assembly JACCDH01 (sample SAMN15323433, study PRJNA562643) | freshwater metagenome | isolation source: river surface water | place: USA:Blue River Watershed | collected 2017-08-15
AGGATGGACTGGTCATGCCGATGACCAAAACAAGTGGCCGAATAGGGTTTCCATTTATCCCCAACAATGACCTCGCGACGTTTTGCCCATTCCAATGCTTTTTGTGTGATTGATTCGTGATATTTTCCACCAGCCACAAATCCCATACATCCTGCCCAAATCTGATTTGCTGCCAACTCGCTGTCTGTAACTTGCAGGGCATCACAGAATATTGGATGACACCAACGCCTGTTGGTCTGTTCTGCATCATCAAACACGCAGAATTCCTCTTTTTGAATCTGATTCCAAATCTTATCAAGAGTGAATACAATATCAATTCCTGCATCCATATATAGGATTAGGGTACCCTTAGGGACCTGTCTGGATTGTTCTGCGTGAACCCAGAGTTTCCAGGCAAAATGTTGGGGTTCCCAGAAATCAGAAAAGCCCATTTCTTGATTCACCGGTAAATCTTCCACTGTGCCACCCGCATTCCTTAATATCACTCGTTCCTCTTCTGAAACATCTGGCCACACATACACAATAACGGGAACATTCGCATCCGCCTGTTTGGCTGATTGAATAAGTTGTTTGACCGAAGCAACAAATCTCTTATTTGCAGCGGTAACAATTCGTTTTTGTGCAGATTGCAAAGATTTCTCGAGTGTTTCAACTGTCGGTTGGACCTCCTGATTCCAGGCATTTTCTGAGAATTCAAGATGCTTCTGAAAAAGTTTATGAAAGATTTTACGAGCAATCTCTTCCATGGTTCTCAAACACCAATTTCGTTTGTATTCAGAAAGTGCAGGAACTTCTGCCATCTTTCGCCAAAGCTCTGGGTCGTTTTCTACTTTTTCCACCAGCCGAATTAGTTCTTCAGGCGTCGAAACACTTCCTGCATTCAGGAATCCCGCTGAATCAAAGTCGCGATCGACCCATTTATCGCCCCAATAAATCGGCACACATCCTGCTACTTTTGCATGAAACAATTTTTCTGTAGTATATCCAGGCGATGATTCGTTTTCAAAAGTAATTGCATATTTATATTTCTTATAGAATTCAACTTTTGCAAGCTCACCGCCACCGCCACCCAGGCCCGCCGGAATCGGTCCAGAAGGCAAGTTACAAAACAGACGACCTCCTGAATCTACACCACGCCACTGATTCAGAATGTGAAACGCAATATTCCTATTCTGACATTTTGGATTCGTTGCCACAAATGCACAGAATTTGTTTTTGGCATCCAAAACTGCAGAATCCTGTTTCAAACAGGCAGATAAAGGAACAGGACGAGGATTAACAACTTTGTCTGGGTCCTCATTAAACCAATTAATTTCTAATACCCACAGGGGTAGCCGAATGTAATTCTGGTCCGTCGTATACTGATAACCGAGATTCAGGAATGTATCCGTATGTTTGTTGGGAGGCTGATTTTCTCCAGTAAAAAAGACTTTAGGAATTCCAGTATATCGTTTATGACTCTCACCAAAAGGACCAAAAATAACTAGTGTGGGTTTATCGTAATCAATCTTGACTGAAACCCCCTGTTGTTTTCCGGCCCATCGCAAAAGAGACATAAAAAAGTTATGTTCTGGTTGGAATTGGTCCCACATATCGCAAAATGCAATACGAATTTCGCTTGCAGAACTGTCAGTAATTTCCTCAATTTTCAGAGTGAGGGGTTTCACGTCCACAGGTGATTGAAGAATCTTTGTCAGCGCCGGTTCAGCAAGCTCTAGTCCAAATTTCTTTCGTAGCAACATTTTTCGAAGTGCCCCTGCATTTTCTGCAAAGTATCCACGACGATTTGCATAGTCCGATTTAATTATAGACCATTGTGCAGCCGCATCCTGAATTTGATTCAGTTCATATTTATATCCAAATCCTTTCAGTATATTACAATTATGCAGAACAGGAATTCCAATATATAGAGCATCAAGTACAAATCCTTTAATGGGTCTGAAACGTTGATGTGCAATAATAAGGGATTTCTCTCTACACAAATCAGGTAAACGGATGCGAGGAATAAAATTTCCACTGGCATCTGGCAGAATCAGATTTTTTGCCACATTCGACTGAAAAAAGGCATTTTTAAACACATGTTCCCCATTATGTACTGAAAAACGAATCGGGTCTACTTTACGTATTTCACTGACAATATTCACTGGAACCAAACAATGGCTCGTATTACTCATATTGCTTTCTAGAATACGAGCAGACCAGGACATAGAAGGTGGAATATCTCCAGTCACTCGCAAATCCATGTTTTTAGCGCCTTCAAACCATGATGGAACATTCGCCTCTTTCATATAAATATCCAGTGCATCAAAGTTTGTCACATAAGGAATTGTATATACGGGTTTTCCTGACATGAACTCCAGATAATGAATGTCCTGTTTGTCAAAATGTTCCCATGTCCAGACTTCAGTAATGTTTGTAAAATCACGTTTTGTGGGATTAAACTGATATACGGATGATTCCATATCATAGAACAAGGGAGAATAATGTTGGAACATTGCTATACGCTTAGCGACTTTTGGTCTACTTTCAGCCGGAATGTTCCACGTAGCTTCGATAATGAGGTCATACATGTCGGATGATGATTCGGTCCATGTTACGCGCTTTGGTGCTCTCTGACGTTCCTCCAATACATCAATAAACCAGTCTGCGTCTTCCATGGGTTTGAGAAGATGCACTTCATGTCCTAAACTCTGAAGTATTTTTCCTAGAACAATAGCATTTTGTGGTGTGGCTCCACTAAAATAACTATTCTGAAAACGACTCGTAATACCAATTCGCATGTCAGCTACTAATCAAACTATTTCAGGAATTGTTTAGGTATTAAATACAGGGTCAGAGATGCATATGGTGACTATGTTGCCACATGCAATTTCAGATACCCTGCACAGCATAATGCAATGCTGTGAGGGTCTAAACTGGATTACTTTGTTCTACATTTTAGATAATATGACCACAAATCCAGCCGTTGAACTTATTGATGGTGGAGAAAGCAATCCATATCATTTTTTCATATATATGTTAACAAATTTTACGGTATTGGATCTTACCAAAGAAATCACGTATTATTATCCAAACAAAAATAACTGCAAAGTAAGTGAGGAACTTCTCGCACTTCTTCCATCAAATTTTATTCGTCATACTGAAAAACAAGAAAATATTGATTATCAGCCTTTTATACATTCAAATTCTTTTTTTCAGGGACGTTTGCCCAAACATTATCAGGATTGGTCTTTGCCTGTATATTACTCGTTTATTAAACAACTTTACGCTCCTCACATATCCCCATCCATTCAGAAGCATCAACGAATTTACATTTCCAGAAACTATGATTCAAGGATTCGCCATATTCTGAATGAAAATGAACTTATTAATGAACTGACACCCCTCGGATTCAGAATTGTTATTATGTCGCAACTATCCTTATTAGAGCAAATCCAACTATTTAGTTCTTCTGACATAATTATTTCCCCACATGGCGCAAATCTTGCATTTATGTTGTTTGCGCATCCTGAAACAACCGTGTTTGAGTTTAATGGAGAAGGTCGACGTCACTATTCTCACATTGCCTGGTCCTATGATATGGATTATTTCAGAATTAAAACAGAGATGGTACATGAACACATGCGTGTAAATATACCAGTCTTTATGCAACTACTCAAAGCGCATCCTAAAATTTAGATACCAGGTTATTTATCGGTAATCAGTTTTCTCCATGCTTCCAGATTTTCAGGATTATAAATGGAGAATCTCCAAAACAATTGTTCGGCATGCGCCCTATATTGCTCTGCATTCTTGGAATGCCATTGTATGGCCTTTTCAATCTGTATTGCACCCGCCTCAAAATCATTGCTATCGTAATAATAACCGAATTCTTTCAGACGCCTGTGATTGTGAACTACAGGAAATCCCATTGCCATAAACTCCAAAAACGAGTAATTGTATTCATTGTTCACCTGATGTTGAAGTACAATAACATCTGGATATACTTTCACAAAGTTAACAATATGGGCTCGAGGCATAAGTTGCAACTTACCATCCTTATACAATTTTAGGAAGGGAAGAACAGACTGTTTGAAATAAGGAACGTCATGCATTTTTGCACCATTTACAACAATACATGTATCCACTTTTTCAGGATGTTTACGATAGAACGCCTCCAGAGCCAAGATAGAGACCAACGAATTTTTCTGAAAACTAATATTCGGTTCCATAATTACGAATTTGCGTGGAGACCCAGGTGCAGGTTCCTTGTACTGCTCCTTCAAATCGGAAATAAAGTAGGGTTCCCAAACATAAGGTGCAATTCGTGTTTTCCCACAGAGTCCGTTTATAGATCCAGCATAATCGGCATGAAAATCGTAATGAGGAGACACCCATATTTCATCAATCTCGCCGGCAACATGATGTGAGAAGTTCGTTGTTGGATAAAATGTCATTGTCTCAATATCTATATTCAGAATATTTCCGAGATATGTCTTGGCAACTTTTGCCCCCGTATTTCTAAAGAATTTACGAATCATTGGATCACATGACATTCCAAATTCCATATACGCTGCTACAGGAAAAGGTGCCTGAATATACGCCTTGAAATCTAGCATTCTAAATCGCTTATTTACAGTCGCATCCTTATTATTGTCCAAACTATCGACCAGAAGATAGGGTTCATATCCAAGAACCTCCATTAATTTATATAAAATATAAATATTCTGAAAAAGTCCATTTGCCCAAATTTGTTCATCAGGGATTTTAACCGTAGTCAGAAAAACACGAGGTCGTTCTTTTTCATTACTGAGACTGACTGGCTCTGATTTTGGAATGGGCTGGAAAACGGTGCTCCCGCTCAAATCTTGTAGAATAGGAAATGGAGATGGCATGGATTTGTTATTTGTAATTTAGAAATCCTTAAGTCTAAGGAGAATGTACGAGTCACTCGTCCTATTTTCCGAATTTATTTTATCGGCTTACCCAATTTTAATAAAAAAGGTTCAAACATCCATATTCGTTCAGACTGGATTTCGTATGTTTGTATTTGCGGCGCTTGCTTTTACAATTGCTATTCTTACAGGAAATCCCGTTGTGGGAAACACTACAGATATTCTTGCCACAGGAGCTCTGAATTTAGCACATGTTGGGTCAAGTTATTCTGCCTTTGCGGCACTTCCAGCAGGGAATGCAATGGCGCTTTTTTATACCTACCCACTCTGGAATTTATTGGCAAGTTCCGTTGTATATGAAGAAAAAATTGAAACACGGTCGTACCTATGGATGAGTATCGCACTTCTTGGTGCAGTTTTAGTTGCGCAACCCGGAAAAACGGCCTGGAACTTTTTTGGTATAGCCATGGCTATTGTTGCAGCACTTACAGAGACAGGCATTTACCTTTGGTTCAAACGAAATCCAGAGGCGAAGCAGCCGTGGACGGATATGACAACCATGTATGGAGGCAGTTCTCTTCTATGGCTCCTTCTCATTCCCTTATTCTTAGTACTCGGTACATCGTTTGGTGCATCGGCTACCGATATTTCAATAATGGTTGCATTCAACATTTTTGTAGGATTTTTGGGTTATGCTCTGCGTTTTTTCACAATTTCAAACATAAGTACCGTTGCATTCAGTTCTTTGAGTTTTGTAGGAGTAATTGCATCCTATTTACTTGGATGGTTTTTTATGGGTGAAATTCCCACATTGATACAGGGTTTAGGTGCGGGTCTAATTGCATTAGCAAATATTCTATTACTTACGAAGAAATAAAATCCCGGTTAAAATAGAGATGAGCACACCAAAAATTCCTAGAAATGTACAAAAAGCTGCAGAAGGTCTTCTTTATATGAAACATAATACACCAGTTTATAAGATTGAACGTCTATTAAAAAGAACTATTGGAGATGACGGTCGTGTATATTTTGAAGTTGAATGGGAAGGTGGAGAAATTACATATGAACCGCGTAACACATTAATTAAGGATGTTCGAGGAATGGTTCAACAATATGAAAGAAGTCATAACGGAACACGTAAACAGCGACGTAACCACAGAAAGTCCCGTAAAAATAGACGAGTGTATAGTTAATAGTATAAAATTACCGCGTTCCAAACTACTATAAATAGTAGTTTGGAACGTCACAGTGTTATCTAACAATCTCCAATATACTAAGATTAGAGATGTCTAGATAGGACTATCTTTACCATGAAAATCTATATTCAAATCTAAAATCCTCAGGCTGCTTTGGATATTCTTCTTTACCACAATACGCCGGTTCATACCTGCCATTTTCAACCTTAATACCTTTTCCAACTTTATCCTTAAAAAATTTTATGGGATCAATAATATTTGTTATATATTGCCTAAATTGCCATTCTCCGTAACATCGGTTTCCATTTGGAAGGATTCCTGGATTAATAAATAAGTCACTTGTAATATTAAATTTATTCCTGCCATTGCTAGCACATTTTATTAGGTCATCATTCAAAGTTGTACAGACTTTATTAATCCATGTGTCTATTAACGTTTTATACTCTTCCTCTGTCTTAATTCGACTTTTACGCATTTCTTCTGTTAATTTTAATAGTTCTGCGGCAGATAATGTAATTGCATTAGGATTTTCTTGTTCTTGTTCTTGTTCTTGTTCTTGTTCTTTATTTTTTAATAGTTTTTTAAATTCCTCCTCTTTTCTAAACGATTCAGCATATGCTTTTCTTTTTGCTTCTTCCTTATCCTGTTTATCCTTTTCCATGCATGGAATGCAATAAGTAAATCCATATTGTGTTTCTGCTTTACATACTACACAAACCATTTTAAAATATAACTAAGATTATTCTTTATATAAGCAGTCATAGATATTAAATTTGTAGGATGTAAAGAATTGAAACGGAGGGACATGTAGGAATGTCCAATCAGAGAGCCGGATTATTAGAATTAGTGGCTCGAGGGAAAAAAGATGCCTTTTTTACCTCAAACCCATCTGTTAGTTTTTTTCAGAGTGTGTATCGTCGTTTTGCACCCTTTACGGAAGAAGTATATACTATGCAGCCCCGAAACAATGCCGAATGGGGACATTGGGTTGAATTTGACTACGAACACCGTGGCGACCTAGTGAGAAAAACCTATATTCGCCTCACACTTCCCACATGGTTACCGGATTCTCTTATCCCTTTCAATAAAACCTCAGTAATTACTGATTTATCCGGTGTATCGTATGGATACTGTAACAATATTGGATATCAGATGTTGGAAAAAATCCAGGTATTTCAGGATCAAGTACTTATTCAAGAATTATACGGTGAATACCTGGATTGGCGACTACGTCAGAGCAATAGTCTGGCAACAACTCTTGTTATAGCAGAAACTGTTGGTACACGCGGAGAATCCGCGTTAGATATACAGCATTCTGCAACACCTGGGCTCCTCCGAATCCCCGTACCATTTTTGGGATGGGAAGCTGTAGGAGATCCAGGATTTCCAACAGTTGCTATGCGACAACAGAGATTTCGTATTCGTATTCTCCTCCGAAAACTAGAAGATGTTGTGGTAGCTTCGGATGGTAGAGCAAACCCACAGCCGTGGAATATGCCCCTAAAAGTACAGAAAACTGCGACTGGTTCTTTTGATACATCCTACACGACTCTTTCTGATTCCTCGTTGTCAAAAGGAATTGGAATTGCACTCGAGACAACTCAGGTGTATGTACCACGAGATGTTCAAGAATGGTTAAAAATTCAGAAATGGCAAGTTCCTTTTAAAAACGTCCAAATTCAGGAATTTACAATTGAAGACAATCAATGGAATGCGGCAGCAACTGCGTCTGTAACCAGTTTTTCTCTCCCCTTTCGTCTGGATTTTATTGGACCCGTGAGTCGTATTTTGTTGGCAGTTCAGAGTCAGGGGGCACGAAAGGCTGGTCAGAGAACTACTCTGATTCAAGACCCTTTTTTGTCACTTCGTCTTAATATTGCAAATATCGATAGAATTCAGCCGTTTCCAACAGCAGTATTTCGTGAAGTAACCGCTTACTGGAAAAATACTCGGTCAGCACAGGACTTGGCGAATCCAACGAAGTTTCAAAATGTATATACTCTGACAATGGGTGGTCGTGAAAACCCCCATCCTGCAGGAACTATGAACTTTACACGTATTGTACAACCCGAGCTTTGGGGTACTTTGGCGTCTATCCCAATTGACCCGAGAACTCTGACACGTCGTGCATTTCTGACAATATATGCGGAAAGCTGGAAAGTGTGGGAAATTCAGAATGGAAAAGGCTTGTGTTTGATAGACGAATAGTCAAACGGACTATAAAAATTGAATATATTTACATCATTGAGACAAATTATGTAGATATTTTATTTCTTTTGAGGAATTGTTTTCTGGTATCTTTTCTGATTTATTGCAAAGATGGCTTACAGACCCCCAACAAATTCTCGTTTTGCTGCAGTAACTTCTGCACCGCCCCCCGTGCCTGTACGATACACCGCTACATCATCTTCTGATATTCCTCTGAAGGAAGACGACGGATGGAAGACAGTTTCTCGTAAACCAGTGGTTCCTTTTCTAGAACCTGTTGTTCATGGACCCGCCAAAAAGACAACACTTTCTGAAAAAGCAAAAGAAACTGAAAAGACCTTTACTGCGGATGAATTTCCCACTCTTGGTGGAATCACAATAAAACCCACCGTTTCTAAATCTGCCTCTACAGAGTCTATGGCTGAACGAATGAAGAAAAAATTGAAAGAGGAAGAAGATGAACGAATTCGGATAGAAATGGAGAAGGCCGAAGAGGAGGAAAAAAAGAAGAATGATATTCAAACATTTACACCAGGAATATTCATTTCAAATACCAAAATTTTAAAACAGTTTGAGAATGACAATATTGATTCATATAACAATGAGTATGAAAATGACCACGAATATGACCACGGTATGGATGAAGATGCATATGGATACCGTTCACGTACACCTGAATTTGCATACAATGATTATTATCAAACACAAAGCAATGAGGAGGAGTACTGTGAAGATGAATGGTCTAAATAATTCCATGTGATTCTAGATAGAATGAGTACCTATTCACCCAAAAGAACCCAATATCCCTTTAGTGCAAACGTTCGATACAAATCAAAATCTGAAATTCTTTTGTTGGAAAATCAATGGGAAACATTTGAACGTGTAGAAAACTACAATGATATAATTTATCAAAGAATTCAGGACGGTTTACGCGATCAACCGTATTATCAGTTTTTGAGTAATAAAGAATATAAAGACTATAAAGCCGGACAAGATTTACATATTCTTGCATTTCCTACACTTCCTGAATCAACATTTGCCTCTATTAGTGATAGACCGTTACCAGATGTACCCTCAAAAACTTCATTGCCGTACTTTCATCAAACAGATAAATATGTAATACCACCTCCTGCAATTTCTTCTGAAGAGTTGACACAACAACGCTCAGATTTAGAAATTTATACCTATGTTAGTACATTTAATACTTCGCATGTATACAAATATGCGTTTGTGAGTGATGAGGAAAAAATGGCCTATTATCGCGCAGAAAAACGCGTAAGAATGGCAGTTTAGACTAGTAAACGAATATGTTCATTTTGACTTTTTTTCATCAATGTAATTGTAAAATGTTCCTTCTAGAATTTTACGTTTCACTTCCTCGGCCATTGTAGGCTTTACTTTGTACTCCTTACATACTGCTTCCCATAGCTTTAATTGTCGATGATTTAGAAGAATATCCATACTGAGAATATGATAAACATATAATCATTGCGTATCAATTCATTTTTTTCGTAATGTAGTCATAACTTCTCGAATATCAGGACGAAATTTAACGCGAGCTGCGGCCAAACATCCGTTTGTCTTTGAAATCATATGCTTATCTTCTTCGGGAATTTTTTCAAGTTGCCCAACATAGATTGGCGACTTTTCATTATAGGTATATACCTTGCCTGAAGAGGATTCTATGAAATATACAATACCTTGCACTGATGCTCTAATCAATGTTCTAGTATCAGACATGTTTGAATTTATTATACTATAGTACATTCAAACCGAATTCATTCAACTTTTACCCAAGAAGCAGGGGTTTTTGTCGTATTTCTTGTCTCAATTTGCCTTCAAATGAAAAGTTGGTACAAGCGAACTCACATTTTAATACATAAAATATTATAAATGCAATTAATACAAAAGGTAAGATTATGAACGCTTTGTCAATAACTTCTTCTAATTTCATTTACTTTTCAGAGGGAAAAAATTGAGGTATTCTGAACTGAAATGTTGGAAGGTGTGGATTTTTTATAAAATTTTACAATATTTTCCGTTTCTATTTTCAAAATGTCTTTTGCTCTTTCCGCTTCTTGCCTTTTGGCAATGAATCGTAATGCTTCCTTTTCCAAGGAGGAGAAGGATTCTCTGAATACCACTCTTTTCCTTTCTGCATGTTTTCTAAAAATGCAATCATCCGATTCAGAATTGAATTCTGATGATATTGAGAAGTTGAAGGCTATTCGTTCAGAATTGTCTTTTACCGCACCAGCACCAGCACCAGCACCAGCACCAGCACCAGCACC
>JACCDH010237288.1_pt1 | contig 10567 bp, 10 predicted proteins | sample 7442481 | NCBI WGS metagenome assembly JACCDH01 (sample SAMN15323433, study PRJNA562643) | freshwater metagenome | isolation source: river surface water | place: USA:Blue River Watershed | collected 2017-08-15
CGGCAAGCTGTGAGGAGACGGCATAGATCCCGTAATGCGGGCGCAGGTAATTGCCGAGCGGCAGGTTGGCAGTGGGGAAGCCGATCGTGCGGCCAACCTTGTCACCATGCTGGACCACGCCGCGGATCGCGAAGGGGCGTGTGAGCAGGCGGGTTGCGGTTTCGCAATCGCCGGCCTTCAATGCCTCACGAATACGGCTGGAAGAGACGACCTCGCCGTTTTCCAGCACCGGACCAACCGCGCGGGCCGACAGGCCAAGCGCGGCCCCGCGGGTCTTGAGCAGTTCGACATTGCCGCCGCGGCCCTTGCCAAAGGTGAAATCCTCGCCAGTCACCACGCCCGCTGCGCCCAGCCGTTCGACCATCAGCTTGGCCATGAAATCCTCGGCCGCGGTCGCTGCCAGTTCAGCATCGAAGGCGAAGACCAACATGGCATCGGCCCCGGCGGCAGCAAACAGTTCCTGCCGCTGGTCCAGCGTGGTCAGGCGGAAGGGATCGGCCTCGGGTTTGAAGAAGCGCACCGGGTGCGGATCGAACGTGGCAATGATTGCCGGGCGGCCTTCGGCCCTGGCCCAGGCAATCGCCTCGCCCGCCACGGCCTGATGGCCCAGATGGAAGCCATCGAAATTGCCCAGCGCGATGATCGCGCCGCGCAGGGCATCGGGTATCCGGTCAGAGGCAAGAAGGCGCGGGATGTTCATCAGTGCGGCTTTGGTCAGGCGGGTTTACGCAGCAGGGTGACGAAAGCAAACCCCGGGATGCGTCCATCTGCCGGGTGATCCTCGCGCGCGGCCTCGGTCCATCCGCTGCGGTCAAATTCGGGGAAGCTGGTGTCGCCCTGCGGTTCGGCTGCGACCTCGGTCCACTCGATCCGGTCTGCAAGCGGCAGGAACTGGCGGTAGATTTCCGCCCCGCCGATCACCGCGATGTGCGGTGCGTTGGCCAGCGCGATAGCCTCCTCGGGGGAATGGGCCACCTCGGCGCCTTCCTCGGCCCAACTTGTATCGCGGGTCAGTACGATGTGGCGGCGGCCCGGAAGCAGCCCTGGCAGCGATTCAAAAGTCTTGCGCCCCATGACCATCGGCTTGCCCGTCGTCAGCGCCTTGAAGTGCCGCAGGTCGGCCGGCAGGTGCCAGGGTAGAGCCCCGTCTTTGCCGATCACGCCGTTGGCAGCGACCGCGACCACCAGGAAGACCTCGCAGTGCTTCACAGCGTCAGCCGGGTCACGTGACCCATCTTGCGTCCTGGCCGCGCGGCGGCTTTGCCATAAAGATGCAGGTGGTTGCGCGGATCGGACAGGATCGGGGCCCAGTCATGGGCTTCGTCGCCGATCAGGTTCCACATCTCGACGCCCTGCGCCGCCAGCGCCGGATCTCCCAGCGGCAGGCCGCAGATCGCACGGATGTGGTTTTCGAACTGGCTGGTGAGCGCGCCTTCGATTGTCCAGTGGCCCGAATTGTGGACCCGCGGGGCCATCTCGTTGAACACCGGCCCATCGGCCGTCGCAAAGAATTCCAGCGTCAGGACACCGACATAGTTCAGCGCCGCTGCGACCTTCGCGGCCAGTTCGCGCGCGGCGGGAACCTGCGCGGCAATTTCTGCCCCGGCCGGTACGGTCGAGCGGTCGAGGATCCCGCCCTTGTGGACGTTTTCGGCGCTGTCCCAGAACACGATCGTGCCATCCTGCCCGCGGGCCAGGATCACGCTGAACTCGCCCGCAAAGCGGACAAAGCCTTCATAGACCAGCGGCTGTCCGTTCAGCGCGACACTATCGGCATCGTGATCGGTCATGATCCGCCACTGGCCCTTACCGTCATAGCCATCGCGCCGGGTCTTGAGGATGCCGGGCGCGCCAATGGTGGCCAGCGCCTGGGCCAGATCCTCGGCGGTATCGACCGCTGCGAAGGGAGCAGGTCGCCCGCCCAGCTGGGTGACGAAACGCTTTTCGTTCAGCCGGTCCTGCGCCACTTCCAGCGCGCCGGCATTGGGCAGGAGCAGGGCCTGGCCGAGTGCCTTGAGAGGGCCGACCGGGACGTTCTCAAACTCATAGGTGACCACGGCGCAGTCCGCGGCAAAGGCGGCCATGGCGGCGGCATCAGACCATTCGGCGCAAGTAAACTGGGCGGCCACATCGGCGGCGATCGAATCGCTTTCGGGGGCGAAGATATGGACCCGGTAACCCAGCCGCGCGGCAGCCATGGCGAGCATCCGGCCGAGCTGGCCGCCACCGAGGATGCCGATGGTTTCGCCTGGCGGTATCATGGCCCCGTGATCGTCCTCAGCTCGGCCGTTCGGCCACGCCGGCGCTTTGCGCGGCGCGGAATGCCTGGATCCGTTCGACCAACGCCGGATCGTTGGTGGCCAGGATCGCAGCGGCGAGCAAACCGGCGTTGGTCGCCCCGGCCTCGCCAATCGCCAGGGTGCCCACCGGGATCCCGGCGGGCATCTGCACGATCGAAAGCAGACTGTCCTGCCCTGACAGGGCCTTGGACTGGACCGGCACGCCCAGCACCGGCAGGTGCGTCATGCTGGCGACCATGCCCGGCAGGTGGGCGGCACCGCCCGCTCCGGCGATGATTACCTTGAAGCCCTCGCCCGCTGCGCCGGTCGCAAAGTCCACAAGTCGCTGCGGGGTGCGGTGCGCGGAAACGATCCGTGCGTCATAGGCTACGCCCAGCTTGTCGAGCGCATCGGCGGCGCACTTCATCGTCGCCCAATCCGACTGGCTGCCCATGACGATGGCTACCGGTGCCCCCATGTTTCAACGCTCCGAAAGGTAATAGCGCTCCAGCGCGGAGAGATTGTCATCCAGTTCATAGATGATCGGCTGCCCGGTCGGGATTTCCAGACCGGTGATGTCGGCATCGGAAATGCCGGACAGGTGCTTGACCAGTGCCCGCAGCGAATTGCCGTGGGCGGCCACCAGGACAACTTCCCCTGCCTTCAGCGCCGGGGCGATCGCCGCTTCATAATAGGGCAGCACGCGGGCGATGGTGTCCTTGAGGCTTTCGGTCGAAGGGATCGCGATCCCGGCATAGCGCGGGTCGGCCTTGAGATCGAATTCGGAGCCGTCTTCCAGCACTGGCGGCGGAATATCGAAGCTGCGGCGCCAGATCTTGACCTGCTCATCGCCATGCTTGGCCGCGGTTTCCGCCTTGTCGAGCCCGGTTAGCCCGCCATAGTGCCGTTCGTTGAGACGCCAGTCCTTGGTTTCCGGGATCCAGACCCGGCCGGCGGCTTCCAGCGCCAGGTGCAGCGTGCGGATCGCGCGGGTCTGGAGCGAGGTAAAGGCGAGGGTTGGCAGCAGGCCCTTGGCCTTAAGCAGCGCACCCGCGGCGCGGGCTTCTTCCTCGCCTTTGCTGGTCAGATCGACATCCCACCAGCCGGTAAAGCGGTTTTCCAGGTTCCACTGGGACTGGCCATGACGAACGAGAATCAGGCGCGGCAAGGGCTTGGCTCCGCAATTATCTTAGGAGCACCCGCCCCTAGCGGTGGTCCGGGTCTTTGGGAAGGGGCGGATTGTCGGCTGAAACTGCGCGCGCCTGCTCCTTGCGCCGCCGCAGGTTTTCCCGCAGCTTCGCGGCCAGGCGCTCCTCGCGCGATCGGGCGGCATCTTTGGACATCGACAATCGTGCGAAGCTAAACAGTCTGCTGCTTGACAAAGCAAGGGGGGGCAGCCAATAGCGCGCCCCTGCCCGGACCGGCCTTGCGCCAAACGGGCTGAACGAATGGTTGGCTGCTGTAGCTCAGTGGTAGAGCGCATCCTTGGTAAGGCTGAGGTCGGGAGTTCAATCCTCCCCAGCAGCACCATTCGAACTTCCGGTATTCAGGCTCCGCGCAACTCTGCCCATTCCGGGTGGCGCTTGAACTGCGCCGCAACATAGCTGCAGACCGGATCGATCTTGAACCCCTGTTCGCGGGCGTCCGCGATCAGCGCCTCGACCAGCATGCCGGCAATCCCGCGCCCGCCGATTTCAGGCGGCACCAATGTGTGTTCCGCCGCCCGGACATTGCCCCGCTTGACCCAGGTCAGCCGGCCGATTGCGGGCTCACCCGCGATGTGGGCGTGGTACTCACCGGCCCGGTCAGTGCCATGGCGGGATATAGTCACTTCGGTCATGTCGCGCTCCTGATGCTTGACGGCGCGCCCGCTCGCCATAATGCGCTAGCTATGGCCATGCAGTTCCTTTCCGACAATGCCGCTTCGGTCCATCCCGCGTTGTGGCGCGCGATGCAGGCGGCGGACGCCCCCGATTCGCCCTATGATGGCGACGCGCTTAGCCAGCGGCTGGATGAGGCCTTCGGGCAAGTCTTCGGCCGTGACTGCGCGGTGCTGTGGGCGGCGACCGGGACGGCGGTGAATTGCCTGGCTCTGGCGACAATGGTCCCGCCCCACGGCAGCGTGGTTTGCCACCGCGAGGCTCATATCGAAATGGATGAAGGCGGGGCGCCTGGCTTTTACCTGCATGGTGCCAAGCTGATGCTGGCCGAGGGTGAGGGCGCCAAGCTGACGCCGCAGGCGATTGCCGCGGTGATCGATCCGATCCGCAACGATGTCCACCAGGTCCAGCCGCACGCGGTCTCGATCACCCAGGCCAGCGAATATGGCCGGGCCTATCAGCCAGCCGAAATGGCCGCGATTGGCGCCTATTGTACCGAGCGCGGCCTGCCGCTGCACGTCGATGGCGCGCGGTTCGCCAATGCCGTTGCCTTCCTGGGCTGCACCCCGTGGGAGGCCTGCCAGGGCGCGGCGGCGCTGAGCTTCGGCATGATCAAGAACGGCGGGATGAGCGCCGAGGCGCTGGTGTTCTTTGATACGGATCTCGCGCATGTTGCGCGCTATCGCCGCAAGCGCGCCGGGCACCTGCAATCGAAAGGCCGCTATCTTGCCGCCCAGCTGCTTGCCATGCTGGACGGCGAGCTGTGGCTGGACAATGCGCGCCATGCCAATGCCGCAGCGCAGGAACTGGCCCGCGCGGCGCAGGGCCGCCTGCTCCATCCGGTTGAGGCGAACGAGGTATTCCTGCGCGTGACCGGTTCCGAGCGCGAGACGCTGCGCGCGCAAGGCTTCTCATTCTATGACTGGGGCGATGATGCCGCGCGGTTGGTCACGGCCTGGAACAGCCGGGACGAACACGTCGCCGCGCTGGCCCGCGCGATCGCATCGCTATGAGCGGCGTTTCGCTGACCCCGCGCTCGATCGCGGTCTTCGTTTTCCTGGCACTGGTCTGGGGATCAACTTGGCTGGTGATCAAGGACCAGATCAGCGCGGTGCCGTCCGCCTGGTCGGTGGTCTGGCGCTTTACCCTGGCGGCAACGGTCATGGCTGGCTTTGCCCTGCTGCGCGGCGAGCGGCTGCGGCTGACGCGGCGCGAGCAAGCCGTCGCGATCGCCATGGGAGTCTTCCAGTTCAGCCTCAATTTCCAGCTGATCTACCGGTCAGAGCATTACCTGACCTCGGGCTTGGTCGCCGTGGTTTTCGCGCTGATGATCGTGCCCAATGCGGTGTTGGCGCGGCTGGTGCTGGGGGCGGCGCTGACCCGCCGCTTTCTGGCCGGTTCGGCCATCGCCCTGGCTGGCATTGGCCTGTTGATGCTCCACGAATACCGGATTGCTCCGCCCGGAAGCGGGGTAACCATGGGAGTGCTGTTGGTGACGGGAGCGATCCTTTCCGTCTCGGTCGGCAACCTGTTGCAAGCCACGCAGACGGCGCGCGCTGTGCCGGTGGTGTCGCTGATGGCTTGGGGGATGATCTGGGGCGTATTTGCCAGCACGGCCTATGCCGTTCTTTCGGCCGGCATGCCGGTCCTCGATCCGCGCCCGGCCTACCTTGCCGGGATTGCTTACCTCGGCATCGTCGGTTCGGCGCTCACCTTCCCGCTCTATTCGCAGCTGATCCGCGAGTGGGGTCCAGGACCAGCAGCGTATAACGGGGTTGCCGTGCCGGTGGTGGCGATGATCCTCTCAACCCTGTTCGAAGGCTATCAGTGGAGCCTGCTGGCCGGTGCCGGGGCGGTGCTGGCCATGGCCGGGCTGCTGGTGGCGCTATCGGGTCGCAAGTAGGGCGGCCAGCCCCTCGCGATAGGTGGGATAGCGGGGCGACCAGCCGAGCACGCGCCGGGCCTTGCCGTTCGCCACCCGGCGGTTCTCGGCATAAAAGGCGCGGGCCATGGGCGAGAGGCCGGCCTGGTCCAGCGATTGCAGCGGTGGCTGTGGCAGGCCCAGCAGCGCGCAGGCGTGCTCGATCACTTCGTTCTGGCTGCAGGGCAGGTTGTCGCTGATGTTATAGGCTCCCGCCGGTCCATCAAGCGCGAGCATGGCGGCGCTGACGATATCGTCAACATGGACCCGGCTGAACACCTGGTCGGCCAGGTCGATCCGGTGCGCCCGGCCTTCCTGCACCCGATCCAGTGCCGAGCGTCCCGGGCCATAGATCCCCGGCAGGCGCAGCACCCGCGCGCCGCGTGCCAGCCACTCGGCATCGGCATCGGCCCGCGCGGTGCGGCGGCCGGTGCCGATGGGCGCGCTTTCATCGACCCAGGCCCCGCCGGTATCGCCATAGACCCCGGTTGAGGACAGATAGGTAAGCGGCTTGCCCGCCAACGCGTCGCCATAGGCCGCAAGGACCGGGTCACCATCGGCCGAGGGCGGGACCGAGGACAGCACTTGGTCCGCATCGACCAGCGCCATCCGCACCGAACCGGCATCGTCGAACCGCAGCGTTCCGGCACTGCCGGTCGATATCACTTCCCAACCGCGTGCGGCCATCACGGCGGCGAGGCGGGCTGCGGTATAACCCAGGCCAAAGATGAACAGTCGCGGCATGATCATGCCCATGGCGCCGGGTTCGGACGAAGTCGAGCCACGTTGTAACGCGCGCGGCTCGACTTCGCGGTCAACACCCGGATAAGAAGGGGGATGGACGCCATTTCAGCCCCCCCCGTCGCCCCGCCCGTCATCCGCCGTGAGGAGTACCAGCCGCCTGCCTGGCTGGTGCCCGAGACAGCCCTGGCCTTCACCCTGGGGATTGAGCAGGCGCAGGTGATCGCGACGCTCAAGGTCCACCGCAATGGTGCGGACCAGACCTTGCGGTTGAATGGCGATGGCATTGCCGCCGAAGCGGTGCTGGTCGATGGGGAGCCAAGCACCGCCTGGCGGATGGATGGCGCCGATTTGCTGATTGAGCTGCCGGGTGAGAGCCACGAGGTGGCAATCACCACTTTGATCAATCCGGCCGCCAATACCCAGCTGATGGGGCTCTATGCCTCGAACGGCATGCTCTGCACCCAGTGCGAGGCCGAGGGTTTTCGGCGGATAACCTTCTTCCCGGACCGGCCCGACGTGCTTTCGGTCTATACCGTGCACATGAACGGGCCGAAGGCGCTGTTCCCAGTGCTGTTGTCCAATGGCAACTGCACCGCCAGGGGCGAGAATGCCGATGGCACCCACTGGGCCGAATGGCACGACCCCTGGCCCAAGCCCAGCTACCTCTTCGCGCTGGTCGCGGGCGATCTCGTTGCCAACCACGATACCTTCACCACGATGACCGGCCGCACGGTCGATCTCAACATCTGGGTGCGTGACGGCGATCAGGACCGGACCCATCACGCGATGAAGGCGTTGAAGGATTCGATGCGCTGGGACGAGGAGGCATTCGGCCGCGAATACGATCTGGACCTGTTCAACATCGTCGCCGTGTCAGACTTCAACATGGGGGCGATGGAGAACAAGGGGCTCAACGTCTTCAACACCCGCTACATCCTGGCCGATCCGGATACCGCGACCGACATGGACTATGACGGGATCGAAGGCGTGGTCGCCCACGAATACTTCCACAACTGGTCGGGCAACCGCGTCACCTGCCGGGACTGGTTTCAATTGAGCCTCAAGGAAGGCTTCACCGTGCTGCGCGACCAGCTGTTCAGCCAGGACATGGGCAGCGAACCGGTCAAGCGGATCGAGGATGTACGCGTGCTGCGTTCGGCGCAGTTTCCGGAAGATTCCGGCCCATTGGCTCACCCGATCCGGCCCGATGCCTATCAGGAGATCTCCAACTTCTACACCGCGACAGTCTATAACAAGGGCGCGGAAGTGATCCGGATGATGCGCACGCTGGTGGGGCCGGAACGGTTCCGCAAAGGCTGCGATCTCTATTTTGATCGCCATGACGGCGAGGCGGCAACCTGCGAGGACTTCATCACGGCGATCGAGGATGGTGCCGGGATCGACCTTGCCCAGTTCCGCCTGTGGTACAGCCAGGCCGGCACGCCCAAGGTCACCGCGCGGCTCAGCCATGAAGGCACCACGGTCCGCCTGGCCCTGTCGCAAGAGGTGCCGGTCACGCCCGGCCAGCCGGACAAGCAACCGATGGTCATCCCGTTGCGGATCGCGCTGTTTGACCGCAAGACCGGCAAACACCACGGCGAACAGATCGTTACCCTGGACCAGGCCCAGGCTGAGCTGAGTTTTGCCGGGTTCGCGGAAAAGCCGGTGCTTTCGCTCAACCGCGGTTTCTCGGCGCCGGTCAATGTCGATGTCGATAGTTCGGCGGCAGACCTGCTGTTCCTGGCGGCGCACGATGACGATCCCTTTGCCCGTTACGAGGCGCTGCAGCAGCTGGTGGTCCAACACCTTGTTGCCGCGATTGGCGGCGGCATGCTGTGCGATGCCGAGCGTCAGAGCGGGCGCGAGGCAATCGGGCAGGCGATGGCGGCGGTTATTGCCGACCCGGCGCTGGATGACCTGATGCGCGGCGAGCTGCTGGCCTTGCCGGGCGAGACTTACCTTGCAGAACAGTTTGAGCACGCCGATCCCGGCGCAATCCGGGCCGAGCGCGAAGGGCTCAAGGCCTGGCTTGGTGCGGAGCTGCGCGATGCGCTGGTCGCGCTTCATGCCCGGGCCAGTGCGGTGCCCTATAGCCTCTTGGCCGAGGCCCGCGGTGCCCGCAAGGTCAAGACCCAGGCGTTGGTTTATCTCGCCGCGGGTATGCCTGCACTGGCGGCCGATCTGGCCACGGCGCAGTTTGATGCTGCCGACAATATGACCGACCGACAGGGGGCGGCCTTGGTCCTGGCCGGGCTCGACACGCCGCTGCGCGACGCCAAGCTTGCCGCCTTTTACCAGCGGTTCGCCGGCAATGCCCTGGTGATCGACAAGTGGTTCTCGTTGCAGGCGGGCTCGCTCCATCCGCGCGTGCTCGATCAGGTCGAGGCCCTCGCGGCGCACCCCGATTTCACCCTGAGCAACCCCAATCGGGTGCGGGCGCTGTACATGGCGCTGGCCGCCAACCTTGGGGCATTCCACGCGGCAGACGGGCGGGGCTATCGCCTGATCGCCGACCTGATCCTGGTGCTTGATCCGATCAATCCGCAGACCGCGGCACGGTTTGTCGCGCCGCTTGGCCGCTGGCGCCGGATCGAGCCGGGCCGGGCCGGGCAGATGCGGGCTGAGTTGGAACGGATTCTGGCTGCGTCCAATCTGTCCAAGGACACCTATGAACAGGTGAGCAAGAGCCTTGGCTGAGCCCGTGGAGGTGAATCGCGCCCCGGTGCTTGAAGGCCTACCGCACGGCTTCCTCGGTCGGCGTGGCGGGGTCTCGACCGGGGTGGTTGCGGGGCTCAATGTCGGGCTTGGCACGGGGGATGAAGCCGATGCCGTGTCCGAAAACCGCCGCCGGGCTGTGGCAGCAGTCGCGCCGGGCGCGCGGCTGGCAACGGTTTATCAGGTTCATTCGGCAGATTGCGTGATCGTGACCGAGCCCTGGCCCGATGCGGAGCGACCACAGGCCGACGCGCTGGTGACTGACCGGCCTGGCCTGTTGCTGGGCGTGGTCACGGCCGATTGCGCGCCGGTCCTGCTGGCCGATCCGGTCGCCCGGGTGGTCGGTGCGGCCCATGCCGGATGGAAAGGGGCGGTCGGCGGCGTCACCGATGCCGCCATTGCTGCAATGGAGGCACTGGGGGCAGAGCGCGGGCGGATCGTGGCCGCGATCGGGCCCTGCATTGCCCAGCCCAGTTACGAAGTTGATGCCGGCTTTCGCGAGCGCTTCATGGCCGGATCTGCGGACAACGCCCGTCATTTCGCGCCAGGCCAGCCCGGTCATTACCAATTTGATCTTGAAGGCTATGTTGCGGGGCGGTTGCGGTCGGCCGGGATCGGCGCGATTGAGCCGCTTGGCCTCGATACTTACCCCGCCACTGACCGGTTCTTTTCGTTCCGTCGGGCCACGCATCGTGCCGAGCCGGATTACGGCCGTCAGATTTCCCTGATCGGACTGCCGCAGCAATGATGTGTGTAATGCATCCGATCGTGCAAAAATCGCTGTTGGCAGAGTGCGTCCTTGCGTCTATCAGGCGCGCCAAATCGACCAGTCCGTCCGCTTCGGCAGACTGATTGGCGAGGACAGGAAGGGGGCTTCCTGGACAAGGAATTGGGTTGGAATTCCGGGCTTGCGCAAGCGAACCCGGGGTAACCGCAAAAAGGCAGGATAGGTTCAACCATGGCTGAAAATGCTGACACCGCCACGCTCGAAGGGACCCCGGCTGAGGGTGTGCGGCGGCGCGATTTCA
>JACCDH011097731.1_pt1 | contig 10567 bp, 9 predicted proteins | sample 7442481 | NCBI WGS metagenome assembly JACCDH01 (sample SAMN15323433, study PRJNA562643) | freshwater metagenome | isolation source: river surface water | place: USA:Blue River Watershed | collected 2017-08-15
GTTTTATTAGAAGGCACCGTGGTTGAATCCGGAACTATTTATGCTGGGATACCTGCAAAAAAAGTAAAAGACTTATCGCCCGATATGGTACATGGCGAAATTGATCGAATAGCCAATAACTATGTGCAGTATGCATCTTGGTTCAAAGACTATAACCACAATAATTTTCTTAAACAATAAAGCACTCGATGAAAAAAACCTGCTTGCTGCTTTGTGCTATATTACTCTTGCTATCGTCTTGCAGTTTATTGGCGAAAATGGGGATTGGCACAGGGTCTAGAAAAAAAGGATGCCCTTCTGATGGGCGCAATGTGGGTGCTGAAAAATTATTGTCTGGTGAAAAAGTTGCAAAAGCACCTAAATTCAAAAAAGGAAAATCTTTCGACTATTAGTATTTCTTGTCTTCCATGGTATCTAAGATGGTTAAGTAACTCACATAACGATCTTCTGAAACCGAACCTACCCCTACTTGTTTTTTTACCGCACAGCCTGGCTCGTTAATATGCATGCAATTATTGAATTGACAATCGCCGATCAATTTGCGCATTTCTGGAAAATAATGTGAGAGCTCTAATTTGGTAACGTCTACAATCCCCAACTCCCTTACCCCTGGTGTATCAATAATATGGGTATGTTCATCGATGTCGAACATTTCTGCAAATGTGGTCGTGTGTAATCCCTTCCCACTCCAATCACTCACTTCCTGTGTTCTTAAATTGAACTGCGGAAATAAATGATTGATAAAAGTAGACTTCCCTACCCCACTATGCCCACTCAATAATGTAGTTTGATTGGTTAACAAGGCTTTCACTTCTTCTAAGCCTTGGTTATTCTCTATACTGGTCAACAATACTTGGTATCCTGCCTGTGTATAGATTTCTTTGAGCTCCTCAAACTTTTCCATTTCTTTAGCTCTATACAAGTCTGCCTTATTAAAAACAATAATGGCAGGTATATGATAGGCTTCGCAAGAAATTAAAAATCGATCAATAAAACCCTGGGAAGTTTTAGGGTCGCGAAGGGTTGCAAACAATAAACTTTGATCTAGATTGGAAGCAATAATATGGTGCATCCGTTTATTATGCGGAGATACCCTGGCCACATAATTGCGTCGATCATGAATTTGGTGAATAATGGCCGATTCCTCTTGTACATCTTCTATGTCCATTTCAACTTCATCTCCTACCGCAATTGGATTGGTAGAAGTATGGCCATCTATTTTAAAAATGCCTTTTGCTCGAGCATTATAGAATTGTCCATTCGCTGCTTTTGCAACATACCAGCTACCGGTTGATTTGTATATTTTGGCCTTCACAAGTACGAAGATACTAGCAGTGCGCACAATTTTTGCGAAATATTAACCCAAATAAAGACCTTGAGCCCTTAACAGAACCCATTCAAGGGATTAAAATGAATATCTTTGACCCATGGCAAAATTTGCGCACGATGATGTAGTGCCTTTTAAAGAGAGTGAGCTGGCAAAGAAAGACCAGGTAGCCGATATGTTTAACAATATTGCCTATCGCTACGATTTCTTAAACCGTTTTTTGAGTGTGGGTATTGATGTGGGTTGGCGTAAAACAGCCATCAAAGAACTCAAAAGCATTGCTCCTAAAAAAATATTAGATGTTGCAACGGGCACTGCCGATGTTGCATTATTAACTGAACAACTATTAAAACCAGCTGAAATTGTTGGGATTGATATTTCTGATGGGATGCTCAGTTTTGGAAGAGAAAAAATTAAAGCCAAAGGGTTAGAAAATACCATCACTTTATTAAACGGAGACAGCGAAAATATTCGTTTCAACAACGATTATTTTGATGCCATCACCGTTGCATTTGGGGTGAGGAATTTTCAAGACCTAAGCAAGGGTTTAAAAGAAATGTATCGGGTATTGAAACCAGGAGGAAAAGTAGTGATCCTAGAATTTTCTAAACCCAGCTCCATTGGCTTCAAACAATTGTATCAATTTTACATGAACTATATCACTCCTTCTATTGGTAAACTTTTTTCTAAAAACAAAGATGCCTACCAATACCTCAACGATAGTGTTCAGGCTTTTCCGGAAGGAGCTCAATTTTTAAATATACTGAATGACGCAGGCTTTACCCAAACCTATTTGAAGAAACTAAGTTTCGGAATATGCACTATTTACTGCGGAAGCAAATAGTACTACTGGTATTGGGCCTACTGGGCCTTATACAGTATAGCTATGCTCAAAAACAACTCTACCGGATGAAACGGGAAGATCAACTGTATTATTTTGGCATTACGCTAGGATACAACAGCTCTTACTTACAAGTAAACAAATCCAATTTGTTTACACAGTCGGATAGTATTTTACTAGCCGAACCTGGCTCAAGCGGGGGTATTACCATGGGCTTGATGGCCACAGGTAGATTGGGTGAGCATTTTCAAGTAAGGGCCAATCCTCAATTGATTATTGGAGGTGCAAGAAGTATTACTTACCAATTGGGTAGCACCAGAACAGGTGAAGGAAGTACACAAATTCAACGATTGCCTTCTACTTTGGTGAGCTTTCCTTTTCAATTAAAATTCAATTCGGATAGAATCGGAAATTTTAGAACCTACCTATTGGGTGGTATCAAATATGATATTGATCTCTCTTCTAATTCTACTGCAAGAAATGCAGATGATATTATCAAACTAAAAAGAAATGATTTTGGTGTTGAAGCGGGTATTGGTTTTAACTTTTATTTACCTTTTGTGACCTTGTCTCCCGAGATAAAAATAAGCTACGGATTATCTAACTTGCACCAAACAGATGCAGCCCTTAAATATTCCAATGTTTTAGATAAAATTCAGTCTAGGATGATCGTTTTTTCTTTACATATTGAAGATTAAGGTATTCTGCTGCAGACTAAATAAAATGCAATATGCAACATACCGTAATCAAAAATGCAAGCATTGTTAATGAGGGAACCATTATACAAGGCGATTTACTCATTAGTAATGATCGAATAGAAAAAATTGGGGGTAGTATTGATATTAAAGCCAGGGCTACTGAAGTAGACGGCACTGGATTACATGTATTACCCGGCGTAATTGATGACCAAGTTCATTTTAGAGAACCAGGGCTTACCCATAAAGCCAATATCTATACTGAAGCCAAAGCAGCTGTAGCAGGTGGTACTACTTCTTTTATGGAAATGCCCAATACTTCACCAGCAGCCGTTACGGTTGATTTATTGGAACAGAAGTATAGCAGGGCTGCTGAATGTTCCTTGGCCAATTATTCCTTTTTTATGGGTACCTCCAACGACAATATTGAGGAGATACTTAAAGTGAATAAAAAGAAAAATGAAGTTTGCGGAGTGAAAATTTTCATGGGTTCTTCTACTGGAAATTTATTGGTGAACAATACCCTTCAATTAGAAAAAGTATTTGCTGGGTCAGAATTGTTGATTGCTACCCATTGTGAAGAAGAAACTTTGTTTTCTGAAAACCTCAAGCAAATAAAAGCCACTGGTAAAAAACTAACTGCAGCTGATCACCCAATTATTCGCAATGAAGAAGTCTGTTTTGAATCTTCTTTTAAAGCCATTCAATTTGCGAAAAGAAACAATAGTCGTTTACATATTCTACATATTAGTACCGAGCGCGAGTTGCAATTGTTTACCAATATGATTCCTTTGAAAGACAAAAGAATCACTGCAGAAGTTTGTGTACACCATTTGCATTTTACTGCTGATGATTATGATCGTTTAGGCAATCAAATCAAATGCAACCCCGCTATTAAAGCGCCATCCAATAAAGAAGCTTTGTGGAAAGCCTTATTAGACGATCGCTTAGACATTATTGCTACCGATCATGCGCCCCATACTTGGGAAGAAAAACAAGAAGACTATGAACATGCGCATGCTGGTTTACCTTTGGTGCAACATTCTTTACAATTGATGTTGCATTATGTAAAAGAGGGTAGAATAAGTTTACCCAAAGTAGTAGAGAAAATGAGCCATGCAGTGGCGGATTGTTTTCAAATTCATGAAAGAGGGTATATTAGAGAAGGTTATATGGCCGATTTAGTAATGGTTAATCTGAACAAACCCTACACAGTTAGCAAAGAAAATATCTTGTATAAATGTGGTTGGAGCCCCATGGAAGGGATGACCATGCCGGCCAGCATTGAAAAAACTTTTGTAAACGGGCATATGGTTTATGGAAATGGAGTGTTTGATGAATCTAAGTGGGGAGCGAGAATGGAATTCAGGAGAGATTAAACCAGCTATAACTGCCAACAGCCTATGCAAGTTGATAAAGTTACCCTACATGATCTGTCTGTATTTCATTCAGAGGAATATCAATCGGTTTTTCACCATGTGAACTTAACCCTAACCAATGGGGGAAGAGAATACTTGCGGTATTTATTGGCTCATCCGCTGGAGACAGTAAAAGCCATAGAACAAACGCAATTGACCATTCAACAATTGGGTGATATTATTGATCAATACCCCATCAGCCCTTCCAACGGTACGGTATTGGTGATGGAAAAATTTTATGAGTCACCCATTAATAACTATCCAAGCGATATTGGCGTTGTAAATGCCTTCATCTATAAATATTTCAATCTTTCCGATTATTCCTTATCGAAGTTTACCGTAGAACATGCGCTTGATTTTGTGCAGGGCATGGAAAAAATTGCTCAATTAATCAATATTGAAAATGGATCAGCTTGGTTAATTCATACTGCAGCACGCATTCAACAATTGTTGAACAAAGAGGTGATTCATGAAATGATGCAGGCCAATAAGAAAAGCTTGTCTACTACTTCGATATTAAAGTATGCGCAGTTCTTAAGATCTAGGTATAAAAGCGCAACAGAAGAACTCATTGAGATTCACAGTAAGTTAGACGCTTATTTGAGTTTAGCTAAAGCTGCCCAAAAATTTCATTTTACTTACCCAACTGTTGTTGAAACCAATGAGCCCTGTATTGAAGCGGAGGGATTGTATCATTTTCTATTGGAAGTTCCTGTTGCCTATGAAGTACAACTGAATCAGTCTACTAATTTTATTTTCTTGACTGGTGCAAATATGGCTGGTAAAAGTACTTTTATTAAAGCTGCAGGACTGGCTGCTTATATGGCCCATATTGGCATGGGGGTACCGGCAAAAAAAATGACCATCAGCAGATTGGATGGAATCCTGAGTAATATTCAGGTTACAGACAATATCATGAAAGGCGAAAGTTTCTTCTTCAATGAGGTACAGAGAATTAAAAAGACCATTGAAAGAATAAATGATGGAAAAAAATGGTTGATCTTAATTGACGAATTATTTAAAGGCACCAACCAAGAAGATGCAGTGAAATGCAGTACTGTTGTGATTGAAGGATTAAGGAAATTGCCCAATGCTTTGTTTATTCTATCTACCCATTTATACGAAATAGGTCATAACCTTAAACATCACCCCAATATACAGTTCCGTTATTTTGAAACTTCTGTGAACAACGACCAATTGGTGTTTAGCTATCAATTAAAAGAAGGAATCAGCAATGACCGCCTAGGTTACCTTATTTTAAAAAGAGAAGGGGTGGTATCAATGTTAGAAAATTTATAGTACCTTGACTATAAATTAATACAGCATGAAATTCCTTGTAAGATTTGTAGGCATTTCAATGATTATTGTTGCCCTTTACAATATATGGGTAGTAATTGACGTACCTCCTACTTATAAAGTTTTAGCCACCAGTGCTGTAGAAGCCAACAGTATTGTAAGTGCTGGAGTTGATTCGGGTAAGGGGAATTTATTAGGGATTCAACCTGCTTTAAGACCTATTCATTACGCCAATAAAGTAACCCTTAGAGATAATTTGCGTAGTTATATGCAAGCTGCAAGAGCACGCGGATTAATCACCCCCAAAACTGTTGTTGTATTCCCAGAATATATTGGTAGTTGGTTGGTTGCCATGGAACAGAAAAGCAATGTCTATGAAAAAGCCAATTTAACCGATGCAATGACTGCAGTCATTACTGCCAACTTATTCAAGTTTTTAGTTGCATATATTACTGCACCAGAAGGCGTAACCGAGAAAGATAAATACGCAGCCTTTGCAATGAAAGCCAAACAAGTTGCGGAAACTTATGATGAAATTTTTAGTGAACTGGCTTCAGAATTTAAAGTAACCATTGTTGCAGGCTCTATTGTTTTACCTGAGCCCTCTATTAATGAAATGGGTAAACTTAAAATTGAAAGAGGCAAATTATACAATACCAGTGTAGTGTATAACCCTCAAGGAAAAATACAAGGTCCATTGGTAAAGAAAATATTCCCTATTAACGAAGAAGCTGGTTTTACTGCAAGTGGTGATCCTGCGCAAGTACCTGTATTCAATACCCCTTCAGGTAAGTTAGCCGTATTGGTTTGTGCAGACAGTTGGTATCCTGCCGCATATGCCAAATTAGGAACCGATGTTAAAATGATTGCAGTTCCTTCTCTAGGTGCAGTTGATTCAGTTTGGAATGCGCCATGGAACGGCTATAATGGATTTAAAGCGCCGAACGATGTAGACACAAGTGATTACAAAAAAATCACCGAAGGGGAAGCTTGGCAAAAATATTCAATGGGACCCAGATCAGTTAATGCAGGCATTGCTTATGGAATGAATGTATTTTTTACTGGCAATATGTGGGGCAAGAAAGCAGAAGGAAGAGTCATCATTTTAGATAAAAACGATTTATCTGTTTTAGACGCTACCACTACTTCGGGTAGAATTGTAAATCAGTGGCTACAATAATTATATGCAGTACGACGCCATTGTGGTAGGTGCAGGTTATGCAGGATTAGCTGCTGGCCTCGCTTTACAAAAAGCAGGAAAAAATATACTTTTACTTGAAGCACGCAATAGATGCGGTGGCAGAATTTTAACCGAATATTTTAGTGAACAAGATTATACCGATCTAGGCGGCCAGTGGATAGGTCCTGGACATGAAAGAATGTATCAACTGGCCGCCGAGTTTGGCATTGAAACATTTCATACTTATGATAGTGGAAAGAGTACCCTGCTTTTCAACAACAAATTAAAACATTATAAAGGCTTAATTCCACCACTCCCTTTATTAGCCTTATTAAGTTTAGACAGAGCTCTGCGAAAAATAAATAAACTAGCCAAAACCATTGATCTTGCACATTCTTATCAATCTGAAAATGCCGCTAAATGGGATGCCATGAGCTTGCAAGATTGGATGAATATGCAAATGAAAAATGAAACAGCTAGAAAAATGTTTGCTATTGCAGCAGAAGCTGTTTTTGCTACCGATGCTTCTACTATTTCTTTTTTACACGCATTATTTTACATCAAGAGTAATACCAATTTTGATTTCTTGATGAATGTAGACAAAGGCGCACAACAAGATCGAATCAAAGGAGGAGCTCAAAGCATTTGTATTAAAATGGCAGCTGCATTGAGTGATAGCATTCACTATGAAAAAGTAGTTACGCATATTCACCAAGACGAACAGTGCGTTATGGTTAGTGGAGATGGGTTTAGTTTTAAAGCCAACCAATGCATTGTTGCAATACCACCTGCTGTGTCCACTGAAATCAATTATACCCCAGCAGTTCCAGAAACACAATGGGAATTAATGAAAGCCAGTTTTATGGGCTCAGTAGTAAAATGCTATGCAGTGTATCCCAGTCCATTTTGGAGAAAGCAATTTAAAAATGGATTGGTAGCAGCACCTGATGAACTCACTAGTGTGGTATTCGATAATTCTCCATTCAATGGAAGTAAAGGAATATTAATGGGTTTTAGTTTGGCAGAGAAAGCCAAGCAATTGATGCAGCATGATCAAGCAACCAGAAAAGAAATAGTGAAAGCTGGCTTTGTAAAAATGTTTGGACCAGAAGCTGCCAATTTGGAATACTATACCGATAAAAGTTTTACCGAAGAACCATTTACCAAAGGATGTTATGCAGGCATGTTTCCACCAGGCATACTCACACAATTGCAATCTTCATTAGCCATACCTTTCCATCGCATCCATTGGGCAGGCACTGAAACCAGTACACAATTCAACGGTTATATGGAAGGTGCTGTTAGAAGTGGGGAACGAGCGGCGAAAGCTGTAATTTCGCATTTCTAAATTTGAAGTGATGGCAGTGTATAGGCGTTATTTATTGATTTTTCTTTTCAGTCTTTTAATTAATAATTGCCTAGATGCACAAGTGAATAGCATTACTATTTCAGGATTAGTAAAAGAGAAAGGGAATAATGCAGTAATCGCATATGTAAATATCATCGTAAAAAATGCAAAAGACAGTTCCTTTATTGCAGGTACGGTAAGCAATGAAGAAGGCAGGTTTACCATTGCCAATATTAAGCCAGGCAATTATTATATTAGTTATAACTACACTGGATTTCTAAATAATCAACAAACTTTATTGATTGGATCATTGAGTGCATTTATCAACTTAGGAACCATTGAACTAGAAGCGGATGGAATGCAATTAAAAGAAGTTATAGTAAACAGCAAACAAGATAACCTGAGCAATAAACTAGATAAGAAAACCTATTCTATTGCAGCCAATATCAGTCAAACAGGGGGATCTGTTTTGCAAGCACTTAAAAACTTACCGGGGATAACCACCAGCCAAGATGGAAAAGTAGCACTAAGAGGAAGTGATAAAGTAGCGATTTTAATTGATGGAAAACAAACAGCATTAACTGGTTTCGGCGGACAAACAGGCTTAGACAATTTACCTGCATCGGCTATTGAAAGAATTGAAATCATCAATAACCCTTCTTCAAAATACGATGCCAATGGGAATGCGGGCATTATCAATATTATTTACAAAAAAAATAAGCAAGAAGGTTTTAATGGGAAAATTGGATTCACAACGGGATTAGGGGCATTGTGGCAGAAAAAAGAAAACTTACCCAATATTCGACCACAATACCAGAACACGCCAAAAGTCAATCCCAGTCTTTCATTAAACTATCGTAAAAACAAAACCAATTTATTTTTACAATCGGATTGGTTGTATACAGAGACTTTGAATAAAAATGAATTTGTAACCAGATCTTATACAGATGGAACCATTATTAATAGTCAATTAAAAAGGAATCGAAATACCCATTTCTTTAATAATAATTTTGGGATAGACATTAATATCAACGACCAAAACAGTTTAACCATTTCTGGATTTTATGGTACAGAAAAAATTATTGATAGAGGCGATCAACCTTTTTTCAATAAAGATTATACCACAAGAAATCGACTTTGGCAATTCTTAGAAGACGAATTAAAAACAACTGTTGTTGCTTCTGCAGTATATCAACACAAGTTTAAAGAAGCAGGGCATTTACTCAATATGGGTTTTAATTACACATTTCATCGTGAAGACGAGAAATACAATTTCGTTAATACGCTTTCCAATTCTATAGGGCTTGATTCCTTTAAATTGTTATCGGATGAGCATGTAGCTGATTTTAATGTGGATTATACCAAACCTCTGAAGCACGGTAGAATAGAAACAGGACTTAAATTTAGGTATCGGAATATTCCAACGAATATGCAATTTAAGCCCGGAGTAAATTCACCATTAGATGTGAATGCGGGTGGAGCAGCCACTTATTCGGAAATCATCCCTGCTGTGTACAGCAATTATATTTATGAGAGCAATAAAATAGAGGCAGAGTCAGGATTGAGAATTGAGTATGTAGATTTACAATACAAAGTAAATCCAAGCCATAACACCTATAAAAGTGATGGATACAACTATACCCAACCATTTCCGAATATTCGATTGGCGTATAAACTAAATGAGCAGAATAAATTGTCTTTCTTTTTTAATAGAAGAGTAGACAGACCTAATGAAGTGGATATCAGAATTTTTCCGAAATACGATGATGCAGAATTGATTAAAGTGGGTAACCCTGCGTTGAGTCCACAGTTTACCAATTCATTTGAATTGGGCTATAAAACCACTACCCAAAAAGGTTATTTCTATACGGCACTTTATCACAGAACAACCAATGGAACTATTACTAGAATTGCTACACAAGTACCGCCAAGCACATTGATATATACCGTATTTCAAAACGCAGGAAAAAGCAGCAACACGGGTATTGAAATGGTGCTACAACATGATTTTTCAAAGGCATTTTCATTCAATACCAACTTGAATATTTACCAAAACATTATTGAAGCATTTACTGTATTGAATAAATATCCAGTGTCCTCAGTGTATTCAGCAAATAGAGAAGTATTTACTTCTGGTAATCTTAAAATAAATGCATTATTCCATTTACCTAAACAAACCGATATTCAATTAACCAGTATTTATTTAGCGCCAGATATTATTCCGCAAGGAAAAATTGGGACTCGATTTTCTGTTGACTTAGGTATCAAAAAAAGAATACAGCAAAATAAAGGAGAGTTGTTTTTAAACGCTACCGATATTTTGAACACCCTCAATATCAAAAAAGATTTAGTAGGGAATGGATTTACACTAACCAGCACCGACTACTATGAAACACAGGTTTTTAGGGTTGGGTATGGTTATAAATTTTAGATTAAACTACTCAACTGGAAAGCGTATTTGA
>JACCDH010516725.1_pt1 | contig 10565 bp, 7 predicted proteins | sample 7442481 | NCBI WGS metagenome assembly JACCDH01 (sample SAMN15323433, study PRJNA562643) | freshwater metagenome | isolation source: river surface water | place: USA:Blue River Watershed | collected 2017-08-15
CTTGAAAATGTAGAATATTTTAAACTTTGGAAAAAAAAGAAGGCAAAAATATTCCCATATAACTATATTAATATCCAATTAAATGATAATAGCGCAGATTTTTTGAAATTAAAAAATTGGATTAATAAAACATCAACACATGAAGAAATATGTAGTTTGATTTTGGACAATCTAAAGAATGAAGAACTCATTGATGATAGAACAAATTTTTATAAGTATTTTAATTATATTAAAATATTAATAGAAAAAGATGAAAGTTATTTATTTGATATTAAAAAATTGAATAATGTTTTTTTTAATTTAATTTTATGGTTTCTTGATAAAGATGTTGATTTTAATTTTGAATTATTGAAGAAAAAATTCATTTATTTTAGTCCAGATGACCAAGTTAGGATATTAAGAAAGTTATTCTTGTATATTTCAAAAAATGAATATAATTTAACAATTGAAAAATTAGATGAACTTACTAAGTTTGATTTAAATTTATTTAAAACATTTAAGGATTTTAATACAAATTTTCCAATTGATATTTCTACTGATATAATTATTAAAGCTCTTTTATCTTTTAAAAATAACCATCGTTTTATATTAGAAAATGAATTATTAACAATAGTTCTCAATGATTTGAAAAATATAAATACAAGGCAATTTAAAATATCAAATTATTTTGAAGACTGTCTTGGAAGATATTTGCCACGATATAATTTTGATATAGCTAAAGGAAGAGTTTCAAAAATATTTTATAATGGTGATAAATTTTACTTTGCAATATTTATTCCTACCTCAATTACTGCTAAAAGTAATAATTCTAAATTTAGTTATGGCTATGTAGATTATGAGCCTAATCCAGATTTTGAATCACATAAAGAAAAAGTAAAAAGACTTTTAGGAGCAAAATGGAATAAAGATGCAAGACATTGGGGAGTTCCGGCACAATTTGAATCAAAAGTTATTGCTTTTGCTGTTGAATGTAATTTTTTTATTGACTTTGAAGGGGATAAATATAAAAATAATACACATCTTGCTCAATTTGATAGAGAAGATGTTCCAAATGGCATCATTTTTTGTGAAGGTAGACTTGCAAATAAAAAAGACGATAAATTTAATAAAGAATTTTGGTGGTGTGAAGGAAAGCCCTGTTATAATAAATGCGAAACTATACACTTGGCGAACGAATGGGAGAAGTATACATTATTTGACTTTTGCAATATATTAGGGTATGATACAGATGAAATCAATTATATGGGTGACTTTATTCCAAAAGGCAAGTATTATCATTTTATTTCATTAATTAATAGATTTAATAGATTATTGCAGAAATTATATTGCGAGGAGTGTGAACATATATTATATCCTTCTGATTTTGGAACAAGTCATTTTGCTGCACATACCATTGTAAGATTTCAATGTAGGAATGAAAAATGTACAAAAAAAGATGATGAAATTTATCTAAATCATTGTTTAAATGGGCAATGTAATAATATTATTGATAGTAGAATTTCAAAAAAATGTGACAACGGCCTCTTCATTTGTGATGATTGTGGTAGCTGCTGTTCACATAATATGTTTGTAAGAAGATTGTCGAATCTTAAATTAACTGGTGGTTATATTCATACAAAATTAGTAGTTTGCGTGAATGAAAAATTAGGACATTTAGAAAGAGCTGAATATTTTTGTTACAGATGTGCATGCAAAATGAATGAAAATGGTAAAGATATTTTCGAGTGTTCATATTGTAATATCATTTACGATACAACAAAGTTTCATTTTAAAAGAATTCATTTAAATTTAAGCATTTCAAATCCCCAATTAGATAGTAGTTCAAGTAATTATGAAAATGACAATATTGAGCTACCATTTTAACTTAAAAGACATATCATTCAAATCAAATTAATAATGTATTTAATTGATTTTTTAAAATCCTTACTTCATAAATTATTAAAGTTTCAGAAACCTATTATTCAGCTTATTTTATTTAAAGCATAATTAATTTTAATAAGTTTTGTTTTTCATAAATAGGGTGTTTTATTACCCAATGATTTATGAAGCCTTTTAGTATTATCATTCTCAATCTATTCCTCTGTTAGAACCCTTACTTTGTTCAGGTCAAAGAATAAGTAAGCATCTAAGATAGCTTCACAATAGATTCTATTAAAGCATTCAATATAACTATTTTGCATAAGCATGCCGAGTTGGATAAATTTAAGTTTAATTCCTTTATCCAAGCTCCATAACTCAAGGTCCTTAGAAGTAAACTCTGGGCTATTATCTGTTTTAGTAGATACTGGTGTTCTTCTTTGCAAAATAATTTTATCCACTGTTCTTATTCCTCTTTGAGATGAAAGCGAAGTGTCTACTTCGATTGCTAATTCTCCCTTTGAAAAAACATTTATCTCTTCACTGTCACCCTTCTTAGTCTCGTAATTGTAATGTGTTCTTGAAATAGCAATTTGTTTACAAGCCCTGTTCACTGGCTCACAATACTCATGCACCAACTCTTGTGTTAGTTGCAATTTTGTGGCAGAGCTAGTCTTTTTTGAGAATAAAACCTTCAGTATCTGATTATCCATGGCCTCATCAGCATGGATCTTTTTTGCCTTGAATTTTCTTACTCAAGGTCTTAATCTCCTAACATAGGAATACTCCATACCACCATATTTAATCTTCCAATTGTAAATATTGTCTTCTGAAACAGCGTTCTCTCAGGTTAATTCCTTGGTGGATCTGCTACCTTCCTGTTATATTAAAATTGAAACAATCTGTGTCACCGTAAATTGTGTCTTTTTCATATTTGCAGTTTAAATTTATGCTTTTCGCTCTCATTTTAAACTGTCCGTTTTAAGGATGCATATATGGAAGCCACCCATTACAAGTAGTCTATTGTTTGTCAAAATTGTCAATAAAGTGCTCTTTAATGTCAACTGATCCTAAAGTCGGGCTATGAATCTCTGTTTATTATAATAATAAAAGAAAATTTAAACTATATTTTTAATAACCAATTTCAAATAATTTGCATAATGCTAAAATATTTAGTATTTTGTGTATAATTAGAAAATTGTTACTAAAAATACTTTTTCCTGAAAGTGTTAAAATTAATTTTAAATCATAGTGATTTAGAATTTGAGGATAGTTTAATTTAAGAATTGATAAAATATAAAGGTATGGTAAAAAAAAAATTGATTTTTTTAGAGTCAAATAATATAAAAAGACCTTCTAAAATTGAAGAAAAAAAAAGATGGATTCATGAAGAAGAAAAAGAAATTAAAAATAAATTCAAAGTTGTTTCACTATTTTCTGGTAGTGGAGGTTTAGATTTAGGATTTATAGAAACGGGTAAATTCGAAATAATTTATGCTAATGATTTTAATTATCAAGCTTGTGAAACATATAAACATAATATTGGAAATCATATTGTTTGTGAAGACATTTCAAAATTAAAGAATTTACCAAAAGCAGATGTTATAATTGGTGGGCCGCCTTGTCAAGGATTTTCTACAGCAAATCCTTCACGTTCATTTGATGATCCAAGAAACCAACTTTTTAAAGAATATGCAAGAATTATCAAAGAAGTTCAACCAAAAGTTTTTTTGATGGAAAATGTATCTGGAATGGTTACAATGCAGAATGGAAAAGTATTTAAATTAATTAGAAAAGAATTATCTAATTGTGGTTATAAGTTAAGTTATAAGCTTCTTAACGCAAGAGATTATGGTGTTCCTCAAAGTAGAAGGAGAATGATTGTTATAGGAATTAGAAATGACATTAATTTTGAATTTGAATTTCCTAAACCTACTCACAATGAGGATAATTACAAAACGGTTGGAGAAGTTTTAATTAAAAAACCAATACCTAAAAACTGCCCAAACCATTCTGTTGGTAGATTGACCGATATAAATTTAAAAAGAGTTATGCATATCCCAGAGGGTGGTTCTATGAAGCATTGTCCAAAGGAACTTCAAAACAATAGTGATTTAAAACGAGCTATGAGAAGATTAGATTCAAAAAAGGAGAGCTATACAATTGTTCACAATAATTGTGACCATTACTACCATCCAACTGAAAACAGAAGAATAACAATTAGAGAAATGGCAAGATTACAAGGATATCCTGATTGTTATGTTTTCTTGGGAAGTAAGTCAGAACAATCAAGACAAGTAGGAAATAGTGTTCCTGTTGGTTTAGGAAGTGCTGTTGCAAAAAGTATATATGAATTTTTTACGAAAATGAAAATAAAATGAAAAAATACATCACATTAGACAATAAACTTTATGAATCATTTCTTGTAATTGATTTAAACAAAATTAATGATGAAATTCTTCCTATTAATAGAAAAACAGGTGGGGGTGCGGATAAGAATCAATTTTTTATTCAAGGAAGATATTTTGATGTTTTTAAGACCTTTTTCCCAGAAGTTTATAAAGATCGTGAAGACCAACAAACAGGTAGGAATAAAGTGAGGATAAAAAACTATTTTAATATAAGTTCATTATTTAATGATTTATATTTTGTCAATAAAGAAATCACTGATAAATATGATGGTGATGGTTTAATTAATAAAGACAACTATTTTAAAGGATTAACTGAGCTTTCAAAATCACAAAATCTAAATACAACATTTTATATTGAGTCAGAATTGGCAAATGCTCAAAATGGTATTGGCTTTAAAAATTGGGATGAAAATTTCAAAAACTTTATTAAAATCATTCTTCTTCCAACAACACAGCTCAAAGTTTATCTTTTTAAAGAAGGAGATAGCGTATGTGCTTACTGGGAATTTAAACAAGATTTTATTCAAGGGATGACTAATAGTATTGTTGAAAAAAATGCCCTTGATATAAAAGAAAATATTATAATAACAGATAATGTATTAAGGCAAATTATTTTCAAAAGTTTTAAGTATGTTTTAGATGAATTTGGGGAAGAAAAAGTTTTATTTGGTAATAAAATTAAAGATACTATAATTGAAGATAGGCAATACAAGGGATTATTAATTGACAAATATTTTGGTTTTGAAACGGTACTTGGTTTATTCGAATTTGAACAAATTCCAGAAAATTTAAAATCAAGTGGAACTCCAAGATTTTTAAATGAAAAAATTACAGTTTTAGGAAATGAAAATGTTTATTTCACATCACAATGGAATAGTATAGACAACAGTAGAGGTTTATCATTGGAAAATTTCAATAAATTTCTTTTCGATGTTTCGAATAATAAAATTAAAATTTTTAACGATATGGGAATTTATAAATTGGTTGAAGTTTCTTCATCAATTGTTGTAAATCAAAACGTAATCTATTTCGGTTCACCCGGAACGGGTAAATCTCATAAAGCTGATGAAATTACAAATGGCAAAAATGTACAAAAAGTAACTTTCCATCCTGATTATGATTACCACTCATTTATTGGAGGTTATAAACCTACAATGGAAGATGATAAAATTGTTTACAAATTTGTTCCTCAAATCTTCACTAAAATCTATGTAGATGCTTGGAAAAATTTAGTTTCTGAAAGTGAAAAAAAAATATTCTACTTACAAATTGAAGAAATCAACAGAGGAAATTGTGCCGAGATATTTGGAGATTTATTTCAATTATTAGATAGAGACAAGGATGGGTTTAGTAAATATGAAGTTACTGCTGAAGAAGAACTTTCCAAGTATTTATTAAGCGAAAAAGGTTTTGGTAGAGAACATGAAGGAATTAAAGCAGGTAAACTTCGTTTTCCAAGCAATCTAAAAATAATTGCAACAATGAATACTTCTGACCAATCATTATTTCCTATGGATAGTGCATTCAAAAGAAGGTGGGATTGGATTTATGTTCCAATTGATACCGATTGTAAATTTTCAGACTTTACTATTAAATTAGATAATGGGAAAACATTCGAATGGTTAAGATTCTTAAAAGTAATCAATGAAGAAATATTTGAAATCACTAAAAGCCAAGACAAGCAAATAGGAAATTGGTTTATTGACGCTCAAAATTCTGGAAAAATTATTACTGAAAGCATTTTTGTGAACAAAGTTGTTTTCTACTTGTGGAATGACGTTTTTAAAGATGAAGAAAACACTATTTTCAAGTCAGCTGATGGCAAGAACTTAACTTATACAAGTTTTTTTGAGAATGGCACTTCAAATAATTTAGTTAGTTATATTCTTGAAGAACGATTAAAATTAACTGATTTAAATAAAGTAGTACAAACTATAACAGAGGAAGTGTAATGAGGATATTTATTGAAGGAGAATCCTATTCTTTAGACATTCTAAAGCCCATTTTTGGCGATAAATTTTATATGCCTGATGGTGCTAATGGTATTATTGATAATGTGGGATATTACCATAGTATCGATACTGAAGTAATATATTTATTGCCAAAAGTGTTTATTGATACAAATGGTTTAATATTAAATAAATATCCTAAAGATTTATTTTCTGAAAATAGTATTGACGATGTAATTGAATCTAATGGTGAATTAAACTGGTTAAAGCGGTTTCTAATAATATTCTATAAAGGATTAATTGAATATAGAGTAAGATATAAAAATACTATACAATCAAAAGGGGATTTATTGCAATTAAATTCTTCTTTAGGCGAAAATGAATATTCTTTCTTGGATATTGTTTTGAGTTTTGTAAACTTTCATAAGAAGAATAAAAACATAATTCTTTTCATTCATAAAAAGCAAGTTTCCGCAAAGTTAAAAAAGGTTAATTGGGGTAAAACCGTTAGAAAGTCAAATCCTTTTGTTACCAATGAGGGAATACCTGTTTATTCAGAATTTAATGTAAAGAAAAAATATATAAACACAGAAGAAGAATTATTATGTTTGTTTTATTCGGTTTTAAATCATTTAAAAACAGAATATAATTTCAACATACAAATTGACAAATCATACACAATTGTCAAAGAAAGTGCTTATATAAAATTAATAGCAAAAGCTCCGCAACTATTAAAGAAGATACGCTATAAATACTTTTCTGATACACTATTAAAAATATATAAATTATTAGAATTATATTTTTCAAAATCAAATAAAGCTTCAATTCAAAAAAAGAATGAAGATTTTATCATGGTCAAATATTATCATTTGATATTTGAGGATATGATTGATAAGTTAATTACTTCTAAAATCGATACCAAAGAAACAAGTAAAGGCGTTTCTTTGAAAAAACTGAAAGAAAATAAGGATGGTAAAATTATTGACCATTTGTTTGAGTACGATTCTTTAATTGATCGTGACGAAAGAATTTTTTACATTGGAGATTCTAAGTATTATAAAACCAATAATGAAGTTCAAGCGAGCTCTATTTATAAGCAATTTACTTATGCAAAGAATGTAATTCAATTCAATATTGATTTACTGAACGAGGGTAAAAAAATCAACAGTAACATTCGATACAGGGATAAAGTAACTGAAGGGTATAATATAACTCCTAACTTCTTTATACAAGGAGTGGTAACTGATATTTTTGATTTTGACGATGACAGGCTTACCATAGATTTTGACAAAGGAATTAAACATTCTTATCATTTTAAAGAAAGAATTTTTGACAGAGATTCATTATTTGTAAATCATTATTCAATAAATTTTTTATTTGTTTTAAAATCATACACTAATAAAAGTATTTTTGAATTAGAAAAATATAGATTTGAAATTCATAAAAAATTCAGAATTAATTTCATTTCGTATTTAAAAAAGCAAAATTTGTATAAATTCTATTATACAGAATTTGAAAGTAATGAATTATTGAAGCGATTTATAGACATCGAATTTAGAAACTTAATAGGGAGAGTATATATTTCAAAATCAAATGACAAACGTTTAATACTTGCAGTATATGTTTCTGATATTGAATTAAAAAAATATATTACGGCCAATATAAACAATACAACTAAAACTAATAATTTATTTTTTTCATCATCAAATTTTTATAATATAATATTTAAAGAATTAGAAATACTATAAATACTATAAATACTCTTGTTCAGATTAACTTCAAGTTTATTGAATTAACATCCATTTAAACAGCTTGATAACGGAAATTTTGCAATTCCACATTCTTATGGATTGCCCCCTCCAAAAATTTTTTTCAGATTTTTGCAATAGTCTTTAGGTGCAAATAAAAGAACCAGCTTCAATAAATCGATGAAAAATACTTGTAAATGCTTGATTATTAATGATTCAGACCAGTAAGACATTACCCCCACTCCCTTTTGATATTGGTTAAATCCTAAAATATCCATTTTTGTCTAAAAGTGTTACTTGTATTCTTATTTATAATTTTTAATTAAATAATTTCTCCATAATCCTTTTCCTCTTCCTACTGAGAATATCCTTTTTTCTGCCTCATATCCATCACAATTCAACAAAACAGCTAATTGGTCTATGGCATTACAAAATCTTTCGTAAGTATCTGAATTATTTAAGTCATTTACCCAACCACCATTTTGAATAGTTACTATTCTTTCTTCTGTTAATAAATTAATTGACTTACTAACCCATTGGTCCATTATATATCCATTTAAATTTGGAGCAAGAAAACAAATTAATTTTGTAAAATATCCAATCCCTAGTCCTGGTAATTGACCTTGATTTCGAATGGATTGAATCGCTTCAAAAGCATCTTTTCTATTTAAATATTGATTATTACGTAAATTTTCTATTATTGGTATTATATTATTTAAGTTATTAAATAACAATGCCCCATATTTTCTATTCATTCCGCCCCATGAAAGTATTGCAACTAAAACATTAATGTTATCATTTTGAATATTTCGACAATAATTAAAAAGTTCATACCTATTAAATCGTCTATCTAAATATGGATCTAGAGCTTTTTTATTATTAAATATATAATTACCCCATTTCAAAGAATTACTTCCTACATATCCTTGATCATTATTCCCAATTTCAATTAAAACATTTAAGTGTGTAATATTCATTTTATATTTTTTCAAAGATTATCCATTGTTTCGAAATCTAACTTCAAGTTCTTAATTATATTGTTCAATTATTCCTACTGCCATGTCTTTTATATCTTTAATTAAACTTTCTGGAGAAATCACTTTAACAGCTTTTCCATAGCTTAAAATCTCTCTTTTAATCTCATAACTATTGTAAACCTGAAGTTCAACTCTTAAAGACTTACCGCCATCAATTAATGTATTTTTTTGAGTAGCCATCAATGGGTGGTTCATTAATTGGTCTATTTGAGTGCCATAAAATTCAAGAACTATATCTAATGGTTTATTGAATAATTCATGGTGGATTCCAAATGTGTATTTGAAATAGTCATTAGGGTCAAAAAAAGTATCTGTGTAGAATTTCATCTCTGACTCTATCACTTCTTTTATCTTATCTAAAGCATATACCTTTGTAATTCTTTTGTTTTCTGCATGATCATAAGCAATCAAGTACCATCTTTTTCTAAACTCCTTTAATAGATAAGGCGAAAGTGTTTTATTTGATATTTCAGTAGCATTTTTTCTATATACTATCTCTACAGTTTCTTTATTTTTAATTGCTTCAAATAAAGTTTCTATCCATTCGTAACCTGACTTTCCGAATGATATTTCTGGTAGAATATAACTTTGAAAGGAATTACTTGAAGATTGTTTTGTTTTATCTTCTTGTAGAACTTTGTTCTTTAGTTTGCTGAACTTGTTATATATGCCAGTATTTTCAAAATTTTGAAGGGTCATTCTTATTAAACTCAACAACGACTCGTCGTTTTCATTCAAATTCAGCTGTTTAATAGAAAATTTGTGATCATAGTATGAGTAAAATTTTCCATCAATTTTTTCCTCTATTTCAGCACCTTCAAAAACCTCTTGAATGGCTTTAATGTCATTAGCAATTGTACGTTCTGTAACTTTTTCAGATTCATCTAAACAACTGTTATTCCATGCGGTTGCTAATTGAATGATAGTTGCTTTTTTTCCGTGTCTAATTCTTTCGTCAATCTTGAAAAAGCGTTTTAATTGATCCTTATTAACCCCCATAAATCATGATTTTGATTAGTGTTAAACCTAATAACACAAATATATAAATTAATTATTATACATTATTATCAATTAATTGTAAATAAATTAATTGCTAGAAGTTAGATTTCTAGATGCTGCCCTAGTATTGTATTCAAATCACAGACAATGACTCATATTAATCCTTTTTTCTACTATACGACTTTTAGTCAAAATCCTCAGTATGTAAGAGTAATGTGGGTTAATTAACAAGTAAATACAAAAAATGAATACTAACAACATTTTCAAACAAGGCTACGAGAGTCTAAACTCTAACCAAAAACAAGCCGTTGACACCATAAATGGCCCTTTGTGTGTCCTTGCCAATGCTGGATCGGGTAAGTCGACTGTTGTCGCATTAAGAACCTGCAATATCCTTCAAAAGACGGATATGAAGCCATCAAATATCCTTTGTCTTACCTTTTCTAATGCAGGTGTTAATTCGATGAAGAATAAACTTAGAAGTTTAATGGGTGACGCAGCAGAGCAAGTGAAAGTTTCAACCTTTCACTCATTTGCCCATGATATCATTATTGACAGTAATGA
>JACCDH011309597.1_pt1 | contig 10565 bp, 8 predicted proteins | sample 7442481 | NCBI WGS metagenome assembly JACCDH01 (sample SAMN15323433, study PRJNA562643) | freshwater metagenome | isolation source: river surface water | place: USA:Blue River Watershed | collected 2017-08-15
AGTCCGGCCTGCAAGATCACCGGGGTCAAGTTCCTCATGGGTTGGCACCTTCCGAAGCAACACGCTCACGGCAGAACATAGTGCATGTCGCGCTGATGAGAAACATGTCGTCGCGCAACGTGACGGCACCACTAGCGGTAGAATCCTATTGCGTCAATAGCGGTGTTTTGTAATTCATGCACATGTTTTGAAATCTCCGGATCGTGCATGCCCACCCTCCTCTCCAGAAGCGCTCGCCTCGTCGTCGCCACCCTGCTCACAAAGCTTGTCTGCGGGGTCGCTCAAGGCGCCACGGCACTGGACTGCCTGCCGCCGATCCCGCCCGCGCCGGTTACGGATGCCGCCACGCGTGCCGAGTTTCGCGTGGAGATCGGGCAGGAGTTCACGGCCTATTTCGATGAGGCGCAGACCTATCTGCGCTGTCTGGATGCCGCGCGAGCCCAGGTGTCCGAAGAGATCAACCGCGCGATCCGCGACTACCAGTCCCTCGTCCCGGAGCCTGACGGTTGATCGCGCCAGATCAAGTTTTCCCGCCCCTCCCTTCCCTGCTCTTTCACAAGGAAACCAGCAATGAACTCCCTACGAGCTGTGGCCGCCGTCGCAGCGACTGCCGTCTCAGTTTCTCTCTCGGCGCCCGCTGCCGCCTATCCCGTCGATTGCGCGATCCTTCTCTGCCTCGCAGGCGGCTGGCCTGCCTCGGCCGAGTGTGCCCACGCCCGTGCTGTGTTCATCGCGCGGATCACGCCGTGGCCGGTGGAGCCGCCGCTGCAGATCTGGAACTGTCCGATGCGGGCGTCCCTGAACCGCGAAACTTCCCCGATGGAGCGGCTGTTCGAGATCGTGCTCCAGCATGAGGGCGGGCCACGGCCCCAGTCATCGGTTGAGAGTTCCAGCGAGCTTTATCTGGCCCAAGACCAAGCTGACGTCGACATTTCCGGTCCGGCTTACGACTTCGTGCGTTCGATCCATGTATTTCAGATCGAATACCGGCGGCACCGCAACAGGGACGGTGACTGCAACACCTGGTCGACGATCCGCGAGGGGACCTACGGCGAACAGGGTGACTTCGCTTGGGCCCGGTCAACGCCAGCCCAGGTTCCGTCCGCATCAGCGTTCCGACCGGGGACAAGCTGTTCCGACTACTGGTTCCGCGGGGTCTTCGTCGACTGGACCGATTACGAGGGCACCTACGGCTTCGAGGAGGTGCGCTACTGATGACCTGATCTTCCAGCCTCTCCGGCACGATCGAAAGACTGAGACCCCTAGAAACAGAAACGACGCCAGACCATAGGCCCGACGCCGCACTGATTTCCTCGTGGTAGTGGGAATCTAGCGCGAGCCTTGGACCCGTTCAACCAGCAAATACCTTTGCTGGAACGAAATTTTGCATGCCTAACGGTCTGGTGTCATCCCAAGACGGAACGACACATCATGGAACTCACCACGGGCGCTATCCTGCGCCGCATCACCGAAACGCCGCTTTCCACATCGGCCCATAAGCTTGCGACAATCATCCTTGACGGGATCGCCTGGAAGGACGGTTACAACGGGCTCGAGCGCGGGACGGCCGCGTTCACGCTGGCGCATCTCGCCGAGAAGATGGGCGTGTCACGGCAGCACCTGACGGCACTCCTGATCGAGCTCTCCGCGTCTGGTTTGGCGCTGGTCAGGTGGAAGCCGAACGGTAAGTTCGCGCCGTGGCTCTTCAGGTTCGGGGAGCGAGAGGATGCCGATGCGCTGCCAGATGTCGTGTCATCCTCAAGCGACACATCACTATCTAGAGAGTCTAAGAACAAAACTATCTTTACCGGGAGGATTGCTATTAATGAAGCATCCAACGTCTATCGGACACCTTGGGCGGACCTGATCAAGGCCGCAAAGGCTTCGCTCGCATGTTGGAATGTCGACACGCAGGTCATCTGGGAGCGTTTCCATGCGTTCAACCGGTCGCGCGGAAATGCGACAGTGCCGGCTGGATATCTGCTGGGTTTCATGCGGCGGTGGCGCACCACGCCACCATCTGCCTCGAAGGCGCTTTCAGCTGAGCCCGCGCGCCAGCCCTCCGTTGAGCCGAAGGTGAAGGAGCTTCACGATCAGATCCGGGCTGCACCTAGTTCCAACCGACAGTTTCATGCATCTGACCTGTGCAGGCTGATTGGGCGGACCGCCTATGATGCTCGAGTCCTGGACGTCGTCCGACAGTTCGGATGCCCCAAGTTCGCTGCAATCCTTGCTGTCCATGGACGGGCGGTTCTTGCTGGGGAGATATCACGTTGACCATGGCACGACCCGGAAACTGAACTCCGAGCTCACCTAGCACCTTCCTTTTGCCCACAGGTCCTCAATTTTCTTTAGGGTTCGGATTTGCCGCACGACAACACAAGTCCACGCTTGGTCGCATTGATTTCTGCTATAGCTAACCCGCGCCCCTTGATCAGCGCGTAGACCGCCGGGATCACGACCAGCGTCAGGATGGTGGACGACACCATGCCGCCGATCATCGGCACGGCGATGCGGCTCATCACCTCAGATCCGGTGCCATGCGCCCAAAGGATGGGCATCAGGCCTGCCATGATGGCGACGACGGTCATCATTTTTGGCCGCACCCGTTCGACCGCGCCGACCATGATCGCCGCATCAAGATCGGCGCGGGTGAAGGTGCGGCCCGCGCGGTCGACCTCGGCCCGGCGTTCGGCCAACGCATGGTCGAGATAGATCAGCATGATCACCCCGGTTTCTGCAGCGACCCCGGCCAGCGCGATGAACCCGACAGCGACCGCGACGGACGTGTTGAAGCCCATCCACCACATCAGCCACACCCCGCCGACCAGCGCAAAAGGCAGCGACAGCATCACGATCAGGGTTTCGGTCAGCCTGCGGAAGTTCAGGAACAGCAGCAGGAAAATCACCGCCAGCGTGATCGGCACGACGATGGCGAGACGTGCCTTGGCGCGTTCGAGATATTCGAACTGCCCGCTCCAGCCCAGCGAATAGCCGGGCGGCAAGATCACCTCGCCCGCAACCGCCGCCTGCGCCTCGGCGACATAGCCGCCCAGATCGCGGCCCGCGATATCGACGAAGATATAGACAGCCAGCTGGCCATTCTCGGTGCGGATCGACGTGGCCCCCCGCGTGCGTTCCACTTTTGCCACCTCGCCCAAGGGCACGGTGCCACCACCGGGCAGCGCCACCTGCACCTCGCGCGCGATGGCGTCGGGGTCTTGTCGCAACGCCGCCGGATAGCGCAGCGCCACGTTATAGCGCTCACGACCCTCGACGGTCTGGGTGATCGCCTCGGCCCCGAGCGCCATGGCGATCACCTCCTGCACGTCCTCGATCGACAGGCCATAGCGCGCCAGCCGTTCGCGGTCGGGCAAAATGTCGAGGTAATAGCCACCGATCACCCGTTCGGCATAGGCGCTGGTGGTGCCGGGGACGTTGCGCAGCACCGCCTCGACCTGCCGGGCGACAGCTTCCATCTCGGTCAGATCCGTGCCAAACACCTTGACCCCCACCGGCGTGCGGATGCCGGTCGCCAGCATATCGATGCGGGCCCGGATGGGCTGGGTCCAGGCGTTCGACACGCCCGGGAATTGCAGAGCGGCATCCATCTCGGCCCGCAAACTGTCCATCGTCACGCCGGAGCGCCATTGGTCTTTCGGCTTCAACTGGATGATGGTCTCGAACATCTCGGTCGGTGCGGGGTCGGTGGCGGTCAATGCCCGGCCAGCCTTGCCGAACACCGTTTCCACCTCGGGGAAGCTGCGGATGATGCGGTCCTGCATCTGCATCAGTTCCGCAGCCTTGGTGACCGACAGACCCGGCAGGGTTGTCGGCATATACATCATCGTGCCCTCGTCCAGCGCGGGCATGAACTCGGACCCCAACTGCCGCGCGGGCCAGACGGTGGCGACCAGTGCCACCAGCGCCAGCAGAATCGTAAACAGCCGCGCCCGCAGCACCCATTGGATGACGGGGCGGTAAAGCGCGATCAGGACTCGGTTCACCGGGTTGCGGTGTTCCGGCACGATCCGCCCGCGCACGAAGATCACCATCAGCGCGGGCACGAGCGTGACCGACAAGAGCGCCGCCGCTGCCATGGCAAAGGTCTTGGTTGCAGCCAAGGGGCCGAACAGCCGCCCCTCTTGCCCTTCCAGCGCAAAGATCGGCAGGAAGGACACGGTGATGATCAGCAGGCTGAAGAACAGCGCCGGGCCGACCTCGGACGCGGCCTCGATCAATACCTCGACCCGAGGTTTGCCGGGTTCGGCCCGTTCCAGATGCTTGTGGGCGTTTTCAATCATCACGATGGCGGCGTCGATCATGGCGCCGATGGCAATGGCGATGCCGCCAAGGCTCATGATGTTGGCCCCGATGCCAAGCGCGCGCATGGCGGTGAAGGCCATCAGCAGACCCACGGGCAGCATGATGATGGCCACCAGCGACGACCGGACATGCAGCAGGAACACGAACGTCACCAGCGCCACGACGATGCTTTCTTCCAGCAGCGTTGTGCGCAGGGTTTCAATCGCCGACAGGATCAGGCTGGACCGATCATAGACGGTGACGATCTCTACCCCCTCGGGCAGGCTCTGCGCGATGGTGTCGATCTCTGCCTTGGCGTTGTCGATCACGTCCAGCGCATTGGCCCCCACCCGTTGCAGCACGATGCCGCTGGCCACTTCGCCCTCGCCATCCAGTTCCGCAATGCCCCGGCGTTCGTCGGGCACAATCTCGACCCGCGCCACGTCACGCAGCAGGACCGGCACGCCACCCTCGGCGCGAACCGGCACCATCTCCAGATCGGCGATCCCGCCCAGATAGCCACGCCCGCGCACCATGAATTCAAACTCTGACAGCTCGACCGTTCGGCCGCCGGTGTCCATGTTGCTGGCCGTAACCGCCTCGCCGATCTCGGACAGGGTGATGCCAAGGGCGCGCATCCGCACTGGATCGACGGTGATCGAGTATTGCTTGACGAAGCCGCCGACGCTGGCCACCTCGGACACGCCATCCGCACGGCTGATGGCAAAACGCATCACCCAGTCCTGCAAGGACCGCAACTCGGCAAGGCTGAGGTTCTCGCCCTTCAGCGCGTATTGATAGACCCAGCCGACGCCCGTGGCATCGGGGCCGAGCGCGGGCGTCACCCCTTCGGGCAGGCGCGCGGCGGCGGCGTTGAGGTATTCCAGAACGCGGGACCGCGCCCAGTAGGGGTCCACCCCGTCTTCGAAAATCACATAGACGAACGAAATGCCGAAGAACGAAAACCCCCGCACCACACGCGACTGCGGCACAGTCAGCATGGCCGAGGTCAGGGGATAGGTCACCTGATCCTCGACCACTTGCGGGGCCTGGCCGGGATATTCGGTCAGCACGATCACCTGCACATCCGACAGGTCGGGGATGGCGTCGATGGGCAAGGTGCGCAGCGACCAAAGGCCCGCCGCCACCGTGAACACAGTGGCGAAAAGGACCAGCAGCACGTTGCGGGCCGACCATTCGATAATACGGGCAATCATGGGTTGGCCTCCGGGGTAGCGAGCGCCGCAAGGGCGGCGTTGAGGTTGCTTTCGGCGTCGATCAGGAAGGTGGCAGAGCTGACCACGATGTCGCCTGCCGCCACGCCACTGACGATCTCGATCATACCGCCACCCCGGCGGCCCACAGTCACCGGTTCGGGTCGGAACCGCCCTTCACCCAGATCAAGGATCACGACCTGCCGGTCGCCAGTGTCGATCACCGCGCCTTCGGGCACCTGCACCACAGGAGCTTGGCCCAGCATGATTTCCACATCCGCGAACATGTTGGGGCGAAGTAGGCCATCAGGGTTGGGAAGTTCGATGCGCAGCTTGCCCGTGCGGGTCATCATGTCGAGTTCCGGATAAATGGTGTCGATCCGGCCGGTCATCGGTTCACCGGCAAGGCCCGGAAAGCTGACGCGCACCTCTGCCCCGGTCGTCACCTCCATCATCGCGGTTTCTGGGACTTCGGCGATGACCCAGATTGTCGAGGTGTCGGCGATGCGGAACAGGGTTTCGCCCGCTTCCGACATCATGCCTTCGACCGCCATCCTCTCCAGCACCACGCCGCTGCGCGGGGCCATGATTGGGATGCTGACCGTTGTCTGGCCCTCGGTCGCAATGCGATCGATCACCTCTCCCGGCACGCCGAGGTTTTCCAATCGTTGCCGCGCGCCTTCCCGTAACCGCCCCTCTGACCGCACGTCAGTTAGGAACTGTGCAAGGGCGGCAGCAATCTCGGGCGAGTAAAGTGTCAAGAGCGGTGCGCCCTCCGCAATCGTGCTGCCGGTGGTTACATCCGCCACGGTTTCGATAAAGGCATCGGCGCGCAGCGAAATGACGCTGATCTTGCGCTCATCCAGCATCACGATCCCGGGCGCACGCAGGGAGGCGGCCAGCGGGGCCAGCACGGCCTCACTGGTCCGAACCCCGGTGCGCTGCAACTTGCCCGGCGAGACGGTAACCGACCCGTCATCGCTGTCGCCGCCTTCATAGACAGGAATGTAGTCCATCCCCATCGAGTCCTTCTTCGGCACCGGCGAGGTGTCGGGCAGGCCCATGGGGTTGCGATAGTAGAGGACGGTCCGTTCACCTGTCTCCGCCATGGCCGTTTCTGCAGCGGGCTCGGGAACAGGGCCCAGCGTGAGATCCTCGGTGGCAAGGACCGGCAGGAAGGCCCGCCCATCCGCCGTTTGCTGCTCGGATGCCGACCATTCGGGCAATCCGTCTGGATGCCTCCAATAGATCACCGGACCGGTTGGCTCTGCTTGTGAGGCAACAGCACCCGGCATGGCAACCGCATCATTGCCCATCAATAAGGCAAGCTGCATTTTGGCCATTTCCGTCAGGCTGGCCGCGGTGATGCCCTTTTCGCCAGCGGTCAGCCCGACCCACCCGGCTGTTCCCGCGACAAGGACTGCGGCCGTCAGCTTACCAAATGCGCTCATGGCTCGGCTCGCAGTTCCAACTCGGCGGAAACGGTTTCAGGTTCACCCTGCACCTTTGCCGCCACCGAAAACCGCCATCCCCCCGCCATGGTGAGATCCGTTCTGAACAGGTAGATGCCCGGAACTACAGCCGGCAATGCGGTGACGGGTGAGGTCATCATCTCCATCCCGTCGGGGGCCATATCCATGCGTGTGGCATAGATGACCGCGCCCTCGACCGGCTGGCCGGTGCGAAGATCAGTCAGACGAAGTTCAATCGTCACCCCTGATCCGACACGGTGGTTGGTCGAGACAATCTCGAAACGGTAGTAGTCTGCACCTGCCCACAGGGCAGATGCGCCAATGAGAAGTGCAAGAACGGAGCCGCAGGTGCGGCGGAACATGTTTGTCATGAGGAAGACCCTTTGATTGCAGCGATAGCGCACCCGCAAAGCCAATTGGCGCAGGTGCAAACGGCATCATCCACGTGCTCACGCACGCGGTAGGGTCAAACGCGGGGAGGTCGCCTTAAGCCATCCGGTGGAAGCCCGGATGGTGGATGGACGTCAGGGAGCATCAGGGTTGCAGCGGATGCCTCGTCGGTCACAAAAAGCCCGGGGACTTGCACCAGGGCGAGCATTGTCATTCCGCCACGCGCCATCATTTCGCATGCGACGCCGCATGCCTGATCATCGGGGCAATCGCCTTCACAGCACGGGTCGGAAGCTGCCGCGATCTCTGCCGCAAGTCCGGCCGATACCTCACTGACTGTGGCCCCGAACAGGGACACAGCCAAAAGCACCGCCAGAAATGATCGGACAATCCAGGACATTAAGAATCCATGACATACGGACAGAAATTCGGCAACGCACATCCGGTTGAACGAAGTGCCATTGATGCTCAAGCTGCCCGAGGCGCAAAGAGGATGATTGCCGCGCCGAGCCCACAAACCGCGGCGCCGGCTATGTCCCAGACATTCGGCCGCTGCTTCTCGACAAGCCAGAGCCAGTCAAGGGAGGCGGCGATGTAGACACCGCCGTAGGCCGCATAGGCACGCCCTGCGAAATCCGATGGCGCGAGGGTAAGGAGCCAGGCAAAGACCGCAAGGCTGAGGATGCCGGGAACCAGCCAGAGCGCGCTCGCCCCTTGTCGCATCCAGGCCCACACCGCGAAGCAACCGGCGATTTCGGCAAGAGCGGCGCCGGCGTATATGGTGAGCGTTGCGGGTGCAGTCATTCCGTCGCCTCTGCCTCCGGGTGTCGATGATCGGTCGCACAAAGGGAATGGTCGCCCAGCACTTCGATGACCCGACAGTCCGCGATCTTCCCGCCAGCGCATTGCACGACCATGCGTTCGAGTTCGGCTTTCAGCGCCGTCAGGCGCGCAAGGCGGCTTTCGACTTCGACCAGTTGGGACCTTGCGATGGCATCTGCGGCGGCGCAGGACTGGTCCGGCCTGTCTGACAAGCTCAGAAGATCTCTGATCGCTTCCAGCGTAAATCCCAGATCGCGGGCATGACGGATGAAGGCGAGCCGTTCCATCGCCTTGCGACCATAGAGCCGCTGGTTTCCCGAGCTGCGTTCGGCTTCGGGAAGCAGGCCAATCTGTTCGTAGTAGCGGATCGTTGGAACCTTCACCCCGGCCGCGTCGCCCAATTTTCCGATGGTCAGCATCAGATTCCCCTTGAAGCTATAGTTGCTAGAGACATTAGGTTGCTGATTCGATGAAATCAACTGCCCGCTCTGCGGCAGGAGGAATGACGATGTCGGAAGCTGCACGCGAAACGTCCTGCGACTGGACAGTGACTGGCATGGACTGCGGGTCCTGCGCGACCAAAATCAAGGATGCGGTCGCGCGTCTGCCGGGAGTAAGCGGCGTCGAGGTCGGGATCATGTCGGAGCGCCTGAGACTGACGCTGGATGAAGGGCAGACCGCGAAGGACAGGATCGAGAAGACTGTCCGCGCACTTGGCTACGAGATTGCGCCACGCACAGCATCGGCGAAGAAAGAATTCGTGCTGCCCGGCGCACAGGCTGTGGCCGATACGACCGACGCGCATCCGGATCTCGATCACGCCAACCGCGATCATGAGGGCCACGATCACGCCGGTCACGATCACGGCCCGAAATCATCCGGCACTAAGCAGGACGAGTCCCGCCACGGCAGCCCCGGCCATATCCATGACGACCCTGCGGATCGCGGCAAGCGTTGGTTTCAGACTGCCAAGGGTAGGCTGGTGATCTTCACTGCCCTTCTGCTGGGGGCTGCCTGGATCATTGAGTATCTGGCACCCGAGATCGGCAAATGGGCCTTCGTCGCCGCTTGTCTGATCGGGGTGGCACCGGTAGCGCAGCGTGCCTTTGCTGCCCTTCGCATGGGTCAGCCCTTCACCATCGAAAGCCTGATGACGATCGCGGCCGTCGGCGCGCTCTTCATCGACGCAGCCGAAGAGGCGGCGCTGGTCGTGTTCCTGTTCGCCGTGGGCGAAGTGCTGGAAGGCGTGGCCGCAGGCAAGGCACGGGACGGCATCCGGGCGCTGGCCAACCTGGTGCCCAAGACGGCACAACTGGTCACAGGTGACACCACGCGCGAGGTGCCAGCAGCAAGCCTGTCCGTTGGTCAGACCGTCCTTGTCCGCCCCGGCGACCGCATTCCGGCCGATGGCGAAATTACCGACGGGACCTCGGGTGTGGACGAAAGCCCGGTCACGGGTGAAAGCGTGCCCAAGACGCGCGGGCCGGGCGATGCGGTCTTTGCCGGGGCGATCAACACCGAGGCCGCCCTGCGCGTGAAGGTCACCAAGGGGCCGGAGGACAACACCATCGCCCGGATCATCCGCCTGGTCGAAGAGGCCGAGGAGGCGCGCGCGCCGACGGAACGCTTCATCGACCGCTTCAGCCGCTGGTACATGCCTGCCATCGTTGCCGTCGCGGCCCTTGTCGTGCTGGTGCCGCCCCTGGCCTTCGGTCAGCCGTGGGATACCTGGGTCTATCGGGGCCTTGCGCTTCTGCTGATCGGCTGCCCCTGCGCACTGGTCATCTCGGTTCCCGCCTCCATCGCCTCGGCCATGTCCACCGGGGCGCGGCGCGGACTCTTGATGAAGGGCGGCGCCGTGATCGAAGCGGCGGCCAAGGTCGATGTCGTGACCTTCGACAAGACCGGGACGCTGACGCATGGCCGCCCGCAGGTGACGGATGTGGTGCCGTTTGGGGCCACCACCGAAGCCGAGCTTCTGGCCGTTGCGGCCGGAGTCGAGACAGGGTCGAGCCACCCGCTGGCCATCGCCATCCTGAACAAGGCCAAGGACGCAGGCGTGACTGCGCTGCCATCGCAGGATGCCAAGGCGCTGATGGGAAAGGGTGTTGTCGCGACAGTGGATGGTGAGCCCGCATGGGTTGCCTCTCCGCGTTACGCGATGGAACATGGTGGGCTTGAAGGCCTTGGCTTGCGACAGGCCACGATCTTTGAGGAGGATGGCAAGACCGCTGTTGCGGTGTTCCGCGAGAAGACCCCACTTGGGTTGCTCGCCATGCGGGACGAACCACGCGCGGATGCGAAGGACGCTGTCCGCCAGCTGACGGCCATGGGAGTGACTTCGGTGATCCTGACCGGGGAC
>JACCDH010042793.1_pt1 | contig 10563 bp, 11 predicted proteins | sample 7442481 | NCBI WGS metagenome assembly JACCDH01 (sample SAMN15323433, study PRJNA562643) | freshwater metagenome | isolation source: river surface water | place: USA:Blue River Watershed | collected 2017-08-15
GGCACTAGCGTCCTCCCCGCACTGATAGAAAACTAACTTGACCTTACCCACGGGGTCGTAAGTATCGAACCTACCTAGATTCACAACTGCCAAATTGTTCCTAAGGGAAAGTTGCGGCTCAGGAACATACGGCTGAAACTGAATCCCGTTATAGAACGCGTAGCTAAAAGTGGACACCACTTGGCCGTCGCAAATGACATGAAACTGAAGCTTGCTTGCCGTGGCTTTGTCGAAGCCTAAAGGACCACCCACCTGCCCAGAGGCTGACGCTCGCCAATTGAAGCGCTTCGGTCCCCAATCAAGCTGGAATTTGGATTCCTCCCAAGTGAGCTCAAGCGGCATCTCCCCAAGCCAGCGCGAGGGGTCCGCTTCTAACAGTCTTCCTGATGCCACCCCGATTCCCACTTTGAGGTTACAGTGGTTTGTTGATGGCAATTCCCACGTTGCCAAACTGCTGGGGCCTTCTGAGGTTAACTCAATTTCTATTTTTTCATCCGCAATGAGATGGACGAAGCCGCCCTCGACAGACAGGTTGTCGTGAACTTCATCAACGAGCGTGCCGCCCTGCGAAATTCTAAGATTCAAGTTTCCATGCAAACCAAAATCAATAACCTGCGTATAGGTTGCAGCGCTTGCAGGTTGGCCCAAGCAAAGCATCAGCACGACACTGCCTAATGCAAGTAAACGCTTCAAGTGCCCCCCTTAGAGTCCCAAGATTACAGGCTCTTGTGCGAATTTCAATGGGACCGTGCGCCATCGATTTTGATAGCTTTATTAGTGCTGGGTCTGGAAGAATGCCTCCGTGCGTGAGGCTTAAATGGGGAGGGGCAAATGGTCAACGAACAAGAATTAGAGAGAGTTCTCTTACTGCTCGAGGAATACGGGCCCAACCTTAATGTATCGGAGGTGGACATCGACTTCGGCAGTGTCCGTGGTTTCGGTATCCGAGTGCACCCAAAAGGCCAGAACGTAAGTTATCTCTTCTTCCACAATGGACGTGAGTGGCAAGCCCGCCGTGAAGATGAATCCCGATATCAATCTGGTATGGGATTTGGTCCAGATGAACTTGAATCAGCGGCAATTGGAATTTTCTTTTTGATAGGGCAATTGGCCCTCGACTACAAGTTGGTACAGGGACTTCCGCATTTGGCACAAATAGGCAATGAAAAGCTCGAGACGCTCGAAGAGTGTCGAAGCGCGCTGAATGCCATGTCGTCTGATTCAGGTCTTAAGCGTGCCGAGAGAAAGTGGGCGGCCGAGGCGCTTAGAGCACTTAGCTGAACTTTCGGGCCAGCCAAGAGGGGAAATCGGGACTAGGTTAATCCTCGCTAGCGACCCACCTATCCGCTGATTCGATGGTTAGTTTGAGTCGATTTGGCTGAAGGTGGCAGGTAATTGGTCCGTAGGAGAGGTTCCTGAGCACAAAAAAACAACGTTGCAGTGCAATTCGAGAGACTCTGCATAAGAGATGCTCTCATAATCTGCCGAGTCCTCTCCAGCAAAAAGCGTGCCCACCACCTCGCCAGCCGAATTAATTAGCGGGCCTCCTGAATGACCACGATTTACGGCTGCATCGGTCACAAGCACCCCATAGCCCGGTAGGCCTGTGATGCGCCCAACTATTGGTGACAAAAACCCATCAGACTCTGGACTAGATGGATATCCCAAACCAATAACCCACTGCCCGAGCGCTGCCTTGTCGATTTGAAGCTTGAGGGTGGCAATCGATTCACTGGATTTCAGAAGTGCTAGGTCTACCATTCCACCCGCGTCCTCCGACCAGTAACTTCCGTCATAGCTCAATAGGTCTAAGTCGAAAGCCCCATGAAGGCCATTTTTCGCCAGAATTGACTCGCCATGGGTGCACTCTTCAACAACGTGAAAAGCCGTTACGACATAGTCTTCTTCGCCAAGTCGAATGCCCCAGCCTGAACCAACCCAGCCGTCACAATAAATTTCAAAAGTTGCGCGCCTTGCGTTTTCGAGAGCCTGTTCGAAATCTTGAGGCTGGTCGAATAAGTCGACATGCTCAGAATCGTTATTTATGCCGAATAACAAAGGACCTATGACCAAAGGTGTGAGCATAAGCAACCGCCATTTTTTGCTAGCCATGGCTAATTCCCAGAACCAACTTCCGAAGAGGACCACTTTGCACGATTGGTTGTCCTTTGTTTTACCTCGCTTTTTGTTACCCATCGAGTTAGGCCAGTCTCCCAGTCCGTTCTAAATCGCCTCGGGAACTCCGAAGGCAATTTCACAAGCTCCTTGCCCCAAACCTTGAACTGAATATCACTTTCTACCAAGTGAGGGAAAGTGTAAAAAAAGTCTCGCGAAATCCAAGCCCGAATCAGTTCGACCCAATGCCTTGGAGTTATGTCTTGCCACGCATACTCGCCGAGACTGTGAGTCTCTAATTTTTTAAGGAGCCACTTACGCTCTTCGGAAAAGATGTCGTCGTAATGCGAACGGTATAGAACAAAATCTCGAAACATATACCGTGCAACCGTATCGCCAGACTTCAAGTCGTAGACCTCGAAATCACTCAAACCGTCTCCAGTGAGACGTGCCTTGAACCCAACCGGTAACAAGCAGGCCGTGATGCTCTTCAAAGCCTCTCCAGCTATAGAACATGGCACTAGATAAAGGTTCACAAACCCTTGAACTGCTCTTGAAACGATTGACTTGACTTGCCCTTCTGCATCACCGTCAAAGCGCGTAAAGAAAGTCCAGTCCAAATCGTTCGAAACGTTGACGTAATGGTGAGGGGTGCCTTTGTATTCGCCAGAATGTACCTCCAAGAACCACTGAGTGTTGGGCATGCCGTGCAAGGAAAAGTGCATGGTCCATTTTTCTCCGACGCTGTGGACTTGGTCCTTCCTTGTAGCTGGAAGAAACTGAGCACTTCGCAGGGCAACACCGAATCTCGACAGCTCTTGTTCTAGCAATCGATGAAAATCTCGCTGGAGTCGGGTCATCGATTATCTGAGCCGTTCGTCTTTTGCAGTCGCCAAGAAGGCCAAACCTGCCGCGACGTTAAGGAAGAACCAAGAACTCTTCTCCATCGTGGCCCCCAAGAGAGGGTTCCAAATCAGAAGGGCGGGGATTGACAAAAGGAGCCAGCCGCGCGCGTTTCTGGAACTTGCCTGAATTGTCAAAGCGATGGCCGCAATGGATACCAGCCACCTGAGAGCTTCATAGTACCCATATGGCAAATCCAAGATGGCGAGCAAATTTGCCACCCCTGCAATTACATAGCCAATCCTCATGAGCCCCCGACTGTTATTGTGAATACTTCAAGACAAAAGTACTTCATTGCAAATACTGCGCGAGGCGAGTGCACAAAATTTGAAGTTTCAAAAGGGGGCAACATGACCATCCATCCACATTGGTATTACTACCCGGTGGTTCTCAAGCTGACGGCCCAGCATGGCCCAATGCATCGGTCAATAATTCGTGAATTAAGCGCACAAGAAACGTCACTCCCTGCCTCCGACTATGAGGTGGAGAACGAAAGAGGTACAAACATCTTCTACAGCCGAATCAACTGGGCTGTAACAGACATGGTTGGTATCGGAGCTCTGGTGAGGGCAAGCCGAGGAGTCGCGGAAATTACCCCATTTGGCAAAGAGCTCCTCAGAAGGTTCCCTAACGGAATGACCAGAAAAGAGATTGAGCAATTACCTGAGTGGGAGCTCTGGAAGTCCAAGTGGGGTGGCAAGAGTAGCTCCTCAACGTCTCAAACTGAGAGCGTATCCGCAGGTTCCGGACTTACGCCTGATGAGCTGCTCGATGCAGCACTGTCTGAGCTGAATGAGAGCCTCGCTCGAGACTTAGTGCAGCGAATCCAATCCCTGAAGCCCGCAGCACTAGAAAAAATTGTTTTACAACTGCTACATGCCATGGGATACGGCGCTAGCGAAGAAGCTCTGGAGCATCTTGGGGGCGCTGGCGATGAAGGCGTCGATGGCGTAATCAACCTAGACAAGCTTGGGCTTCAGAAGATTTACATTCAGGCCAAGCGGTATAAGGATGACTCGCCCATTACGCCCACTACCATTCAGGCTTTTGTGGGAGCTCTAGTCAGCAAAAGAGCTGTAGGTGGCGTGTTTATTACAACCTCAGACTTCACAAGAGCCGCAGTTGAGGCAGCCTCTAAGAGCACACTTCAACTGGAACTAATCAATGGCGCCAAACTGGGCGAACTTCTCATCCAGTACGGAGTAGGAGTAAGGGCCAAAGAGTTGGTTCGTTCAGACCTTGATGAAACGTTTTTTGAAGAACTTGATTCTTGATTGGATGCTAAATGACACTTGACTCAGAAGATTTGGCGAAACTTCAGAAAGCCGCTCTCAATGGAGAGCCGCTGGAATCTGCTGGACTCCCTATCACCCCGGAGCTAGTTTTGGTATTTGAAAAGTTGGTCGCCCAAGTTACCTCTGCCCCGAAGGGCTCAATGGCAGAAATCGTTGAAGACCTCGAGTGGGGTAAGTGGGATGCATTTGAGGCCAACAATGAAAAGTGGTACGGCCCATTGATTGGTAACGAACCGATAGCGAATCAATTGGCCGAACGAAAATCGGATTCGGCCAAGAAGCGGAAAAATTAAATCAATCGCGCTCTGAGTCCCGTAGTAGGCGAACCAGAGTCGGATTTGCTGTGCGAAGGTCTCGATATGCCGCTCGGAACCATTCAATGTAACTGTTCCATTCCGAATCCTTCGCCACATCACACTCTGGGCCGTAGATGGCAATTCTCGATGCTTTTTGGCCCGTAAGCGATTCCCACTCCGCTGAACGACCGAGCGTTGATTCAATCAATGGTTTGGCTGCTAACACGGTTTCGAATCGCCTCGTATTTAGTTCCTCGCTCGTGCTGCCGAAGTAATACTCTGCCTTCAACCCTCTTGATGTGAAACAAAGCGCGAGATTCACTCCGTTAACTCCTGAGGATGTTGACAACCAAAGCTGCCGGGAAGCCTTCCTACTCTTTAACTCCGAGAACTCTGTTCCGAATTCGGCAATCACTCTTTCCCAGAAAGCCAAATACTGTCGTGCTCGCGGAGAGTCATTTGCTGCAGACTTAGTCTCGTGGGCCTGCTTAGACCAGCTATTTGGCTGGACGACTACATCCAATAGGGGCGCTGGATTTGAATCATCAATCCGGATTGCTTTGATTTCGATGCCAAAGAAGTAAGTCTCTGAATTGGAAACAGAATTCAACCAATCCAAGGCTGCCTTGTGCTCGCTTCGAATTTCTTTGGCTATCCAGACCACATACGCAGGTTCGAATCCTCCAGCGTAAGTAAGCAACTGTCCAAGATGTGAATGGTCCGACTTGTCTAATTGATTCTCCACAATTACAAGTTGGTCAGAGTTTTTATCTCTACCGAGCAAATCAAGGGAAAAAAGACCCACGCTTTGCTCTCTTACAAATTCGAGCTCCATTCCCAAGAGCTCTCCCAGCCGGTCAGGATTGGCTTCTAACCAAGGGGTGAAGTCTTGTGCTTCGTTTTTCCACAGCTCCCTGAGTGGTACCTGCGCTACTTTTCCGAATTCCATACTCTCCCCCTATGAATCGAATTAACGATTACCCTTAGCGCGGTTGTGGGTCTTGCAAAGCATTTGACAGTTGTCTAAAGATGTTGCGCCACCTTTTGACCACGCCGCAACATGGTCTGCGTCCATCTCTTCTAACTTCCAAATCTTTGACTGGTTTGCGTCGTGGCCTAAGGCGCACAAAGGACAGTTGGAGGTTCCGGAATCATTCGCCGCTGACGTCTGGGACTTGTAGACAGACTTCTTTGTAGCATCATCAAAGACGCGAATATCAAGAAGCTTTCGGTCTGAACCCCCACCCAGCACATACTCCCAAATACCCTTGCGGTTCTTGACGTATGGGTCGCCGTAGAGTTCTTGAATTTGTTTAGCCAACTCGGAAGGGTTATACGAGGTGTCGTGAAACTCCTCGTATAAACGACCCCATTCAAGGCCACACATTTCATTTTCAATGTCTTTGAACAACGAAGACGCCCAGTCGATAACAGTGTTGAAATAGGTCTTTACTTCATTGATGTTCTCTTCGTGTCGGTGACTACTCATGTAATCGCCAACAGTTACACCCTTGCTGGCGCTCACCCAGTCAAGTGCCCGAGCCCAGTAATCCTGTCGATTCACCGCACCTCGAACAAATGCGCTCCACTTCTGCACATTTGCGTTCTGGCTATTGCTGAATTCTGCCTTACCTGCCGTTACAAACTTGCCAGAGTAAACCGCATTCAGAAGCTCTTGTTCGTTGAGAGGAACTCCAGATATGTTGATGGTCTTAAACCACTCTTTGATTTCAGACTCGGTACCTTCACATTCGTAAACAAGAAGTTCTGAATTCAGAATCTTCTCTTGCTTGTCTTTTGGTAATCCACTGAAGTATTGAGGGGTTTCGTTCTCATCAATGATTGCGAACTTGCCTGTGACATAGCGACCGAAACTGGTAACGCGCTGTTGGCCATCCAAAATCTCGAATCTTCCATTATCTAATTTGTTGAAGTAAATAAGCCCAAGTGGATACCCCTTGAGGAGCGATTCGATAACCGCTACATCGCGCTTCCCATCCGCGTATATGTAGTTGCGCTGATATTCGGGCTGGATGGTTAGCTTGCCGGACAGGCCGAACAGCCCTTTGCCCTCCAACTCGTTGTAAGTGAAGCCTTCGCAGGTTGCCCGAACGGTATAAGGCTGAAGATGCGTTTTCATTGTCCTTGACCTTTGTGTCTTATGAAGATTCTTTTGTAAACGGCTTCCACGGGATACCCGACATCAAAATAAGTTCCCTGCCCAAAAGAGTCTCGGCGAATGACGCACCCCATCGTTCCAGTCTGGGACTTCATGTGGACACCATTCACTACCTTCGACTTCGACTTGTAGGTCTTGGTGGGAGGCGTCCCTACATATCCGTCACCCCCAACAATCTCAAATTGTTCTGGATTGTACTTCCCTAAGAATGTGATTGGCACCCCCATCACCCCAGCGTAATCGCTCGGTATAGCTTCGACTCGGGGCACTTCAATCGCATCGTAGTTGTCGTATTTCTGGAAGCCGCCCTTGACTCCATCGTGTTTACTGAAGCGGATGTTGTCCGACTCGGTCATTAGCGACAGTGCTTCATGCCTTACGCCGTGCTCTAAATTGGTAAACCACGCTGAGTTGCCTATTGTCTGAAGTTTGCGACCTTTTTCGTCAATTACCTGACCGGTCTTTTCTGGGGCCGAGTCAACAACGTAGAAATACATTGAGCCCACGCCGGTTCGTGTTGCCCCAAGCCAAATCCGATTTTCCATTATGAGAGGGAACACTTCCTTGTAGGTAATAGCGTTCGAGTTTCCGATTATGGAAAAACTCTTTGAGCCACTCAAAATCCAAAAGAGAAACTCTCGGAAAAGGGAAAATGGCGGATTGGTGATGATGATGTCAGCCCCATCTCGAAGTTTTGTAACTTCTTCACTCCTAAAGTCACCATCGCCATCAAGATAGGACCATTCAAGGTCGTCCACGTCGATTCGCTTATCGCCTGAGGTATCCCGCGTCAGAGTGAATATCTTGCCGTTGGCTTGGGTCTTTACTTCGTCAAATCGCTCATCTTCTAGCTCGAAGAGCGCGGGTTGGTATGGGATATCTCTCGGTTTGCTGTTTGGGGCGTAGCTCGTGCTTATAAGTTTCTTGAGTCCGAATGTCTCAAAGTTTTGCGCGAAATACTTTGTGAAATTTGACCACTCTGGGTCATCGCAGGGCAAAAGGATTGTCTTGTCGCGAAAAACGTCGGGGTTGTACTCGAGATATGCATTCATCTCTTTTTCGATGTCCGCGTATTGGGTGTAGAACTCATCGTTCTTGGCCTTCTTGGCAGCCCCCAGATTGTCATTTGCCATAAGTAAAGGATAGGGCGACTAGCTGTCCTTTTTGGATTCTGGCAACCAATCGAATTGGCTGGAAGCCCGAAACCTCTGCTTTCCGCTAGTTGCTCGCTCGTAATCGACCCACGTGTCATACAAGGCGCTGTCGCCTGTTTTCACAAACACCCTGAGGAAATCCAATGGCTTTAGGCGTCCGGGTGTCTGCAGCCAGTCTTTGGGGGTAAAGGACAGTTCTAGATATCCATGCTTCGTAAGGTAACGGGCATAGGACTGATTTCCAAATCTCACAGGTCCAGACCACTGCTTGATTCCTTGAGTCCCTCGAATTCCGATTCTATTGGCCGCTAGCACCCACAAGTCAGCTACCTGTTGACAGAAATCTGCCATCAGTTGAGAGCTTAGATGTGAACCAAAGAACCAAGTCAGGTGGAAATGGGGAAAAGAATTCTTCCCGTCCAAAACATCTTCAGTTACTCGAAAATACTGACTGAGCCCAAACTCCTTCTTGAGTTGCTGGAAGGCCTTGGTGCCAACCAGATAACCCCAAGTGGAGACAATGTCCTTGTACTTGAACGCCAAACTCTTGGGTCGATTTGGAAGAGTGAACGTCTGGGTGTAAACAGAGCCTCTTGAATCCAGCCACTTGTCGAGCAGTGTCGTTAGCTTTTTTCCCAGCTGAGAGGAGGCATATGACATACACACCGGGCAAACATGCTTGTTCTTGCAGTAGTAAGTAATCTCCTTTGGCTCACGCCTTCCGCCGGTAGTCTTCACGACCGTTCGCTTTTTGCCGCACTGTTTCACGCTTTTTGCAGACGTAAATTGACGTGCTGATTCCCTGAGTTCGGCTAACTCCTTGGCAGCTGCCTGAGCGTTTGTGGAAGGAGAACTGTATATAGATAAGTAAATGCCGTTTTCACTAGTAGTTCTCTCATTGGGGTTGTTCACTTAAGGGCTCCGCTTCTCCGCTAGCCCCGAAGCTCCTTTAGCCTCTGGTTTGAGCTAGCGGCCGAATTTGTGCGGCGGCCCACTCAGCAGTGTGAACATTGGATTTCCTTCCATGAAGACCTCAATAATGGATTAAATTAATTGAAAAATGGGTGCGAGACACGCCCATAACGAGTCGGCAAGCTACTGCCTTGATTGTTATCTGCTAACTGCGAGTGACACCACCTCGCAGGCCCGTCATTCTGCGGTTGACCTGCTAACAGTCGGACGGCCTCTTCGCCCTTCTTAATAGAACGTCTGTTGGTATTTCCAGAATTCGGGCACCATGACATGGATTTGTTATCAGCTAATAGCTCTTTGATTTTCCTGAATCAACGCGGTTGAGTTGCCTATGGCGTTCGCTATTTCCGCCATCGAAGGATGAACGTAAACCGCGAGCGTGTAGGCGGGCGAGGAGTGCCCCAACAGCATCTGAACAACCCTCGGATTCACTCCACTCTGCATTAGATGCGTTGCAACTGTGTGACGAGCGGAGTGAAGTGGCAAATATCTAACCCCACACCCTGCCAAAAGAGCCCGCCACCTTCTTGCATCAACTGTGGCGTCTATCGGCATCCCATTGTCAGCTGGATAGAGCCAACCTTTGCCTTCCATCTGAGAAATCAATTGCACAATCTGAGAATCGATTGGGAGTTCTCTCGTGGACTTGCGGCTTTTGGTTGGTAACTCCACCACCCCTTGCCCGGGCAGTGAATTGACCGTTCTCTGAACTTTCAAGGTTTTGCGAACAAGGTCGAAATCGGCGAATTTAAGCCCTAAAACCTCCCCCTGTCTCATTCCATATCTCAAAGCTAGTAACCACCTTAAGTGGGCCGCTGGTGGCTTCTGAGAGGCACTTCTGAGGATGAGATTCACTTCCTCAACAGTGAATACTTCAATCGCCCTTCTCTCAAGCCTTGGTTGCTTGACCGACTCCATAACCGAAGTTGTTAAAAGCCCCTGCAACTTGGCAAAACCAAATACTGAACTCAAAAGTGAATGCATCCTTCGAATCGTTCCGGATTTCAATTCGTGGGATTCCATTAGGTACGAATACAAATCCTGAATCTGCCTTGGCGTAATAGTGTCAAGCCGCAATTCACCCATAAGTGGCTTCAGCCAGATGCGAACCGACGTTTCATAACCAATCCATGTCGTTGGACTGAGTTCCGGTTTTCTAACCCCTAGCCAGTAATCAAGCCACTGCCCAAAGGTAGGTCTTTGACTTCCCGTTAGATTCAGATACCCGCCTCTAACTTGGCCCTCTATCTCTGCCAACTTCAGATAGGCGTCTTGTCGGTTCTCCGCAGTCATGGTTCTGGATTTGCCAAATGCATCCAGATACTGAACTCGCCACTTACCGCGGTACGGGAAAACAGTTGCATTTCTTCTGGGTGTTGCACTCATCTTTTCTCCTTCTTATAAGGAGGAAGAATTCAGCGACTCAAAGGCCTTTGTCTGCTACCAAGTGCTACCAATTTCGGGTCACTTTTACAGGTCCACGGCCACGGTAATCGCAGATTGCGGGGCTTCACCCCGCGAGTCGAACCCGTAACCCCCGCATTACAAGTGCGGTGCGCTACCAATTGCGCCAGGTCGGCAGTTGTTTCGGCGATAAGCCTAGCGAAAATCCTGTTTTGGCTAAGGTTTATTTATGGCACTGGATAAGA
>JACCDH011466660.1_pt1 | contig 10561 bp, 10 predicted proteins | sample 7442481 | NCBI WGS metagenome assembly JACCDH01 (sample SAMN15323433, study PRJNA562643) | freshwater metagenome | isolation source: river surface water | place: USA:Blue River Watershed | collected 2017-08-15
CTCTCATGATTTGGAGAAAGACATTAGTCGTCTGACTGCCTACTATGAAAACAGACTTTCTCCCGCATTTAGTTACATCTTTAGTTTAGGTGCACCAGTACCAAAAGAACTAGCCAATATAAAAACTGTTTACCCATACTTTGTTGTTACTTCCGAAGCTACACAAGAGCGAGTCGATGAACTACTCAACGAGTTTGGTCAAAAAAAGTACTTTACCGTTAATCAAGAAGCATTTGATGTATATCGCGGAGATAAGTTTTATCTAATTGACCAACATGGAGTAACTGATGATGAAATTCAGCGTTTCATTGAGGAACAAATTTTTGTACGTGAGTTTCGTGGTCAGCTACACCGCTACCTAAACCTACATCGCACAATCTGGGAAAAAATAGCTACCGTCATTGAGCGTGGCGAAATGGCGGGTGCTGATATTCCTGCGTTTAAGACAAAAGTTGATCAGTATAAAAAGACCATCGACTTTATCGGTACCCGTATTAATCAAATGGATACTTACTTAAGTACTCGCGCAAAAATTGCGGAAGGTGATGAGCGACTCCATAAGTTTCAAGCGATGCTTGGTTACAAGCACGAGACGCTTTCAGATACACTCGCATACATAAAAGATTTATGGACGCTCACTAATCAGTATGTAGAATCGGCGGTAAAAATCTTTACTGACTTAGCTGCAAAGAGTACCGATAACTCAGTCAAAAATCTCACCATCGTGACGTCGATGGGTGTGGGTGCAACGTTAATTGGACTCTTTACAACAAAGACACTCCCCGCGTTCACGATGGTAGGAATTGGATATTTCTTTGGCATGGCGTTTCTTGGGTGGGCAGTCAACAAGGTACTCGGTTGGTGGGGTAAAAAGAAGAAATACCGCATCAAGAGTACTGACCTTGCTAAAGATTTATAAAGTTTTCCAATAGTGACCAAGAGAACGTTTGTTCTGACTGCTATAATCAAAAACATGAGTAGTAAACGTTTTCCTGAAGAATTTTATTGGGGCGCAGCAACTGCGTCGTATCAAGTTGAAGGAGGTATCGAAAATACTGACTGGGCAAAAGCTGCCAAGGAAGGAAGGGTGCCACCATGTGGAGTAGCGTGTGATCACTATCATCGCTATATACAAGATTTCGATATTGCTAAATCACTCGGACATAATGCTCACCGTCTTTCAGTTGAATGGGCACGGATTGAACCTGAAGAAGGTGTGTTTGATAAAAAAGCGATAGAACATTACCGTCAAGTACTCCTTGCTCTTAAAGATAGAAAAATGAGACCGTTCATTACCATTTGGCACTTCACACTGCCGTTATGGTTTTCTGAATCAGGTGGTTTTGAACGAAAGGACGCTCCAGAAATATTTGCTCGTTATTCAGCGTATGTGGTGCGGCAACTCGGTGATTTGTGTGGACATTTTTCAACAATGAATGAGCCAAGTGTTTTTGCAAGTAATGGGTGGCTTCGTGGAAGCTGGCCTCCGTTCAAGCGCTTTGCGCTGACTGACATGGTCTCTATCACAAATTCCGGACGCACGTTTGAATCGAAGGCGGAGCGGGGAATGGGCGCGCTCTTTACCTATTTGCAAGTCATGCGTAATTTAGCGAATTCACATAACGCTGCGTTTGATGCAATTAAGGCAGTATCACCACGCACGGACGTAAGTCTCGTCAAGCACGTTATCGTGTTTGAAGGAAAACATCTCCACCACAAAGTATTTGCTGCTATCGCTAATCATTTTTGGACGCATCGTTTTATGCGTCGAGTTCGAAAACATATTGATTCTATTGGACTCAATTACTACTTCTATACGCAATTTGGCGACAAGCGTATATGGCGCAAAACAGATATGGATTGGAATTTTGCACCTGAAAAAATTTATGAAGCACTCAAAATGCTACAGAGGTATAAAAAACCTATTATGGTTTCCGAAAGCGGTGTTGCTGATGACGATGATTCAGATAGGGCCGAATATATTCAGAAACAAGTTGAGGGTGTTTGGAGCGCTATAGATGATGGAATCGATATTCGGGGGCATATGTATTGGTCACTCCTTGATAATTACGAGTGGGCACTTGGGTTTGAAAAACGATTTGGACTAGTGGAAATTAATTATCAAACGCTTGAGCGAAAAATCCGTCCTTCAGCGTACGTGTACAAAGAGATTTGCGAAACAAATAGCGTAGTAGAATACACATAATGAGCTGGATATTCTTAGCGGCCGGTGGCCAATTTCTAAATGCGATAGTTGCCATCTTCGATAAGTACATTGTCTCGGATGAGAAAGCACTACCTCGTCCATTCGTGTACGCTTTTTATTCTTGTCTCCTTACAGGTTTTTGGGTAGTTATTTTTATCCTTGGACTTATTCCTGGTTTTTCCGATATAGGTATCCCTTCGCTTGAAGCGGTTTCAGCACCTTCTCTTGTTGTTGTCGCACTTTCGTTTCTATCTGCATATACTTTCTTTTTGGCGCTAGTTTCAATGTACGATGCGCTCCGAAAGGCCGATGCTTCGACAGTGATGCCGATTATCGGTTCAATTGCTGGACTTTCGACGTTTGGTTTAAGTTACGTTTTTCTTGGAGCAAGCCACAGTCCAAATTTTATATGGGGTGTTGTCTTGCTGGCGACAGGAACGATGCTGGTCGCGCAGACATTGCCAAAGGCAAACGTTGTCCTTAACTGCATTCATAGTGGTTTATTTTTTGCATTCCATTGGATAACTATTAAGGGACTATTTCTTGAGACAACATTTGAGACAGGATTTTTCTGGTCACGCGTTGGCTTTATTCTTTTTGCGCTATCGCTCCTTCTTGTTCCAATGTATCTTGATAAAATCAAGGCACAAACAGGTGCAACAAACATGCGCACTGGTATGCTCGTCATTGCTACGAAAGTCATTGCCGGCGTTGCTGCGTTCCTTCTTCTCAAGGCCACTGATATGGGCGATGTGACGGTAGTACAAGCTCTTGATGGTTTGCGATTTGTTTTCATCTTGCTCTTCACGTCGGTATTTGCGCATTGGCTCCCACAATCAGTCGCGGACAAGGATACAAGACCAAGTACGTTCTTCAGACGTCTCTTGTTCGTTATCGTCATTTCAACCGGATTTGCCATGTTGTTTGCATGATACAATTTTGAAGTGCACTGGCTTAAAAACACGCTCTACATTTTTCTTGGATTGACTGTTATTGCAGGAACAGCGCTGTTTTTCTTGAGTCAAAAAGAAAAGCCTGAAACTATTACATACGGCATGTCGTTTAATACGCCCTATGCACGTGAACTCGGTCTTGATTGGAAGGAAGTTTACGACGCGTTTCTTGATGACTTAAATGTTCGCCATTTACGACTCGCTGCGCATTGGCCAATGATTGAGCCAGTTCAGAATGTCTATAATTTCACTGAGCTTGACTATCAAGTTAAGCGAGCTGAAGAAGTTGGTGCTGCGGTTGTTCTTGCTGTCGGTAGACGTCTGCCACGATGGCCTGAATGTCACATTCCTGCGTGGGCGCGAGATTTAAGTGAGGGTGAGCGAAATGCTGCGCTTTTGCGTTACATGGAGCAGGTAGTTTCGCGCTATAAAAACAGTAGTGCCGTTACAATTTGGCAAGTAGAGAATGAACCGTTTCTTGAAGTGTTTGCATTTGAGCATTGCGGAAAACTTGATACTGATTTACTTGATAAAGAAGTTGAGCTGGTCCGCTCACTTGATGTAACACGACCGATACTTGTGACTGATAGCGGAAATTTAGGAACATGGACTGGCGCCTACAAGCGTGGAGATATGTTTGGAACGAGTGTCTATGTGCACTTATGGAATCCTGAGTTAGGTCCGTTAAAAACGGTCGTACCACCTTGGTTCTATCGAGTAAAGGATAACGTGATGGCTGTTTTCTACAGCGAAAAACCAACGGTTTTGATCGAGCTTTCGGCTGAACCGTGGCTGATTGAACCAATCACACAAGCGCCTATTGAAGTTCAGTTATCACGGATGAATTTACAGAAGTTTGAAGAAATTTTAGAATACGCTGCAGGTACACATTTTGATAAACAGTATCTTTGGGGTGCAGAATGGTGGTATTGGCTCAAGCTACAAGGACATCCTGAAATGTGGGAACGAGGTCAGCGTTTATTTGGGAAAGAAGAATCGAATGTAAGCGTACAATAATGTTGTATGGAAGGTAATCAAGTCGAACGAAAAAGCGTGCTCGCGCAAACTGTCATTTTGAGTACAGTACTTACTTTGCTTGTAATTCTTGCGGTCAGTTTTATAGGAAGGAATGTTTTTTCTGAATTATTATTTAAAACACTTGAGCCTCGATTTTCAACATTGATTCCAGATGCACCAGTTTATATCAGTGATGAAGCGCGCATTATTGCGGCGATTGATAAGGTTGACCCTGCAGTTGTCTCTATCATTGTTACGAAAGATGTTCCTATTTACGAACAGTATTATGAAACGGTTGATCCGTGGGGATTTTTTGGTGGTTTACAAATTCCACGTATTCGAGAGAACGGTACTGAAGAACGTGAAATAGGTGGCGGAACAGGATTCATTGTGACGAGTGACGGACTCATTGTCACCAACCGTCATGTGGTAGCAGATGAGGGTGCTCGATATTCTGTTGTGATGACTACCGGTGAAATCTACGACGTAGACGTGCTTGCAAAGGACGAGCAACTCGATATTGCGATTCTTAAAATCAACAGTACTCTCGAAGGTTCGCTACCGACCGCAACCTTCGGTGACTCAGCTAGTCTTGAACTTGGACAAACAGTTATTGCCATCGGTAACGCTCTCGCAGAATTTCAAAATTCTGTGTCGGTTGGAGTTGTGTCAGGATTGTCTCGGTCTATTGTTGCCAGTGACGGATATGGAATGACAGAACAACTCAACCAAGTAATTCAAACTGACGCTGCAATTAATCCTGGAAATTCTGGTGGACCACTTCTAAATCTAGACGGGGAAGTCGTCGGTGTTAATGTGGCGACTTCACAAGGAGCGGATAACATTGGGTTCGCACTACCGGTGGCAATCGTTGAGCAGATTGTCGAATCGGTCCGTACACACGGTGAAATTGTAAGGCCCTACCTTGGTGTCAGATACGTCATGCTCGATGCTGACAGGGCACTTGAGTACGGTGTGACGACGACAGTCGGTGCCCTTATTGTGAGTGAGAACGAATCACTTCCGGCAATTGCAGAAGGTTCTGCAGCAGAGCGTGCTGGACTCCGTGAAGGTGACATTGTTTTAGAAATTGATAACGAGTCACTCGGCGGACAAGATTTAGCGACAGTCCTCCGCACCAAATCAGTAGGTCAAGAGATTCAGTTAAAAATTGAGCGCAATGGTGTGCAAGAAATGATTTCTGCGACGTTGGAAAAAGCGTTATAATATGACCATATGAAGTCTTTTTGGCAGTTCGCGTTTTCGTTTCTTTATGTCAGAAATTGGCATACTGGCCACATGGAATTATCTCGTGCTCGATTCTCGCTCTTTCTTGGAGGAATTTTTTTGATAATGCTAGCCATTACAATTGTCGTCATTTTACAGGCGCCCGTTGAATACCGTACGTCATGAACAAATTTATCCTTATTTCTATACTCCTTCTTGGCGTAGGTCTTTTGCTGGCTGTGGTCGTATTTGTACTTGTTAATACACAATAAATCGGGTATTGCTGTCATTGCAGAGGAATCGAAAGGTCGTATACTGTAGTAACTCTGGGTATTTACTCAGTATACTCATTTGTACGGCATGGCTATGTTCGGAAAAAAACTAATTTACTCTTTCTTTCTACTTACGATCGTATCGCTCACTACTTTTCCGTATGTTGCTGATGCACGCAGTGTGGTTCGTTCCGGTGAACGTGTCTCTGTCGCTGAAGATCAGCTGATAGAAGGGGATTTTTACGTAGCGGGTAGTGTTGTAAACCTGTCAGGGGAAGTGTCTGACGATCTTCTAACAGCAGCTGGTACCATAACTATTAATGGAGCGATTGGTGGAGATGCGCTTGTTATCGCACCTACTGTTGATGTTCACGGAACGGTTGGTGACGATCTTCGTATTGTTGGAGGGACTGTTATTATTGCCGAACCAGTTTTAGGTGATGTGTTTGTATTTGGTGGTTCAGTTGAAATTCTTTCTACGGCAAGTATCGCTGGAGATTTGATTGTTTTTGCAAGTGAAGTAGAAGTCAATGGACAGGTTGACGGTAACATTCTCGGTCAAGTAAACGTCTTGCGCATTGACGCGCCAGTCAAAGGAATGGTTGATGTGACAGTAGGAGCACTTACGGTCGGGGATAAGGCAATGATTGGCGGAGACCTTAAGTACACTAGTACTCTTGAACTGACGCGAGCACAAAATGCGACGGTCGGGGGGCAAACCCTCAGAAATGATCCTGTGTTCGAACCAGCAAAAGTCGGTATTGAATCATTCTTGCTACCACTACTTACGCTCTTATTCTCTGTCGCTCTTTGGTACTTACTCGCTAAGCGCATGCTTAATCGTGTAGTCACTCGGGCGCTGGCGCCAAGTGTTCGTCCAGTCATGACTGGAACTATTGTAATGCTTCTTGCTCCTTTCGCCATTAGTGTACTTTTAGTTAGCGTTCTTGGTTTGCTTGCAGGAATGGTACTTCTTTTTGGATACATATTATTCCTAATTCTTGCTCTCATCGCTTCATCGGCTGTTATGGGTCAGTTGGTGATTTCAACAATTAAGAAAGGAACAAATCAAGTAACACTCACGTCACTGATTATTGGTTCAGTTCTCTTAGCAGGATGTTTTGTGGTGCCGGTTGTTGGTCCAATTGTATTGATTGGTTTTTTACTCCTTACATTCGGTTCGATTGTTGATTTATTGCTACGAGGTAATCGGTAGGAATTAAATATATCTATGAGACGAGTTGCATTCTTTGATATCGATGGAACAGTCTTCCGCTCAAGTCTCCTCATAGAACTCGTTGAGCAGTTGGTGAATCAAAATGTTTTTCCACTCGTCGCTCGCGAGCGCTATATGGATGAATGGTTGGCGTGGCGTGACCGTGAAGGGTCGTATGAAGAGTATATTCAAGCTGTTATCGCGACGTTCATGGATCATATTAAAGGTGTGCACTACGGTGATTTGGCAGACATAGGACGCCAAGTGGTTGCTGTGCAGTCAAAACGCGTCTACACTCATACTAGAAACTTGGTCACTAAGCTAAAACAACAAGGCTATTATTTAGTAGCTATTTCTCAGTCACCAAAAACAATTCTCGATGAATTTTGTGAACAGTATGGATTCGATAAGGTTTACGGTCGTATCTATGATATAGGTCCACAGGATAGATTCACGGGAGCGGTTCAGGAAGAACATCTAATTCAAAACAAAGCAAATATCGTGAAGCGAGTTTTTGATAGAGACCCTTCGTTGGTGAAAGAAGGTTCGATTGCGGTGGGTGACACTGATGGAGACATTCCACTTTTAGAATCAGTAGAGCGAGCAATCTGTTTTAATCCAAACAAAGTGCTTCATACACATGCAAAGCGTATGGGGTGGGAAATTGTAGTTGAACGAAAGGATATGGTTTACAACATTCAATAGGAGAATGTAACCATTAAAAGATAGTATGGGAAGTTTTGATAGTACAAGAGTTTTACCTTTGAATAATCATCCTGCTAGTGATGGTGCTGTATTGTACTGGATGCAACGAGATGAACGTGTGCACGAGAACTGGGCGCTTTTATACGCGCAAGAACAAGCAGAAAACCGTAAAGTGCCGCTGTATGTTGTTTTTAATCTAGTACCGAGTTTTGGTGAAGCTCCGCTTCGAGCGTATGACTTTTTACTCCGCGGACTAGAAGAAGTTGAAAGAGAATTGGCGAGTTTTAATATTCAACTCCTCGTTCCAACCGGTCAGCCTGAAGACACGATTCCGGATTTGGTTAAGAACCATGACATTGGAGAAATCGTGGCTGACTTTAATCCTCTCCGCACCCCGCGACAATGGAAAGACGTAGTCGTGAACAAACTCACGATACCACTTACTGTTGTTGACGCTCATAATATTATTCCTTGTTTTATTGCTAGTAATAAACAAGAATTCGCCGCTTACACTTTTCGTCCTAAAGTTCATCGTCAACTAAAGCAATACCTCGTACCGTTTCCTCAAGTAAAAAAACATAAGTGGAATACTGTACCGCTCTACGCCAACGATTGGAGCGTACTTCAAAATACGCTTCGTATCGATACTACCGTTTCTCCAGTTGATTGGCTTGTTCCTGGAGAAAAAGCGGCAAAAAAAGTTTTGAAGGAATTTATTGCCAACAAACTTAGAACATATTCTGAAAAAAGAAATGATCCTAACGAAGATGCGCAGTCGAATCTTTCACCGTATCTTCATTATGGCCATATTTCTGCGCAGTACGTTGCACTTACTGTCTCAAATGAACGAGGGATTCCCAAAGACTCAAAAGATGCTTTTCTTGAAGAATTAATTGTTCGAAAAGAACTTGCAGACAATTACTGCTTCTTCAACGATCAGTATGACAAAGTTGAAGGAGCGCACGCATGGGCTCAAACAACAATTCGTGAACATAAAAATGATGCACGGGAATATATCTATTCACGTGACGAGTTTGAACGAGGTGAGACGCATGATGAGCTTTGGAATGCGATGCAGCTACAAATGGTTACTACCGGAAAAATGCACGGTTGGTGTCGTATGTACTGGGCTAAGAAAATACTTGAGTGGACAAGCAGTACACAGCAAGCAATTGATATTGCACTTTATCTAAATGACAAATATGAACTCGATGGACGAGATCCAAATGGTGTTACGGGTGTCATGTGGTCAATTTGTGGTGTCCATGATAGAGCATGGAACTCACGACCGATATTTGGAAAAATTCGATATATGAATTTTGCTGGAGCGAAAAGAAAATTTGATGTTAATGCTTATATAAAAAAATATTCCGGCCAAAGAGATTTATTTGAATAATTAAATGATTTGACTCACTTTAAAACAAGTAAGAAAAAGTAGTCTTAATCACTTTGTATCTTCGATATTGAGGGTGAAGAAAAGGGCAGGAATCATGAGAAGAGCAGTGACGATAAAAAGCATATTGAATGGCAGATATAGGAGTACAAAGCTTGCAAGGAGTGCTCCGAAGACATATGAGAACGGACGAATGATACGGAAGAAACTAATTATTTGAGCGTCAGTACTCGTCGTTTTCTTAAAGAAATATGACTCTGTCGTAGCTTCGACAAAGCTTGCCCCAACGCGAGTCATGAACATGACAAACGACCATAGAAGAACGCTCGGGATGGTAACAAATGACATCCATGAAGTAGCTAGTGCCATTACTAAAAAACCGAACGCCATCATTTCTTTCTCACCAATGTACTTGTCAGCAATGTAACCAACGGGGTATTCAAGAATGATATAGGCCAATTGCGCAAAGAACATAATGAGTCCGAATTCTTTCCATGAAAACCCAATGTCCTGCGTGAGGTAAATAGGTGTATAGATGACCATCACCATAAAGAAGAGTTGAAGTACAAAATGAGCCAAAAACACAAAACGGATGTTGTGTGTTTTCCAGAAAAATCGAATTGCATCAAATAATTTGATTTCGTTGTAGGCTGGGTCCGAGAAATTTTTATAGTAAAAAATAAGAATCGCAAACACTGGTATGAGTGTAAGAGCACTTACGAAATACACGAGTGAGAAACTTCCTGTAACCTCATCGACAAGGAATGAACTCGTAAGAGGCGAAATCGCACCGACAAGACTCGCACCTGCGAGTAAGAGTCCACGGCGTGAACCAGTCACACCTTCTTTGTTGCCAATCATTTCTTCAATGAAAACGTCGATGTTAAAGAAAATGAGAGGAACAGAAATGAGGTGAATGATAAATAACGGAATAGCGACCTCTAGTGAGGTAGCGTATGACATTCCTAATACCGAAATAAAGTCGAAAATAACGAGACCAATCGTTAAATGAAAATTTCCTATTTGGCGAAGGACGCGTGAGATAAATAAGAATATAAAGATGCTGATGGCGGCGCCGATGGTGTAAAGCGTGCCAACTGCCGCAGTAGAGATAAACTGCTCAAGGTACGAGGAGTTTATATAGGACACCAAAAAAGAATGGAAGATAAGAAGGAACGACGTGATGTAGAGAGGCACTAAGCGTCGTTTAAACGGTCGGCGCAAATGCGGACTGTGCGTGGCTTTAGGCATATATGAGTATATACATTATAGCCGCCTGAAGCGAAGCTTCAGGCGGCTATAAACATGAGCAAAACAAGAAGAAGCAAAGCTTCGACTATGGCTTTGCTTATGCAGGCGCTTAGGATATTTCGACCTCCAAGGGAGAAATAGCCTGTAGCGAGCTGCAAGTAATTACAAAAAACACCGAATTTGCTTGGTGTTTTTTGTTTCGTACAAGAGGGTAACTAGATACCAATTAGTACTGGAATCACCATCGGAGTCTTCTGTGTCTTCTGCATGAGGAAGCTGCTAACAGTACTGGTGAGGTCGTCTTTCACTAATTCCAAGTCA
>JACCDH010409099.1_pt1 | contig 10560 bp, 10 predicted proteins | sample 7442481 | NCBI WGS metagenome assembly JACCDH01 (sample SAMN15323433, study PRJNA562643) | freshwater metagenome | isolation source: river surface water | place: USA:Blue River Watershed | collected 2017-08-15
CAATCGGCCTGCAATGATGCAGGGGCGAAGGCGCGGCTAACAGGCGATGGCCGCACATTTGTCAAGCCGGGGGCTCGCACGGGCCCGACTACAGAAAAGAAGCATGAAAATACACCCCCTGATCACCGACAGCGCAGAATTGGCCGCGCTGTGCGAAAGGCTCGCCAAGGCGGAGTTCGTGTGCGTCGACACCGAATTCATGCGCGAGAACACCTATTGGCCCGAACTCTGCCTGATTCAGATCGCGGATACCCAGGAAGCCGCGGCGATTGATCCGCTGGCCAAGGGGCTCGATTTATCACCCCTGCTGGACCTGCTGGTCGATAACGAAGACGTGCTCAAGGTGTTCCACGCCGGTGGGCAGGACGTGGAAATCATCTACAACCTGACCGGCAAGACCCCGCACCCGATCTTCGATACGCAGATTGCGATGATGGCGATCAGCCAGAGCGAACAGATCGGCTATTCCAATCTGGTCGAAAGCTGGATGGGCCTGCAGATCGACAAGGGCGCGCGCTTTACCGACTGGTCGCGCCGCCCGCTGACCGAGCGGCAGATCGAATATGCCATCGGCGACGTGACCCACCTGTCGAAGATTTTCCCCAAGATCCTGGCCCGCCTGATCAAGACCGGCCGCGGGGCCTGGCTTGATATCGAGATGGAAAAGCTGGCCGACCCGGCGAACTATCGCAACGATCCTTCGGTCGCCTGGCAGCGGATCAAGGCGGCGGGTCGCAATCCGGCCATGCTCGGCCGGCTCAAAGCGCTGGCGGCCTGGCGCGAGTATGAGGCGCAGGACAAGAACATCCCACGCGGCCGGATCGCCCGCGACGAAACCTTGGCCGACATTGCCAGCCATCCACCCAAAACCCAGGCCGATCTGGCCAAGGTCCGCGGCCTGTCCGCCGGGTGGAAGGACAACGAAATCGGCAAGCGGATGATGGCGACACTCGAAGCCGCCAAGCCGCTGACCGATGATGAGCTGCCGCCGCGCACCCCGCGTGGCGCGCCACTTGGCAAGGAAGGCGCTTTGGTTGCCGACCTGCTCAAGCTGCTGCTCAAGATCCGTAGCCGCGAGATTGACGTTGCCGCCCGCCTGCTCGCGCGGAGCGAAGACCTTGAACTGCTAGCCGCCGGCGTGCGCGAGCTGCCGCTGCTGGAGGGCTGGCGCTATGAACAGTTCGGGCGCGATGCGCTGGAACTTGTCGAGGGCCGGCTGGCCTTTGCGGTGGTCAAGGGGCGCATGAAGATGGCCCATATCGACGAGATCGGCGCCAACAGCGAAAGCAAGGCCGAGCCTGAGGAGTAGGATACGATGTCGACCTACCTCCCCACCCTGAAGCAGCTGCAATACCTGGTTGCCCTGCACGAACACGGCCATTTCGGACGCGCGGCGGACGCCTGTTTTGTCTCGCAGTCGACCCTGTCCGCGGGCTTGCGTGACCTGGAGACCTTGCTCGACGTGGTGCTGGTGGAGCGGACCAAGCGCGCCGTGCGCTTTACGCCACTTGGCAATGCTGTCGTCGCCAAGGCGCACCGGCTGCTGCGCGAGGCTGAAGAGCTTTCCGACATGGTGCAAAGCGCCGGGCAGCCGCTTTCAGGCGAGGTACGGATGAGTGTGATCCCGACGATCGCACCATTCCTGCTCCCGCGGATGTTACCCCGCCTGCGCCGGGAGCGTCCGCAGCTGAAGCTCTACCTGCGCGAGGAAACCAGCCAGGCGGCGCTTGAAAGCCTGCACCACGGCCGCAGCGATTGCGTGCTGCTGGCCCTCCCCTTCCCGACCGGCGAGGTGGAGAAGGAAACGATCGAGCTCGACGCGCTCTATGTCGCCTTCCCCAAGGACGATCCGCGTGATCCACCCGCCGAGATCTCGGCTGACCTGATTGACGAAAACCGGCTCTTGCTGCTGGAAGACGGCCATTGCCTGAAAGAGCACGCTCTTGCCGCGTGTAACCGGGCGGAGCTGCGCGCCAGCGCGACGATGATCGGCACCTCGCTCCACACGCTGGTGCAGATGGTCGACAATGGCCTTGGCCTGACCATGCTGCCCGAAATGGCACTGGATGCGGGGATTCTCAACGGTACTCAGGTTGTTGCCCGGCCGCTCCGCAGCGATTCCGCTAATCGCGAGATCGCGCTGGTCTGGCGCAAGAACAGCCCGCGGGCTGAGGAGTTCCGGCTGCTCGCCGAGGAACTGCGCGCGGGCTGATCAGTCCATGTGCTTCAGGCCAACCCGCAGGTAGTCCCACCCCGTAATCACCGTCAGCACCGCCGCCGCCCACAACGTGGTCAGACCCACGGTGTGCGGGAAATTGATGGTCCGCCCGGCGAGGTCGATCGTCCATTCCGGCAAAGCGACGCCAAGGACCAGGGCTCCCAGGCAAACCAGCTGGAACGTGGTCTTCCACTTGGCGAGACGGCTGACCGGGACGGACACCTGCAATCCGCCGAGAAATTCCCGCAGCCCCGAAACCGCGATTTCGCGCACGAGGATGATCAGTCCGGCGATCACGTGCATGTCCCCAACGTAAGGCCCGCGCAGGATGCCCTGGGCGGTCAAGGTCAGGATCACCGTGGCGACCATGATCTTGTCGGCAATCGGATCGAGAAAAATCCCAAGCTTTGATACGGCGCCGCTGGTTCTGGCCAGGTAGCCGTCGAAATAGTCGGTGATGCCCATCAACACGTAGAGCACAAAGGCCAGGCCATAACCAAATCGCCAGCTTGGCCACCACAGCAGGAAAGCCAGCAGGGGCAAGGCCGCAATCCGCGACAGCGTCAGAATATTGGGCAAAGTCCACATCGCTTTGGCAGCCTAGCCCGGTTCGGCCCGGTGCAAAAGGGCGCAAGTGCTCTGGTCCGCACCGTTTCTATCGCTAGAGCGAGGCAACCGCGCACTTCACCCAGAGGCCGCATGACCACCCCCACCCACCTGATCCGCAGCCGCCGTTTCCTGCCGCTGTTCGTGACCCAGCTGTTCAACGCCTTCAACGACAACCTCTCTCGCAACGCGATGGTCTTTTTCGTTGTCTATTCCGTTTACAGTTCGGAAGCAGCCGAGGGTCTGTTCAGCGCAATCGCGTCAGCGCTGTTCATCGCGCCGTTCTTCCTCCTTTCAGCGCTGGCCGGGCAACTGGCCGACATGCGTGACAAGGCGAAGATCATCCGGGTGGTGAAGGCCGCCGAGATTGGCATAATGGTTGTAGGAGGCCTTGGTCTTGTCCTGGCCTGGCAAGGCGTTCTTAGCCACACGATCACAATTGGCCTGATGCTGGCGGCTGTGGTCGCGATGGGTGTACACTCAACCTTCATTGGTCCAATAAAGTACGCCATTTTGCCCCAGCACTTGCATGAAAACGAGGTGCTAGCCGGAACGGGGCTGGTTGAGGCTGGAACCTATATTGCCATCCTCGCAGGCACGATCCTCGCCGGCTGGCTGCCAGTGGAATGGGCGGCAGTTGGTGTCGTAGCAACAGCCCTGATCGGATACGCGACATCGCGCTACGTCCCGCCCGCACCGCCCCAGGGGCTCGTTGAGCCGCTTGATTATCACCTCTGGCGATCCTCGATTGCCCTGATCCGCCATACAATGAAGGATCGCCGCGTGTTCCTGGCGATCATGGCGATCAGCTTCTTCTGGGCGATTGGCGCCGTGCTGTTCATCCAGTTCCCGCCGCTGGCCAAGAACGTGATCTCGGCCAGCAAGGAAGTGGCCAGCCTGTTCCTCGTGGTGTTTTCCGTCGGGGTTTCGATCGGTTCGGTGTCGGTCAATGCGCTGCTCAAGGGCACTGTATCGGCGCGCTATTCGCCCGTGTCGGTGATCGTCATGGCCCTGTTCGTCGTCGCTTTCTGGTGGGTTTGCCATGCCTGGCCGACCGAGGCGCATCACCAGTTGCTGGACACTGCCGGCTTTCTGCGCCAGCCACTGGCAATCCCACTGATGCTCAGCCTCCTTGGCATTTCCGTGGCTGGAGGCATGTTTGTGGTGCCGCTCTACGCCTTCCTGACCACCTTCGTTGACAAGTCAGAGACCGCGCGGACGATCGCCGCCAACAACATCGTCAATTCCGGAGCGATGGTTCTGGGTTCAGTCCTGGCTCTGGGGATGAGCGCCGCCGGCTTGCCGATGGTCGACCAGTTGCTGCTAGGCGCTGCGATGTGCCTCTATTCGGCCTGGCTGGGGCACAAGCTGGTGCTCGCCGAACAGGCAGCGCTGATTAGCTAACAAAAACGCTGACGGCGATGAAGCAGGCGCAATAGGCCGTCAGGAAGTCCATCAAATCCTGCCGGCTGAACCAGCGCACCCGTTTGACCTTGCGCAGGTCGCCCGGGTCACCCAAGCGCACATGGGGCGGCAGGCTGGCCCGAAAGGGGTGGCGCGCGCGTTCATCGGTCAGGACCAAGGCTCTTCTCATCGCGGCGGGCCTTAACCCGGTCTTAAGCATAAGCCCAGCCCGGCCCCTGTCCCTTTTCAGGGACTTTCCCGGATCGGGACAGACCGGCAACGCGGATAATCGAAGACCGCCGATTGCCGCCGGTCAGGTGCCCGGTTAATCAAGCACCATGACTGATCAAAATCGCATTACCGGTGGCCGCCTGCTCGTCGATTGCCTGATCGCGCAGGGGTGTGACCGGATTTTCACCGTTCCCGGCGAAAGCTTCCTTGCCGTTCTGGATGCGCTGCACGACAGCGCCGGAGTCGAAACGGTAATCTGCCGCCAGGAAGGCGGCGCGGCCTTCATGGCCTGCGCCGATGGGGCGATGACCGGCAAGCCCGGCGTTTGCTTCGTCACGCGCGGTCCCGGCGCGACCAATGCAAGCATCGGTGCCCACGTGGCCTTTCAGGATTCGCAGCCGATGTTGCTGTTCATCGGCGATGTCGACCGCGGGATGAAGGATCGCGAAGGCTTTCAGGAAGTCGATTTCGGCACCATGTTTGCGCCGCTCGCAAAGCTGGTGCTGCGGATCGACGACCCCAAGCGGATCCCGGAATATATCGCCAGAGCCTGGGCGACGGCGCTGGCAGGCCGGCCCGGCCCCGTCGTGATCGCCCTGCCCGAGGACATGCTGCTTGAGGAAGTGGCTGGCATCGCCGCCCGACCGGCGATCACCCGCCCCGCCCAAGCCGTCTGTCCTGACGCGATGGGCGCACTGATGCGGATGCTGGAAGAGGCCTGCGCGCCGGTTGCGATCGTCGGTGGGGCCGGTTGGCACGCCAAAGCCCGTGAACACTTTACCAGCTTTGCCGAGCGGGTCGGTCTGCCGGTCGCCGGTGCGTTCCGACGGCAGGATGCCGTGCCGAATTCAAGCAAGGTCTGGGCCGGCAATCTTGGTTATGGCCCTAACCCGAAGCTGGTTGAACGGATCAAACAGGCCGACCTTGTGCTGGTTGTCGGCGCAAGATTGGGTGAGGCCACAACTGACAGTTACACCCTGATAACGCCCGAGCACCCCGGTCAGATCGTGGTTCATGTCCATCCGGACCCAGCAGAGCTTGGCCGGGTTTACCGACCCGACCTGGCCATCTGTGCCGACATGGCTGAATTTGCCGAAACGGCAGACCTGTGGGACGACGATATCGTGCCATTCGATGCCGGTCGGGAAGCGCACAAGGAATGGCTGGACTGGTCAACGCCGCAGTCCAACGGGCACAAGCTTGATATGGGCCAGGTGGTGGCGACGATGCGGCGCGAACTGCCGGACGATGCCATCATCTGCAATGGCGCGGGCAACTTTTCGGGCTGGTGGCACCGCTATTGGCATTACAATGGCTTCCCCAGCCAGCTTGCTCCAACCGCCGGGGCGATGGGCTATGGTGTTCCGGCGGCTGTAGCGGCGGCCAAGCGGCATCCGGAACGCATTGTCGTTGCCCTGGCAGGCGATGGCGATTTCCTCATGAACGGCCAGGAATTGGCGACTGCGGTGCAGTATGGGTGCGATCTGCTGGTCGTACTGGTCGATAACGGGGCCTATGGCACCATTCGCATGCACCAGGAGCGCGAGTTTCCCGAGCGTGTCTGTGGCACAACGTTGCACAACCCGGATTTTGCCGCGCTTGCTCGGGCCTATGGCGGCTGGGCCGCACGGATCGAGAGCAATGCCGAATTCGACGCCGCTTTGGCAGAAGCTCGAGGCCGCAAGGGCCTGCGTCTGCTGCACCTGGTGATCGACATTGAGCAGCTTAGTGCCGGTGGCGCGAGCGTTTCAGGGCTGCGCGCCCGGGCAAAGGCCTAGGCGTCGCCGGTCAGCTTGAGGATATGGTTCCATTCCGACGGCTTTACCGGGGACACCGAAAGCCGGAACTTGGTCAGCAGGTCCATGTCGGCCAGTGCTGGGTCAGCCTTGATTTCCTTCAGCGTCACCGAACGCTTCAGCTTGCGCACCGGCTTGAGCCTGACCGCCGACCAGCGCCCGGTGTCATCCGTGGGATCGGGAATGTTCGATGCAGTAATTTCTGCAATTCCAACAATTTCAACGCCAATATTGGAGTGATAGAAGAAGGTCAGGTCGCCCGGCTGCATGGCGCGCAAATGGTTGCGTGCGGTGTAATTGCGCACCCCGTCCCAGGTCCCTTCACCTTCAGCAACAAGGTCATCCCAGCTGTAAACGTCGGGTTCCGACTTCATCAGCCAGTACGATTTGATTTTGGTCATGCCAGAACTCTCGAAAGGGGCTATGGCGCGGGCCATTGCCCCAGAATTTCGAAAGCGTCCACTCCATGTCCCTGACTTCCCTTCCCGTCCTCTCGCTGACCATGCCCAAGGCAGAGTTTGCCCAGGCCATTGGTGAGAGCTTTCGGACCTTTGGCTTTGCGATGGTCAAGGATTTCGCGATTGATCGCACCTTGATCGATCAGGCGTGGAAACTGTCGGAAGAGTTTTTTGCCCTGCCCGACGAAGAAAAGCGCGCCTATCACAACCCAGCCATCGCGGGTGCCCGCGGCTATACCCCGTTTGGGGTGGAAATCGCCAAAGACGCCAAGCATCACGACCTGAAGGAATTCTGGCACGTGGGGCGCGATCTGCCCGAAGGTAGCCCGCTTGCCGATGCTTCGATGCCACCGAATGTCTGGCCGAACCGGCCGGACCGTTTCCAGAGCGTGTTTGCCGAACTCTACCGCCAGTTTGACGAGACTGGCGCCACGATTCTCTCCGCAATCGCTGTCTATCTTGGTCTTGATGAGCACTGGTTCGACAAGGCGATCGAGGATGGCAACTCGGTCATGCGCCTGCTGCATTACCCGCCGCTGCCCAACCTTGAAGGTGAGGCAATCCGCGCCGGAGCGCACGGTGACATCAACCTGATCACGCTGCTGCTGGGTGCTGAGGAAGCCGGCCTGGAACTCTTGTATCAAGGCAAGGAATGGATCAGCGCATCACCGCCAGAAGGCGCGATGGTTATCAATGTGGGCGATATGCTGGAACGGCTCACCAACCATTTCCTGCCTTCCACGATCCACCGGGTTCGCAATCCAAACCCCGAGCGGGCGGCTTTCAGCCGCTACTCGATGCCGTTTTTCCTGCATTTGCGCAGCGATTTTCCGATCAAGACCCTGCCCCAATGCATCACGCCGGAGAACCCGGACCGCTATCCCGAACCCATCACAGCTGATGCGTTTCTTCAGCAACGCCTGCGCGAGATCGGTCTGAAAAAGTAGTTCGCGGTCTTAACGTAAACTTCAGCATAATTTGGGACCTTGCGGTAAAGTTTGACTGCAAGGTGACCGATGGCGGGGGCTGACCCGAAAGATGCTGGCGATCCGCGCGATATGGTCGCGTTCTGCATAGCCGCGGCCGCGGTTGTGCTGTTCACCGTGACCGGCGCGGGGGTTGGGCCACTGGTGCTCCGCAAAGCGCTTGGCCATGGCCCCGGCCCAGACCCGCTGGTCGTCAGCGCACTGCTGCTGAACATTGCCTTGGTCCTCTTGGGGTGGCGCCGCCTGAGCGGGTTGCAAACAGCGGTGCAACTGTCGCGAGAGGCAGAGGCCGAAGCCCGCAGCCTGGCCGAAACTGATCCCCTGACCGGCTGTCTCAACCGGCGCAGCGCCACGATCGCTGCTTCAAATCTTCTTTCAGCGGCGTCCGAACGTCATCAGGCAGTGGCCGTGGCGATGCTGGATCTGGACAACTTCAAACGTGTCAATGACATGTACGGTCACCAGGCCGGAGATGCCATGCTGTGCATGGCAGCCGAGCGGTTGCGGACAATACTGCCGGATCTATCGCTGCTCGCCCGGCTGGGCGGCGATGAATTTGCCTGCCTGTGGGCGTTCGATCCGCGGGCAAGCGGGCAGATTGATCGGATTGCCGAGCGGATAATCGACAGCCTTGGGCAGCCCATCAGCTGGGATGGCCTCGAAATCGAAGCAAGTGTCTCGATCGGACTATCTAACAGCGATCGTGACGGCACTGATGTGCAAGTACTGCTTCACAAGGCTGATATCGCGATGTTCCAGAGCAAGCGGCTGGGCCGAAATCGTTTCGCCTGGTTCGCTCCCGAAATGGCGGGAGAACTGCGGTTTCGCAGCGAGCTTGAGGCCGGAATCCGACGCGGCATCGCCGCTGGCGAATTCGTGCCATTCTATGAAAAGCAGATCGATCTCGCCACAGGTGAGCTGGTTGGCTTTGAGATGCTGGCACGCTGGATCTCCCCAAAGCTCGGGCGGCTCGGGCCAGACATCTTCATTCCCGTGGCCGAAGAGATCGGGGTTATCGCTGAACTCTCTGAATCGCTGATTCGCCAGGCCTTGCGCGATGCCCGGGAATGGGATCCGGCGCTGACCCTGGCTGTGAACATTTCACCCGTGCAACTGCGCGATCCATGGTTTGCGCAAAAGCTGCTGAGGTTGCTGGTGGAAGCGAATTTTCCACCCCACCGCCTCGAAATCGAGATCACGGAGAGCAACCTGCACGATAACCTCGGGCTGGTCCGCGCGATGATGGCCAGCCTCAAGAACCAGGGCATCCGGGTCAGTCTTGATGACTTTGGAACCGGATATAGCTCGCTTACCCAACTTCGGAACCTGCCGTTTGACCGGATCAAAATCGATCGCAGCTTCGTAACCAGCCTGCCCGAGAGTGAAGAGAGCCGGGCCATTGTCCGATCGATCATTGCCCTTGGCCAAGGGCTTGGCCTGCCGGTAACGGCGGAAGGTGTCGAAACCGCCGATGTTCTGGCGGCGCTGGCTGATTTTGATGGGCTGAAGGCGCAGGGCTATCTCTATGGTCACCCGGCCCCAGCAGAACCAACGCTGGCCGAGCTGCGTGAGCGCGAGCGCGGACGAACTCGCCCGCGCACCGGGACGGCCTGAGACTGGACGCGCCGCAACGCAGCGCATAGACGCGCAGCATGCGCGTTCCGTTTATCAAGATGCACGGCCTGGGTAACGATTTCATCGTGCTTGATGATCGTGATGGGGGCGTGCCAGTCATGACCGATCGTCTGGCCGCGGCGTTGGCCAACCGCCGGACCGGGATCGGCTGCGATCAGCTGATCGTGCTGGAACAGTCCAGCCTGGCCGATGTCAGGATGCGGATCTTCAACGCCGATGGCAGCGAAGTGGAAGCCTGCGGGAACGCAACCCGGGCGGTCGGAACCCTGCTGGGCCATGCTGCCACTATCGAAACGCGAGGCGGCTTGCTGGCAACAGCCACCGTGGCCGGTGGCATCGCTGTCGACATGGGCGAACCGAAGTTCGCCTGGGATGAAATCCCCCTGGCCTATCCTTTGGATACGCTTGCCATGCCGCTTGGCTGGGAGGAGCTGGAAAATCCGGTGGCGATCAATGTTGGTAACCCCCACGCCGTGTTCTTCGTGGAGGATACCGCAAGGATTGATCTGCCACGGCTGGGACCGCTGATTGAGCATGATCCCGTGTTCCCGGCCCGGGTCAATGTTAACGTGGCCACGATCAAGGCGCCTAACGAGATTGCCCTTCGCGTCTGGGAGCGCGGCGTGGGTGAGACCCTCGCTTGCGGCACCGGGGCTTGCGCAACCGCGGTTGCGGCCATGCGGCGCCGCCTGGTGCGCCGCGGCGAGGCAACGATCCATTTGCCGGGCGGAAGTCTGCAAATTGAATGGGGCGCTGATAACCGCATCACAATGACCGGACCCGCCGCCGAGAGCTTTCGCGGCACATTTGATCCGGCAGCCTACGGCGCCTGAATTGCCAGCCGAGGTCATCTCGTTCGGGTGCCGAATCAACCTGTCGGAAAGCGAGGATCTGCGCGCCATGCTGGCGGGCGAAGCCGATCTGGTCGTAATCAACAGCTGTGCCGTGACCAATGAGGCGGTCCGGCAGACCCGCCAGGCGATCCGCCGCGCGCGGCGAAACCGTCCCGAGGCGCGGCTGATCGTAACGGGTTGTGCGGCCGTGACCGAACGCGCCACACTGGCTGCCATGCCCGAGGTTGATGGGCTGATCGCCAACACCAGCAAGCTCGATCCCCGAGCCTGGAACATCGCCCCCCAGGGCCAGGCACCGCAATCCCACCACACCCGCGCTTTCGTTGCCGTGCAGAACGGTTGCGACCATGCCTGCACCTTTTGCATCATCCC
>JACCDH010561464.1_pt1 | contig 10559 bp, 6 predicted proteins | sample 7442481 | NCBI WGS metagenome assembly JACCDH01 (sample SAMN15323433, study PRJNA562643) | freshwater metagenome | isolation source: river surface water | place: USA:Blue River Watershed | collected 2017-08-15
CATCAGGTGCTGGCGCTGGCCATCCGCAAGGGCGAGCCGGTGTCGTGGCAGGGCGTGACCGTGGTGCCTTACTACCCTGCGCGCGGCACAACGCCTGCTGTGCACCCGTGGGTGTCGGACTTCGAGACCAAGACAATACGCGGCGACGCCTGCATGCGCGCGATGCTGAAGCTGAAGGAGCAAGGTTTCACGCCCGACGCCGTGATCGCGCATCCCGGCTGGGGCGAGAGCCTGTTCGTGAAAGACGTGTGGCCCGACACGCGGCTGGGCATCTACTGCGAGTTCTTTTATCACGCGCAGGGCGCGGACGTCGGCTTCGATCCCGAGTTTCCGTCGCAGGATGCGGGCGACGCGTGCCGGCTGCGGCTGAAGAACCTGAACAACCTCGTACACTTCGAAATAGCCGACGCCGGCCTGTCACCCACCGAATGGCAGGCGAGCACGTTTCCGCCGTATTTCCGCAGCAAGATCTCGGTGGTCCATGACGGCATCGACACCGAGGCCATCGCTCCCGATCCCGACGTGTCGCTGACACTCAGCGACGGCACGAAGCTTACGCGCGCGGATGAAATCGTCACCTTCGTCAACCGCAACCTCGAGCCCTACCGCGGCTATCACGTGTTCATGCGTTCGCTTCCGAAGCTGCTGGCCGAGCGCCCGAATGCGCGCGTGCTGATCGTCGGCGGCGATGACGTCAGCTATGGCGCCCGTGCGCCGGAGGGGCGAAAGTGGAAGGAGATCTTCGCGGCCGAGGTGCGTCCGAGTTTGACCGACGCGCAGTGGTCGCGCGTGCATTTCCTCGGCAACCTGCCGTACCAGCAGTTCATTCCGCTATTGCAGCGGTCGACGGTACACGTCTACCTGACCTATCCCTTCGTGCTGTCCTGGAGCCTGCTGGAGGCGATGAGCGCAGGCTGCGCGATCGTGGCCAGCGACACTGCGCCGCTGCGCGAGGCAATCCGGAACGGCGATACCGGCGTGCTGGTTGATTTCTTTGACGCCGATGGACTCGCCCGCGAGGTCGCAAGCCTGCTGGCCGACGCGAGCCGGCGGCAACAACTGGGCGAGCGCGCCCGCGCGTTTGCGCGCGAGCATTACGACCTGCGCTCAGTCTGCCTGCCGCGCCAGCTGGCCTGGGTGGAAAAGCTGGCGAGTCCCTGATTCCCTGGGCTGAAAAAGGGACGCTCAAAAAGGGACTACACCACGATGTCTGCTTCGGTCAGCGCCGTCACGCCGGTCAGGGTCGCGATCTGCACGGCCGCGCCCGCGCCGTTGCCGTCGGCGTCGTAGTACAGGCGGCCGTTGTCGGTATCGAAGATCAGGATGTCATTCGCAGTTTGTGCCGTCCCGGTTGTGTTGGACACGAATTTCCCGCCCAGCCCGCCCGCCACTGCAGTGAAAGTAGCGACGTCCAGCACGATCTTGTCGCCGTCGGTCGCGCTGAAGTCGGTGATGCTGTCGGCGCTGCGTGCGGCCAGCGTGTCCAGCACGAACTGGTCCGCGCCATCGCCGCCGGTCAGCCGGTCGAGGCCCGCGCCACCGTTGAGCACGTCATCGCCCGCGCGACCGCTCAGGCGGTCGTTGCCGTCGCCGCCGTTCAGGCTGTCGCTGCCCGTGCCGCCTGTCATCGCATCATTTCCCGCAAAGCCGTTCCAGACCCGCGCGCCACCGGCGACGGTCATCCTGTCATTGCCGGACCATAGCGCCGCATTGTCGAAGTAGTCGCCAATGGTCGTGGCCGTGCTGTCTGCGCTGAACAGCGCCGCCGCAGAGATGTTGCCGCTGGCGACCAGCTTGTTGCCCGCCGTGTCGGAGAGAGTCAGGTTGGTGATGCGGCCGCTCATGTCGGCCACATTCACCGAGCCCTTCATCGATAGGGTGCTCGTACCGGACGTCAGCGTCATCGTGCGCACGGTGCCGCTGACCTCATCGTTCGCACCCAGCCTGAAGTTGCCGTCCAGGTTGTACACCGTGCTGCGGTCGTCGTTGAACAGCTCGATCGATGACAGCGACTTCATGCTCGCACCCGACGAGGTGGACCACTTGCCATTGCCGGTCGCGGTCCAGTTCAGCAGCGCCGGATCGGTCGGGTTGAATTCGATCGACTTGATCGTGCCGGAGCGACCGGTAAGCCCGCTGCCGTTCACGGTGACCGTGCCGGTGGCGTTCGGGTCAGTCAGGTCGACAGTCACCTTCCTGGAGGTCGCCCCGGGTTGCAGCGTGTAGTTGCCTGCCGCAATCGCCGCGCTGCCCGCCGTTACCTCGTCGGTGACCTGCTGCGAGATCGCATTGATTCTGTCGGCCGAGATGCCGAGCGTGGTGTCGTCCAGTGCCAGCAAGCTGCTGACGTCGCCAGTGGTGGTCAAGGTAGTCATGTAAGCCGTCTCCTCTGCGAATGGGAAAAAACGCTTCCCAGTCTGCTGATCGTGCCGAGATGGCGGATGAGCGCAGACAAGCGAACTCCTAGGCGGGGATGAGGTGGGGCAGCCTTACGCGATTTTTTGCACGCAAGCATTGCGGCAAGTAAAAGCCTGTGCTCGCGGAAATTAATCTAGAGCAATTAAAACAAGTTCCATTGTTTGATTTACATCATTTTCGATGTATTAAAAGCAATATAACTTGACCGCGTGCAAGGCCAAACCCGCAGCGATGCGGGGACGGAAAGCCACGGATCTCCTTGAGATGGCCGGGTTGCCTCTCATCGCTGCTGACGGAAGCTAGTTGGCGGCCTATTTGGGCAATCGGTGCCCGCTGACTTTTCGGAGATTTCGACACCATGGCTTCCAGCACAACAATAAAAGTTGCCTCGCAGACAGGCGCAGCCAAAGATGACTCATTCAGCTCGACAAGCACCGGTCTTTCCGAAGACACACTGGTGGCGAAACTGAATGTGCTTGCCAACGATCCGGGCGCGGCGCGCCTGTATTCGCTCGAGCAGGAACCCACCGGAACGCAGATGCCCGTTGCGATGAGCGATCTGACGGCGATGGGAGCGACCATCACCATCAATGGCGACGGCACGGTGCAGTACGACGCATCGGCGCTGCGCGGCACCTTGCAGGCCATGGCCGCCGGCGAATCCGTGTTCGATACCTTCACCTACACCGTGCGCATGGCCAATGGCGCGCTGAGCACGGCGAAGGTGTCGGTGCAGCTGAATGGCGTGAATGATCCGCCGCAGCTGGCCGCCGTCGATGCGCAGGACATCCTGGACACTGACGCCGATGATGCGCCAGCGCCGATCACGGGCCAGCTGGCCGCGACGGACGTGGACCATGGCGCGGTGCTGCATTACGCGCTGACGGACGGTGTGCCGAGCGCCGAGCCGCATGAAGTGCAGCTGGACAGCGATTACGGAACGCTGTTCCTGAATACGCAGACCGGCGCCTATCGTTTCACGGTGAATGCCGAGGCGCTGAACGGCCTGAAGGCGGGCGAGTCGGTGCCGGTGTCGTTCAAGGTGACGGCGGTCGACGAGTTCGGCGCGGCGTCCAACGAGCGGTCTATCGGTTTCACGCTGATCGGCGCAGCCGATCCGGCTGAGATTGGCGGCAGTGCGAACGGTGCAGTGCAGGAGGACGGCGCGCAGACGACTGGCGGCAAGCTGACTGTCACCGATCGCGATGCGGACGAAAGCGGCTTCGTCGCACCGCAGGACTCGGCGCTCGACGGCCAGTACGGCCACTTCACCTTCGACCCGGACACGGGCGACTGGACCTACGCGCTCGACAACGGCGCTGCGAACGTGCAGGCGCTGGCCGATGACGAGCCGGTGTCGGACAAGCTGACGGTGTCATCCATTGATGGCACGACGAAAGAGATCGTGGTGTCGATTGCGGGCACCAATGACCGTCCGACGCTTGATGCGGTCGGTGCGTCGTTCATCGATGACCATGCCGGCGACGACACGCCGGAAGCCATCATCGGCAATCTTGCCGGCCATGATGTCGACCATGGCGCAGTGCTGTCTTATGCGTTTGCGTCGGGCGGCACGCCGGTGCCGGGCACGGACCTCGTGACGCTGTCTTCCGGCTACGGCACGCTGACGCTGGACACGAAGACGGGTGCCTACTCGTTCGAGATGGATCCGGCCAAGGCCGACGAGCTGAAGTCCGGGCAAACTGCCGACACCACGTTCAGTGTCGTCGCGGTCGACGAGCATGGCGCGACATCGGATCCGCAATCGCTGGTCTTTACGCTCACAGGTGCAGACGATGCGGCCAGCATCACTGGCACCTTCACCGGCACGGTGCGCGAGGACACGACGCTGAGCACCGGTGGCCAGCTGTTCGCCAGCGACCGCGATGCTGGGCAGGCCGGCTTCCAGGCTGTGGCCTCGGGCTTGACGGGCACCTACGGCAGCTTCAGCTTCGACAAGGACACGGGTGTCTGGGGCTACGTGCTGAACAACTCGGCCACGAATGTGCAGGCCCTCAACACTGGCGATACGCGCACCGACCAGCTGACCGTGAAAACGCTTGATGGCACCGAGGGCGTGCTGACGGTATCGATCCAGGGCTTGAACGAAGCGACGGCCGACCTGAGCGTCACGTTTACAGTGAACCGTGGCAACGCGATCAACAAGCAACTGGTGATCCCGAACTTCGACAGCAACGACAAGCTCGACCTGGTCAATCCGCTGGACTTTGTCAGTTCAACGCTGATCGACTACATCAAGACCGACACCAACCCGCTGGACTCGACGCAGGTGCTGGTGACGGACAGGGGCGACATCGGCTCCGTGATCCTGGTCGGCTACACCACGTTCTATCTGGAGCAGCTGGTCTGAACGGCGGGCGCGGCATCTGCTCCGGATGTCGCGCCCGCTCTTTCTTCATTCCTCTTTCATCGCCGCCGCAATGCGCTTGGTCAGCGGATGCAGCAGGTAGGTCAGCAGTGAGCGCTCGCCGGTCTTGACCAGCACTTCGGCGCCCATGCCGGGCTGCAGCTGCCGCTCGCCGAGCATTTTCAGGCCGTCGGGCGTGAGACTCACGCGCGCAAGGTAGAAGGCCACGTTGCCGGCCGGTGACTGCTCGGTCACCACGTCGCCGGACAGCGAGTCGATCTTTGCATCGACGACCAGCTGCGGCGAGTGCGCGAACGCGGAGAAGCGCACCGCCACCGGATCGCCGGCGCGGATGCGGTCGATCACGTGCGTCGGAATGCGCGCCTCGAGCACCACGCCCTCGGAGGCCGGCACGATGTCCATCAGCTTTTGTCCCGGCGACACCACGCCCCCTATCGAGGCGATGGTCAGCCCGACCACCTGCCCGTCGACCGGCGCCTTGATCTTTACCCGGCTCAGTTCGGCGCCAATCGCGTCGAAGCGCTCGCGGCCAGCCTGCACCTCGCGTCGCACCTCGGCCAGCTGCGCGGCCGATTCCTTCGAGGCGTCCATCACCCGCTGCGACTTGCGCAGCTTCAGCTCGGCGATCGCGCGCTCGACGCGGACTTTCGACGCCTCCAGCTCGGCCAGCACGGCCTTCAGCTCGGCCTGCGACTGTTCGAGCTGCAGTGCCTGGTTGCGCGGCACATAGCCGTCGGCCGCCAGTTCGGCGATGTTCTTCAGCTGCTCGGACTGCTTCTGCGCCTGCAGCTTGCGGTTCTCGAGCTGCAGGCGCAGGCCGGCCAGTGTCGATTCCTGCCCGGCGACCGACTCATCGATCGCGGCCAGTTCACTGCGCAGCGCCGAGCGGCGCGACTCGAACAGCCGGATCTGCGTGGCGATATGCTGCCCGATCACCGGGTCATTGCTGGCCGCGACCAGGTCGGGATGGAAGCTGATAGTCGCCTTGCCCTCGATCTCGGCCAGCAGCCGGCTCTCGGACGCGCGCTGCGCCATGTAGTTCTGCCGCACCGATTCATAGTTGGCGCGCGTGGCGCCGTCGTTCAGCTCGACCAGCGTGTCGCCGGCCTTCACGCGCTGTCCCTCGCGCACGTCGACGCGTTCGACGATGCCGCCGGTCATGTGCTGTATCGCCTTGCGCTTGGTGTCGATCGTCACCGATGCGGCCGCCGGCACGCCTTCGTCGAGCGGTGCGAGCCCGGCCCACAGCAGGAAGCCGCCGAAGCCCAGTACGAGCGCGAGGAAGCCGACGCGTATCGTGGATGTCGTGTCGGTGGGCAGGTCCGGCGCGAGGTCGACCACGTTGGTCGCATCGCTGGCGTTCTGTTTCGAGAGCTTGAGCGCAGAGTTGGTCATGGGATGTTCTTTCGTCAAAGGCGTCAATGGGCGGGCTGCGACTGGGCGATCTGCCCGGACGTGCCGCCGACGTCGAGTTTTCCTAATTGGGCGATGCGGCCGTCGGCCATGACCACCACGCGGTCGGCCAGCGCCAGCAGGTTGCGCTGGTGCAGCACCATGAACACGGTCTTGCCGTCTTTCTTCAGCTGGCGGATCGCATTCGCCAGCGCCGCTTCCCCTGCGTCGTCGAGGTTGGCATTGGGCTCGTCGAGCACGACCAGGTCCGGCCAGCCATACAGCGCGCGCGCCAGCGCCAGCCGCTGCCGCTGCCCGCCGGACAGCAGCTTGCCGGCCTGCCCGATCGGCGTGTCATAGCCCGTTGGCAGGCGCAGGATCATGTCGTGGATGTCGGCCCGTCTGGCCGCCTCGATGATGGCGTCGGAGTCGAGCTCGCCGAAGCGGCAGATGTTCTCGGCCACGCTGCCGTCGAACAGCTCGATGTCCTGCGGCAGGTAGCCCACGTGCGGGCCGAGTTCATCGCGCGACCACGAACGGATCTCGACGCCGTCGAGCAGCACGTTGCCCGACACCGACGGCCAGATGCCCAGCAGGCAGCGCGCAAAGGTGGACTTGCCTGCGCCGGAGGGGCCGACGATGCCGATCACCTCACCGCTTTCGAAGCGCGCGTCGATGTGGTCGAGAATGGGCTTTTCGCGTTGCCGCGCGTAGGCCGACAGCTGGCGCACGGTGACCTGCCCGTGCACGCGCTCGGCGGCGTGGCCGGGCGAGCGCTCGGGGTAGCGGTCGAGCAGCGCGCCGATGTCGCGGTACGACTGTTTCGCCTGCGCGAATTCCTTCCACGTCGAGACCAGGATGCCGATCGGGCGCAGCGCATTGCCCATCAGGACGTTGGACGCGATCATCGCGCCGGCGCTGATCTCGCCGCGGATCGCGAGCCACGCACCGAGCGCAAGGATCAGCGACTGCTGGCTGTATTGCACGAATTTCGAGAAGGCCGCCGCCTTGCCGGCCCGGTCTTGCGCTTGCCAGTGCGCGTTCGCATGCTCGCGGTACAGCAGCAGCCAGCGCCGCTTGAGGTTGCCGAGCATGCCCATGGCCTCGACCACCTCGGCGTTGCGCAGCTTGCCGGACAGGTAGGCCGTGGTCTCGCTCTCGGCGCGCGTCGCGCGCTCGGTGCGGGCCGACATGAACTGGTTGCTGACGAAGGCCTGCGCGCCGAGCAGCAGCGTGAACGCGATGCCGGCGAGGCCCAGCAGCGGATGCATCGCGAACAGCACGGCGAGGTAGATCGGCGTCCACGGCAGGTCGAAGAAGGCGATGATGCCGTTCCCGGTCAGGAACTGCCGCAGCCGCGTCAGCGCCGAGAAAGTGTTGGCCTGGTCGCCCTGCGCCTGTTCGAGGTTGGCTTCGAAGTTGGCGAGGAAGATGCGGGTGTTGAGCTGCTCGTCGAAGCGCACGCCGGCGCGCACCAGCAGGCGCGCGCGTATCCATTCGGCGAAGGCCATCACGGCGACGAACACGGTGATGACCAGGGTCAGCGAGATCAGCGTCAGGTCGCTCTGGCTGAGCATCACGCGATCGAAGATCTGCAGCATGTACAGCGTCGGCGACAGCGTCAGCAGGTTGGCCACCAGGCTGAACGCTCCCACCCAGTAGAACTCCTTGCGGAACGGGCGCAGCGCTGCGCCCAGCGACGACATGCGCGCGCGCGACGGTGCGCCCGGCGATGCGATGGCGATGCCTTTCATGCCGCACCTCCTGCAGCCATTGCCGGCACTGGCGCCGCGCGCGGAGCGCTGGCCTGCCGCAGCGCGGCCAGCACCTCGTCGCGCGGGCCGAAGGCCGCGACCTGCCCGTCGCGCAGCAGCAGGATCTTGTCCGCGGCCGGCAGCACGCTGGTGCGGTGGGTGATGACGATGGTGGTGCACTTGCGTGCCTTGAGGGACATCAGCGTGTTCATCAGTGCCTGTTCGCCGGCCTCGTCGAGGCTGGAGTTGGGTTCGTCGAGCAGTACGAAATTCGGGTCGCCATAGATCGCGCGCGCCAGCCCGACGCGCTGCCGCTGGCCGCCGGACAGGATCGCGCCTTCGTCGCCGATGCGGGTCGCGTAGCCGTCGGGCAGCGACTCGACCATTGCGGCCAGGCCGACCATCGCGGTGGCGGCGCGCACCTTGTCCATGTCGATGTCGCCGAAGCGCGCGATGTTCTCGGCCAGCGTGCCGTCGAACAGTTCAACGTTCTGCGGCAGGTAGCCGAGGTGCGGGCCGAGCTCTTCCTTGTTCCACGCGTGCAGGTCGGCGCCGTCGAGGCGCACCTTGCCGCTGGCGGCCGGCCAGATGCCCATCAGCAGGCGCGCGAGCGTGGTCTTGCCGGCGGCCGAGGGGCCGATCATCATCAGCGTCTCGCCGGGCTGCAGCGCAAAGCTCACGCCGCGTATGATCGGCGCCGTGCTGCCGGGCGCGGCCGCCACCACGTTCTCGACCGACAGCCGTCCGGCCGGCGCCGGCAGCGGCATCTGTTCCTGTTCCGGCGGCGCGAGGCCGAGGAAGTTGTCGAGGCGCCGGTGCGCGTCGCGCGTGTTCACCACCAGCCGCCATTGCGCGATCAGCTGCACCAGCGGCGACAGCACGCGCCCGCCCAGGGTCGAGGCAACGATCATCATTCCGCCGCCGCCGGTCAGCATGCCCTTGACGGCCAGCCAGCAGGACAGGCCGAGGATCAGCGAGCCCTGCATGGTCTGGATGAATTTCGAGGTCGCCGTGTTGCTGCCGGCGGTATCGGACGCGATCGCCTGCAGCGCGAGGAATTTGCGCTGGCGCGCGATCCAGCGCTCGTAGATGCGGCCCTTCATGCCCATCGCGGTGATCACCTGCGCATTGCGCAGCACGCCGCTCGCATAATTCTGCGCATTGATCGCGGCCTGGTTGGCCTCGGTCAGCACCGGCATCGTCTTGCGCTCGGTGCTGACGCCGATGAGCACCTGCACGAACGCGCCGAACAGCGCGACCACGCCGAGCCACGGGCTGATGATCGACACCAGCACGAGGAAGAGCAGTGCCGACGGCGCATCCATCAGCGCGGTGACGGCCGATGAGCCGATGAATTCGCGGATCGTGCGCAGGTCGTTGAAGGGCTGCACGGTCGACGCGCCATGCCGCAGGCTGGCAGTGAAGGCGGCGTCATGCAGGCGCTCGCGCAGCGCGATGTCGATGCGCCAGCCGGCCTGCTGCAGCAGCCGACCGCGCACTTTCTCCAGCACTTCCATCAGCACGTACAGCCCGATCACGCAGGCCAGCAGCGACAGCAGCGTGACGCTGCTGCGGCTGTTCACCACGCGGTCATAGACTTCGAGCATGAACACCGTCGGCGACAGCGCGAGCAGGCCGGTGACGAGGCTGAACCCGACCGCCTTGCGGTAGATCGGCGCCTGCGCGCGGATCGCGGACGCCAGCAGCGACTCTCGCTGCTGGCCCGGCGCGTTCGTTGGTCTGGTCGTCATGTGGATTCTCCAATGGCTTGTTCTTTGCGCTGACCGTCGTCTTCATGGACGATCACGTATTCGGGCAGGGTCTCTTCGGGCGCGGCCGGCCTCTCGTCCTGCGCAAACAGGAAGCCCAGCCGGTATTGCCCGGCCTGGCCGGACAGCACGATCTCGCGCAGCTTCTGCTGGCGGAAGCGCTCCTCGTCGGCCGGGCTGATGCTGAGCCTGAAACGGATGCGCCCTTCCAGCGTGTACATCGACACGATGCCGTCGCGCAGGCTCAGCGTGTGACGGTCGAAGTAGACCGGCGCGCTCGCCGCAAAGCGCAGCGTCGGCAGCGGCCTGTCGCCGAGCGTGGTGACGTTGAACGGACTGTTCGCGCCCTGGAACAGGATGCGGCAGGTGCGCGACACCGAATAGATCGCGTTGCAGACCATTTGCGAGCCCAGGTTGGGGAAGCGCTCGCGCATGCCGCGATAGACCAGGTGGTGCAGCGCGACGCGGTTCCAGCAGCGCGTGTCGCGCACGATGGGCGCGATCGCGTTGCACACCTCGGCGAACGCTGCCTGCAACTGCTGCAGCTGCGCGGCCAGTTCCGGCGGCGTGTCGAGCGCGATGGTCAGGCGTGCGCTCGTGGCTGTGCCGTGGTCGGTGGCGGGGTTCATGTCAGGCGTGGCGTAATTTTCAATCGGCCGGCGTGAAGCTGGCGGCGATGCGGCCAAGGCTGTCTTCGTCGAGCGCGCCGGCGGCCGCGTGCAGCTTCAGGTAGGCGAGCAGGTAGCCGTGGCGCGCGTCGGACAGGTCGCGGCGCGTCGTGTACAGCTGCTGCAGCGCAGTCAGCACATCGAGGTTGACGCGCTGCCCGCCTGCAAC
>JACCDH010502066.1_pt1 | contig 10558 bp, 11 predicted proteins | sample 7442481 | NCBI WGS metagenome assembly JACCDH01 (sample SAMN15323433, study PRJNA562643) | freshwater metagenome | isolation source: river surface water | place: USA:Blue River Watershed | collected 2017-08-15
ATAAAACAAAATTATTAGCCAAAGCATTGGAACCATCAGTAGACCCATCATCTACTAATATTACTTGTAAATTTTTGTAGGACTGTTTTTGTATTGAACTCAAACAGCTTTCAAGAAAATCTTCAACATTATAAATAGGAACAATTATACTAACCAGATTATTTAAAGGCATATATCTATATATTAAAATTTATCTTATCCACCAATTGTAATAATCATATTAACGTAAATCAAAGATTTAATAAAATAAAAACAAACAAGTAATAATATAAGCTGTTTAAATAATAGTTTTCTTAAGTCTCCAAAATGTAAAAAAGCAAAATACCCTACCATGTTAAGCCTATCGCCTCCGAGAATAATTATAGAAATAATAATTATAGTAAAAAAAACAAATACTTCATTTCTATTTAATGCAGTTTTTAAAGAAAACAAAAAAATTATTAAAATCTGATAAATTTCAAAATTAATAAAAGCATAGGAATTAAATTTACTAACTAAGTGGTCCCCCAAAAAATAATACAGAAAAATACCAAGAAACAATAAACCTAGAATTCCCAATTTAGTAGATTTTGATGAAATCCTCTTCATATGGCGGCTATTTACTAAATTATTAAAGTTGAATAACTTACAAACGATGTAAGAAATTAATGGAAAAAGCATCAAGGAATGAGTAAAGACTGAGACCAAATAGAAAAATCTATTTCTATAAATTAAACCAAGCAGAAAAAAAATAAAAGCAAACTTAGTCCTCTCTAAAGTGAAAAACATTGTTAGCAAATAATAATTTGAAATTAAAATTAAAGCTATGAGAAGTATACTAAATTTTTTGTCGAATAAATATTTTGAATATAAAATAGCTAAAAGTGAATTACTAAAAGACATCACTAAATTTTTATCTAATCCTAGTGAAGAAAAAAACCAAATAATTGAGAAATGAATAGGTTCTCCAGTGTAAATAATACTTGTATATTTAAGCCAAGCATCAGTAAACGATTCAGACCTTACAGCATAATAAGCCTCGTTATAATGCTCTTGGTCTCCGTAAATATGGAATGGAGAAAGATATAAAGAAAATATAAAAGTAATGAAAAAAATAAAGGCTATGAAAACCTTAAATTGTATATTACTAACGATCAATTTAACAACATTTTAAATTAATGAAATTTTGAATAAAATTAAATGTGGTAATAATTAGAAAAACATTAATGCATAATCAGTAAAAAGATTGTAAATACATCATAAAAAAATCTTTTGACTTTTTATTGATGTATTCATAATGTACTAAATGATTATTAAAATTTAAATTGACTTTATTAGCTTTGAATACAATTGACTTTAGATTAATTAAAATTGAAAATAAAAAAAAATAGAAATCCATATTAAAAAATATATTTATTAATCTATTATTTAATATAAAGCACATTTTTCTATTTAATAACCTGATAACACCCAAGAAATTAGCTTCATGTTTAATTAAATCATCGAAAATTGAAATCTTATCTGAAATAAATCTTTTATTTGCTACAATATAAGTAGACCCTATTGTTCTCCTATAATATACAAAAACCTTATCAATTAGTTCAAACTTCATCTTAGGGTATTTCCTAGCAATTTGAATTTGAATAGGCCAATCTTCTACAACATCAAATTTATTTAAAAAACTTATGATACTGATATTTTCCAAACACTTTACTTCATAAAAAATATTAGGAGCATTGTTAAGAGAAAAATGTTTGAATCTGTATATTAAATCATCTTTTGTGTAAATTTCATTTGTCGCAATTTGTAAAAAATTAGAAAGATAACTTTCTTTTAAACTACCGTTTAAAAGCATTAAAGGGAATCCAGATTGCATTACTATACCTCTAGAAAAAGCTTCGTCAAGAAATATATTTTCGTAAGAGTAAATATCGTCAGCTGCAGTTATCTTACATTTGTTAGCAACATTTGCACTCAATAAATTAATTAAGCATTTACTCGTACCTAAATTCTCAGAATTAAATAATTTTATTACTCTATTAAATAAATTAAAATTAATATCCAGCCATTTATTTATATAATCTACCGATTTGTCTGTAGAATAATCATCACTTATTATTAAATCTACCTCGATATTATCGCCGTGAGTTAAGACTAAGTACTTTATACTCTCAAGATGTTCGATCACATACAGTTCATGATTAAAAACTAATATGAGGAATGCAAAGGTTTTTTTTTCAGTTAAATCCATTTAGATTTAAAGCTTTTATAAATGAAATAAAAAACATTAAAATGCGATATCTTAAACCCTTTAATTATAAAATTCACTTTCCAGAATAATGATCTTTTTATCGAGAAATTTTCTTCTAAATATTCTCTATTACTAAATTCCGGCGAAATTTGGTATTTAATAAACTTATTTTCGACAACTTTTTTAACCCATTTACCTCTATATATAGCACCACCAGTTAGAGAAGAATAATTATATATATTGTAAAATGAACTTTTAACACTCATAATTTTCATATTTTTAGCATTCGGTCTATACATCGAAAATGCTTCCCAACTCCAAGGGTCATCATCTCTATCTAAAATAGCTATTAAATCTTTCCTCCTCCAAATAGCTGGTAAAGTATTAATTTTATATAAAGATCCAAAAGCTATTTCTTTTAAGTTAGGAATACCACAATCTATGAAATCGAAGCTATCGAGATAGTGTAAATAAATACATGAAATTTCTGAATTATTTTTAATCGTCGAGATAACATAGTTGAGATTATCATCATTAACTTCACTTTCAAGGATATAATCATCGAGCAATGTGATTACAAATTCATCTTCAATCTTATCCAATGTATTAAGTAAACGAGATCCCCATTTTTCTTCATTCGAAATATTTGTTACGATTTCATTATTAAAATTATTGAAATCGTATGCTTTCTTTTCCCCGTTTATATAAAATTTATACGGACAATTTGACCAATACTCACCAATCCCATAAAAAAACAAATCAAGAACATCATGATAGCTATCGCACGTACTTACTAAAATTGAAATCATATTTTATAAAAATTGCACTAATTAAGATTAAAATTTAGACTACAAATCCTAATTTTAAAAACAAATACTTTCTTCTCAACAAGCCTTTTATCAAATTCATAATGGATTAGAAATCAACTAAAAATTAAAAAGAACAGAAAGAGAAAAAAGTCTGAATTATAATATTATACCTAGAAGATTGAGGACGAAATTATATAATATTCATCCCTAAAAGTAACTTTTACAACATAACGTCTGTTACCTTCTAGAATATCCTGAAAACCTAAAATATAACCGGATATCCATTAAATTATTCTTTTATTTTGATCATTAAAAACTAAAATTTTTAATGATCAAAATTTATTTAAAAAGTTTTACAATTTGTTTTTAATACTTTTAAAAATTGACATCAAACCAAGTCTATTATCGATTTCGTGATAAGAATAAACAACAGAAATGCCCATAAGTAAAAATCCAAAAATATAAAAAACAGAATTATTAGAAAATAACGAATTCAATAACATTGCTGTAGAAATTAAAAATACAAATACCCCTATTCTTAAAAACTCATTTGTAGGGTAAAATCCATATTTAATCTTAGCTATAAGTGTTATTGAAACCAGATATAATAAAGAACTAGCTACAAATGAATAACCTAAACCTTCAAGTCCCAAGTAATAGTATCCAATAATATTGAGCCCTAAGTTTAAAAAATTTGACCAAATTGCTTCAAATAAAAAAAAAGTCTTTTTATCTCCTTTTGCAAATGATATGTAACCAAGTGAATAGGCAGATGCCTTTATAAGCATGCCAAAAGATAATATTCGAAGAAGCTTAGATATTTTCAAAAAATCTGATGAAAGAAAAAGATGTATTATTTGACTAGAAAACAATGAAAAAGTTAGTAATATTGGCAAAATAATTAATAATAAAATTTCGCCTTGCCTATTAACCGTTTCGTTCATTTTAATCGGCTCATCACAAACTGATGAAAGTCTAGGAAAATAATCACTTCCCATTGCAGAAAAAACCATAGAAATCACAGTTGTAGTCATGCCTGTCGCCGCATTCATATAACCAACGTCTGAAATAGACCCTTTAGAAGAGATATACATATTTAAAAGATAAATCGTCATTTGTCCAATCAGAATGCTAATCATTAAAGCAAATCCAAGTTTAATCATTCGACCTCCAGTGGAAAAAATTTCAATCCTAGAAACTTCTATTTTTTCAATTTTAAGTTTACTTATATAGTAACAACTAAGAAAATAAGTAATCCACTGAGGAATTATTAGAGCTGGAACAATACCTTTTATCCCCCAAAAATAATAAAAAGGTAAAGCAGCAAGTACACCTGTTAATGAACTCCACATCGACAACTTAGCAGTAAAACTTAAATTTCGATTCCCTTGCAGAATAGTTATATTTCCTTGACTCAGCAATGTAGGAATAATCATCATAGTTAATAATACAAATGATAAAGTATAGCTTTCATTGCCAAACGAATACTGACTCAAAAATGGGGAGCCGAAAATCAATATAATTGAACCTACAAAACAAGAAAATAATAATAATTTTTTATAGATTTTTATAATTCTACCAAATTCACCGATTACGTTAGAAGTACTAGCCTGCGAAATATCCTTAATTGCGCTTGAGTTAAGCCCAAAACTTGAAATGGTTGTTATCATACTTAATGGAGAGGTAATAAGTGCCGATATTCCAATACCTGTAGCGCCCAAAAGTGTTGCAATCAACTTTCCTCTAACTAGTCCAACAATAATTTGTATAATTTGAACACCACCAAACAAAGATGTAGCTTTAAATATACTTTTATATGAAGGTGTCTCGTCTGACATTTTGATAAGTTATTTATTATTGAGGCAAATTATTAAGATGATATAATTTAAGCTAACTGTAAATAATTACTAAACTTTGTAATCAACATTAACATTTCTTATATCAGAATAAGATGGCCTCTGAATTACTACTCTTTTTTTCGGGAACGCAAAAATGATTTTCTTTTGCAATCGTTTCCAAACTTGATCAATAGCATAATTTTCTTCAGATTTACCATCAGTTAAAGCCTGAATACTTACATTTGCCATTCCAATAAATTCATTTAAAATATTTGGCTTGAGAATATAGCATGCCATTGTTTGAATATTGGAAGATATATAAAAATCTTTATTTACCTCATTATGATACAGAGCATTATATGCCAAACATAAAACATCTAATTTTGAATTATGATAAAAAGAATTTATTAGATCATCTAATTGAGCTCTTGATAATAAAAATGAAACATCATCTTCACACACCATAATTAAATTTTTACTCTCTAAGCTATGCTCATATATATATTTATGCGACATCGCACACCCAAGTGCGCCGTTAGCGTTTTTAAAGGCACTAATTCGTTTGTAATTAGATAAATTTAATTTTCCAAATTCTTCCGTTATTTCCTTTCTTCTATCCTCACGATGATCTAAATTTATATAATATATTTCACATTTATCTATTCCATAGAATTGATGGTTTTCTCTTTCAAAAGAAATTTTAAAAGATTTTAAAGTCCAATTTAAGAACAAAAGTAAACGATGTACTGATATTTTAAATTTATATAAAAACACGATGCAGCTTATATTTTAATCCAATTTTTACAATATATGTCTAACATCTCTTCTGAGCTACCTATAAACCACACTTTAGGTGAAATCACAATTTGAATATTTGTTTTCGCCAACCATGCGCCCCACCAACTAAATGTGGAATTTGCTATTATATGGTGCTTGCACATTCCCATTAATCTTAAATCATTATAGCTTTCACTTCCTTGATTATTGCTAATTACTTTAAAATTTTTCAGATAACTAAAATTAGCTGTTACATAATCTACATCATCTGAAAATATAAAATACATTGGGTTTTCGACATTTTTAGAAATTAAATTAACCGCATCATGATAATAATCCATATCACAAATACCATGAAATTTAGCTGCATTTGCATTGGTTACATAATCACCTCTTCTAACATGAATACAAACAGAATTAGAACTTTTTATTTCGTTTTCGTGGGATTTATTCAACCCAATTAAATGGTTTTTAAAAGTGAATATTTTTCTTAAATCTTCTTCGATTTCCTCAAAATATTTAGTTGACTGCCAATATCCAGATAAATAACAATCATTATTTATTAATTCAAATTGATTTATATAATTATGAGAATACTCTCTGAAAATTCGATTATTAGATTTAAATATATAAGGATTGACCTTATCTACTGACTCGTTGACTATTGAGTAGGTTTTTAGCTTAAGTAAACACCAAAGTTCATAATTCGATGCAATTTCAAAATTATAGTCGAAAATTTGATTAAGTTGATATCCACTGTGCCTTTTATATTTTCTTAATAAATTTATATCTATCCGATATGAATGATTTAATCTTTTAGCTAAAGCAAATCCAGCGGCAAACTGAAACATTTGATTACCGAGACCCCCAATTAATTTTGAAATAATCATATTCAATAATTTATTTAAGTGGTTTTCTAAATAAAAAGCAGCCACACGCGTAGTTTTGAGATATCACTAGCTCTGGCTTTGCATTTCTAATTAAACCACCTTTAATCTCTGAGTCCGGAATCAGAGAAAATTCAATTAATTCAAGTTCCTCGAAATAATGCATAATTTGATCATAAGAATAAACCCGGTGAGCATTAAACATAACTCTTGGCACACCTACTGGCGTTGCAAATATTATATGTCCCCCTTTCGATACTACTCTTTTTAACTCGGCAATTGCGCGAATATCGGCATTGGGATCTAATGGATCACCATAACGACCAAGTCCGATATGTTCAATCACGTGCATACATGATAATGACTCAACACTATCATTTTCAAATGGTAAATCCATAAGATCACCATTATATGAATTAATATTATCAATATCTAATAAAGCTGGCCGATAATCATAAAACTCCACAGGAATAAAAGCAGATAGAATTGTTCCAAAGTGAAGACTTGAAGAAATGTCAACATGCTTTTGAGGCGCAAGGGCCTTAACAACTCTTGCAGCCCATGCAGTATGGTAGATGTAATGACGGTCAAATTCTGTAGTAGATGTTTTATCAGATAAACAAGGCTGCCTATTTTCCCATAAAACATCGATATCTGTTCTTTTATTAGACAATGATTTGAATTCATCAAATTCGGAACGATACTTTAAGTATCTTGTCAAATTTTGAGCTTTAGTTACAAAAAAATTTAGTACTGATTTAAGTAGCATAAAGAATAGTTTATTTTAGTGTATAAATAAAAGGCGATGCAAAGATTTACTATGAATTAATGTTATTCCATTGTAAATTCAAAACAGTAATTTAAAATTTAAAGAACTATTTTATCATATGACAAAATAGAACTAAGTATTCTCTCATATTAGTTGAATTAATTTTTTCAAATATTTCTAATTTGATTATTAAAATCCTAAAACTAGTTTAACTATTCAAAAAAAATAATTTTATTAAAGAACTCACTTTATCAACATCATTTTTCGTCATTCCTGGCCACAAAGGTAAACTTAATGATGTCATTGATAGTTTAGTCGCTATGGGAAAGCTTTCGGCATTATAGCCTAAATGATTATATGCGTTTTGGTTAAATGGTGGTATTGGATAATGAATTAAAGTTCCAACACCATTTTCTTGCAAAAATTGTTGCAACAAATCCCTCTTTTTTGTTCGTACAACATACAAATGATACACATGAGTCGAATTAGCTGCAATCTCAGGCAAAATTAGAGAAGGAATATTATCTAATTCCTCATTATACCAAGCGGCAATTTCTTGTCTTTGGGCAGTCCACTTATCAATAAATTTTAATTTTACATTTAAAAATGCTGCTTGAAGTTCGTCTAATCGCATATTGTGCCCAATAAATTCATGCTTATACTTTTCTTTACTTCCATAATTCCTAAGCATCAATACCTTTTCTGCCAGACCCTGATCATTCGTTGTAATTGCACCAGCATCTCCTAAAGCCCCTAAATTTTTGCCGGGATAAAAACTTGTGGCATTTATTGCCCCAAAACTTCCCGTTAAATTACCATTAAAGCTTGCGCCATGTGCTTGAGCATTATCTTCAACTACTTTTAGCCCATGATGATTTGCAATCTTCATAATTTCGTCCATTTCACAAGCTTGGCCATACAAATGTACAGGAATAATCGCTTTAGTATTAGACGTAATTGCTTTTGAAATTAAAGAAGGGTCAAGTAAATAAGTTTGAGCATTAGGTTCTACAAAAACTGGACTTGCCCCTGTATAAGAAGCGGCCAACGCTGTAGCAATAAAAGTATTAGAAGGCATAATTACCTCATCTCCTTTCCCAATGCCTAGCGACATTAAAGACAGATATAAGGCATCAAGCCCATTACTTACTCCAACTGCAAATTTTGTATTATTAAAATTGGCATACGCAGATTCAAATTCTTGTATTTCCTTACCTAAAATAAACCAATTATTATCATAAACAGACGAAAATGCTTCCAACATTTCATTTTTAATGGGCTTATGTATTGGTTCAAAATTCAAAAATGGAATTTTCATAATTTAATTAGTTCGTTATTGATTACCTTCCATTGAAATTCATTCTCATCAATGAAAGTGTTTTTATGCTCTTTCATTCGCACCCCATTTTCACTTATCCATCCAATAATTATTGCAGGGTTTCCAACAACTAATGCTCTATTAGGAATATCTTTTGTAACCACAGACCCCGCTCCAATCAAAGCATATTCACCTATTTTAATTCCACATAAAACTGTCGCATTCGCGCCAATACTTGAGCCTTTTTTAACAACGGTTTCCAGTAAATTAAAATTAGTATTTTTTGATTTAGGCCATTTATCATTTGTAAAAGTAACATTAGGACCTATCATAACATCATCTTCTAAAGTTATACCATCCCAAACATAAACACCTGGCTTAATCGTAACACGATCACCAATTAAAGCTTTAGATTCAATTAGTGTATGGCAATTAATATTACAGTCACAACCAATCTTAGCTCCTTCTAAAACTACAGCAAACTGCCAAATTTTTGTTCTAGGGCCTATACTTTTACTGTAAACCTCTGCTTTGGGATGAATCATTTTTAAAATTTAGAAATTCATCATAATCTCTTATATAGTCAATTTCAGTATATACCTGAGAAGCTAAGACTAAACAAATTGATCCAGATGAAAAATTGTCTAACTCTCTCCACAAACCTGCTGGCATCAATACCCCTTGATATGGCCGATTTAAATTAAAAGTCCTCTTAATTTTTCCATCGTCTACAATCAAATCAAAGCTTCCACTTGCTGCTATAATTAATTGTTGTAATACTTTATGGGCATGCCCACCTCTTGATTCCCCACCAGGTATATCATACAGATAATAAATTCTTTTTATTTCAAATGGAATTTGTTGAAAGTTATTTACTGATGTAATATTTCCATTAATTGTATGATTTTTGGGCAATTCAATTAACGAGCAATCAAAAACTGTACTATAATTCATTTTTCAAGTTGGCATAAATATTGAAAACTTCTTATGTAATCATCCTCATTGTAGGTGCAGCTTGACAAGTGTAATCCAAAAGCGTTTGTTGAAAAATTTTCCATATGTCTCCAGTTTTTTGCGGGTATAAATAATCCAAAATTTGACCTATTCAAAGAATAAGTAGTTGGGTTCCCATTGGTATCAGTAACTACAACATCAAAACTCCCACTAAGTGCAATTATCAACTCTTGTTGTTGAAAATATGCATGCCCGCCTCTTTTTTCACCGCCAGGTACGTCATAAGTCCAAAAGACTCTTTTAATTTCAAAAGGTACTTGATCAAATTCTTGTAAGAATGTTAAGTTTCCCCTTGGATCACTAATTTTCGGTAGATTTAAAATTTTACAAATCACTGCTTTTGATCTTTTCTTGAGTATTTACAATAAAAATTAAATAAAACTAATAAAAGCTTAAAATTATAGATTTAATGATTTAAAAAACTGCAATTATAAATGTGCCGAAAGCGCCACACTAATCTTCTATTCTTATTTTTCTCCACGGCTTCGCCATCCTGAGTCACACAAAAAGGGTTCTCAGAAAAACGAAATTCAACAACAAATATACCCCCATTTTGGTTTAGCGCCAAAGCATATTTATTTAAAGGGAATCTTTCGAAATATGTCCACCGAATTAATGGAAAAGTTCTATTTTAGTCGCTCAGCGCTTTTCCTTTCGTTTCTGGCAAATAAATCACGCCTACGATGACCGTTAAGGCCGCTAGGGCAATGGGATAGAACAATCCAGCGAAATTCGAGTGGGTGATCGATCCCAACCAGGTGGCCACGAAAGGGGCACAGCCGCCGAACACCCCATTAGCAAAGTGATATGGGATGGAAAGGGAGGTGTAGCGGATTTTGGTGGGGAAAAGTTCGACTAGGAAGGCGGCGATCGGGCCGTAGGCCATCGCCGCGAAACTCACCAATAAGCTGCAAAT
>JACCDH010272029.1_pt1 | contig 10555 bp, 7 predicted proteins | sample 7442481 | NCBI WGS metagenome assembly JACCDH01 (sample SAMN15323433, study PRJNA562643) | freshwater metagenome | isolation source: river surface water | place: USA:Blue River Watershed | collected 2017-08-15
ACAGCAAGGGCGCGGTCTCGCCGGAGATGCGGGCCACGGCCAGCAGCACCCCGGTCACCACGCCGGCGCGGGCGGCGCGCAGGGTGATGCTGGTGATGACCTTCCACTTGGGCGTGCCCAGGGCGTAAGCCGCTTCCCGCAGGGCCGAGGGCACCAGGGAGAGCATGTTCTCGGTGGTGCGGATCACGACCGGGATCACGATCAGCGCCAGGGCGGCGACGCCGGCCCAGCCCGAGAACTGCTTGAAGCGGGCCACGATGACGGCGTAGACGAACAAGCCGATGACGATGGACGGCGCCGACAGGAGGATGTCGTTGACGAAGCGGGTCAACCGGCCCAGCCAGCCTTCGCGGTCGTATTCGACCAGGTAGACGCCGGCCAGGATGCCGATGGGCGTAGCGACGAAGGTCGCCAGCGTGACCATCAGGAAGGAGCCGTAGATCGCGTTGGCGATGCCGCCCTCTTCGTTCGGCGCGGGCGTCATCTGGCTCAGGGTGGCCCAGGACAGGCCGCCTATGCCAAGGCGGATGGTCTCGAACAGGATCCAGACCAGCCAGAAGACACCGAAGGCCATGGCCGCCAGCGAGAGCGTCAGGGCGATGGCGTTGAGGCGCTTGCGTGCCTTGTACTTGGCCACACCGGTGGAGGCGGTCATGACTTCTTCCCCTCGTTCTTCTGCAGGCGCGCCAGCAGCAGCTTGGACAGGGCCAGCACGATGAAGGTGATGACGAACAGCACCAGGCCCAGGTAAATGAGGGCCGCCTGATGCATCTCGGAGGCGGCCTCGGCGAACTCGTTGGCCAGGGCCGAGGTGATGCTGTTGGCGGGGGCGAACAGGCTGAAGTTGTCCAGCTGGTTGAAGTTGCCGATCACGAAGGTGACCGCCATGGTCTCGCCCAGGGCGCGGCCCAGGCCCAGCATGATGCCGCCGATGACGCCGCCCTTGGTGTAAGGCAGCACCACCTTGAACATCACTTCCCAGGTGGTGGAGCCCAGCGCGTAGGCCGACTCCTTGAGCATGGGAGGCGTCACCTCGAACACGTCCCTCATCACCGAGGCGATGAAGGGAATGATCATGATGGCCAGGATGATGCCGGCCGAGAGCACGCCGATGCCCACCGGGGGGCCGGACACCAGGGCGCCCAGCACCGGCACGCCGGCCAGCAGGGACTGCAGCGGCTGCTGCACCCAGGCGGCCAGGATGGGGCCGAACACCAGAAGGCCCCACATGCCATACACGATGGAGGGCACGGCCGCCAGCAGCTCGATGGCGGTGCCCAGGGGGCGCTTGAGCCAGGACGGAGACAGCTCGGTGAGGAACAGGGCAATGCCGAAGCTGACCGGGACCGCGATCAAGAGTGCAATGAGCGAAGTGACCAGGGTGCCGTAGATCATGACCAGGCCGCCGAACTGGTCGGCCACCGGGTCCCAGGTGGTGCTGGTGAAGAAGCCCAGGCCATAGGCGGAGATGGCCGGCCAGGCCCCGACGACCAGCGAGCCGAGGATGGCCAGGAGCAGGCCCAGGGTCAGGAGCGCCGCGCCCTTGGAAGCCCAGGCGAAGGCCCGGTCAACCAAGGGAGCGCCGGCACGACGGGTGGGCACGGGGGGCTGTGCCCGCCTTTGAGAAGGGGAAATCACGGCTTTCAGGTCCAGGGTAGCCTCGTTCGCCGGGAGTGTAGAGGACATGTTTTTCCACCAGGAACGCCGATCGCACAGTGGCGACCGGCGCGCGCGAGCGCAGGAATCGATCAGCGGAAGGCAATCGGCTTGCCCGAGCCGTCCTTGATCTCAGCGGACCAGAGTTTCTCGACCTGCTGCTTCACGCTGGCAGGCATCGGGACGTAGTCCAGATCGTCGGCGGTCTTGTCGCCATTCTTGTAGGCCCAGGCAAAGAACTTCAGCGCAGTGGCGGCCTCAGCCGGCTTGTCCTGGGCCTTGTGCATCAGGATGAAGGTCGCACCGGTCAGGGGCCAGGACTGGGCGCCGGGCTGGTTGGTCAGGATCTGGAAGAAGCTCTCGTTCCACTTGGCGCCGGCGGCGGCAGCCTTGAAGGCGCTGTCGTCGGGATTGACGAACTGGCCCGCGGCGTTCTGCATCTGGGCGAAGTTCATCTTGTTCTGCTTCACGTAGGCGTACTCGACGTAGCCGATCGAGTTGGGCAGACGGCCCACGAAGGCGGCGACGCCCTCGTTGCCTTTGCCGCCGGTACCGGTCGGCCAATTCACCGCGGTGCCCTCACCGACCTTGGCCTTCCATTCGGCATTCACCTTGGACAGGTAGTTGGTGAAGATGAAGGTGGTGCCGGAGCCGTCTGCGCGACGCACCGGGGCAATCGCGGCATCGGGCAGGTTCAGGCTGGGATTGAGCGCCTTGACGGCCGCGTCGTTCCACTTGGTGATCTTGCCCAGGTAGATGTCGCCCAGGACCTGGCCGTTCAGGCGCAGCTGGCCGGGGGCGATGCCCTGGATGTTGACCACGGGTACCACACCGCCGATGACGGTGGGGAACTGGATCTGGCCCTTCTTGGCCAGCTCGGCGTCGGGCAGGGGCATGTCGGAGGCACCGAAGGCCACCGTCTTGGCGTCGATCTGCTTGATGCCGGCGCCGGAGCCCACGGACTGGTAGTTGATCTTCACGCCAGTGGCCTTGTTGTAGTCAGCGGCCCACTTGGCGTACAGGGGGGCGGGGAAGGAGGCGCCGGCGCCGGTGACTTCTTCAGCGGCGGCCAGGCCGGCAAGCGACATGGAGGCCAGGCCGACGGCCGCGATTCGCAGGGCAAATTTCATAACATGTTTCCTTTGAGTTGGGGTTGAAGGAGCCGTTGGGTGTGACAGACAGGGGTGAATCTAGGTCCGCCAAGTGACATTCGTGTGACAAATCCGGTGTCGACTTGCGTCATCGGAAATTCACACATCTGTCATCTGGCGCTGATACCCTCCGTCGCCCCTTGGCCACCCCCTCCGACCCTGGCGCCCCATTAATGAAAAACGGTTCTCTTCTGGCCGCGATCGACCTCGGCTCCAACAGCTACCGGCTGGAAATCGGCCGTCACGACCATGGTGTCGTTCAGCGCGTCGAGTACCTCAAGGAAACCGTTCGCCAGGGGGGCGGCCTCGACGAGGCCCGCAACCTCACCCCCGAGGCCATGCAACGCGGCTGGGCCTGCCTGTCCCGCTTCGCCGAGCGCCTGGCCGGGTTCGATCCGGCCCAGGTGCGCGCCGTGGCCACACAGACCCTGCGCGAGGCCCGCAACCGCGACGTCTTCCTGGAACAGGCCCGCCAGGTGTTGGGATTTCCCATCGACGTGATCGCCGGCCGCGAAGAGGCCCGCCTGATCTACCAGGGCGTGGCGCACCACCTGCCGCAGTCCGATGAACGCCGCCTCGTCGTGGACATCGGCGGCCGCAGCACCGAGCTGATCCTGGGCCAGGGTTTCACGGCGAACGCCCTCGAGAGCTTCCGGGTCGGCAGCGTCGCCTGGTCGCAGAAGTACTTCCCCGAAGGCGAGTTCACCCAGGGCGCTTTCGATCGCGCCGAGATCGCCGCCAAGGCCATTCTGGACGAGGCGCTGGCCGCCTACCCCCGCAGCGCCTGGGACTGCGCCTACGGGTCCTCGGGCACGGTGGGCGCCGTCGGCGACGTCCTGCACGCCTGCGGCTTCGAGCCGGGGATCGTGACCCGGGACGGATTGCTTTGGCTGCGCGAGCGGCTGCTGACCGCCCGGCATGCCGACAAGGTGCGCCTGGAGGGCCTGAAGGACGATCGCCGCCCCGTGATCGGCGGCGGCCTGTCGGTGCTGCTCGCCCTGTTCGATCTGCTCGAGATCGACACGCTCCATGTCGCCCAGGGCGCCCTGCGCCACGGCGTGCTCTATGACCTGCTGGACCGGGAGCAACCCGGGACCGACCTGCGTGCCGCGACCGTCGAACGCCTGGCCACCCGCTTCGGCGTCGATGACACACAGGCACGGCGGGTGGCCCTGGTGGCAGCCGGCCTCATGGCCCAGATGGCGGGCACCCGCGACCTCACCTCGGCGCCGATGCAGCCCCTGGTCTGGGCGGCGCGCCTGCACGAGATCGGCAGGCAGATTGCCCATGAGGACTACCACAAGCACGGCGCGTACATCCTGGACCACGCCGACGCACCGGGTTTCGCCCAGAGCGAGCTGCACCACCTGAGCCTGCTGGTACTGGGTCATCGGGGCAAGCTGCGCAAGCTTGAGGAGCAGCTCGGCGACCCCGTGTTCGTGCAGCAACTGCTCGCCCTTCGACTGGCCGTGATTCTTTGCCACGCGCGCCGAGACCCTCTGGCCCAGAGTCTTGTGCTGGAAACCGCAGGCGCCACCCTCACCCTGATGGTCCCTCGGGGCTGGACGTCCAGCTATCCCCAATCGGCGCACCTGCTGCAGGAAGAGGTCGCGGCCTGGGCGAGGACCTCCCGCGCCTTTGCCCTGTCCGAAGCAGGAACCTGAGGCCTCAGCGCAGACGTCGGGCTTCGACTCCCACACCTGGCCGCGAGGGGCAAATCGAGAGGGTCAACGCAGGCCCCGGGAGTCCGCGGCGCTTCGGAAGTGCCGCCGATAGCGTGCCGGCAGATCGCCGATGCGCATAATCATCGGAAGATCCGCCGTGTTGAAGTCTGGGTCCCAGGCCGGCGCTCCCAGCACTTTGGCGCCCAGACGCAGGTAGCCCTTGATCAGGGCGGGCGGCTCGACCGGGAGGTTGCCGTCGAGGCGCTCGACCGGCAAGGGAAGCCGCGGCCGCACCTGCCATTCGATCGGGGCCAGGTGCCGCTCGCGGACCTGCCGCCAGACGCTGGCGGCGACGTCCCCGCTCACGATGCCTTCGTGCAGCATGGGAATGCTCGCGCAACCGATCATGGTGTCCAGGTCATTGCGGTCCATGAACCCGGCCAGGGCGCCCCATAGGGCCAGGATCACGCCGCCGTGGCGGTATTGGGGATGGACGCAGCTGCGCCCCAATTCCACCATCCGCTCACGCAGGCCACGCAAGCGGGTGAGGTCGAACTCGGTATCGCTGTAGAGACTGCCGACGCGCCGGGCCTGCGCCGGCGTGAGGACCCGGTAGGTACCCACCACCTGGCCGCTGGTCAGGTCACGCACGAGAAGGTGTTCGCAATAGTCATCGAAAAGATCGATGTCATGGCCGGCCAGAGGGGTGTACAGGCGGGCGCCCATCTCGCCGGCAAAGACCGCGTGCCTCAGTCGCTGGGCCTCCCGAACCTCGTCCTGGTGCCGCGCCCAGGCCACGGCAATCGTCCCAGCGAGGTCCGGATCCTCTGCGTGACCGCGGCGGTGAAGTGACCCCCGGGGCAGGGACACTGGAGAAAGGGGGAATGTGGGGGTGGGCAGTTCTTTCATCTGGTTTCCTTCATTGGACGAGTCCAGTGTTCCGGATCGGTGTGACCTCGCCATGGCACTTGCATGGCACTTCGATGAAGCGCGGAACTGCGCATTCATGCGCGCGGGGCGCCTTTTGTCATGAAGCCTTCATCGGCGGCGACGAGCATCGACGTCCAACCCCGCTTCCGGATACCGGTGAGCCGCATGACCGCAAGCCCACATGACCGACCTCTCCCAGGACTACCGCTTCCGCCGCGACATCGCCGACAGCTACGACGAAGAGCTCGAACTCGAGCTGGAAGACCGCCCCTTCGACATCCATGGCAACGAGATTGCCCTGAGCGAGGCGGAAAAGCGTGACCGCCGCACCTACTTCCGCGAGTTGCTGCGCCTTCAAGGCGAGCTGGTCAAGCTGCAGGACTGGGTGGTGGCCACCGGCCACAAGATGGTGGTGCTGTTCGAGGGCCGCGACGCGGCCGGCAAGGGCGGCGTGATCAAGCGCATCACCCAGCGGCTCAATCCCCGGGTGTGCCGGGTGGTCGCCCTCCCCGCCCCCAACGACCGGGAGCGCACCCAGTGGTACTTCCAGCGCTATGCCACTCACCTGCCGGCGGCGGGAGAGATCGTGCTGTTCGACCGCAGCTGGTACAACCGCGCCGGCGTCGAGAAGGTGATGGGCTTTTGCGACGACAACCAGTACGAGGAGTTCTTCCGCTCGGTGCCGGAGTTCGAGCGCATGCTGCAGCGCTCAGGCATCCAGCTCCTGAAGTACTGGTTCTCCATCTCCGATGAGGAGCAGTACTCGCGGTTCCTGAGCCGCATCCACGACCCCCTGAAGCAGTGGAAGCTGAGCCCGATGGACCTGGAATCGCGCCGGCGCTGGGAGGACTACACCCGGGCCAAGGAGGTGATGCTCGAACGCACCCACATCCCCGAAGCGCCCTGGTGGGTGGTGCCCGCTGACGACAAGAAGAAGGCTCGCCTGAACTGCATCGACCACCTGCTGGCGCAAGTACCCTACGCGGACGTGACCCATGCGGAGATCCAGCTGCCCGAGCGCGAGCGGCATGAGGACTACGAGCGTCACCCGGTGCCTGCCGATATGCATGTCCCGGCCAGGTACTGAACCCGCCCCCCCCTTCGCCAGCAGCCGCCCTACAGCGCCGGGGCGAGTGCGCCAGCCACCCCGCAGAACTTCATTGAAAAGGCCCGGGGCGTCTGCACCCGGGCCTTGAGCTTGCCGCCCTTCGCGGGCGGCAGCCTGCGCCGTCTGCTTAACCGGCGACCGGGCCGCCGTCGATGCGGCTGACCGCCACGGTCGCCGCGCGCGGGCGCATGCCCTTGACCGGCCACTGCGAGAAGCGGGTCGGGTCGCGGGCGATGTCGTTGTCGGCGAAGACCTTGCCGTCGGCCCGCTTGGGCGCGTTCGGATGATTGCCGATCTCGCCCGGGTGCTGCACGTTGACGAACACCGTGCGGCGGTCCGGCGTGAAGGTGATACCGGTGATCTCGCAGCCCGAGGGGCCCACCAGGAAACGGCGGATCTCGGCCGTGGCCGGGTCGGCCACCAGCATCTGGTTATTGCCCATGCCGGCGAAGTCGCCCACGTTGCCGTAGTTGCCGTCGGTCTGGATCCACATGCGGCCGAAGCGGTCGAAGGCCAGGCCGTCCGGGCTGTTGAACAGGTTGCCGGCGTTGATGTTGGCCGAGGGCGCGCGCGCGCCGGCCACGCCAGGCTGGCCGGCCAGGGCGAACAGGTCCCAGGTGAAGGACAGGGCGGTGGCGTCGCCGCCGCCCTCGTTCCAGCGCAGGATGTGGCCCCAGACGTTGTTGGCGCGCGGGTTGGCTTCGTCCACCGGCGGCCGGGCCGAGCCGGCGGCGGTGCTGCCGTCGGCCTTGTTCGCGGACCCGTTGTCGTCGCTGCGGCGGTTGTTGTTGGTGAGGGTCAGGTACACCTCGCCCGGCTTGCGCGGGTTGGCCGCCACCCACTCGGGACGGTCCATCATCGTGGCGCCGACGCGGTCGGCGGCCTGCCGCGCGCGCAGCAGCACATCGCCCTGGTCCTGGAAGCCGTTGGCCGCCGTCAGACCATGCTGGCCAAACACCAGCGGAATCCAGGTGCCGCCGCCCATGCGGTCACCGGCCACGCCGCCGGCGTCGAGCTTCGCGGCGTACAGCGTGCCCTCGGAAAGCAGCTCGCGGTTGTAGGCGCTGTGCGGGTTGCGCCGGTCGAAGCGGCCGGCGGAGACGAACTTGTACAGGTACTCGTTGCGCTCGTCGCAGCCCATGTAGACCACCACCTGGCCGTTGGGGGCGATCACCAGCTCGGCGTTCTCGTGCTTGAAGCGGCCCAGGGCAGTGCGCTTGACCGGCTGCGCCTCCGGGTTGAACGGGTCGATCTCGACCACCCAGCCGAAGCGATTGGGCTCATTGGGCGTGGCGTTGAGGTCGAAGCGGGCATCGGCCGTGTGCCACTGGTAGCCGAAGCCGTCCTTGGCAAGGCCATAGCGGCTCTCCAGGGCGGAGGGCTTGCGCTCGCCGTTCCAGCCGAAGTAGCCGTTGAAGTTTTCCTCGCAGGTGAGGTAGGTGCCCCAGGGCGTGCGGCCGCCGCCGCAGTTGTTGAGGGTGCCGCGCACGGTGCGGCCCTCCGGGTCGGCGGCGGTGCGCAGGAGGGGCTGGCCGGCGGCCGGGCCCTGCAGGGTGATGGGGGTGTTGCCATGGATGCGGCGGTTGAAGCGGGACGCCTTGACATGCTCCCACTCGCCCCGGGCGTTGCGCCTGACGTGCACCACGCTCACGCCGTGGGCCGCCTGGGCCTTGCGCGCCTTCTCGGCGGTGAAGGGCTTCATCCAGTGCGCCGGGTCGCTGTCGGGCGCGTAGAAGTACTCGGGGTTGATGTACTCGTGGTTCATCACCAGCAGGCCTTCGTCGCTGCGGTCGCCGAAGCCGTTGCGGGCGGCGTTGAAGCCGAAGAACTCGATGGCATCGTGGTTGTCGCCCATCTGCCGTTCCTGTTCGGCGGCGGTGTTGCTGGCGTCGGGCTTGAAGGCGGGGCCCCGGGCGTCAATGGGCTCGCCCCAGGGCAGCATGGGAACGGCGCGGTAGCCGGCGGGGACGACCACTTCGTCCGCCGAGGAGGCAGCCACGGCTTCGAAGCCGAGCATGCGCTCGGCCGGCGCAGCGGCCTTGGCCGTGGCCGCGACGGCGGTGGACACCGCCGTCATGCCGGAGAGGAAGGGGACGGCGGCGGCGCCCAGGCCGGCCTTCAGCAGGCGTCGGCGCGAGGGCTGGAGGGCGACCGCGCGCTCGACGATGTCGTGCAGGTGGTCGTGGGTGCTGGGGTTGGAGAGGTCGTCGTCGCGAAGGGTGTGGGACATGGCTTTGAACAGTGGTCGGGGACCGCAGCGGTCCGGTGCGCCGCGTCAGCCGCGGCCCTTGCATTGTTCAAGCTGAATATGACAAGCCGAAGTCGCCTGAGGTCGATGCCTGCCCCGGTGCCTGTGCCGATGCCTGTGCCGGCGGGCACCCAGACCGCCTCCCCTTGCCCCGCCCGGGCACGGCCGCCTCCCGCCTCAGGCAGGCTGGATCGCCTTGGCCAGCCGCTCGGCACAGGCCTGGGCCTGCCCGGCGTCCTTCGCCTCCACCATCACCCGCACCAGGGGCTCGGTGCCGCTGGCGCGAATGAGGAGCCGGCCCTTGCCGGCGAGTTCCGCCTCGACCTCGGCGCGGGCCGCAGCCAGACGCGGGTCGCCCTCCCAGGCCTGGCCCGGGGCCAGGCGGACGTTGATCAGGACCTGCGGGAAAAGCGTGACGCCCTCCAGCATCTGGCCCAGGGTCTGGCCGCTGCGGGCGCAGGCCTTGAGCACCTGCAGCGCGCTCACCAGGCCGTCGCCGGTGGTGTGCTTGTCCAGCGCGAGCAGGTGGCCCGAGCCCTCCCCGCCCAGCAGCCAGCCGCGGCTGTCCAGTTCTTCCAGCACATAGCGGTCGCCGACCTTGGCGCGCACGAACTCGACGCCGCGCGCGCGCAGGGCCAGTTCCACCGCCATATTGGTCATGAGCGTGCCCACCACGCCGGGTACCGACTCGCCGCGCGCCAGGCGGTCGATCGTCATCAAGTACAGCAGCTCATCGCCGTTGAACAGGCGTCCCTGGGCGTCGACCATCTGCAGGCGGTCGGCGTCGCCGTCGAGGGCGATGCCCAGGTCGGCGCCGCGCTCCTTCACCGCCGCCACCAGCGCCTCGGGATGGGTGGCGCCCACGCCCTGGTTGATGTTGAGGCCGTCGGGTGCGCAGCCGATGGGGTACACCTCCGCCCCCAGTTCGTGAAAGACCAGCGGGGCGATGTGGTAGGCCGCGCCATGCGCCGCATCGACCACGATCTTCATCTTGCGCAGCGACAGCTGCGGGTCGAAGGTGCTCTTGCAGAACTCGATGTAGCGGCCGGCGGCGTCGTCCAGGCGCTTGGCCTTGCCCAGGCTGGCGGAATCGGCCCACACCGGGGCCTCCTCCAGGGCGGCCTCGACCTCCTGCTCCCAGGCGTCGGGCAGCTTGGTGCCCTGGGCGCTGAAGAACTTGATGCCGTTGTCGCCGAAGGGGTTGTGCGAGGCGGAGATCACCACGCCCAGGCTGGCGCGCTGGGCGCGGGTGAGGTAGGCCACGCCCGGGGTGGGCAGGGGGCCGAGCAGGACGACGTCGACGCCCGCCGAGTTGAAGCCGGATTCGAGCGCGCTTTCGAGCATGTAGCCGGAGATGCGGGTGTCCTTGCCAATGAGGACCCGGGGCCGGTCCTGGGTGCGCTTGAGGACGCGGCCCACCGCATGGGCCAGCCGCAGCACGAAGTCGGGCGTGATGGGCGAGCGGCCCACGGTGCCGCGGATGCCGTCGGTGCCAAAGTATTTTCTGGTCATGGCGCTTATTGTCGGGCCTGGAGTCGGGCCTGGACGGACGGGGGCACGGCCTGGGAAGGGTCGGTCGCGGCGGCCCACACCCGCAGGCCGGCGACGGTGTCGGCCACGTCATGCACCCGCAGGATGCGCGCGCCCCGCTCGGCGGCGAGGATCGCGGCCACCACGCTCGGCACTTGGCGCTGGTCGACCGGCAGCCCGGTGACCTGGCCGAGCGACCCCTTGCGGGACCAGCCCACCAGCAGCGGGTAGCCCGCCTCGAGCAGTTCGCCCTGGCGCGCCAGGAGCG
>JACCDH010393026.1_pt1 | contig 10555 bp, 13 predicted proteins | sample 7442481 | NCBI WGS metagenome assembly JACCDH01 (sample SAMN15323433, study PRJNA562643) | freshwater metagenome | isolation source: river surface water | place: USA:Blue River Watershed | collected 2017-08-15
GGTCAAACGGGATATCGGGCGAGCGGTTGTAGCTGAGCGCCGACCGGGGCCGTTCCAGCCGCACCTAGGTGCGGATCAGCCGCTCTTCCTCGACCATGTCCCAGCCATCATCGGCGGCGACGGTGACGCGCGGTTCGAACCGGCCCGTCCCGTTCGACCCGGCCCCGCGGGCGCGCACCCGCTGACCGGGCAAAAGGCTGTGATCCTTGTCCTGCATCCGGGCACATTAGAACATTTCACGAACTCAGGCAAACCCCCAGCCTTTCGCGACCCCTTGCTGTCGGCTTTCATCCGGGGCATGTCGGTATATGAAAAGTCCGCAGGACGCTTTCAGCCCATTGAGGGCCAACGCATACCTTGGGAGTGCCGGATATGGCCGACGACGACGAGATCATCCTCTCTGAACTCTCTGACGACGAACTCGTCCTTCAGATGCATGACGACCTGTACGACGGTCTCAAGGAAGAGATCGAAGAGGCCGTGAACATCCTGATCGAACGCGGCTGGACCCCTTATGACATCCTGACCAAGGCACTGGTCGCGGGCATGACCATCGTCGGCGCAGACTTCCGCGACGGCATCCTCTTCGTTCCCGAAGTGCTTCTGGCCGCCAACGCCATGAAGGCCGGGATGTTCATCCTCAAGCCGCTTCTGGTGGAAACCGGCGCGCCGCGCATGGGCAAGATGGTCATCGGCACCGTCAAGGGCGACATCCACGACATCGGCAAGAACCTTGTCGCCATGATGATGGAAGGCGCCGGATTCGAAGTGCTGGATCTGGGCATCAACAACTCGGTCGAAAAGTACCTTGAGGCGCTCGAGGCGGAAAAGCCCGATATCCTTGGCATGTCGGCCCTGCTGACCACGACCATGCCCTACATGAAGGTCGTGATCGACACGATGAAGGAAAAGGGCCTGCGCGACGATTACATCGTGCTGGTCGGCGGCGCACCGCTGAACGAGGAATTCGGCAAGGCCATCGGTGCCGATGCCTATTGCCGTGACGCCGCCGTGGCCGTGGAAACCGCCAAGCAGTTCGTGGCGCGCAAGCACAACCAACTGGGCGCCTGATCCTTTTGCCCGGACGAACCCGGCCCCGCCGCCCAGCGCGCGGGGCCTGTTTCTTTGCGCGACCGTTGGATCGACGGCGCTGCCTTTTGCCGCGTACCCTTGGATTCGCCGCCCCGACGCGCCAGATTGGACAGGAAAGGATGTGCCCATGCCCCTGCCCCACTTTCTGCTCCTGACCGCCTTCGTCCTTGTCGCCGCCGGGCTGACGCTCGGCCTCGCCTTCTGGGCCGAGGTGCCGCTCGCCGCCTTCGCTTTGGCCGCGCTGAGCGCCAGTCTCGCGCTGGGGATGCGGCGGTGGATGTGAGCCTGCCAGACGACGCCACCCTGACCGCCGAAGGCTGGTCGGCGGCGGGCCATGGCCGCGTGCTGCTGATCGCCTGCGGCGCTCTGGCGCATGAGATTCTGGCGCTGAAGCGGATCAATGGCTGGGACCACCTCGATCTGCAGTGCCTGCCCGCCAACCTGCACCTCTGGCCCGACCGCATCCCTGCGGCCGTCGAGGCGGCGGTCGCGGAACGGCGCGCCGACTATGCCAACATCTTTGTGGTCTATGCCGATTGCGGGACCGGGGGTCTGTTGCAGGCCAAATGTGCCGAACTTGGCGTGGGCATGGTCGAAGGCCCGCATTGCTATTCCTTTTTCGAGGGCAATGCCGTCTTTGCCGAAAAGGCCGAGACCGAGTTCGATGCCTTTTACCTGACCGATTTTCTGGTGCGTCAGTTCGATGCCTTCGTCTGGCGGCCGGTGGGTCTGGACCGGCATCCCGAACTGCGGGCCATGTATTTCGGCAATTATTCCAAGCTGGTCTATCAGGCGCAAACCAATGACCCCGCGCTGGATCTCAAGGCGCAGGATTGCGCCGCGCGCCTGGGGCTGGCCTATGAGCGCCGGTTTACCGGCTATGGCGATCTGGCCGTGGTGCTGGGGCAAATCTGACGCACCGCAGCACGGCAAAGCCTGACTCAGGCAACGCGCCGACCGTGGGACGCGGAGTTTGCGTCAAACTCCGCCCCGAAGCCTGCGTCAGGCTTCGGCACCATGGCGCGGCATTTTCCGGATGCTCCCGCTGACCGACCCCGCTAGTCTGCTGCCATGTCCGACGCATTCGCAGCCGCCCTCACCGACCTTGCCGCCCTGCTCGGCCCGCGCCTGTCCACGGCCCCGGCGGTGCTGGCGCAACACGCGCAATCCGAAAGTCTGATCCGTGCGGGCGCACCGCAAGCCGTGGCCTTTCCCGAAACCAAGGCCGAGGTCAGCCGCATCGCACAGATCTGCCATCGCCACCGCCTTCCGATGACAGGCTGGGGGGCGGGCACCTCACTCGAAGGGCATGCCCTGCCGCTGCGGGGGGGCGTCACCATCGACTTCAGCCGCATGGATGCCATCCTGTCGATCAATGTCGAGGACATGACCGCCCGCGTCCAGCCCGGCCTGACCCGCGAGGGGTTGAACGCCGCCCTCCGCGCGACGGGTCTGTTCTTCCCGGTGGACCCCGGTGCCAACGCCAGCCTTGGCGGCATGGCGATGACCCGCGCCTCTGGCACCACCGCCGTCCGCTACGGCACCATGCGCGACGCGGTGGCGGCGCTGGAGGTGGTGCTGGCCGATGGGCAAGTGATCCGCACGGGGACGGCAGCCCCGAAATCCTCCGCAGGCTACGATCTGACCGCGCTGATGGTCGGGTCGGAAGGCACCCTCGGCCTTGTCACCGAACTGACCCTGCGCCTGCATGGCCAGCCCGAGGCGGTCTCTGCCGCCACCTGCGCCTTTCCCGACCTGACCGCCGCGGTGGATTGCGTGATCGCCACGATCCAGACCGGCATCCCGATGGCGCGGATCGAGTTTCTGGATGCGGCGGCGGTGGCCGCCTGCAACGCCTATTCCGGTCTGTCCCTGCCCATCGCGCCGCTCTTGCTGGTAGAGTTCCACGGCTCACCGCGCGGCGTAAAGGAAGATGCCACCCGCTTTGGCGGCATCGCCGCTGATTTCGGCAGCAAGGGCTTTGACTGGGCCAGCCAGCAAGAGGACCGCACCCGCCTGTGGAAGATGCGCCACGCCGCCTATCCCGCGATCCTGGCCACCCGTCCGGGGGCCAAGGCCATCGTCACCGATGTCTGCGTGCCGATCAGCCGTCTGGCCGAGGCCGTGACGGAAACCCGCGCCGACATCGACGCCAGCCCGTTGCCCGGCCCGATTCTGGGACATGTCGGCGACGGGAACTTCCACGCCATCCTGCTGGTCGATCCCGATGACCCGGCTGAGGTCGCGGCGGCCAAGCGCCTTGCCAACCGCATGGCCGAACGCGCCCTGCGTCTGGGTGGTACCATCAGCGGAGAGCATGGAGTCGGGATCGGCAAACTCGGCCTGATGCCGCAGCAGCATGGGCAGGCCTGGGCTGTCATGGCCGCGATCAAGCGGGCGCTGGACCCCCACAACCTGCTGAACCCGGGCAAGGTGGTGCCGGGACGTTAGGCCGGGCGGCCCGGAGCGCCTAGGTGCCGCGGCATTGCGGCGGCAAAGGTCGGGGCGGGGGCGGGCAATCCCGCCTTCCGGCACCGGCCGCAAGAAAACCGCTGTTTCGCTGTTGACTCTGCCCGTGCCCCAAGTAAAAGGCGGGCTTCAAGGATTTCGCGGGGGAACGGTTGTTTCCCTGATCTAGGAGAAACGACTATGGCGAAGCCGGCGACGATCAAGATCCGTCTGAACTCGACGGCGGGCACCGGGCACTTCTATGTGACCAAGAAGAATGCCCGCACCATGACCGAAAAGATGTCGGTCAAGAAATACGACCCCGTCAAGCGCGAGCATGTGGAATACAAAGAAGGCAAGATCAAGTAAGGCAGCCGCCTTACGGGTCATGACCTGCACATCGCTTTGGCCGCCTTCGGGCGGCCTTTTGCATTTCGGGCCGCGGTCACGCCGGTTGGCTGCGCGCAGGGCAAAAGGGGCGGTCCTTTCGGACCGCCCCTTGCCATTCCCGCCTGGTTCGACCGCGGCTTATTCGCGGTTGCCCAGGAATTGCAGCAGGATCATGAACATGTTGATGAAGTCGAGGTACAGACGCAGCGCGCCCATGATCGCCGACTTGCCCAGCCATTCGCTGTCGCCCATCTGGGCGTGCTGGATGTATTCATTCTTGATCGACTGGGTGTCAAAGGCGGTCAGACCGGCGAACACCAACAGACCAATCACCGAGATCGCGAATTGCAGGGCGCTCGAGCCAAGGAAGATGTTGACGATCGAGGCAACCACGATGCCGATCAGACCCATCATCAGGAAGGTGCCAAAGCCCGACAGGTCACGCTTCGTGGTGTAGCCATAAAGCGACAGGCCCGCGAATGCGATGGCGGTCACAAGGAAGGTCTGGGCGATGGAGGTGCCGGTGTAGATCGCGAAGATCGACGCCAGCGACAGGCCCATCAGCGAGGCATAGACGTAGAAGAACAGTTGCGCCGCCGCCGCCGAGATGCGGTTGATGATCGCGCCAAAGGCAAAGACCAAGGCCAAGGGCGCGAAGATCACGACCCATTTCAGCGCGGTGCCATAGATCGCGGCCATCATCGCGTCATTGGTGCCCACGGCCCAAGCCACACCGCCGGTCAGCAGCATGCCCACCGACATGGTGGCATAAACTTTGTTCATGTGGGCCTTCAGGCCCTCGTCGATCAGGGCAGAGCGGGTGCCTGCACCTGCCGCGCGCATCGTCTGGAAATCAGCCATCTGTCACAGCCTCCGAGAATGGTGTCCGCCGACGGATTGCTTGCCCGCCAGCCTTATGCCGCCAATATCAGCATCCCGCGCCGCGCTTTCAAGAACCACCGCCGCGGAAAAGCGACAGGAAAAATGCAGATTTTCGACAGGCAGCCCCGGCCCCGGTGCCTCAGGTCAGGCAGTCGATGACCACCTTGCCCACCGCCGCCCGGTCGCGCAGCAGGGCAAGCCCCGCCTGCGCCTCTGCCAGTGGCAGAACGTGGCTGACATGCAGGGCCAGGCGGCGCTCGGCGTGCCATGACATCAACGTGGTCAGACTGTCGCGCAACAGGGCTGGGGCAAAGCCAAGATAGCCGCCCCACCAGAAGCCGATCACGCTGACGTTCTTGACCAGAAGCAGATTGGCAGGCACCTGCGGCACCGTCCCCGAGGCAAAGCCGATGGCCAGCATCCGCCCGTCAGGCCGCATCGCGCGCAATGTGGCGTCGAACCCCGCCCCGCCCACCGCATCGTAACAGACATCCACCCCGCCCAAGGCACGCAAGCGATCCTTCAGGTCGGGGGCGTCGCTGTCGATCACCTCATCCGCACCCGCCGCCCGCGCCACGGCCAGCTTTTCCGCCCCCCGCGCGCTGGCGATGACCCGCGCGCCCAGACGTTTGCCCAATTCGACCGCCGTCAAGCCGACGCCGCCCGCCGCCCCGGTGACGAACAGCGTCTCGCCCGGTTGCAGGCGGGCCTTGTGGGTGAGCGCCAGATGGCTGGTGCCATAGGCGATCAGGAACCCCGCCGCCTCAACCATGGTCATGCTGTCCGGAAGCGGCACCAGATGATCGGCCTGAAAACATCCGTACTCCGCCAGACCGCCCTGCCCGCCATAGACCGCGACCCGCGCGCCCAAGCTGGGTCCGGCCACGCCCGAACCCAGCGCCTCGACCACGCCCGCGCATTCCAGACCGGGGATGAAGGGCAAGGCCGGGCGATCCTGATAGCGTCCCTCGGCCATCAGCAGATCCGCGAAATTCAACCCACAGGCGTGGATGCGCAAGCGCACCTCGCCCGCCTTGGGCTGGGGCATCGGACGGTCGGTCAGAGCCGGCGGCCGACCCAATTCCGCGATTTCCCATGCGCGCATCGAAAATTCCCCCCGTCTTTCAACTGTTAACTACGTTTTCGCCATTTCCGCGCCCCGCGCATGGGCCGCTGCATTCCATCGAAAAGCGAAGCCCGTCGCAACGCGCAATGCAATTTGCATTGCATTTTGCAAATAACCCTAAGCGCGAAGTCCGCGCGGGCCTCGCGCCCCTTGGATGATTACCCTCTAACAGATGCACCGGCCCTCCAACCTGTATCAACAGACATATCCGAAAAGACAGGTTTTCGGGTCACTGAAGAGAATTATTCACAAACCGCGATGTCCGGCGATTTTGGCGGAAAAATTGCTTATAGGGAAGCAACAAACTCCGCTTGAAAGGCACCAAACATGAAACATCCCGTCGATGCCCATGTCGGCAAGCGTATCCGTCACCGCCGCTGGATGGTCGGCATGACGCAACAGCAGCTCGCCGACAAGGTCGGGATCAAGTTCCAGCAGATCCAGAAATACGAGACCGGGATGAACCGCGTTTCCGCCTCGCGGCTGTGGGACATCGCGGATGCGCTGGGTGTCAGCATCTCGTTCTTCTTCGAGGGTCTGGATGACGCCCGCGAAAGCGCCCGCTCGGCCGAAGCCGACATGATGGCCGACAAGGAGGCGCTCGAACTGGTGCGGTCCTATTACGCCATCCCCGAAGCGCAGCGCCGCCGCCTGTTCGATCTAGCCCGCGTCCTGTCGGACGCCGCCTGAACAGACCCGGACGCTTGACCGACGCCCCCGGAGCCTTTAGCGCCGGGGGCGTCGTCATGTCAGGAGGTCCCAGATGGCCACGCGCCCCCGTCTTACGCTGTCGCAGGCCGAGCAGGCCGACCTGATCGCCACCGCGCATGCGCTGGCCGACGCCGCCCGTCTGGCCACCTTGCAGCATTTCCGCAAGGCGGGCCTTTCGGCGGACAGCAAGGAGACGGCACGGTTCGACCCGGTGACCGTCGCGGATCGCCTGTCCGAAGAGCGGATGCGCGCGATCCTTGGCGCCCGCCGCCCGCAGGACGGAATCTTGGGCGAGGAATACGGGCAACACGCCGGGACCTCCGGCCTGACCTGGGTGCTTGACCCCATCGACGGCACCCGCGGCTATCTGTCCGGCACGCCGACATGGGGGGTGCTGATCTCGGTCGCGGATGAGGTCGGGCCGATCTACGGCCTGATCGACCAGCCCTATATCGCAGAGCGGTTCGAAGGCGGCTTTGGCGTCGCGCGCGTGGTCGGCCCGCAAGGCGAGTCCCCCTTGCGGGCGCGCGCCCCGCGCGCCCTGTCGCAGGCCATCGTGATGACGACCTTCCCCGAGGTGGGCACGCCGGACGAAGGCGCCGCCTTCCGTCGGGTGGCGACCAAGGCGAAACTGGTTCGCTACGGCACGGATTGCTATGCCTACGCCCTGATTGCGGCAGGGACCATCGATCTGGTGATCGAGGCGGGCTTGCAGGCCTACGACGTCCAAGCCCCCATCGCGGTGATCGAGGCGGCAGGCGGGATCGTGACGGACTGGACCGGCGGTCCCTGCCATCAGGGCGGGCGCGTCCTCGCCGCCGCCAATGCCTCGATCCACGCCGAGGCGCTGGCGCTGCTGAACAGCTGATCCTGCGGCGCGCGGGCAAGCCCGCGCACGCCGTAAGCCTGCCCTCGCGCAGGGCGCGAGAGCAGGCGCGTACGGGGGCCAGCCCCCAACGCCCGCAGACGCGGGCGTTTCCCCCGGGATATTTCAGCAACGGGCAAGCCTTTGGGGTTTTCCCACGCTTTTGCTGAGGTTAGGAATTTGAAGCCCGATGCGAGTCCTTCCTCCTTCTGTCGCCGGGCCGCAGGGGTTCCACCGAAGGGGGTGGGCAAAGACCGGGATGGTCGAAAGCGGAGGGTGTTCATGTCCGAACGGGAAATCCTGATCCAAGGGGCGGCAGCGGTCGTCACCATGGATGGCGCGCGGCGCGAGATTGCGGGCGGCGATGTGCTGATCCGGGGCGGGGTGATCGCCGCCGTCGGGGTGGGATTGCAGACATCCGGCGAGGTGCTGCGCGCGGCGGGCTGTGTCGTGACGCCGGGCTTGGTCAACACGCATCACCATCTGTACCAGACCCTGACGCGGGCTGTGCCGGGGGGGCAGGATGCCTTGCTTTTCGGCTGGCTCAAGACGCTCTATCCGATCTGGGCGCGCTTCGGGCCAGAGGAGATGTTCACCTCGGCGCAGGTGGGCTTGGCGGAACTGGCGCTGTCGGGCTGCACGCTGACCTCGGATCATCTGTATCTTTACCCCAATGGCGCGCGGCTGGATGACACCATCGCAGCGGCCGCCGAAGTGGGCCTGCGCTTTCACCCCACGCGCGGCGCGATGAGCATCGGTGAAAGCGAGGGTGGTCTGCCGCCGGACAGTCTGGTGGAGCGCGAGGCGGCGATCCTAGAGGATTGCATCCGCGTGGTGGATGCCTTTCACGATCCGCGCCCCGGCGCGATGGTGCGGGTGGGCCTTGCCCCCTGTTCGCCGTTCTCCGTCAGCCGTGCACTGATGCGCGACGCCGCGGTGCTGGCCCGCGACAAAGGCGTGATGCTGCACACCCATCTGGCCGAGAATGACGAGGACATCGCCTATTCTCTGGCCAAGTTCGGCTGCCGTCCGGGGCAATATGCCGAAGAGCTTGGTTGGACCGGCGACGATGTCTGGCACGCGCATTGCGTCAAGCTGGACGGGGCAGAGATTGACCTTTTCGCGCGGTCCGGCACCGGGGTCGCGCATTGCCCCTGTTCCAACTGCCGCCTTGGCTCTGGCATCGCGCCTGTGCGCGTGATGCGCGATGCGGGGGTGAAGGTCGGTCTGGGTGTCGATGGATCAGCCAGCAATGACGCGGGCAATCTGGTCTCTGAGGCGCGGCAGGCGATGCTGCTCCAACGGGTCAGCCTTGGCGCCGATGCCATGGGCGTGCGGGAGGCACTGGAGATCGCCACTTTAGGCGGCGCACGGGTGCTGGGGCGCAGCGATTGCGGATCGCTGGAACCGGGCAAGCGCGCGGATGTCGCCATCTGGGATCTGTCGGGGATTGAGGCTGCAGGATCATGGGACCCCGTCGGCGCCTTGCTGCTCTGCGGTCCGACGCGGGTGCGGGATCTGTTTGTCGAAGGGCGGCGCATCGTGGCAGAGGGGCAGATGGCCAGCATCGACCTGCCCCGCGTGATCGAACGGCAAAACCGTCTGGCGGCGCGACTGATGGGGTGATAGCAGCCAAGCCACAAGCCCCGGAGGCGCAGATGTCGCACAATTACGAAGCCCAACGCCGCGAGACCATCGCCACCTTCAAGGGGGTGCGGGGGTTGCCCGAAACCTCGGTCGTGGAATTCCTGTTCTTTCTGGAAGAGATCGACGCCGATTGGAAAGCCTTTGACGCCGCCTTGCGCAAGGCCGGGTTCCGCACGCGCCGCTCACCGGATGGCGAGACGATGATCGCGGCTTACGGCCCGATGCCGGTCACGCCGGATGCGATCTGGGCCAAGGAACGGCTCTCGACGGAAATCGCGCTGGCGCATGATTTCTATCCCGACGGCTGGGAATTGGCGGGATGACACCGCCCCGCTAACGCCGGGCGGCGAAAAAGGCTTTCAGCATCGCCTCGGCCTCGGCCCCGGCGATGCCGTCATAGATCTCGGGCGCATGGTGGCATTGCGGATGGGAAAACACCCGCGCGCCGTAAGCCACACCCCCGGATTTCGGGTCCGCCGCGCCGTAGTAGAGCCGTCCGATCCGCGCAGCCGAAATGGCCGCGGCGCACATCGGGCAAGGTTCCAGCGTGACGTAAAGATCATGCCCCGGCAGCCGCTCTGACCCTGCGGCAGCACAAGCGGCGCGGATCACCAAGACCTCGGCATGGGCGGTGGGGTCCGACAATTCCCGCGTGCGGTTCCCGGCCTGCGCCACGACACGCCCATCCGGCGCGATCAGGACAGCGCCCACCGGCACCTCCCCGCGAAGGGCGGCGGCGCGGGCCTCGGCCAGCGCGATCTCCATGTGGGACCGAAAGTTCATGGCGTTTGATAGGCCAAGGCGCGTGCGGCGGCAAACCCTTGTTTCACCTCTCCCCACGCCCGCTTCCCCGTTGCGCAAATATCCTCAGGGGGTGAATGGCCGCTTGCGGCCAGAGGGGGCGCGAGCGCCCCCTGACACGCCCGAAGACGCGCGCAGGCGCGGCTTTGGGCTGATAGCCGTCAGGCGCGGCACGCGCCTGTCCTGCGGATCACCGCGCCTTTGGCAACGGGGTGGAAAAGCCTTGGCCTTTGGGCTAAGCACAGCGCTTGCCCATTAGGACTGCCCGATGAAAAAGCCCGCGCCCAAGACGACCGCCAAGACCGACACCCCAGAGGGTGAGCGGATCGCCAAATACCTGTCGCGCGCCGGTGTCGCCTCGCGGCGCGAGGCGGAGCGGATGAGCGAGACCGGCCAAGTCGCGGTGAATGGCAAGGTGATCGACAGCCCGGCTTTGAACATCACCGCCAAGGACAAGATCACCATCAACGGCAAGCCCGTCGCCCCGCCCGAGGCGGCGCGGCTGTGGCTTTACTACAAGCCCGAAGGCTTGGTCACCTCGGCCTCGGATGAAAAGGGGCGGGATACGGTGTTTGACAACCTGCCCGAAGACC
>JACCDH011436692.1_pt1 | contig 10553 bp, 9 predicted proteins | sample 7442481 | NCBI WGS metagenome assembly JACCDH01 (sample SAMN15323433, study PRJNA562643) | freshwater metagenome | isolation source: river surface water | place: USA:Blue River Watershed | collected 2017-08-15
AACAAATTCAGAATTGATGATTCGAACTTTTTGGCAGCGATCGATATCTACACCATCTGCATTGGGAACCATTAAATCGGTGAGGATTCTGATTCCATCAATGAGAAGCTCATTGCATCCAGTAGTGCGTAAGGCCCAGAAAGCTGGATCCTTGATGGTGACATCTCGAATTGTTAGGTTGGCACATTCGATCATGAAGATTGTGCAGGGGCGTTCTAGTTACTGATCTCTGCCAACAACCGCGCCACGCATCTTGTGGATGTAGCGGCCTCGTTCAGCGATAAAGCCGTCGGCGTGGCCATCGATAGTGCCATGGCCTGTAATGCGGGCATTGTGAGCTTTATAGGCGCTGATAAAGGCGCGCTGGGGGAGAACGAACTCATCGACCGTACCTTCAGTCAGCGCTTTGATGTTGTGGTTTGCGGTGTAATCGTCGTAATCACTACTGGCCTTCAGAGTGGCGCCTATTTCAAGGTGAAGATCTACATTCTCCTTAAGAGCGATACTTCCTGAGAGATAAACACCCCCACTTGGGATTATTACCTGCCCGCCACCGGATTTATGAACCGTGTCAATAGCTTGATTGATAATCGCTGCATTGTTGAAGGTGCCATCATTTTTAGCACCTACCTCATTAATTACAATCTTCATGACTTGCTCACGATTCTGTTGTGTGACCACAAGATTGCGTCAATGGATTTCTGAATCTCTTTAAGGTCTTCTGCCCTGCCAGAAATTGTGAAGATGTGGTTTTCACCGGGCAGCAACGAGACATTTTGAGAATCAATCTGAGTGCCCAAAGCAATGATCTCGGGCAAGATTGAGAGCTCGTGGATATACGTCTTTGCCGTGACATCAACCTTTAAATCACCATTGACAATCTCTGCGAAAAATTCAAGATCATGTTCAGGAGCAGCTGCGGCAGGTTTCAGAGTTGTACGTCGTGAAACTCTCACTTCAGGCGAAGTCGCCAAGATAAATCCTTCGAAATTACCCTCGGCGATCTCAGGAAAGGGTTCAGTGGCGGGTGTTCTAAAGACTCCATAACGATCTAACTCGACTTCGAGTAGATGCTTATTGACCACCACTCCAAACTGATTAATGAGGAATACCTCAACGCGTGGCTTCCATGGTTCTGGGTGATCATTGAGCAAGGTAATTTGTGCGCCTTGATCAACTCGGCCAACAATAAGAGTTCGTGGGCGGTACGCCGCCTTCATAGCGTGCCAGGCAAGTTTCCTAAATCCAGTGTGGTCTAGGACGGCCCAGCTAATTGCCGGCCACATATCGTTGAATTGCCACAGGACTGAGCCCGAACATGTCTCATATTGGCTTCTAAAGTGCTTTAAACCAATCTCTACAGCTCGTGCTTGATCAAGAGCGGCAGCGAAGTACCAGGCATGACCTTCGGTAGGTGGGTTGGCAAACTCTCGAGATAGTCCTGCAGCGATTTTCGTCATACCGTCGAATGCGCGCTGGTAGTACGCAACCTCTGGTGTTGTTGAATCCAGATTATCTGTGCCGATTGCGCGAGTTAACATCGACCAAGAACCTGGGCCATTGAAACCAAACTCGGCTGCAAACGATGGACTGTATTGCTCATATCGTTCGTAGCCAGTCTCATTCCAGACATCCCAAATATGGTTTGTACCCGAATCGAAGTTTCGAACATCATCGCTATGTGTTGAAAATGGTGAACCGGGAATATAGGGACGCGATGTGTCTATTGTTTTTAGCGTGTTTGGAATTGTCTGACGGTAGAAGGTTTCACCCCAAGGACGTCCGGCAAGATCTGGTTGCCATCCCCAGTATTGGAAGCCTTCTAGACATTCATTTCCACCACACCAGATGACCAGGCTTGGGTGAGATGAAAGCCTGCGAACATTTTCGTCAACTTCAGCAGCAACTTCCTCGAACATCTCTGGTGTTTCAGGATAGGCGGCACAAGCGAAAAGGAAATCTTGCCAAACAACGATTCCTTCTTCATCGCAGAAGTTATAGAAGTGCTCAGATTCGTAGATTCCTCCGCCCCAAACGCGGATTCCATTGATATTAACTTCGAGCATATCTTTGATGCGTTGTTGGTAGCGTTCTTTAGTAACACGAGTAGGAAATGGATCATCTGGAATCCAGTTAGCTCCACGAATCCAAAGACGTTCACCATTAACTTTGATTGCAAAGAGATGCTTACTATCGCTGATTGCCGATGTATCGAGTTCTACCTTTCTGAAGCCAACGCGCTTGGTGTGTGACTCAAGCAGGTTGCCATCAGAATCGAGGAGATCAAACTCGACGTTGTATAAAGGTTGTTCTCCTCGACCACGGGGGTGCCAAATTTTTGCGTTCGGAACCTCAATAGTTGCTGCAAAAGCTGCGCCAGCTATGGATAATTTCTGCTCGAGAATTGGCGCACCACCGTGTGCGGGTATTACACGAATTACGGCAGATAGAGATTTAGTCTCTCCCTTAACCGGAACGTTGATATCGAATGAAGGAGTTCCATCCTCAACAGTTGGCGTAATCGCAAGATGATCAACGAAAGCAATGCTCCATGAATGAAGTTCGATTGGCTTCCAGATGCCAGATGAAATTGTGATGGGACCCCAGTCCCATCCGTAACTACAAGCCATCTTGCGCTGGTAGTTGTATGGCATGTCGTAGGGGCGGGGGTATAGACCAAGCTCTGCTACGTGTTCTTCTGCATCAGTTAGCGGTGCCTTAAATGCAATCTCAAGATGTACATCACCTGTCGCGATATCGTCTGAGATATCTAGCCGGTAAGAACGGTGCATATTTTTTGTCGTAAGGCGAACAGAGCCATTGATTGAAACAGTCGCAATAGTGTCTAAGCCTTTTAAGATTAAATGCTTATTACCGCCAGAAGCATCTTGTGGAATCGTGGTGGAGTAGAGGCTATCTGTCTTCCAGATCCAGAACTGATCTTGCTCCTTACCATTGACGGAAATATCATCGATGAAACCCGCATCGATGAGATCGGTATGAATGAATCCAGGAACAGTCGCCTTAAATGATTTAGGCAACTCCTTTCGAACAAACTTTGTTGGATCATTTCTCCAGGCGTTATGGCCATCTGCAACCGGCTCGATTTCCCAAGCATCCGGGCGCGGCGATAACTGTAAAGTCCATTCGGTTGCGAGCTCGCGTGATGAATTCATTACTATCGACCAAAGTCATCTTCGACGCGTTCGATGTCATCTTCACCGAAGTAGGTACCAGTTTGTACTTCAACGAAGATGACATCGTTTTCTCCGGCGTTAGCAATTCTGTGAAGTGTTCCAATTGGGAAGTCGACGGTGGCACCGGCGCCAAGTGTGTGGTCCTGTCCATCAATAGTGACTAGAGCTGTGCCCTGCACGATGAACCAGTGCTCGGCGCGCTTTTGATGGCGTTGGTAGGACAAACGTTTTCCTGGTGATACCCAGATACATTTAACTTTATGGCCTGTTGTTTCCTGTAAAACTTCATAACGACCCCAAGGGCGTTCAGACTTTTCTAAGAGCATGGTTTCCTTCCAGGGTTAGCGGTCTATTTTCAATTGAGTCGTCATAGTCGAAGATTCCTAGCGCAGCTCCCAGAATTCCAGCATCTCTCTGCAACTTGGCAGGGCGAAGATCTAAATCTGATAGAAAACCTGCGAACTGTGCCTCACTCTTCATGTGACGTCGGAGCGGCTCCCAATAGATGTCTCCAGCCTGAGCAACTCCACCACCAACAACTACGGTTTTAAGATCTAAGCTAGCAATGCAATTAACTATGCCTACCGCAAGAGCTTTAGCTCCTTGGTCAATTACTTCTTGAGCAAGCCCATCTCCATCTCTCGCAGATTGAGCTAGGGCCTCAAATCGATTCTCAGAATTCATCCATCCACGTTCTTTTGCAATCGCAACCATTCGCGGACCACTTGCATATGCCTCGAGGCAGCCCTTACGACCGCATGCACAATCGATTCCATTGAAATCAATTACATGATGCCCAATAAAAAATGAATTTCCTGTCTCGCCCATATGTAGGCGATTATCAAGAATCAAACCCCCACCAATACCCGTCGAGACAACAATGCCGAGCAGGTTAGAGACACCTGCTCCAGCGCCCAAGCGAGATTCTGCATGAACCATCGCCATGGCATCGCCATGCAGGACAACATTTGAATTCTTTGTAAGAGTCGCAAATTTTTCGACAATTGGAAATTGACGCCATTGCTTAATGTTGACTGGACTAACTAAGCCATCTTTCTGTTGTAAAGGGCCAGCCGAACCGATACCAACCCCCAACAAATGGCAATCAGCGGTTTTTAAAAGCTCGGTTGTGACTTCAGCAATCTGATCCCATAAATTTGAATCATTTTGAACCGGAATCTCGTGCTTCTCGTGGACTGAATAATTTTCATCAACGAGTGCAACCGCGACCTTGGTTGCACCGACATCTACAGCTAGAACTCTCGATGTCATACGTCAGCCTTTTGAGTCGCTTCGCCTGCCAGTTCTAGTTCCAGGACATGGACCGCATAGTCCTTACCCATCGGGTTATCCATGCGGTTAAGGAGCGCCTGAGTCGTCAAAAGTCCCAATCTTTTCGGATCGTGATTAAGAGTGGGGATACCCATGGCTTTTGAGAAAGGAAACTCTTCAAAGGAGACAACTGCGACATTGGATTTACTTGTAGAAACTGCATAACCAACTCCAGTTGCAATGAGATCGTTGGTGACGACAAATCCATCGTAAGGATTATGTTGTGATAGCAAATCAACGGCTGCTTTCTCAGCCTCTTCAATGGTGTGCAAGCCTTGAATTACCTTACTGTCGGTCGCCTGTAGGCCATTTGCCGCAATTGCTTTCTTAAATCCTTCAATACGCTCTTTTGCCGTCCAGATCTCAATATTGTCTGCCATGAGCGCTAACTTGGTACAGCCACGCGCAACTAAGTACTCAACGCATTTTGCAATTCCACCTTGGTTATCAGCAACTATGACATCAGCGTCAAGGTATGCAGGGGGGCGGTCTGCAAATACAAAAGAAAATCCACGCTTTCTTTCATTATGTAAATAAGAATAATCTTGACCTGACGGAATTATGATTAATCCGCGCACGCGACGTTCCAACAAAGATCCAATAAGTTCTTTCTCGCGATCTCCATCAATTCGCGCCGTTGCAATAATCAAATCGAGGCCATGCTTGGCTAACTCTTCTTCAACTCCTGAAGCCATCCCTGCATAAAACGGGTTCGATAAATCAGGAATGACCATGCCAACTAAATTCGATAAAGCACCGATACGTAATTCTCGAGCTATTCGATTTGAGCGATAGCCCAGTAACTCAGCAGCTTTTCGCACACGATCTAAGGTGTCGGCTGAAACATTATTTAAATCATTAAGGGCGCGCGATGCGGTTTTGACACTAACGCCAGCGATAGCGGCGACATCGGACAAGGTTGGGTGGGGAGTAGGAAGGGCTGTGGGCAAATCTGCCTCAGCTTCTCTTTGCTTCACGACTTACCCCCATGGACTTCGACCTCAACGATTTCGAGAGCCAAACAATGCCTCAAGCAGGTAAACGATGTCAAGAATGTACTGTCGGTGAGTAGTCCAATGTCCTTTTATGTCCTAAAGTCCCTATAGGACAGTACTTTTAGCGCATTTATAACGAAAAATTTATAGTGTTTTCATTGACAACGATTACTGTCATTTGATTAATATTCGCTAAACGGACGAGCCTCGGCTTATCCGATCACTAATGATTGGAAAGGAAAAAAATGCGTAAACGAATAGTTGCTAGCGCGATTACCAGTGCCTTGGCAATTTCTCTCACATCCGTGGTTGGAATTATTCAAGCCGAAGCTGCTCCTGCTGGCGTTTGTAAGGAAATTACTGTTCTCACTAACCGTACTGATATTGCTCCTACAACCTTTACGAAGGTCTATGGTCCAGCATTTACTAACGGTCCTGGCAAGGGAACGAAAGTAAAGTTCCAGTCATACACAAACTATGACCAGGATGTTCGAACAATGATGAACACTAAGAACTACGGAGACGTACTAGGAATTCCAAAGGGCGTAACTCCAGCACAGTTCCCTAAGTTCTTCACCGCCCTTGGCAAAGACACTGAGTTAGCCAAGACATACCGTTTCGTGAGCGAAGGCTCATATAAGGGTAAGGCTTACGGCCTTGCTCAGACAGGTAACGCAGGTGGATATGCAGTTAACCTAAAGGTCTGGAAAGCTGCAGGAGTTACAACTCCTCCAGGAACACCAGCAGAGTTCATTGCAGCGCTAAAGAAGATCAAGGCAAGCAATGCTGATGTAATTCCTCTTTACACAAATTACAAGACCGGTTGGGCTCCAACTGCTTGGTCAAATGCCTTCACTGGACACTCACAAGGTGTCGATTCGCAGAACCTTATGGCAAAAGATCCAGCACCATTTAAAGAAGGAAAAGATGCTTACACAGGTCTCAAGATTCTCTTTGATGCTGTCGAAGCAGGAGTAACCGAGAAGGACCCAACAACAACTGACTGGGAGTCATCAAAGGGCAAGATCAACAAAGGTGAAATCGCCACCATGTTCCTTGGTTCATGGTCAGTCTCACAGTTCAAGGGCGCAGGTCCAAATGCTGCTGACATCGGCTTCTACCCAATTCCTGTGAAGGATCCAAAGTCAGGCAAGTTCTTGGCTTACACAAGTGGAGACGTAAAGCAGGCAATTAACAAGAACTCAAAGTGTCAGGCATCTGCTAAGGCATGGTTAACATACTTCTTGCAAAACTCAGGTTATGCATACAACGAAGGTGGAATCAATCCTTACATCAAGGGTCCTAACGGCGAGAGCTACACAATCTTCGATAAGTACGGTGTTGAATACCGTTCACTCAAGCCAGCACCTGCCGGCAAGGAATCACTATTCGCTGATGTTGCAAAGGCGGCTGGAATTCCAAACGACGGAACTCTTGAGCAGAACATTATCGATACTGCTCGTGGCGCAAAATCAGGAACTTTCGCAGCGATCATCGCTGACCTAAATTCCAAGTGGAGCGCAGGAGTAAAGGCAGCTAGCTAAAAGGTAGCTAAGAAGTAAGAACTGTTGGAGCGGAATCTAAGATTGGTTCCGCTCCAACGTTCTTCAATTAAGGAGAGAGATGTTAAAAGAGAGAACGAAACGAGCTTTTATCCCATGGTTTTATCTTCTGATACCCATGGGGTTGCTTGCGATGCTCACTTATCTGCCTCTCTTCAATATGGCTTGGTACAGCACGACATCCTGGGATGGGTTTGATCCTGAAAAGAAATATGTCGGCTTTCAAAATTACATTGCAATCGCCAAGGATCCAGAGATTTTTCGAACACTGCTTGTCAGTCTCTATTATTTTGGTGGCGCACTGATTCAGATTGCCATCGCTTTGTTCTTAGCGACAATCCTGAGCTATGGGTTGCGTGGCAGTAACTTCTTTAAAGCTATTCTCGTATTTCCATTTCTCCTAAATACCGTTGCAGTTAGTCTTGTCTTTCTCTATCTTTTTCAAGGTGGAGGTGGGCTCGATAAGGCACTTGAATTTCTCGGTCTAGGCAACTTTGTGACTATGTGGCTTGGAAATCCAGATGTCACCAATTTTTCGCTGGCAGGAGTCTCTGTGTGGCGGTATATGGGGCTAAATCTCGTTCTCTTTGTTGGCGCAATCCAATCAATTAATCCTGAACTCTTTGAAGCTGCGCAGCTAGATCGCGCTAACCGCTGGCATCAATTCAGATACATCATACTTCCAGGAATTCGCAGAATTTCGGCGCTCAGCCTCATTCTCGCTATTAGCGGCAGTATCTCGGTCTTTGAGATTCCCTACATCATGCTTCGCGGATCGAACGGTTCCTCCACCTTCGTTATTCAAACAGTACAGACAGCCTTTGTGCAGAGCCGCTTTGGGCTTGCCTCGGCACTCGCCATTGTTCTACTAGTCATCGTTCTATTGGTTACCTACATACAGCGCAGAATTTTTAAGGACGATGAGGCGGAACTCGTATGAAAAAAGTCGATACCTTTAAGATTTTTATCTACTTCATCCTAAGTGTCATCAGCATCATCATCGTCTTTCCTCTTGTTCCCTTGATTTTCGCATCTTTTAAGAATCGTGATGAATTTCAAAATACTGGTGCACTAACGCCACCAACCGACTGGACCAACTTCGAAAATTTCGCCGCTGCTTGGACTCAAGGAGCGCTGATAAGTGGATTTATCAATACCGCAATAATTCTCGGTGCAGCGCTAGTTGCAACAATCTTTATCGGAACAATGGCAGCTTATGCAATCGACCGCTTCTCTTTCAGAGGCAAGAAATGGGTTCTCTGGACATTTCTCGTTGCAACCCTTATCCCGGGTGTAACAACACAGGTAGCTACCTTCCAGATCATTAACGGGCTCGGTCTCTACAACACTCGTTGGGCTGCAATCTTGTTATTTGCCGGCACAGATATCATCTCAATCTACATTTTCTTACAATTTATGGCATCGATTCCTAAGGCTCTCGATGAGTCGGCACGTATCGATGGTGCAGGACACTTGGCGATTTACTTCCGAATTATCTTGCCTCTGATGCGCCCGGCGATTGCAACTGTTGTCATTATTAAGGGAATTGCGATGTATAACGAGTTCTATATTCCATTTTTATATATGCCAGATCCTGAACTAGGAACTGTTTCAACATCCCTGTATCGCTTTATTGGTCCGTTTAGTGCGAGCTGGCAGATTATCTGCGCAGCAACGCTGCTCGTGATTCTGCCAACGCTTACCGCATTTTTAGCTCTGCAGAAATTTATCTATAAAGGTTTAACAGCTGGTGCGGTTAAATAGTTAGAACTTGAAATCAAGGTTGACCGACTCGACTTTCCAGCATGAGTTCTAGTAGAGCTCTATCAATATTGAGCCCCTCAAAGTTTTCATAGACAGTTCCTGGGCGCCCGTGGTTGGCGATTCCGAAGTCTCCATCAAACTCCCATAAGGAATATCCCCACTTTGATTCGCGATAGATATCGAAGAGGTCTTTAAACCAGGCCAGAGCTACGGTGTTATCTGTGTATTTGTAGCACCCAAATTCGCCGATATGAACCGGGCGACCCATCGCTTGCACTTCTCGCCAGGGAGCATAGAAATCCCAGAGTGAATCTCGGTTCCAGAAGGTTCCTTCATATTCGGATGGGTATGTTGGAACTGGCATTCCTTTACTTCCATCCCACCAGCCTGCTTTGTAGTGACTCACTGACATTGGTTGATAGCCGCGACCACTATGGACAACATTTAGGTCGGCAAGTTCGGGCATGGCTAAATGTCCACCTGCGAGACCGTTGATGACGACAGTTCTCTCAGAATCGATTGTATGTATTGATGATGTAACCGAACGGATTACCTTCTGGTGGATATCGCGAGTGAAACCACGTTGACCAACCGCTGGTGGTTCATTCACCAAATCAAAACTCATCAAATTTATGTGCTGGCCTTTGTAACGCTCGGCTACAGCTTGCCAGAGACGATGGAAAGTTATCTGAGGCGCTTCATCTGCCCAAAGGTTTGTACTTTCTTCATCCCAGCCATTGATGCAATAGCCAGGCGCTCGGTGAAGATTAAGACTGATGTGAATTCCTCGAGAGACAGATTCGTGCACATAGGAATCGATTAACTTGAGAAAACTTTCATGGATAGGGCCATCGAGATCATCAATCCAAAATCTGTAGTCCGTTGGCAATCTGAGAAATTTAAAATCATATTTGGCCATAAAGTCGAGCATGCGAGTATCTGCCGGAAGAGCCACTGGCATATGTCCTCGTGAATAGGCCCATTGTGCATTAAATCCGTACCCCAAATTCTCGTCAGCTTTGATCACTTACTCACTCTTCTCTAGTAGGGCTGAAAGCCATTCGGCTTGAACTAATTGATGAGCAACACTTCCGCCTTCGTGAGTGTTGTATTCATAGATTTCGGTGGTAACCGGTCCTGCATAGTGATTGCGCATCGCAAAGATAGTGTCAGGGGGACAGATGGGATCGTGCATACCGATTGAGATAAGTACAGGAGCCTTAGCCATTGTCACTAGGTTCACGCAATCGAAGTAGGAGAGGGTTGAAAATACTTGTTCAACCTTGTCTCGATGGATTCTGCAGAACAAGGTAATTTCGTGATAAGGAAAGGTATCGACCATCTCTGTCGCCTTCTTATAGTTACATAAGAAAGGAACATCTGGCATTGCAGCGAAGACTTTATCTGAAAGCGATGCAGCTGCAAGAGCTATGCCTCCTCCTTGGCTTCCACCAGCAACAATGATTCGATCTGGATCAACACCCTTAATCTCTTTGGCAGCATTGACAAATGCAACTGCATCGACAAAAACTCTTCGATAGTAATAATTATCTTTATCTAAAATCCCAGAAGTCAGAAAGCCAGGAGTTTGTGAATCCCGCGGATATGAACCGTCGGGGGTGTCGCTTAATCTAAATCCACCCCCTTGTCCGCGTGTATCCATAACCAATACTCGGTATCCAACGTTGACCCAGAAGAGCCAC
>JACCDH010529588.1_pt1 | contig 10551 bp, 2 predicted proteins | sample 7442481 | NCBI WGS metagenome assembly JACCDH01 (sample SAMN15323433, study PRJNA562643) | freshwater metagenome | isolation source: river surface water | place: USA:Blue River Watershed | collected 2017-08-15
CGCTAACGATTGAGGCGATTGCGAACCAAACCTATACGGGCAGCCCGATAACACCAACTGTCTTGGTGAAGGACGGAAATACTACACTGACCCTAGGCACGGACTACACGGTAGGCTACAGCAGCAACACGAATGTGGGTACGGCTACAGTGACCATCACGGGAATAGGCAACTATACAGGCACCAAGACCCAGACATTCACTATTGTCGCCAAGGCAGCGAGTACGCTGACAATTGATGCAATCGCCAACCAAACCTACTCGGGCTTGGCGATCACGCCAACGGTAGTGGTGAAAGATGGAAGTACCACACTGACGCTAGGCACAGACTACACATTAGCCTACAGTAACAATACCCAAGTAGGTACAGCTTCTGTGGTGATTACGGGAATCGGTGCCTATTCAGGGACCTTGAGCAGAACCTTTAGCATTGGTCGAGTGACACTTACTGTGCAGGTAGTGAATGCTACCAAAAACTATGGTCAATCAGATCCTAACTTTACGGTAACCTATACTGGTTTCGTTGCCAATGAATCTGCAAGCAACCTATCTGGAACCCTAAGTTTCAGTAGAGCTTCCGGACAAAATCCGGGCAGCTATGCGGTAACTGCTTCGGGTCTGACTAGCGCAAACTATAGTCTTGTATATGTACCAGGCCAGTTGACCATCCTTTCTATAGATAGTGATGGCGATGGAGTGCCGAACCATGTGGAGGAACAGCAGGGTACCGATCCAAACGATGATTCGGATGCGACTGATTCGGATGGAGACGGAGTACCGGACTACATCGAAGTACAGCAGGGCACGGATCCAAACGATGATTCGGATGCGACCGACTCGGATGGAGATGGCGTTCCTGACTACATCGAAGTACAGCAGGGTACGGATCCAAACGATGATTCGGATGCGACTGATTCGGATGGGGATGGCGTTCCTGACTACATCGAAGTACAGCAGGGTACGGATCCAAACGACGATTCGGATGCGACTGATTCGGATGGAGACGGAGTACCGGACTACATCGAAGAGCAGCAGGGTACGGATCCAAACGATGATTCGGATGCGACCGACTCGGATGGAGATGGCGTTCCTGACTACATTGAAGAGCAGCAGGGCACGGATCCAAACGATGATTCGGATGCGACTGATTCGGATGGGGATGGTGTACCGGACTACATCGAAGAGCAGCAGGGTACGGATCCAAACGACGATTCGGATGCGACTGACTCGGATGGGGATGGTGTACCTGACTACATCGAGGTGCAGCAGGGTACGGATCCAAACGACGATTCGGATGCGACCGACTCGGATGGCGACGGAGTACCGGATTACATCGAAGTCCAGCAAGGTACGAATCCGAATAATTCGGCCGATGCGACTGATTCAGATGAAGACGGAGTACCGGACTACATCGAAGAGCAACAAGGTACGGATCCAAACGACGATTCGGATGCGACCGACTCGGATGGCGATGGCGTTCCTGATTTCATCGAACTGCAACAGGGAACAAATCCAAACAATGCGGCTGACTTTAAAGACACCGATGGCGATGGCGTACCAGACTATGTGGAAGTAGTGTTGTGGCCCAACCTAGGCCTTCCAGCGGGCAATCCAACGAATCCTGGTGGGGGAAGTCAAGATACGGATGGAGATGGGGTGCCGGATTACCAAGAAATCATTCAAGGTACAGACCCTAAGGATGCATCTAATGTAAAAGACAGTGACCGAGATGGGGTACCGGATTACGTTGAGATCCAACAAGGCACGAATCCTGCCAACCCATCGGATGGGAAGGATAGCGATAAGGATGGGGTACCGGATTACATTCAACAGCGTTCCTTCCTAGAAAGTGTACCTGAGAGCCTCGTAGTGCTATGGGGAGACAAAGACTACGCGTCCAAGCTTTCGAACCGGGTGCAAATGCGTACCACCAAAAATGAGTTGGTGTCTGTTCAAGTGACTTGGGATGATTTTAGCAAAGTGTTACCATTTGGCAGAGGTACCTATGAAGTGAAGGGTACTGTAACTGTTCCGAAGGGGTATTACAATCCCTACAAGGTGAAGGGCATCCAAAAAGTAATTGTACTTCCAAAGCCATCGCCTGTAGATGTGACGCTGAACAACAATACGTTTGTGGGTAGTGCGACGAACTTCTTTATTCCGGTGGGCGGCTTTGTCATCACTGATCCAGTGGATAAGATCCACACGGTGAGCTTGCTGGGCAAGGGTTACGACAATAAGTTCTTTGAGATCAAGGACAACATCTTGTTCTGGAGCAGTGCAGATCGAGCAGAAGGAAAAACTACCTTCAGTATCGTGGTGCGCGTGACGGATCGAGATGGAAACACGCTCGACAAGTTCTTCGAAATTAGAAGAACCCGACCAGATGCTTCTTCCTTGACCATCACCAATGCCTTTACTCCGAACGGAGATGGGGCAAATGAGGGCTGGGGTGTTCCTGGATTGCGGTTCTACCAAGGTGTACGAATTCAAATCTTCAACAGTGGAGGCGTCAGGGTCTTCTATTCTGAAGATCCGGACAGGCGATGGGATGGTACTTTCGAAGGAAAGCCGCTGCCTATAGGTACCTATTTCTGGGTGATTGATATCCAGGAAACCGGAGAGACAAGAAGAGGGATGTTGAATTTGTTGAGAAAATAAAAAATAGTACGAAGTATCAAGTACCAAGTACAAAGTATGGATTCGAATTCATATAGCGTCTTGATACTTGCTACTTGATACTAGCGACTAAAATGATTGAAATGAAAAAAATAACTACGCTACTTCTAGTCCTGCTCCTAAGCATCGCTTCCTACGGACAGTCGCGAAAATACATGTCCCAGTTTAGCCACTTGCAGGGCTACTTCAACCCTGCCTTGACGGCCTACGAAGGTTCGATGGTCAAAGGACTAGTCCGCAACCAATGGGCAGGCTGGGAAGGAGCACCGAAGACGTATTTTGTTTCTGCAGAATTGGACTTCGCGAACTTGGGAGGCTCCTCTGACCTAGGCAAAAATGCAGTAGGAGTGAACCTACTCAATGACGAGTACGGTGCCTTTACCGAATCGGAATTGATCTTAAGCTACGCCACTCGTATCCAAGTAAGTGAGAAAGCAGGGCTACGTATGGGTGCCGGCTTGAACATCAACAGCATCCGTTTGGATGGCACTAGACTCACTACCGAGCAGGCGAACGATCCTACGCTAGCACAGTATGTAGGCGGCTTTGCGGACATGAACGTACTGGACTTGAATATCGGGATGTCCATCACCCATCCAAACTACTACCTCTCCTATGGAGTGAATAACGTAAACCAGGGGAGCATCAGCAGTGGAGATGTGTTTATGGACAAGAAGCCACGCGTAGGCATTGCCCAGGCAGGCTACCGCAACCGTTTCTCTGAGAACCTGACGGTAATCGGAAACGGCATGTGGAGAAGCCAGGAGGACCTACCGGCGAATGTGGAGTTTAACTTGAAGTTCTTGTTCAAGGACAAGTTCTGGGTAGGCGGCGGCCACCGAGTGGACTATGCGAACAACGCACAATTGGGAGTACTGATGGGCAAACTCCGCTTCGGCTACGTGTTCGAGTGGCCGATGCTACAGAGCTACCTACTCCCGAACCCGACGCATGAGTTTATGGTAAGCATGCGTTTGTTTGGAGGAGATGCCGCTATTTGGTAAAAATGAAGTAGGAATTACGAGTTACCTGCCTGCCGCAGGCAGGCGAGGTACGGTATTTTTACTAATGTCGAATATTGAACGCTGAGTGCAGCATGTTGAAGTGGGCAACTAGTAAACATGCCAGAAACCGGCCATGAGGAGCCAAAAATGGAAGTTTTGTTTCCTCAACTAAATAACCACAAAGACATAGGGCCTTTTCTATGTGTCTTTGTGGTTTAAAAAAGCGGCTAGAAATTTTTTCTACTACCGAATGTCTAACGCAGAGTGTAAAATGATGAAGTATGGATTCGCATTCAAACGTGAATTTTGCTCCTAAAGATTTTGGCAACTTGTGCTTGGCCTGCCAACCGCAGACAGGTACTTCCTACACCCGCTCCCTAGTTCTTATCCTTCTTTAGCTCTTTTGTAAAATCCAAAGGAGTGAGGCCTGTAATATTTTTGAAAGCTCGGTAAAAGGTAGGATACGAATTAAAGCCCACTTTTTCTGAAATAGCGCTTACATCCAATGGTTGTTCGGAGTCGAGCTGCTCGGCAAGCAATCGTTTTGCTTCATTGATTCGAAAGCGATTGATTAGTCCTCTGAAGTTATCGTCACCATTTTTGCTAATGGCTTCATAAAGGTATTGGCGATTCGTTCCAAATAAAGTCACGAGGGTTTGCTGGTTAAATTTTGGATCTAGGTATAATTTATGCGTACGGATAAATTCCATGACTTCTTGAAACAAGCGTTGGTGGTCTAGTTGTCCCTCAGCATCGCTGGGTTCAAAGCTAATTGAAGTAATTGCTGTAGATTCTTTTGGTTTGATTGAATCAAAATGTAGGTCCAACTCTTTTTCTTTTTTAAACAAAAGGGTTTTAGTCCGAGCGTTTTTTACCATGAGGTATCCCAAGAGAAAGCCCAGCAAACCTATCGAAACGATACCGGTAACCAATAATTGATTTGTTGCACGTTCCTTTTCTAAGGCTATTTCTTGATTTTTAATTTGAAGATCTTTTTTTTCTACTTCATATTGAACCGTGAGTTGGTCCAGTTTTTCTTTTTGTGCATCGCTGCGTATTTGAAGCCTCAATTGGTCGTATGAAATTAAATTAGCTAAGGCTTCTTTGTATTCTCCGCTCCCCTTGTATGCTAAGTAGAGGAGGCTATCTACCTTAGCCTCCAATTGAATTATAGGTCTTTTTTTAAGTTCTTCTTTACTCTTGTTCCCTGATTCTATTGCTTCTGCCCACAATTTTCGAGACACTTGAGACTCCATTAAGTGAGCATAACCCATGGCAAGAAGTTGGGAATTTCCTATTTTTTCAGCGATTTGGTTCGCCTTTACTAAATAGTATTCCTGCCTGGTGTAGTCTTTTAATTGAAGGTAATTGTCTGCAATCGAACCATAGCATCTGGCCAACAAATCCAAAACTTGCTCCTTTTCAGCTCTGCGAGCTGCTTCTAACAAATACCGATTGCTACTTTCTTTGTCATTTAACCTTCCATAGGCAAGTCCAACATTGTAATAGTCTCCTTTAAAGTTCAGACTATCTCCCGCATCTTTACTTTCCTGCAAGGCGGCCAAATAAAAATCCAGAGATTTTTGATAGGAAAGATTTTGCATGGAAATATTTCCTAAGGCAACTAAAGCAGCCCTCCTAAGCTTTGGATCTTGTGTTTTTTTCGAATGTGCTTGTAGCTTTTCTGCATAAATAAGCGCACTGTCTAATTTTCCCAGACGGATGTAGGCAAAACATACTGCTCGAAAAGTTTCCCCTAGTAACGAACTAGTTGTTGATGGATCAAGTAGGTATTCGGATTTTTTTGCATGCCTTAAGGAACTCGCAAACTCTCCTTTTTGAAGTGCTACTTGACTTTTTCGATTATTGAAATAAGCAATTTGTAATGTGGATAACTCTCCTTCTTTTTCCAACTTTTTGGTCAAAAATGCATCGGCTTCTCGTATCTGGTTTTTTGCCAATAAAGCTTCCAACTCCGAATTGATGTACTTCTCTTGTGTTTGTGAAAAAACAAGTTTTGTCGATAAACCAAAAATCACCATCAATATCACGAGTATTCTCCATTGATACATGAAAATCATGGAGTTACCAAAGCAATTGTAAATAGGAATAGGCATGAGTAGAGCGATTTGGATTTCAAATTTACTCGTGTTATTGGAGAATTATTACTATAGGATGAATAGAACTGGATTCACTTCGTTACAATTTACTTGAATTAAGGGAACAAGTTTAAATTTTACTAAACATCTACTAGGATATAGATAAAAAAAATTAATGGTTCTGCCTGTCGTTTAAAGATTTTTTGAAGACGTATTCCCTATTCTTTTGCTAGCATTCTGTCCAATTTGTTTTAAAGTCTATCTAGCCAGAGTGTCCCGTATACATCACTAGTTTCTAAGGGTTGCCTAATTTAATCCGGAAAATTGGAGTCCTTATTTCTATTTATTTGCGATGTAAAATTCAAGTATTGTGATTTTGAAATCTTGTTTTGAGGAAATGCAATCTCCCTCCTACTTGAGTTCCGCTACTTTGCAAGATGGATTTAGTGGGATCATTTTGTTTTGATATAAACTAGACCATTTGAAACTTAAAATGTACATGGGAAAGTATCAAGTTAAGCACACCTCTGTTTGGAATTCTACCAAAACTTTTTTCACACCAAATTTACTTTTTTCGAAGCGATGGACTACAAAGGTATTTATGCTTTTGTTATGGTTTGGGTTGATTCAACAATCGGTCTTCTCTCAAACGTATACGATTAGTACTCCCAAGTATTCGGGAGGCACCATCAACAACAATACAGGCTGTGCTCCAGGGGCCAAATGTGCTAGTTACACAGGAACCATGTCCATCACGGGTACGATTACGTTTAGCCAATTTTTACCTCCCAATCTAACGAATGCATCCGCTTCTATTGTGGACTACCGAGTGAGTGATGGAGTCAACACCTTTACGCCCCAAAATTCATTTATTGATCGTGCCGTAACGGTAACCACCAATGCAAATGGGGATTTAGTGAATTTGCAGACCTTATTTAGGCAATGGCAAAACCCCTCACAAAACACCACAAATAGCTTTTTGAATGAAATCTGGCTGACTGATAATTTTTACTACATTTTTAATGCAGTACGCTGTGGAAGTCAAGGCGCCCCGGGGGGGTGTTATCAGGCATTTTACGAAAGTGGCTTCAGTTCGTACATCAACCTGCAGCCGAATCTTATGCCTTTTTACAAGGCAACTAATCCAGATCTTTCTGGAATCACCGTTACCGCAGTAGCTTCCGGAGCCTCAAGTCCGGCCCCCAATTTTTCAGCCAATCAATTATCCTATTCCGTAACCGTTCCTTTCCAAACCTCCCAAATTAGAATCCGACCTACGGCAGTACACCCCTCAGCGGGCATCGTGATCAATGGGGTTTCGGTCACATCTGGAACAGACAGTGGCGTACTTAACTTGTCTAGAGGTAACAATACCTTTACCATTACGGTAACCGCACAGGACGGATTTACCAAAAAAAGCTATACACTGACCGTCATTCGCAGCAACCCAGCGACAGATGCCAATTTATCTGCCCTCAGCATCAGTCCAGGGACTTTAAATGAGACGTTTAATGCAAGCACTTTGGGTTATTCGGCTACGGTTCCTTTCACACAAACGACTGTTCGAGTAACTGCAACCAAAGCAGATGCCAATGCTAGCATTACACTCAATGGAGTGGCGGTTGCTAGCGGCACACAAAGTAATCCCTTACCGCTTTCAGTGGGGCTGAACACGTTTACGTTCGTGGTCACTGCGGAAGATGGAATTACCAAAAAGACCTATGCTCTGACGCTAACCCGTCAAAATCCTTCCACGAATGCGGTGCTTGACTTTTTGAGTTTCGTTCCCGAGGCTTCCATCACCCCTACCTTTTTACCATCTGTGGTGGCTTATTCGGATACAGTTCCCTTTTCCGTTTCCAAAATCAAGTTTGTTCCTACCTCCCAGGATCCCAACGCTACGGTGACGGTGAAAGGGATTGCCGTAGCTCGAGGTGTGGCCTCGGGGGACATCAATTTGGGCCAAGGAAATAACATTATTCCGGTAATTGTTACCGCTCAGGATGGTTCGACCAAACAAACGTACACGGTGACCATTAATCGTACTGCACCTTCCACTAATGCTGATTTAGCCAATCTTTCAGTGAATGGAGGTGCTTTTGCGCAAACCTTTAGTGCCAACACGACAAGTTACACGCAGACAGTTCCCTTCAGTAACACCACGGCTACATTCGGAGTTCAAACAGCAGATCCAAATGCCACGGTTACCATCAATGGTAGAGCAACGAGTAATTCGGGCGTTAGTGCACCCGTAGCGCTCAGTGTAGGGTCTAATACGATTACCATACGGGTAGTGGCAGAAAACGGAACCACTGTAAAAACCACCACGGTCACCTTGACCCGATCCAACCCTTCCACAAATCCAGCCCTAAGCCAACTAACGCTCAATACAGGAACCTTGACTGGGCCAGTGATTGAAAACTCCATCTACAAGTATACGTCGAGCAACGTCTTGTTCGCGGTGTCTTCTGTGACTGTCACTCCTACCGCTACCGATGGGACGAAAACGCGGATTTTGGTTAATGGCAATACGGTATCTAGTGGATCTGCCAGTGCTCCAGTCAACTTGATTGTGGGAGTCAACGTAATTAAAATTATTTCCACTGCGGAAAATGGTACAAGCCGAGAACATTGGATTACCATTACGCGTCAGCAACCTTCAGGTGTAAACGACCTGCAAGGGTTGACTCTTTCTCAGGGTACGTTGAGTCCGACCTTCTCCTCCAGTCAATTGGAATACACCGCTACGGTAGCGGACAATGTCTCCAGCCTGGGGATCACGCCAGTACTCACTGATGCCACGGCTTCCATTCGCATCAATGGGATCTCCAGTGCCAACAATACGAGCAGATCCGTCAACTTGAGCTTTGGAGCAAATGAGATTTCCATTGCAGTTCGTGCGGAAAATGGAACGACCAAGACTTACAAGGTCACCGTCACTCGAGCTTTGTCCGCCAATGCTAACCTCTCTGGTTTGATACTAAGCAGAGGAACCTTGTCCCCTACCTTCGCGAGTGTCACCACTTCCTACACAGCGACGGTGGACTTTGCGGTGTCTACGCTAACGCTTACCCCGCAAAAAACAAACGAATACGCCACCGTGACGATCAACAACGATCCAGTGGCCTCTTCCAAAAACATCAACTTGACGGTGGGTTCCAATACGATAACGACGATTGTTCGGGCTCAAGATGGCACCACGCTGAAGACCTACACGCTTACCGTGACGCGGCAGGCGGCATCCAACGTCTCCACCCTGGCTTCACTAAATGTAAGCTCGGGTACGGTGGCTTCCTTCTCTGCAGCAACCTTGACCTACAGCGTCACTTCGACTACCAGTACGATCAAGGTGACTGCTACGCCTACGAATAGCACTTCTACCCTAAAAATCAACGGAAAAACTACAGAAAACGGAGTGGCCAGTATTCCTATTCCTTTAATTAGTGGTCAGGCCGTTTCAGTACCTGTTGAAGTGACAGCCCAGGATGGAGTGACTCGAACGACCTACACGCTTAACGTAACCTTTACCCCTCCGGCTTGTAATCCTGTCGCGACGACCATTACAGAAAATGGAAAGAGCTACCGTGTCTTGACTTTCTCTACAGCCGGTGATTGTCAGTGGCAAGCCCCTGCTGGGGTAACGAAAGTGGATTATTTGGTGGTAGGTGCCGGCGGGGGTAGTGCAGGATCTACCTCAGGGAATTCTGCCTGGGGTAACTTTATCGGCGGCGGCGGCGGCGGTGGCGGCGGGGTATTGACTGCGCAGAACTTTACCGTAACCCCTAGGCAAACCTACAACATCAAAGTGGGTGCAGGAGGATCAGGAGGTACCAAATCGGACAATGCTCAAGCGCGAATGGCAACCAATGGAGGAGAATCCCAGTTTGGTAGTCTGGTAGCCAAAGGAGGCGGTGCTGGGGGTAGTATAGGTGCCTCGGGTGCAACTGGATCCTCTGGAGGGGGTGGCGGTGGAAAAACATTCTCCATTGGAGGTTTTGGATCCACAGGGCAAGGATTTGCTGGAGGAGCGGCATCTTTCAACACGGATCTTTTATTTCCAAATAAAGCAGCAGGCGGCGGTGGCGGTGGTGCTGGTGCGTCAGGAGCCTTTGCAGACGGACCCAAAAAAGGAGGTAATGGGGGCAGAGGTGTTCTCAGTTCACTTACTGGAGGTTCTGTGTATTATGGAGGCGGTGGAGGCGGCGGCTCGCGTGACTTTCAATGTGCGGGTGGATTTTTATTTTTGAGCCGTGTAGACTGTGGAGTAACTCAAGGTAATGGAGGACAAGGTGGTGGTGCTGCTGGAAAGCAAAGTGGAAATGGAAATAATGGTTCCGATGGATTTGGTGGTGGAGCAGGAGGAGTAGGGGGTGATGGAAACGGTGGCCGTGGAGGTAATGGAGTCGTTGTGCTCCGTTACGAATTGTCTCCTTGTTTGCCTACGCTAACGACCATTGTCGGAACAAAAAATGGGGACGGAACCTTTACAGCAAATTCGAACGGGACCGTTTATAACGTGCTTACCTTTAGTAGTTTAGGGGAATGTACCACCTGGTCTCCTCCAGTAGGAGTAACCCAAGTGGATTACTTGGTTGTTGGAGGTGGCGGCGGTTCTGCTGGAACGGAAGATAACACTACTGTAAATGGTAATGGTGGTGGAGGTGCTGGCGGATTCCTAGAGGGTAGCCTTAGCGTTTCTGATACGCAGACTTATCAAATTAAGGTTGGTGCAGGAGGACAGGGAGGAAGTAAATCGAATACTGCCTCTGC
>JACCDH010221431.1_pt1 | contig 10550 bp, 10 predicted proteins | sample 7442481 | NCBI WGS metagenome assembly JACCDH01 (sample SAMN15323433, study PRJNA562643) | freshwater metagenome | isolation source: river surface water | place: USA:Blue River Watershed | collected 2017-08-15
CGCTGAACGGCGCCTGGGACAAGGTCCGCACCGATCCGATCATCCGCATGATGGTGCTGGCGCTGGCCTTCTACGGCATGAGCACCTTCGAAGGCCCGATGATGAGCGTGAAAAGCGTCAACTCGCTCTCGCACTATACCGACTGGACCATCGGCCACGTTCATTCCGGCGCGCTTGGCTGGAACGGGATGATCACTTTCGCCTGCGTCTATTACCTCGTTCCGCGTCTGTGGCAGCGCGAACGGCTCTATTCGCTGCGGATGGTCAACTGGCACTTCTGGCTGGCGACCCTGGGCATCGTTTTCTACGCCTCCTCGATGTGGGTGGCGGGGATCACCCAGGGCCTGATGTGGCGTGAATACGGGGCCGATGGCTACCTGGTGAACTCATTCGCCGAAACGGTCGCCGCGCTGCACCCGATGTACCTGCTGCGCGCCTTTGGCGGGGGCATGTTCCTGGTCGGCGCCGGCATCATGAGCTTCAACATCTGGAAGACCATTGCCGGCGACCTCCGCGATGAGGATCCGCTCTACCAGCCGAAGCACGATCCCGCGGCGGACCGTCCGCTCACCGCTGTTCCGGCCGGATAAGGGGGGCCTTCAAGATGACTTCACAAGCAACTGACAGGGCCCCGAAGGAAGACTGGCGGCGCCACAAGAAGATGGAGCGCAACATCGCGCTGTTCGGCATCGCCGCCTTCGCGGCGGTGACGATCGGCGGGATCGTGGAAATCGCCCCGCTGTTCTGGATCGATAACACGATCGAGAAGGTGCAGGGGATGCGCCCCTATACCCCGCTCGAACAGGCCGGGCGTGACATCTATGTCCGCGAGGGGTGCTATGTCTGCCACAGCCAGATGATCCGCCCCTTCCGCGATGAAGTGGAACGGTATGGGCACTACAGCCTGGCGGCGGAATCAATGTACGATCGGCCGTTCCAGTGGGGCTCAAAGCGCACCGGGCCGGACCTGGCGCGGGTGGGCGGGCGCTATTCGGATGAATGGCACGTCCAGCATCTGAAGGATCCGCGCGCGGTGGTCCCGGAATCGGTCATGCCGACCTATGCCTTCCTGGCCGAGCGCGAGCTGGATGCCGGCGATGCCAGCGCCACGCTGACCGCGCTGTACAGGGCCGGCACGCCCTATACCAAGGACCAGATCGCCAAGGCCAACGATGACCTGAAGCTTCAGGGCGATCCGATGGGCGACGCGGCTGATCTCAACAAGCGCTATCCCAAGGCCCAGGTGCGGGATTTTGACGGCCAGCCCGACAAGCTGACCGAAATGGATGCGCTGGTGGCCTACCTGCAGATGCTGGGCACGCTGGTCGATGTGAACAGCGCCGCTGCGCAGGAAGACCTGGCCAAGGAGAAGGGCCGGTGAGCACGCACTCCACCTATGACATGCTGCGGCATTTTGCCGACAGCTGGGGACTGCTGGCCATGGTGGTCACTTTCCTCGTGCTCGTGCTCTGGCCGTTCCGCCCGAGCGCCCGCTCCGCCAACGAGGCGGCCAAGACCATGATCTTCAAGGATGACGGCGATGGCGAATAAGCGCATCGATGAAGCAACCGGTGTCGAGACCGTCGGCCATAGCTGGGACGGGATCGAGGAACTCAACAACCCGCTGCCGCGCTGGTGGCTGTGGACGCTTTACGCGACCATCGTCTTCGCGATCGGTTACGTGATCGTCTATCCGGCGATTCCCATGGCCAACAAGGCCAGCGAAGGGCTGTGGGGCTGGACCAGTCGCGGCCAATTGGCCGAGGAGACGAAGGCTGAGGATGCGCGCCGCGCCGGAACCCTCGCCGCACTGGCCGCCACCCCGATCGAACAACTGGCCGGCAAGCCAGAACTGATGCGCGCCGCGATCGAAGGCGGCCGCGCCGCCTTTCGCGTCAACTGCGTGCAGTGCCACGGTTCGGGCGCGGCGGGCAGCACGGGCTATCCCAACCTGCGTGACGATGACTGGCTGTGGGGCGGCACGATCAAGGACATCGAGACGACGCTGACCAACGGCATCCGCCAGCCCGGCAACGATGCCACGCGCCAGAGCCTGATGCCGAACTTTGGCAAGGATGGCATTCTGCCGCCAGCTGATATCGCCGCCGTGGCCGATCACGTCCTGTCGCTCACCGGCAAGAGCAAGCCCAATGCCCGCGGTGGTGAACTGTTCGCTGCCAACTGCGCGGTTTGCCACGGTGCCGATGCCAAGGGCGGCCGCGCGGTCGGCGCGCCGAACCTGGCCGACGCGATCTGGCTCTATGGCGGCAAGCGCGATCAGGTGATCGGCAGCATTACCCAGGCCCATGCCGGGGTGATGCCGGCCTGGGGCGCCAAGCTTGATCCGGTAACGATCAAGATGCTGGCAGCCTATGTCCACTCGCTGGGGGGCGGTGAGGATTTTGTGGCGGCACCGGCGGCAACGTCGGCAGCCACCACGGTCGCAGCTCCTGCGACGGGGGAGGCCAATGCTAAGCCCTGAGCCTGCGGGCAAAGTGTCTTACTACGAAAAGCGGAAGGCCGTCTTTCCCAAGGTGGTGAGCGGCCCCTTCCGCCGCTTCAAGTGGCTGATGCTCGTGGTCACGCTGGGGATCTATTACCTCACGCCGTGGCTGCGCTGGGACCGGGGCCCCTATGCCCCGAACCAGGCGGTGCTGGTCGATTTGGCCCACCGCCGGTTCTACATGTTCGCGATCGAAATCTGGCCGCACGAATTCTATTTCGTCGCCGGCCTGCTGATCATGGCCGGGATCGGGCTGTTCCTGATTACCAGCGCCTTTGGCCGCGCCTGGTGCGGCTATTCCTGCCCGCAGACGATCTGGACTGACCTGTTCCAGCACGTTGACCGCCTGATTGATGGCGATCGCAACGCGCAGGCCCGGCTGGAAGCCGCGCCCTGGGGCGTGGCCAAGGTGTTCAAGCGCGGGTTGAAGTGGTCGATCTATCTGGCGATCAGCTTCTGGACCGGCGGTGCGTGGATCATGTACTTTGCCGATGCGCCCAGGCTGACAGTCGATTTCTGGACCGGGCAGGCCGCCCCCGTGGCCTATGCGACGGTCGCGATCCTGACTGCCACGACTTTCGTGTTCGGCGGCTTCATGCGCGAACAGGTCTGCATCTACATGTGCCCCTGGCCGCGCATCCAGACGGCGATGCTCGATGAAAAGAGCCTGATCGTCACGTACAAGGACTGGCGCGGTGAACAGCGCGGCTCGGTCAAGGCCAAGGAGCGCCAGCCCGACTTGATCGGCGACTGCGTCGATTGCAACCAGTGTGTCGCGGTCTGCCCGACCGGGTATGATATCCGCAATGGGCCGGACATCGCCTGCATCACCTGCGGCCTGTGCATCGATGCCTGCGACAAGGTGATGGTCCAGTTGGGCCGCCCGCGCGGCCTGATCGACTATGCGACGTTGGAAGACTGTGAGCACGAACGCGCCGGGGGTGAGCGCCGCTCGATCCTCAAGACCGCGCTGCACTGGCGCACCCTGGTTTATTTCGGGGTCTGGGCGGCGATCGGTGCCGGCTTGCTGTTTGCGCTCGGCACCCGCCAGCGGATTGACCTGAGCGTGGCCAAGGATCGCAACCCGCCCTTCATGCTGCTGTCGAACGGCGAAGTCCGCAACGATTACACGATCAAGCTGCGCAATATGGAAGCCCGCCCGCGCCCGATGTCGGTGACGCTGGAAGGGCTGCCGGGCGCGGTGATGTGGACCGACGAGATGGGCCGTGACAGCGCCGCGCGCGAACTGCAGTTCACCGTTGCGCCGGACCAGATCAAGCCCGTCCGCGTCTATGTCGTCGCGCCGCAGGGGACCGAGGAGGAGGAGTTCCACTTCGTCCTCGCCGCTCGTGATCGCGAAGCTGGCGGTGACCGCGTCGAGACCCGCTTCGATGCTCCGGAAGAGGAAGACGAGGAATGACCGCCACTGCCAGCACCAAAGGCCAGCTGACCGGCCGCAAGGTTACCGCGATCTTCGTGGTGTTCTTCGGGATCGTCATGGCGGTCAACTTCACCATGGCGCACTTTGCCAGTTCGACCTTCGGCGGCGTGGTGGTGGAGAATTCCTACGTTGCCAGCCAGCACTACAACAAGTGGCTGGACGAGGCTGCGGCCGAAAAGAAGCTGGGCTGGAGCGCGACTGCTTCGCGCCTGCCCGATAATCGCGTTGCAGTCCGATTTGCCGGTGCGCCTGATGATCTGGTTGTCACCGGCGTCGCCCGCCATCCGCTGGGCCACGCGCCTGACCAGGCGCTCACCTTTGCCAGTGCGGCTGACGGCGCCTTTGTTTCGGACAAGGCAGTCACGCCGGGCCGCTGGCTGGTTCGCCTGACGGCGCAATCGGGGAAGGCCAAGTGGCGCGAGGAGCAGGAACTGCGGTGAACGCCCCCGCGCGCCTTGAAGCCCCTTCGCGCCTTGCCGATGGCATGCCGCTGGAAACGACCGTGCTGGTCGTGCCCGCGATGCATTGCGCCGGGTGCATGGGCAAGGTGGAGCGCGCTTTTGGCGGCCTGCCGGGCGTCCATTCTGCCCGCGTCAACCTGACCGCGCGGCAGGTGCGGGTCGAGCATGAAGCCAGCGTGCGCGAGCCGGACCTGATGGCGGCGCTGGCCGATGCGGGTTTCGCCAGCCAGCCGCGGGTAGAGGACCTGACCGCGCCGCCCTCCGCAGTCAAACCGCTGCTCGCCCCGCTGGCCGTGGCAGCCTTTGCCTGCATGAACGTGATGCTGCTGTCGGTGTCGATCTGGTCGGGGGCGGAAGGTAGCACGCGCGATCTGTTCCACTGGCTCTCGGCGCTGATCGGGGTCCCGGCGATCGCCTATGCCGGCCGCCCGTTCTTCACCTCGGCCTGGGGCGCGCTCAAGAAGCGCAGCACCAACATGGATGTGCCGATCTCGATCGGGGTGACGCTGGCGACGGGCCTGAGCCTTTATGAAACCGCCAATGGCGGGGACGAGGCGTGGTTTGATGGCACGCTGATGCTGCTGCTGTTCCTGCTGGCAGGCCGCGTGCTCGATGCGATGATGCGTGATCGCGCCCGCGCCGGGGTTGATGCCCTGCTGCGCCAGGCGGCACCGGGGGCGATGGTCGTTGGCAAGGATGGCACCGCCCAGTGGATTGGCGCGCGCGATCTTGTCCCCGGCATGACCATGCGGGTCGCCGCCGGGGAACGGCTGGCGGCGGATGGGGCGATCGTGACCGGCCAGAGCCGCTTCGACCGCTCGTTGCTGACCGGTGAAAGCGCGCCGGTTGCGATGCTGGCTGGCGATGTGGTCCATGCCGGAACGCTCAATCTGGATGCACCGGTTGACGTGACAGTGACCGCCGCTGGTGCGGATACCTCGCTGGCAGAGATCGCGCGGCTGATGGAAGCCGCCGGGCAGGTCCGCTCGCGCTATGTCCGCATCGCGGACCGGGCCTCGCGGCTCTATGCCCCAGCGGTGCACACGCTGGCGGCGCTGACGCTGGCGGGGTGGCTGATCGCCGGGGCGGGGCTGCACCATTCGCTGGTGATCGCGATTGCGGTGCTGATCATCACCTGCCCCTGCGCGCTCGGCCTGGCAGTGCCGGTGGCGCAGGTCGTGGCGAGCGGGGCGCTGATGCGCGCCGGGGTGATGGTCAAGGACGGGGCCGCGCTCGAACGCCTCGCCAGCATCGACCGTGCCTTGCTCGACAAGACCGGGACACTGACGCTTGGCCGCCCGGTGCCCGACGCTGCCAGCCTCGCCGCGCTCGATCCGGACGAAGCCGCAGTTGCTCTCGCGCTCGCTTCGCACAGCCGCCACCCGCTCTCGCGGGCGCTGGCTGACGCGCTGGGTCATGTGCGCGCAGCTGACCTGCGGGACGTTAGCGAGGAAGCCGGCAGCGGCGTGCAAGGAACGTGGCAGGGGCAAACAGTCGCCCTGCGCCGACCCGACAGTGCCAGCGGCATCGCCACGGCGCTGGTGATCGGCAACCGCCCGGTGCGGTTGATCAGCTTCGCCGACCAGCTTCGCCCCGATGCTGCACAGGCCTTGGCCGAGCTGAAGGCCTTGGGGATCGCGGCGACGATCCTGTCGGGTGACAATCCCGTCGCTGTTGCTGAGGTTGCCAAACAGACCGGGCTTACCGCCCAGGCTGCCGCCAGCCCGGCTGACAAGCAGGCCGCAATCGCCCGCTTGCAGGCCGCCGGGCACAAGGTGCTGATGGCGGGAGACGGGCTTAACGATGGCCCTGCGCTTTCCTCCGCCGATGCATCTATCGCCCCCGGCAGCGCCAGCGACGTCGGGCGGCAGGCGGCGGATCTTGTGTTCCTGGGGGATTCGCTCCTCGCCCTGCCGCGCGGGGTGCGTGCCGCGCGCCGGACCATGGCGGTGGTGAAGCAGAACTTCATCCTCGCCATTGGCTACAACGCGCTGGCTGTACCGCTAGCCATGGCCGGGCTGGTCACGCCGCTGATTGCCGCGATTGCGATGTCGACCAGCTCGCTGATCGTCATCGCCAATTCGCTGCGGCTGTATGGAGCGGCGCGGTGAACGGACTGGCGATCCTGATCCCGGTCGCGCTGGGCCTTGGCATGCTGGGGCTGCTGGCCTTTTTCTGGGCCTTGAAGCGCGGCCAGTTTGAAGACCTGGACGGGGCCGCCGCGCGGATCCTGATCGATGATGAGGATGATCGGGCAGCATGAACCGCTCCGCGCCGCTCTTTGCACTGCTGGCGATCCTGCCCGCCGCGCTTCACGCCGCGCCGGTCATGGCCGGTGACAGCCTGCTGGTCCCGATCTGCACCGGTGACGGGCAGACCCGGCTTGTCGCGATCCCAAAGGGCGGCACCGCTCCGCGCAAAAGCGGAGAGCTGGATTGCATCAAGGGTTGCCATGCCGGTTCCTCGCGCAAGCGCACGGGGGCCCCGCAATTTGAGCCTGCGCAATGACCGGCGCCGCGGGCACCGCAATAAGCAGCGGCATGTGGCCCTATTACCCCGACCTGCTGGCCGTCCCGGTCCCGCGCTACACCAGTTTCCCTACTGCAGCGGAATTTGGTGACCGGATCGGCCCTGCCGATGCCGATGCCGCGCTGCGTGCAGTTTCCGGCGACGTTTCGCTTTATGTCCATGTGCCGTTTTGCGAGCAGATCTGCTGGTACTGCGGCTGCAACACAGGGGCGGCCAACCGCCGCCAGCGCCTGGCGAGCTATCTCGACGCTCTGCACCGCGAGATTGCGCTCACCGGGGTACGGCTGGATGGCCGGATTGCGGCGCGTCGGATCGCGTTCGGCGGCGGCAGCCCCAATGCCATTGCGCCGACCGATTTTGTCCGGCTGGTCGATGCGCTGACGCTGCACGTTTCGCTGGAGGATCCGCTGTGGTCGATCGAAATCGACCCGCGCACGCTGACAGAGGAATGGGCGCAGGTGCTCGGCTGGGTTGGCGTGAGCCACGCCTCGATGGGGGTGCAGACTTTTGCCCCGCAGCTTCAGGCCGCGATCGGCCGGATCCAGGACGATGCCCTGATCGCGCGCGGCACGGAAATGTTGCGCGGCGCAGGCGTTACGTCGCTCAACTTTGACCTGATGTACGGTCTTCCCGGACAAACGCTGGCAGACTTGGAAGCCACGCTCCTCCGCACCGTTGAGCTGGGCGCGGACCGGATTGCCCTGTTCGGCTATGCCCACGTGCCGCACCTGATCCCGCGCCAGCGCCGGATCGATGGCAGCAACCTGCCGGGGCAGGCCGAACGCTTTGCCATGGCCCAGTTCGGGTATCAGCTGCTGACCGGTGCCGGCTATGTGCCGGTCGGCTTCGATCATTTTGCCAAGCCCGGTGATCCCCTTGCCATCGCGGCGCAGACTGGCACGCTGCGGCGCAATTTCCAGGGCTTTACCGATGATCAGGCGCCGGTGCTGGTCGGCCTCGGCGCATCGGCGATCACGATGGCGCCCGATATCATCTGGCAGAATGAAAAGAACGCAGGGCGCTATCGCATGTTGCTTTCGCAGGATCGCCTGCCGGCCAATGGCGGCCTGCTGCGCAGCGCCGACGACCAGCGCCGCGGTGCGGTGATTGAAGGTCTGCTGTGCCGGGGCGAAGCGCAATTGGGCTCTGATCTGGCCAATGAAGTGCTGGTCCGCCTGCTGCCCTTCATCGATCGCGAACTGGCAGAGCTTGACCATGGTACGCTGCGGCTGATGCCCGAAGCGCTGCCCTATGCGCGGACCATTGCCGCGCTGTTCGATCCCTATCGCCAGGATTCCGCGCGCCGGTTCAGCTCAGCGGTCTGAGCGCAAAAAAAGAGCGGCTGAATTGTGCAGCCGCTCCAGGTGGGGAGAAAGGTTGGAAAGGAAGCCGATTGGCCTCCGCCTTGTCCCCCTGATGGAACAGCTTTGCGGGCAATGCTTTGATCGGGATCAACCTTTGCGAAAATCTCAGCGCTGGGCCAATTGGACCAGGGTGTCGGGCCCCAGCACCTGCGGCAAAGGTTCAGGCGTAGTGCTTCCGGCCGGATACCACAGGTACAGCGGCACCCCGGCTGCGCCCTGGGCGGTCAGGAAGCGGGTGATCGCCGGATCGCGCCGGGTCCAGTCGCCACGCAGCACGATTACCCCGGCCTTTTGGAAGGCATCCCGGGTTGGCTCACGCTCGATCGCGACGCGCTCGTTGACCTTGCAGGAAAGGCACCAATCAGCGGTCATGTAAACGAAGACCGGCTTGCCGCTGGCCTGTGCCTTGGCCAGCGCCGCTTCGCTGAACGGCTGGGCATCGAGTAGTCCGGCCTCAGCTGAGACCGGCGCCCGGACCATGCCGGGCAGGCCAAAGGCTGACAAGATGAGCAGGGCGGTCAAGCCACTCCACCAGAGCCGACCACCCGCCAGGCCATTGCGCTGACGCCGCCCCAGCAGGACCAGCGCGGCGATCATGATCACCGCGATCAGGCCCAGGGCAAAGGCAAAGCCATTGCCGCCGGTCCGGCTCGCCAGCCAGATCAGGGCGAGCGCGGTCAGCCCCATGGGCAGGGCCATCCAGTTGCGGAACTTGCCCATCCATGCCCCCGGCTTCGGCATTCGCCGCCGCAGCGCCGGGATCCAGGCGATAGCCAGGAACGGCAGGGCAATTCCTAGCCCCAGCGCGCCGAACAGCAGCAGGGCGGGCAGCGGCGGCAGCAATAGCGCCGCGCCCATCGCCGCGGCCATGAACGGGCCGGTGCAGGGCGTGGCGGCAAAAGCGGCGAGGAGACCGGTTGCAAAGGCACCCTGCGGTGAACCCTCGCTGGCAAAGCCGGGGACCATGAATTCATAGAGGCCCAGCAGGTTGGCGGTGATCGCCACGGCCAGCAGCAGCAGCGCGGCGATGACCAGCGGCTCCTGCAACTGGAACGCCCAGCCCACTTCCTGCCCGGCGGCACGCAGGGCAAGCAGCAGTCCGCCCAGCGCGAGGCAGGCCACGATCACGCCCGCGGTGTAGGCCAGCCCTTCGGCGCGGGCGTGGCTCTCGCTCTCGCCCGCACGCGCCAGGCTCAGCGCCTTGAGGCTGAGGATCGGGAAGACGCAGGGCATGATGTTGAGCAGCAGTCCACCGGCCAGCGCTGCCAGCACCAACCAGGCCAGCGATGGTGCATCGGAAGCCGCGCTCCTTAGAGGAGTTCCGCCGGTCGGCACGTTACCCGGGGCGGCGCTGATCGTCACTCCATCGCCCGCGGGATTAAGCCGCAGCACGGCCTCGATCGCGCCTGGCTGGGCGGGATCAAACCTTGCCACCGGCACTTCGGCCACCAGCAGATCGCCCAAGCGGAAGAAGGCCTGCGGGGCGGCATAATCGACCACGCTTCCGGTCGCGAGAAACAGGTGCGGCTGGCTGACCTGCATGGTGGTGGGCAGCGGAATGGCCACGCGCAGCTTGCCCTTGGCAAAGGTGAAGTGGGCCGGGCTGCCAAGCGGAGCGGGCAGGGCGGCTCGCCAGCGATCGAACCGCGGGTCCGGCTGGTCCGGGATGCCAACGGTTACCGTGGCGGCCAGTTCGCCCTGTTCGGGCACGCAGATTTCATCGGTGCAGGCCAGCCACTGCGCCTTGGCGTGCAGGTTCAGAACCTGGCCCGGCTTCGCATCTGCCGGGACGGTGAAGGGCGCCAGCAGCGCGTATTCGGTCTTGTAAACGTGGTTCATCAGCCCGGCGATGGTCAGCGTGGCTGGTACCGGATAGGCCAGCGCGCCCACCTTCGCGCCCATGGGTAGGGCCCAGTCTACGCTCATCCCCTGGCCGGCATCGCCAGGGTTCTGCCAATAGCCGTGCCAGCCGGGCTTGGGCTTCATGTCGATCGCCAGGGTGACCGTGCTGCCTGGCATGGCCGGGCCTTCCGCCAGCAGGCTTGCGGCGATGTTGGTTTCGCCTGCCCGGGCCGGGGTGGCGGCCAGAATAAGCAGTTGCAGCAGGAAGGCGATCAGTGCCGCAAGACGGGGCATCAAATTGTCTACTCCTTGGCCCTTCGCAGGCCTTGCACTCGGGCGCTGGCAACGCCATCAGGGCCTTGCCGATTTCAGCGACCAAAGCAAGGATTCACCCATGCGCCGCACCGTTC
>JACCDH010286754.1_pt1 | contig 10550 bp, 10 predicted proteins | sample 7442481 | NCBI WGS metagenome assembly JACCDH01 (sample SAMN15323433, study PRJNA562643) | freshwater metagenome | isolation source: river surface water | place: USA:Blue River Watershed | collected 2017-08-15
ATTGAAGCGCAACAAGCGAAAGCCGTAAAGATTGAAGAAGTCTATGGGATGAATTCTGCTCAGCAAGAGTATTATCTAACCCAGTTCGAAATTTTGAAATCTCGAACCATCGCTGAGACTGTTATCTCACGATTAAAGTTAGCCGAGCATCCTGATTACGCGCCAAAAGAATCTATTACCGACATTATCAAGGGGTGGCTGCCTTTCTTACCTTCGGCTAACAACGAAGAAAAAACCGCAGAGCAGCTAGGTTTAGAGCGCCGTGAAAAACTGTTAGCTAAATTTATCGAAAACCTCACGGTTGAACCTGTTCGTAAGACGCAGTTGGTTAATATCTATTTTGAATCCCACGATCCGAAATTAGCTGCTGATGTCGCAAACGCGATTGGCGAGACCTATATAGACAGTCAGCTTGAAGCAAAAATGGGGATCACCCAAAAAGCGAATACTTGGTTAGGTGGTCGTTTAGGTGAGCTTCGGCAACGGCTAGATGATTCAGAAAAAGCGATGCAAGAGTTTCGCTTGCGTGAAGGCCTCATTGACGTTGCTGGTGTGCGCAGTCTAGGCAGTCAAGAACTCGAACGCTTAGGCGTTGAGCTGACAGCTGCCCGCTCGAAGAAAGCGCAAGTAGATAGCTTTATTCGTGTAATTGCCCAGTACGGTAAAAATAACGTTGATAAGCTTGAGTCTTTACCAGAAATTACCGCGCATCCTTCAGTACAAAACGTTAAAAAAGAAGTAGTTACCGCAGAGCGGAAAGTATCGGAATTAAGTAAGACATACGGTCCTAAACATCCTAAATTGCTGGCAGTAAAATCAGAGCTGGCAACTGTTCAAGAAAACTTGCGTGAACAAATCCGCAAGTTAATAGCGGGCATCGAAAACGAGTCGCAAACGGAAGGTCAAAATCTTGCGTCACTTGAAGCTGAAATGGCTCGAGCAAAAGGCCAGTATCAAGACGTCAGTGGCAAAGAGGCTGAGTATCAACGCTTGCAACGCGAAGTTGAGACTAATCGCCAGCTGTTTGATACCTTTATGTCGCGGCAAAAAGAAACTGAAGTTGCAGGCAATTTTGATTCGGCGATTGCACGTTTCACCGATAGAGCTATTTCGGCAACAGAACCTATTAAACCAAAACGTAAATTAATCGTCATATTAGCTTTTGTTGCTGCCTTAGGTTTTGGCGTTGTCGTTGCATTTGTAATGGAATCCTTAAACGATACTATTAAGACTACGCAAGATGTTGAGACTGTGCTGCAACAGCGCTCACTTGGGATCATTCCTAAGTTGATGGAGAAAAAGACACTCTCTGAATTCAATCGTACTTTTTTTGACACCGAAAATCGGCCATTTAGTGAAGCCGTGCGTAGCATACGCACAAGTTTGGCTTTGTTAGCTTTGGATAGACCTTTGCAATTATTAGTGGTCACTTCATCCGTTCCTGAAGAAGGTAAATCCACCGTATCAAGTAACTTAAGTTTTGCCTTTGCTCAATTAGAATCTGTGCTGTTAATTGATGCTGATATGCGCAAACCAACCATTGCGAAACGTTTTGCATTACCAGCGTTCCAACCAGGTTTAGCGAACTACCTGACCGAAACCGAAAGTTTAAATGATTGTATTGTGCGCGATGAGCAAAGCGGAGTTGATATTCTGCCTGCTGGTACCATTCCAATCAATCCACTGGAATTATTGGCGCATCCTCGGTTTTTGGCGTTGCTGCAGGAACTTAAAGGTCGTTACACCAAGATCATTATCGATACGCCACCAGTGCAAGCCGTAAGTGATGCTTTAATGATTGCTCGACTGGCTGATGCCGTGGTAATGGTTGTGAAAGCTGACCATAGCCGCAGCGGTTTAATTCAAAACTCGCTGGCCAAACTTATTCAATCACATGCGAAGTTATATGGCGTTGTGCTTAATGATTTGGATGTGAAAAAGGCTGAGCGTTATTACGGCAGCTATGGTTATTATCAATATTACGCAGAAAAGTCAGATAGTTAATGATTGATGTGCATTGTCACATATTGCCAGGCATTGATGACGGCGCAGCCAATTTAGCTGAGTCGATGGCTTTGTTGCGCTTAGCTGTGGCTGATGGCATTAAGCGCATGGTGGCGACACCACATATTAACCCAGGTTATTTTGATAATAATCGTCAAACGATAAACCAAGCACTTGCCCATTTACGGGCTCAAATTAGCAGTGAACAGCTTGATATCGAAGTTGCCGCTGCTGCTGAGGTCCGCGTCACCGCTGATCTGATGCTTGCTGTTGAGCGTCAGCAACTGCCATTTTTAGGGAGTTGGCAGGGGCAGCAGGTATTGCTACTCGAATTTCCGCCCAGCCACATTCCTCCGGGTAGTGACAAGCTCATCAAATGGTTATCGCAAAAAGGCATCGTGGCAATGATTGCTCACCCTGAGCGTAATCGCGAAGTCCAATCTAACCTTGCATTGCTAGAACCTTTCCGCCGATTGGGCTGTTTGTTTCAACTCACAGCGTCTTCGTTGCTCGGCGATTTAGGTGAGCGGCATCAAACCACTGCAAAGCAGCTCGTGCAGAACCGCGTTTATCACGTGATGGCATCAGATTGTCATAATGTTAATCGTCGGCCGCCACGCTTAACTGCAAGCATTGAACAGGTGACTGCTTTAACCGATCTTGATTACGCACAGTCCTTGGTATTTCATAATCCGCAAATTATTACCACAACTCTGGATTTCCAAAACGGGCAGGCTTAATGAAACGAGTGCTAGCGAGTTTACTGCTGCTGTTGGTGCTTGGATATGCCTTTAACGCCGCGCGGGTTGGGCTTGCCAATACTGCCTATTTTCAAGCGCGCTTTTTGCTAGATAAATGGCAACAGCAGCCGCAAGCAATTACCCAAAGTAATTATCAACAAGCCTATGATTTTGCAAATAGAAGTGTATTACTAGCACCGAATAATCCGCATTATCAAATCACCAAAGCGAAAATTGTTTTATGGGGCTATCACGCAGGATTTAGCCAAGATTCGCAAGTTGTTGATTTAGGGAAGCTGTATCAAACTGCCATTTCGCAAAGGCCGCAGTGGCCAGAGGCCTATGCAGATTATGCATGGTATCTCAGCGGGATAAAGGATGATTTTCCGCAAGCAATGCTGAATTTAAATCAAGCAGTCAAGTACGGTCCTTTTCATGGTGATTCTTTGGAGACGGTACTCAAAGTTGCCTTTAGTCGCTGGCAGCAACTTACTCCAGAACAAAAAGCGGAATTTTACCCATTAATCCCAAGGGCGCTGCAAAGTAATTCACGAAACAATGTGCTGATGATGGTCAAGCAGTATAAAAAGGAGTTTGTCGTGTGCTATTACCTGAAACGACAAGGGCAGCTCCCGCAAAAGCTTTGGTCTTCAGTAGAGCGCCAGCTCTGCTTGGCTAATTAACCTCTGACTAGGAGCGTTGGATGCAACCGACAGAAGATATCCGCTCTGATGAAACCATCGCCAAGCTACTCAGTAAAATGCCTGATGAGGTTAGTTCGAGTTTTACAGAACCTCAGCTAAGTCAGCTACGTTTAGTGTTAGGTGCAAGGCAATGGGGCAAGCATAAAGTTGACCTTCGCGGAACCTTTGGCATTGGCAGGACTCGTTATTATTATGTATTTGTCGCTGGACGGAATATTCGCCATTATCAACGACCGGGACAAGTTGGCCGTTTAATGTTGGCATCATTCATCGCATTAGCGTTAATTAGCGCGTCGATAGTCGGGTTATTGCTGCTATATCTGCTGAAGTCAGCATTGGGGATTGATATTTTTGGCGACTTTTCACTTGGTATTTGGCATTGGTTTAAATCTTTATAATCAATAATTTGCATAAAAAAGCTGGCACTCGCCAGCTTTTTGCACAGGAATTAAATTAATTCCAGTGGTTGCACTAGCACTGCAGCATTTTTCGGACTGTCACTAGCTGTATCGTCATCGTCACATTCCGCAAGGCCAACGGGAGTGGTCGGTACTGACTCTTTATCAAAGGCTGTGTCAGATGCAAAAAGCGCTGCGTTCTCGCGAGTCACTTGCTTAAAATCAAACAGGTTTTTGTCAATCATGTGCGATGGCACAATGTTTTGCATTGCTTGGAACATAGTCTCGATGCGGCCTGGGAAGCGTTTATCCCAATCTTGCAGCATTTCTTTGACCACCTGGCGTTGTAAGCCGTCTTGAGAGCCACAGAGGTTACAAGGAATAATTGGAAACTCTTTTGCAATCGAATATTTTTCGATGTCTTTTTCTTTGCAATAAGCCAAAGGACGGATAACGATATGCTCGCCATTATCACTAATCAGTTTTGGCGGCATCGACTTCATTTTGCCGCCGTAGAACATGTTGAGGAACATTGTTTCTAGCATGTCATCGCGGTGGTGGCCCAGCGCGATTTTGGTAGCACCAAGCTCTTTAGCAGTGCGATACAATATGCCCCGACGTAAGCGACTACACAAAGAACAAGTAGTTTTGCCTTCTGGGACTTTCTCTTTGACGATGGAGTAGGTATCTTCAGTGACGATTTGAAAATCAACACCAATCCTAGCTAGGTATGTCGGTAATACATCTGCCGGAAAACCAGGTTGTTTCTGGTCTAAATTAACTGCCACTATGCTGAAATTGATTGGAGCTGACTGTTGCAGGTTTAGCAGAATATCCAACATTGTGTAGCTATCTTTGCCGCCAGATAAACAGACCATCACCTTATCGCCTTCACTGATCATATCGAAATCGGCAATAGCTTGGCCAACGCCGCGGCGTAAGCGTTTATGTAATTTGTTCAAATTGTATTGGGCTTTAGCGGCCGCAGCGTGAGACATAACAACACCAGTTCACAGAAAAATGGCGCACATTATAGCGAAAACTTTAGCAATGCCCAACAGCTTAAGTACAGAAGCCACTGGTAATGCTGATTTACCAGTGGCATTAAGCTAAATCGGTCAGCTTAAAGGATGATGTTCTGGTTTTAGTGCCAGGATGTCGCAATCCAAGCGGTCAATGACATGTTCTGCGGTATTGCCGATGATAGCGGCTGAGATGCCTGTGCGGCCAATAGTGCCGATAATGACGATTTCTGCGTCGATATCTTCAGCAACTTTCGGGATCACATCTTCTGGCATCCCTTCCAGCACATGACAATATTCTGTATCTATACCATGGCTATCAGCCAATGCTTTAACCGCATCTTGGTGATGATGACGCATGCTATCGTTATATTCTGTTGGATTAAATTCAGGGATCTCGATAGCGACATGGATCGGGGTACCTGGATATGCATTCACTAAGTGCACTTGCCCGTGTAACATTCGCGCGACCGCTTGTGCTTGCTTGATAATATTTGAATTAAGCGCCTTGTGATGCGCTTGTTCGCTGCCGGCATTTACTGCAGCAAGTACTTGCCCATGTTCAGGCCACGCGTGGTCTTTTACCAATAAAACTGGACAGGGGCATTTACGCAGCACGTTCCAATCGGTCGGGGTGAATATCATGGATTTCAACACATCGTGGTCATGAGTGCCTTTAATCACCAAATCGTAGCCATGCTCTGCGACACTTTCGACAATTGCTTCAAAAGGCCGGTTATGCCACACAACTTTTGTCGTGCATTCAATTGATTTTTCCCGGGCAGCACGTAACAAACTATCAATCCAAATCTCACGGTCTTTAATCACGGCAAGGCGCATTGATTCTCGCTCTTCACCAGAAAGCATCGTGGTCATTTCATAGGAGAAATCATAGATTGATAAAAATGCAGTTATACGGCAGGCGGTATGTTCAGCCAGTTCTAACGCGCGATTTAATGCTTTTTGTGATTCTGAGGTTGGGTCTAAGACCACTAAAACGTCCTGAAATGTCGCCACGATATTTTCTCCAATGCGGTGAGCTTTAGCAAAGTGTAGACAACATTAGCGGATTTGACAGAACTAAGCTTGCACTGGATCAACAGAAGCTAAATTAACTTAATGAATTGGCGAGATTTTTAGGAAACTAATTTGGGAAACTGAGGCGGGTAGCAGGCTACCCGCAACTCTGGATTACTTAGCGATTTTTGCCATGCCGGCAACGCGACTTAGCTCATCGAAATTGGTGATAGTGATTAATTTGCCATCAACGTGGATCAGATCGTCTTTATGGAAACGGCCTAATAAGCGACTAATGGTTTCAACAGTTAGCCCTAAGTAATTGCCAATTTCGCCCCGAGTCATAGTCAAGCGGAATTCCTTGCGAGAGAATCCACGATTTGCAAAACGCTGCGCTAGGTTAGTTAAAAAAGCAGCAAGTTTTTCCTCGGCGGTTTTTCGGTTGAGTAGCAACATCATTTGTTGATCGCCAGAGATGTCTTGGCTCATCAGGCGCATAAGTTGCTGACGCAATTTGGGAAGTTGGTCTAACAAGTTATCTAGATTATTAAATGGAATTTCACAAACCATGGCAGTTTCAAGTGCCTGTGCATAACTTGGATGGTTGTTCTCGCCGATAGCATCAAACCCAATTACATCTCCTGGGAGATGAAAACCAGTGATCTGCTCTTCGCCTTGTTCGGTTAATGTATAAGTTTTAAACGAACCAGTACGCACAGCGTATAACGCTTGCAGAGGTTTACCAGCTTCAAATAAGTGGTCACCTTTATGTGCTGGGCGTTTGCGTTGAATAATATGGTCCAGTTTATCAAGTTCACTGTCGTTTAATGAAAATGGTAAACATAACTGGCTAAAACCACATTCCTGGCAATTGATTGACGCTGAGCTCATTTGAGTGTTTCCAAAGTTTATCCAATAAATCCGTCCCTTAGCTTAAAAAACTAAGGCGGTTAGTGCAAGGTAAATCGTCTTAAAGCCGAAATAAGCAAGGACCAACGCGGCAAGAATTCTTACCGACATATGTTGTTTCAGGGCGTTAACTTGTTGCGCTGCTTGGCCAGTCAGCAACACCGCGGGTAAGGTACCGATACCAAAAGCAAACATCCAAATAGCACCTGCTTGCGCGCTGCCGCTGCTTAAACTCCAACTTAAACCGGAGTATACCAACCCACAGGGCAGATAGCCCCAACAGAGTCCATATAGTACCGCTTTATACCCGCTGTTAATTGGCAGTAGTTTGGTAGATAACGGCTGAATTCGACGCCACAGTCGAGCACCGAACACCTCTAAACGTGTGAGCACAGTCCATATACGACTCACATAACAGGCCATCAGCACGAGCATCAAACCACCGAATAATTGCAAAATGTGGCTAAACGGCCCAATGCCAAGTGCGGTTGCGCCTAATGCACCAAACAGAGCACCTAATATCGCATAACTTGAAATTCTTCCAAGACTTAGCATGAGTTGCAAGAACAGCATTTTACTGCGACTTTGCTGCTGCATCATCATCTGTAGCGCGCTTGCCATACCGCCGCACATCACTAAACAGTGGCCAGAGCCGAAAAAACCAACAAGTAATGCAGTAAATAATTCAGGTTGTTCGGTCATAACTCATGCTTTGGCGGTTTTGATTTTTGTTCGGTGTTTTTCTCGTCAAATAAGATACTAAAACCTTCTTTATCTAAATCGTCGAACTGTTTAGTGCGAACAGCCCAAAAGAAAATTCCTAAACCAATCATCACGAACAGCAAGGCAATAGGGATTAATACGTAGATGATGCTCATGATTTTAATAACCTTAAGGAGTTGGATACCACTAACAAAGAGCTTGTTGACATCCCAATCACCGCAATATAAGGCGATACAAAGCCACATACCGCCAATGGAATAATTACCAGATTATAACCAAACGCCCAAATAAGGTTCTGTTTTATCACTCGACGAGCGCGTTGAGCGCCTTCGATTAATTGAAAGAGTGCGGTTAAATCGTTATGCAATAGTACAACGTCGGCCTGATTCTTCGACAGATCAGTGCCTGAATCTAAAGCAACTGAGACATGAGCAGCGTGAAAACAGGGACTATCATTGATACCGTCACCAACCATCAATACTGTTTCCCCTCGTTCAGTCGCCTTTGTTATTTGCGCAACCTTTTCTTCAGGCGAACACCCCTGATAAAGCTCGTCTATTTGGAGGGTATTAGCAACTAACGCGGCGTTAGCTGAGCTGTCACCGGTTATAATGGCCATTTTAATGCCGTTGGTCCGCAGTTTTTTGACAAGGCTTTCCACCTCTGGACGAATGGCGTCGGAGAGAGTAATAGTTGCGACCAGTTTGTTGTCGACAGTCATACAGACTGGTGCCGACTGGCTTACATTGCAAAAACTAGCGCTGCCGATCCGAACACTACGCCATTCTGTTTGATGCCACCAAAGCGCTTGTAAGCCATTACCAACCACCAGCTCAACATCTTTTAGTTGAATTTCACCTTGCAAATGCGGCAGAAAGGCTTTGGCAATAGGATGCTCAGACCGTAATTCGAGGTGTGCTGCTAGTTGAACTAATTGAGTTTCGTTAAAATCAGGGTGGTGCACCGTGAACTGCTCAATGCTGAATTTGCCTTGAGTTAATGTGCCGGTTTTATCAAAGAATACGGTAGATAGTTTGGGTAGCGAAGCCAGAACTTGTTGATTTTTAATTAAAATACCTTTTCTGTTGAGCCAAGCCAGTGCACAAGTAATTGCTGTTGGCGTTGCCAAGCTAAGTGCGCAAGGGCAGGTGGCAACCAATACTGATAAAGTAACCCAAAAGGCACGACTTTCATCGAGGTAGAAGTACCAAACTAAAAACGTTGCTGTGGCAACCACTAATAAACGCTGGACAAAAAAGCGAGCAATTTTATCAGTCTTCTCTAGCAGTGCTGGTTTTTGGTGTAAGGTCTGCTGTTGTAGTTGAATGATTTGACCGAGTCTGGATTCAGTCAGGGCTTTGGCAACACGAACGGTCAAAATACCATCATGATTATTGCTACCCGCAAGAACTAAATCATTGGTTTGCTTCGTGACCGCCTGATATTCGCCGGTCAGCATCGACTCATCAACCGAGCTTTGACCGCTAACTACAATGCCGTCTGCTGGGATAGTTTCACCTGCTTTCACTAAAATGACATCGCCAATTTTCAGTTTGCGAGCAGGGATTGTTTCTGTACGATCGTCTAGCCAAAGCTCTGCGCTTACTGGCATTATTTTCAATAGGTTGGAGGTTGCATCACGCGCTTGTTTTCGCGCTCTAAATTCAAAGAATTTACCGACTTGCAGTAAAAACACGAACATACAAACCGATTCAAAATAGACGTCACCTGTATCTGATACTGTGGCGTACAAAGAAGCAATAAAGGTGTAATAAATGGCCAGGGTAATTGGCACATCCATGTTTAATTCGCGTTGACGTAGTGCGCGATAGGCACTTTTCGTAAAGGGCATTGCTGAGTAAGCCATTACAGGGAGAGTTAGCAGCAAACTTACCCAGCGAAGATATCCCTCATATTGCGCTTCAATGCCAGTATGTTCGCCAAAATACAAGCCGAATGCGAGCATCATTACTTGCATGGTCATGATGCCGGCTACAGCAAGACGCTTCAGATAGTCCTGCATTTCTTTTTTGAAACTTTCTTCTTCAGCATCAGCGACAAAGGGGCTAGCTTGGTAGCCTAAGCTATTAATCGAATTAAGAATTTCGCTAAGAGGGCGAGTGTTAGCATCCCAAATAAGTTCACAACGGGAAGTTGCAGAATTGACCTGTACTCTTTTTACGGCAGTATCTGCTTGAAAGTTTTTCTCGATAAGCCACGCGCAAGCCGCACAACTCATGCCAGCAATTGATAACTCGATACGTTGAAACTCGCCTTGCAGTACTGCGAGTTCGGCAAGAATGTCGGGGTGATCATACGACTGTAATTGTTGTAATTCCGCGGGGACCGCGTCGGCTTTACTAGCAGGTTTGGATCTGAAACGATAATAATCGCTAAGCCCTTGTTTGATAATGGTATCTGCTACCGCCTGACAACCGGGGCAACAACAAGCTCGTGACTCACCATCGAACTCAACCATAAAATTACAGTTGTCAGGTACAGCTTCATGACAATGAAAACAAGGGACAGCAGATTTGCTCAATTTAGTAACTCAGCTTGATTTCTTCAGTCGCAGGTAACACAAAACTGGCGCGAAGTTTCCATTCTTCTTTAGTGTCAGAGACCACAAGATTCCACTTGCCGTCGAGAACACTAGGTAAATCTGCAACAAACATCGATTCACCACTGCGTTCCGCAACCACTTTAAAGTCTTTGCTTGCAACAGTGTTGTGTACGAAGTTTAGTTGCAATTCGTTACCTAAAAGTGGGTTGGCCTTTAGGTTGACAATTACTTTATTGCCAGCCAACAGCACACCACCGGAAAGGTTACGGCTTGCGGCTTCACGATATTTGGCCAGATTCATATTAATCGCTTTACCTTCAGCGTAATAATCATCAACGACTAAATCGGGATTTTGTTTATTCATGATGTAAACGGTATGCACAGCTTTTAGTACTGAAAATACCGGCAAGCTAATAAGTAGCCAAGGCCAAAACTGCTTATACCAAGGTTTAACAACCATTTATCTGACC
>JACCDH011201201.1_pt1 | contig 10549 bp, 7 predicted proteins | sample 7442481 | NCBI WGS metagenome assembly JACCDH01 (sample SAMN15323433, study PRJNA562643) | freshwater metagenome | isolation source: river surface water | place: USA:Blue River Watershed | collected 2017-08-15
ATAGCGAGTTGGTACCACCCCTTCCCATCCCGAACAGGACCGTGAAACGACTTTGCGCCGATGATAGTGCTGCAACCAGTGTGAAAGTAGGTCATCGTCAGGCTATTATGTGAAAAACCCCCGTCTGTATGTCAGTCGGGGGTTTTTTTTTGCCAGCGATTGAGCATGGAAAGCTAAAATTCTAAAAAATCCGGGGGAGACATGACAACAACAAATCAAAAGCCAAGCATCACATTTTTGGGCATCGGACTCATGGGCAAACCCATGGCGATCAATTTGCTCAAAGCAGGATATCCGCTTAAAGCCTGGAATCGAACCGCAGCGAAGGCCGAGGCACTAGTACCATTTGGTGCAACAGTAGCTTCGACTCCGTCAGATGTGTCCGATGCCGACATCATCATCACAATGATGGCTGCCGGTCCGGAAGTGCGCAGTGTCCTAGAAGCCGCTCTGCCGACCATGAAAAAGGGCGCGTTGGTCATCGACATGAGTTCAACGAAGCAGTCCGAAGCTAAAGACATCGACGCCTTATTGGCTAAAAACGGTATTCATTTTATTGATGCCCCCGTGTCCGGCGGTGTGTTGGGCGCAGAAGCCGCAACGCTTGCGATCATGGCGGGTGGCGATATTGAGCAATTTGAACGAGCAATCCCCGTGCTTTCGGTCATGGGTCGCCCGACCCGCGTCGGACCAGCAGGCTGTGGTCAGATCGCAAAACTGTGTAACCAACTCATCGTTGGTGCAACAATCAACATTGTGGCAGAGGCCATGTTGTTAGCCCAGGCCGGTGGTGCGGATCCTGCGGCGATGCGTACTGCAATCCGCGGCGGCTTCGCTGAGAGCCGAATTCTAGAGGTTCACGGCCAGCGCATGCTCGACAGGAACTTTGTACCGGGTGGTCAAGTCAAAACGCAGCTGAAAGATCTCGAAAACATCTTGGATGCAGCCGAATCTGCCAGCATTAGTTTGCCAGTCACAGCCCTCGTTGCCGATAACTTCCGCCGCCTTGTCACAACTAATCCCACCGCCGACCACTCAGCTATCTTGATCGAGTTGGAACAACATAACCCGGGGCAGCGAGTCGGGAGCGCTGAGGATAAATTCTCCTGAACCGCCTTGCGTATCAGCATCAAGCGTAAATCAAACTTTCATAGCTCAGGCCCTTGGAGGAGTTCTAACAGGGGTCTGGGTAACACCCGGCAGATTTAATCGAAGATGCCGAATGCTGATAATGAAGGGCGGAGGTCCCCGCTTCTTTTAGCGGCTAACCGATAACAAAACCATTACCCAAAAAGAATCATGCAGTCAAATCGACTGCGTTGCAGAAACAAAGTGCAAGCCCCGATGATCACTAACACTCCGCGACAATCACAGCCTTCAAAAAAAATCTGGAAGTTGCTATCGCCTTTTTGGAAGTCAGAGGAAAGATGGTCGGCGCGACTGTTGTTATTTTCTGTCGTGGCGCTGACCCTGGGGCTCGTTTATCTGAATGTGCTGTTCAACGATTGGAATCGCGACTTTTACAACGCGCTGGAAACGAAAAATCTCCCAGAGTTTTGGGATCAACTCTGGCGATTTTCCTGGCTCGCTTTCATTTACATCGCCGTCGCCATTTACAAAATCTACCTTACGCAAGCGCTCGAAATACGCTGGCGCCGATGGATGACAAATCAATACATGTCGATCTGGCTGAAAAATCAGTCTTTCTACCGAATTGAGCAGAACCAAAGCGCAGACAATCCCGATCAGCGCATCGCTGAAGACTTAAAATATCTCACCGGCGGCAGCCTCTCGTTGTCACTCGGCTTGCTTTCCAGTGTCGTCACGCTCGTATCGTTCATCGGGATACTCTGGTCTGTCAGCGGGCCGGTGACTTTCATGCTGAGCGGTCAGCAATGGAGCATCCCCGGCTACATGGTCTGGTTTGCCATCGGCTACGCTGGCATCGGTTCGCTGCTGGTCGCATTCATCGGCAGGCCCTTGGTCAAACAAAACGTTGACCAACAACGCTTTGAAGCTGATTTCCGTTTTGGACTAATTCGCCTGCGCGAAAACGCGGAGCCTGTTGCCTTGTACCGAGGTGAGGAACACGCCCGACACCAATTGTCAGGCCAGTTCGCGCGCATACGCGACAACTGGTGGGCCATCATGAAAACCAGCAAACGCTTGAACATCGCATCGACTTTCTATGCGCAGTTTGCGGTGATTTTCCCCTTCCTTGTGGGTGCGCCACGATATTTCTCAGGCGCAATCACTTTGGGTGGCCTGATGCAGATTTCATCTGCCTTCGGGCAGGTGCAGTCTGCGCTGTCCTGGTTCATCGACGCCTACGGTCAACTCGCCGAATGGAAAGCCAGCGTGAATCGCCTTGCCGGGTTTCACGAAGCCGTCAGTGCCGCTCATGAGCAAAGCTCGGAAATCTCAGTCCTTCATAACAATGTCGGCGCACTGCTCATTGAGGAACTTGTGCTGCGCCTGCCAAATGGCACGCAGGTAAATACCGCCTTTACATCGCGTGTACAAAATGGCCAGAGAATACTGGTGACAGGCCCTTCAGGGTGCGGGAAATCAACTTTGTTCAGGGCCATCGCCGGCATCTGGCCCTACGGGTCGGGTAGTATCGAAATCCCGCACAAGCTCGGCGTTTTATTCATTCCTCAACGTAGTTATCTGCCGATCGGCACACTGCGATCCGCGATCGGCTATCCCAGCGGCGAGGAAGCATTCAAGGATCTCGCCATTCGACATTACCTGCAAAGCTGTCGGCTCGATCATCTTGCGCCCTTGCTGGATACTGAGGATAACTGGAGCCAGCGCTTGTCACCGGGTGAGCAGCAGCGCATCGCCTTCATGCGCGCGTTGCTGATTAAGCCTGATTTGTTATTTCTTGACGAAGCGACCAGTGCGCTTGATAGTGAAACCGAAAAGGCCCTCTACCAGCAATTGCTCGGGGAACTACCAAACACCACGGTCATCAGCATTGCTCATCGAACGCAAGTCGTTGAATTCCATGAGCACATCTGGCATTTTGATCCAATTCAAGCGGTAGAAGGCATCACGGGACCAAAGGCCCCGCCCGCATATCAGATTATTGAGACCGAATTGCGTCGCGCGAATAGCAAAGCGGTTTGATCAAAACAAAAGCAGCCCCATCAACGCAACGGCGGCGTTGACAGAAATTTCTCTGCCAGATGCACCCAGTAGCTTGCACCTATCGGTAGCAGTTCATCATTGAAGTCGTAGCTAGGGTTGTGCAGATTGCAGGGCCCCAATCCATGGCCTGCCATGCGGTGATCTCCATCGCCATTGCCGATAAAGACATAGCACCCTGGTTTTTCCAGTAGCATGAAAGCAAAATCTTCCGAGCCCATAGTAGGCGCAATTTTCTTCAGCGTGCCATCCTTGCCCACCACATCTTCCATCACACCGAGTGCAAATTCGGTTTCTATCTCGTGATTGATCAATGGGGGATAGTTGCGATGGAATTTGAATTCAACTGTCGCTCCAAAAGCTTCTGCCGTATGTTGCGCGATCTCACCCATACGCTTTTCGATCAGATCAAGCGTTTCCATGGTGAAGGTGCGAACCGTGCCAATCATGCTGGCCGAATCGGGAACGATATTGGTACCGCTACCCGAATGAATTTGCGTCACCGACAAAACACCGGCATCCAGCGGATTTTTATTGCGAGAGATAATCGTTTGCCAGCTTTGGGCAATTTGTACCGCGACCATGACCGGATCTGTGCTCAGATGAGGCTGCGCTGCATGCGAGCCTTTGCCTTTGATAATTAATTCGAATTCATTGGACGAAGCCATCATCGGCCCCGGCACGACACCCATCGTGCCAGCCGGAGAGCCGGGCCAGTTATGCATGCCAAACACGGCCTCCATCGGACATTGCTCGAATAGTCCCTCATCCATCATTCGTTTAGCGCCGCCCGCGCCTTCCTCTGCGGGCTGGAAGATCACATACACCGTGCCGTCAAAGTTCTTGTGATGCGCAAGATAATGCGCAGCGCCCAGCAGCATCGTCGTGTGACCATCATGGCCGCAGGCGTGCATTTTTCCCTCATGCTGCGACCTGTGTTCGAAGCTGTTCATTTCCTGAACGGGAAGTGCATCCATGTCAGCGCGCAAACCAACGGCCCGATTGCTGGTGCCGTTTTTGATGATGCCCACCACGCCCGTCACGCCCATGCCCCGAATCACCGGTATGCCCCAGCTGGTCAGCTTCTCGGCGACCAGATCGGCGGTCTTGAACTCCTCATAAGACAGCTCCGGGTGTGCGTGAATCGTGCGGCGGATTTGCTTGAGTTCGTTGTGGAACCCGAGAATAGGGTCAATCAGCTTCATGGTGGTCTCTTCCTGAGTAGATGCCCGCTGGTTCGGGCAGGCGTTCGTTTGCTGTCTGAGCAGCGCTTTGTCTTCGCAATATTACCTTGCGCCGGCTCACCTGCAAAATTATCAATTTCGTAAAATAATTTGTGCGACCATAAGAACCCGAACTCATACTCACCTCTGCAAAATTGACAATAGAAACAACTACTATGGTTAGGCCTGATTTACGGACAGCGTCGATGAGCATCATCTTGCGTACCGCCTCTGCCCTGCTGGTGTCTGCAATGGCGTGTGGCTGCGCGCAGCTCGGCTATTACACTCAGGCTGTCCAGGGCCACTTCGCCATGCTCTCAGAAGCCAAGCCCATAGATCATTGGCTGGCAGACCCCGATGTCAGAGATGACCTGAAAACGCGGCTCAAGCGCGTACGTGACATTCGCGCTTTTGCAGCCAAAGAACTCGCTCTGCCTGATAACGGCAGTTATACCAAGTACGCTGACCTCAAACGCAAATATGTTTTGTGGAATGTTGTCGCCACACCGGAGCTATCCCTCAAACCCGAACGCTGGTGCTTTCCCGTTGCGGGATGCGTTGACTATCGTGGCTACTACAGTCGCGAAGCTGCGCAGAGCTTCGCTGATAATTTAAGTCGCCAAAATCTAGACGTGCGAGTCACCGGTGTGCCCGCATATTCGACGCTGGGCTGGTTCAACGATCCCGTGCTGTCAACCTTCATCGAATATCCCGAAGCAGAATTGGCGAGGCTGATTTTTCATGAACTCGCGCATCAGGTGGCCTATGCGCCGGGTGATTCGCAATTCAATGAATCATTCGCCACAGCGGTCGAAGAAGTCGGCGTAATGCGCTGGCTCGAAGCCAGAGGCGCTGATGCAATGCGTGCGGAATATATCGCCTATCAAGTGCGCAAGGAAGAATTCCTCGCGCTCCTGTCGACCTATGCGCACCAGCTCGAGGAAAATTTCAATCGTCCTGTCAGCGATGCAGAGAAACGGCAACGTAAGGCAGAGATATTTTCAGAACTTCAGCAGCGTTATGCCTACATAAAACAAGCCAAATGGGCCGGATACGCGGGTTATGACCGATGGTTTGGTGAACGCATGACGAATGCCCATTTTGCGCTGATCTCCACTTATCACGATCTTGCACCCGCCTTTCGCGCCATGCTCAGTAAGGAAAAGCACCTGCCAATTTTTTATCAGTCGGTCCGCGAATTAACCAAGCTAGATAACGCTGCGCGTCGCAAGGCATTGTCTGCCTATGTGCCAACCGAGCCTCCACCCCTGCCGCCATCCCAGAATGCAGGCATCGAAACAACAGTTATCCCAACTGCTGCGATGCAATAAAAGACAATTCAAAATTTATCGGCTAGGATTCCATGCACGAAATCAAGTGAAATTCCCGTCAGGGATCACCCGATAGCCGTGCCGTACGACCGCACTCACTACTCCGAGGTAAAGCATGGATAAATTCTGGCTAAAGTCCTATCCGCCGGGCGTACCTGCCGAGATTGATTACACCCGTTATCGCTCACTGGTGCATTTGCTCGAAGAGGCATTCGGCAAATATGCGAAGCGAAACGCCTATGTGTGTATGGATCGTTTCATCACCTATGCCGACGTTGATCTGATGTCCAAGAAACTGGGCGCCTGGTTGCAGGCTCAGGGGCTCAGCAAAGGGGCGCGCGTGGCGCTGATGATGCCCAACGTATTGCAATATCCCGTGGCCATTGCTGCAGTACTGCGCGCCGGCTATGTCGTGGTGAATGTGAATCCGCTCTACACAGCGCGGGAACTTGAGCATCAGCTCAAAGACTCAGGTGCCGAAGCCATCATTATTCTGGAAAATTTTGCTTCTGTTCTCGAAAAAGTCATCGTGCGCACGCAAGTCAAGGTCGCTGTGGTTGCTAGCATGGGCGATCTGCTAGGTGGCATCAAGGGTGGCATCGTCAATTTTGTGGTCCGCACGGTCAAAAAAATGGTGCCTGAATTTTCTTTGCCGAATGCCGTGCGTTTTAACCACGCGCTGAGTGAAGGTGCCTCTCTCGTACTGCGTCCGGTTGAGCTTGATCATGACAGCGTCGCCTTCCTGCAATACACCGGTGGTACCACCGGTGTTTCCAAAGGTGCGACGCTCAGTCATCGCAATGTCATTGCCAATCTTCTGCAAAACGAGGTTTGGCTGCAGCCCGCAATGGACAAGCCTCCTCGCGTCGAGGCGCTGAATTTTGTCTGTGCTTTGCCGCTGTATCACATCTTCGCGCTCACCGTCTGCTGTCTCATGGGTACTCGTTTGGGCGGCATGAATATCCTGATTCCCAACCCGCGTGATATTCCCGGGCTGGTCAAGACACTGTCAAAGCACAAATTCAATTTGTTCCCGGCCGTGAATACGCTTTACAACGGCCTGCTCAATCATCCTGAGTTTGCCAGTCTTGATTTTTCTGGACTGAAGTTGTGCAATGGTGGTGGGATGGCTGTGCAGCGCGCGGTGAATGATCGCTGGGAGCAAGTTACGGGTAAAAGTATCGTCGAAGGTTATGGCCTCTCCGAAACTGCACCCGTTGCCACCGCCAATCCTGCAGATTCATCCGAATTCACCGGCACCATAGGCTTGCCTATCTCATCCACCGAAATCGCCATCCTTGACGACGACGGTAATGCACTGGCAACCGGCGCCGTAGGTGAAATTGCGATTCGCGGGCCGCAGGTCATGGAAGGCTACTGGCAGCGTCCGGAAGAAACTGCGCGTGTCATGACTGTCGACGGATTTTTTCGCTCAGGCGATATCGGTTTCATGGATGAGCGCGGTTATGTCAGCATTGTCGACCGAAAGAAAGACATGGTGCTCGTCTCCGGATTCAACGTCTACCCCAACGAGGTCGAAGGTGTCGTCGCCATGCATCCCGGTGTGCTTGAATGCGCTGTGGTTGGCGTGCCTGATGCGAGTTCGGGCGAGGCAGTCAAACTTTTTGTCGTGCGTCGTGATCCTGATCTCACTGCCGAAAGTCTCATGGCGTACTGCCATGAGCAGCTCACAGGCTACAAGCGGCCCAAGCATATCGAGTTTCGCAACGAGCTGCCCAAGACTAATGTGGGCAAAATCTTGCGCCGTGAGCTGCGCGACAGCAAGGCCGCTTAAGCGCTCGGTTTATCAAGGTAACGGAGGCAAAGGCCGCGGTCGACGATTGTCGTCCGTGGCGACATAGGTCAGCGTCGCTTCAGTGACTTTCACTACCTCGGCTTGCAATCGGTTTCTCTCGGCATACACCTCGACATTGACGGTAATGGAGGTATTGCCGGTTTTCACGATCTTCGCGTAAAACGACAACAGATCGCCAACGAACACCGGCTGCTTGAAAACAAAAGAATTCACCGCCACGGTACCCACCCGTCCATTGGCACGTCGCACCGCAGGCAATGCACCGGCGATATCGACTTGCGCCATGATCCAGCCGCCAAACACATCACCATGAATATTGGCATCTGCCGGCATGGGCATCACCCGTAGTGTCGGCATGCCCTCCGGCAGGCTGGAGTTTTCAGTTGCACTCATCCTCGTTCCCTGTGTTGATCCGTCATAAACGCTACAATCCTCGATTACGCAAGCATAACGCAAGCAAGTGCACTCCCATCCTCATCCGGCAAAATCCACAACCATCATGCGCCACCATGCCCGCCCGCCAGTCGATGCGCCCGCCAATCAGAGTACGCGCAATGACTGGGGCACGCTCAAGACCTTGCTGCCATATCTTTGGGCTTACAAATGGCGCGTGATCTTTGCCCTACTGTGTCTGGTCTTCGCCAAAGTTGCGAACGTAGCGGTGCCGCTTGTTCTCAAAGAGCTTATTGATGGTCTGACCATCACACCAGACAAGCCGGCATCCTTACTCATACTGCCTGCCGGATTGCTGATTGTTTACGGCTTGCTGCGCCTCTCCACTACCGTATTCACCGAACTGCGCGAATTCTTTTTTGCAAAAGTGACCCAGCGTGCAGTTCGCACGGTCGCGCTCAAAGTCTTTCGTCATCTGCATGCGCTATCGCTGCGTTTTCACCTCAACCGTCAGACCGGCGGCATCACCCGCGACATTGAACGTGGCACGCGCGGCATTTCTTCACTGGTGTCTTACACCCTGTTCAGCATACTGCCGACCGCCATCGAAATCACGCTGGTACTTGGTTATCTGGCGCTGCAGTATGACGTCTGGTTTTCAGTAATTACGCTCGTTGCGCTTGTGACCTATGTGGTCTTCACGGTATTGGTTACGGAATGGCGCACCCATTTCCGCCGTACGATGAATGAATTGGATTCGAAAGCGAACACTCGCGCGATCGATTCATTACTCAATTACGAAACTGTCAAATATTTCAGCAATGAAGAATATGAGGCCAAACGCTACGATGAGGGCTTGCAGCGTTACGAGCATGCAGCGGTGCGCTCGCAAACGTCGTTGACGCTACTCAATACTGGTCAATCGCTGATCATAGCCTCGGCAGTCACGCTCATCTTGTGGCGTGCCACGCTCGGCGTTATTGGCGGCACCATGACCCTGGGTGATCTGGTGCTGGTGAACGCGTTCATGATCCAGTTGTACATTCCCCTCAATTTCCTTGGCGTGATCTATCGCGAGATCAAGCAAAGTCTGGCAGACATGGAAAAAATGTTCACGCTGCTGGACCAGCATCGCGAAGTCGCTGACTCTCCCGGGGCGCGACCGCTGTCGATTCAACAAGCCGAGCTGCGTTTCAGTCAGATCGATTTCAGCTATGAAAAAAACCGGCAAATCTTGTTTGATGTTGATTTCACCATTGCCGCCGGTACTACGACTGCGGTAGTGGGTCACAGTGGCTCAGGTAAATCCACACTCGCGCGGCTGCTGTTCCGGTTTTACGATGTCGACAAGGGTGCGATCCTGATTGACGGCCAGGATATTCGCGATGTCACGCAATCGTCTTTGCGCAGCGCGATCGGCATCGTGCCTCAGGATACGGTGCTCTTCAACGATACGATTGCCTACAACATCGCCTACGGCCGGCCGAACGCGAGCCAGCAAGATATCATCGCCGCCGCGCGCGCTGCCTGTATTCACGACTTCATTGAAAGCCTGCCGGATGGCTACAACGCCATGGTCGGCGAGCGTGGCCTGAAACTCTCTGGCGGTGAAAAACAGCGTGTCGCCATCGCTCGCACCGTACTCAAAAATCCGGCCATCCTCGTCTTCGACGAAGCCACCTCCGCGCTGGATTCGCATGCCGAGCAGGCCATACAAGCGCAGCTCAAGGATATCGCCCGTGATCGCACGACCCTGGTGATTGCACATCGTCTGTCCACCATTGCCGACGCCACGCAGATTCTGGTGATGGCGCAGGGGCGCATCGTCGAACGTGGCTCGCACGCAGAACTGCTGGCAAAGCAGGGACTGTATGCGGACATGTGGGAGCGTCAGCAAGCGCCCCAAGACGAGTCCACCGCTGTATCCCAAGCCGCCGCACTGCCCGATGGTGCAGCTTTCAACGTGAACCGGGCCTGACCACCCGCAAAACTTTCAAGCGGCCTTGGGCGGTGCTCTTTTACAATGCGTCATTGCCCACAAAGCTCATGACCCAACGTCTAGCCATGAATCAAAGAACCTTACTCACCGACAGCTTCCACGCGGCCGTCGGCGCCGTTGACCCCCTCAAAATCGTCGCCGCGCACTTGCCCCCGCCGCCCAAGGGCCGCACCCTCGTCGTCGGTGCCGGCAAAGCTGCTGCAAGTATGGCCCGAGCTGTTGAGCAGGTCTGGCCGGCCAGTGCGCCGCTGGAGGGCTTAGTGGTCACACGCTATGCCCATGGTATGCCTACCGAGCGTATCCGCGTCCTGGAGGCTGGGCATCCGGTTCCTGACGGCGCAGGCGAGCAGGCCGCCGCCGAAATCCTCGCGTTGACCGCGGGCCTGACCGCGGATGATTTGCTGATTGCGCTGGTCTCGGGCGGTGGCTCCAGCCTGCTGTCGCTGCCGGTTGAAACCGTGCCCATGGCTGACCTCAAGGCGGTCACGAACAGCCTGTTGCGGTCCGGTGCCCCCATCACCGAAATGAACATCGTCAGAAAGCACCTGTCACGTGTGCAGGGTGGCCGACTGGCCGCTGCCTGCCGCGCGCCCGTGGTCACCCTCATCATCAGTGATGTCACGGGTGATGATCCGAG
>JACCDH011523521.1_pt1 | contig 10549 bp, 12 predicted proteins | sample 7442481 | NCBI WGS metagenome assembly JACCDH01 (sample SAMN15323433, study PRJNA562643) | freshwater metagenome | isolation source: river surface water | place: USA:Blue River Watershed | collected 2017-08-15
CCCCGATGGCTGGTTCATCACCGGCGATCTGGGAAAGCGCGACGCCGATGGCTATTTGCATATCGTGGGTCGGGCCAAGGATCTGGTGATCACCGGGGGATACAATGTCTATCCCAAGGAGGTGGAACTGGTGCTGGACGAGGTGCCGGGCGTGCTGGAAAGCGCGGTCATCGGCCTGCCGCATCCCGACTTTGGCGAGGCGGTCTTTGCCGTGATCGTCCTTAACAAGGGCACGGTCATCACGGTGGACGCGGTTCTGGCAGCGGTGCAAGATCGTCTGGCCCGGTTCAAGCAGCCCAAGGCGGCGGTGATCCTTGCAGACCTGCCGCGCAACACGATGGGCAAGGTGCAAAAGAACCTGCTGCGCGAGACCTACAAGGGCTGGTTCAGCTAAGCGGCGCGGGCGCAGGCGCCCGCACGCGGTGAGCTTTGCCCTGCGCAGCCGCGCCGGGCAAAGCGCGCGGGGGCCGTCTGCCCCCGAACGGCGCAAGCGCCGTTTCCCCCGAGGATATTTTCAGCAACGGGGAAGATCAGGGGGAGGGGAAGATCAGGACTGTGGATCGGCCTCTGCGGCGTCATCCAGTTCGGTGGCGAGGAAGCGTTCGAACTGGTCAAGGTCCACGGGATCGAACTGGCCAAAGCCCTGCATCCAGACCGAGGCGGCGCGCAAGGCGTCGGGTTCCAGTTTGCACCATTTCACCCGGCCGCGTTTTTCCTGGGTGATGAGACCGGCGTCGGCCAGCACCATCAGGTGTTTCGAAATCGCCGCGAGCGACATTTGAAAGGGCTCTGCCACATCGGTGACGGCCATGTCATCCTCAAGCAGCATCGACAGGATCGCCCGACGGGTCGGGTCGGCGAGGGCGGCGAAAACCATGTCGAGAGGCGCGGCGGCATCTTGGGGCATCGCGCGACATTGGCGGGGCAGGGGGGAACCGTCAACCCGTTGGTTGAATATGCTTGGGGGCCGATCCTGTGGTGGTTCGTGCTGCGCCGCGCTGTCGCATGAAGGAGAAATCAAATGAATACAGGTATTTGCATTGATATGGCCCCGGGCTTTGTCGGGTTGACTCGGGGCGGGGGCATCCGTAGGTTCCGCCCAACTGCTGGAAAGGGTCTGACCGATGGCTGAAGCGCCCGATCCCGACCGTCTGCGCGCGCTGGAAGAGCGGATCGCGAAGGCGAAAGGGGCCAAGGTGCTGTCGTCCGGGTCTGGCCCCACCGGCAAGGGATTTTCGCAGGGCGAGGCGGCCTGGCGGATGGTGCTGGAACTTGTGACCGGGATGTTGATCGGTCTGGGTATCGGCTACGGACTGGACCGTGTGTTCGGGACGCAACCCATCTTCCTGATCCTCTTCGTGCTGCTGGGCTTTGCCGCCGGCATCAAGACGATGCTGGGCACGGCGGCCCAGATGGGCAAACAGGCCGAGGCGGACGCCAAGGCACAAGAAGGGAAAGACGGACGTGGCTGAAGGCGGTTTTGCAATCCACCCGATGGATCAGTTCGTTGTGAAGCCGCTGTTTGGCGGTGAGCATGTCGAATGGTACACCATCACCAACGTGACGCTCTGGCTTGGCATTGCCGTGCTGGCCATCATCGCCCTGATGGTGATCGGCACGCGTGGCCGCGCTGTGATCCCGTCGCGCAGCCAGTCGATTGCGGAACTGCTCTACGGGTTCATCCACAACATGGTGGAAGAAGTCACCGGCCATGACGGGGTGAAGTATTTCCCCTATGTCATGACGCTGTTCATGTTCGTGCTGGTGGCGAACCTGCTGGGTCTGATCCCGATGAGCTTTACCACCACGAGCCACGTCGCCGTCACCGTGACGCTGGCGCTGTTGGTCTTCCTTGGCGTGACCCTGCTGGGTCTGGTCAAGAAGGGCCCGGCGTTCCTGGCGATGTTCTGGGTATCGTCGGCGCCGCTGGCGCTGCGTCCGGTGTTGGCGATCATCGAGGTGATCTCCTACTTCGTGCGCCCCGTGTCGCACTCCATTCGTTTGGCCGGCAACCTGATGGCCGGTCACGCCGTGATCAAGGTCTTTGCAGGCTTTGCGTCCATGGCCGTCATCTCGCCCGTCGCCATCGGCGCGGTTTCCGCGATCTATGCGCTGGAACTGCTGGTCGCTGTCGTGCAGGCCTACGTGTTCACCATCCTGACCTGCGTCTATCTGAAGGACGCGGTGGGCGACGCCCACCACTAAGGTCCGGATTTTCCATCTCAGCCATTCCAACCAAGGAGACACCACTATGGAAGGCGAAGTCGCACAACTGGCCCTCATGGGCAAATACATCGGCGCCGGTCTGGCTGCCATCGGCCTCGGCGGCGCCGGCATCGGCGTGGGCAACATCGCTGGCAACTTCCTTGCCGGTGCCCTGCGCAATCCGTCGGCTGCCCCGTCGCAGACCGCCAACCTGTTCGTGGGCATCGCCTTCGCCGAAGCGCTGGGGATCTTCTCGTTCCTCATCGCTCTGCTGCTGATGTTCGCCGTCTGATCCTGACGGACCATTCTTTGGCCGGGGTGGCGGGGATACCGCCACCTCGGCCTGATTTCTCAGGGTCTCAGGGAGAACGACATGGCGACCGAAGCCCATGGTGGCGCGGCTGCTGAACATGCAGTCGGGATGCCGCAACTTGACGTCACCACCTGGCCGAACCAGATCTTCTGGTTGCTGGTCACGCTGGTCGTCATCTATTTCGTGCTGACGCGCATCGCGCTGCCCCGCATCGGTGCGGTTCTGGCGGAACGCCGTGGCACCATCACCAATGATCTGACCGCAGCTGAAGAGCTGAAGCAGAAGGCCGTGGAGGCCGAGCGCGCCTATAACGAGGCCCTCGCCCGTGCCCGTGCCGATGCTGCCAAGATCGTGGCCGAAGCGCGCGCCGAGATCCAGAAAGACCTCGCCGCCGCAACCGCGCAGGCCGATGCCGAGATTTCGGCCAAGGCGTCGCAATCCGAAGCCCGCATTGGCGAAATCCGTGCAGGTGCCGTGGCGGCTGTGACGGAAGTCGCGACCGACACCGCGCATGAGCTTGTTGCCGCCTTGGGTGGCAAGGCCGATGCACAGGGTGTTTCGGCGGCTGTCTCTGCCCGGCTGAAGGGGTGACCATGATGAAGAAACTTGCAGCCGTACTGGCCCTGACCGCCTCGCCCGCGATGGCGGCCTCGGGTCCGTTCTTCTCGCTTCAGAACACCAACTTCATCGTCTCGGTCGCCTTCCTGATCTTCGTCGGCATCCTGCTTTACGCAAAGGTGCCGGGGCGGATCGCGGGGCTCTTGGATGGGCGTGCCGCACAGATCAAGGCCGAACTGGACGAAGCCCGCGCCCTGCGCGAAGAAGCCAAGGCTTTGCTTGCCTCGTATGAGAAAAAGCACAAGCAGGTGCAGGAACAGGCCGACCAGATCGTCGCTGCCGCCAAGAAAGAGGCGAAAGCCGCCGCCGATCAGGCGAAGGCAGAGCTGAAATCCTCCATCGCGCGCCGTCTTGCGGCTGCGGAGGAACAGATCGACGCGGCCGAAAAGGGTGCGATCCGGGCGGTGCGTGAGCAGGCGATTTCGGTGGCGGTCTCGGCCGCGGCCGAGGTTCTGTCCAAGCAGATGACGGCCGAGGGCGCTGCGGCGTCGATCGATGCCGCCATCGCGCAGGTCGAGGCCAAGCTGCACTGACGCCAGCCTTTGCTGACCAAGGATCAGACCCGGAACCTCTGAGTTCCGGGTCTTTTTCATGGTCATCCCGGCGGGGGCGTGCGGCGGGCGTTTTCATGCTGCAGCCGCAGGCGCGCGATGTCTTCGTTCCGGTCGGCGCGGAATTGTTCGTCCAGCGCGGTGTGAACGAAATCGAGATGGGCCGTCACCGCGGCACGCGCGGCCTGCGGGTCGCGGGTCTGGATGGCCTGATTGATGGCGCGATGCTGGTCCAGCAGCATCTGCCGGGTGGGCCGCAGGCGGAACATGATCTGGCGGTTGTAGAACACGCCCTGCCGCAAGAGGTCAAACATCGAGCGCATCATGTGCAGCATGATCACGTTGTGGCTGGCCTCGATGATCGCCATGTGAAATTCGGCGTCCAGCGCCGCCTCATCCGAGGGATCACGCTTCTGGTGGGCTGCTTCCATCTTCTGGAAGATCGTGTCGATGAGTGCCAGATCGGTGTCCGACCCCAACCGCGCGGCCCGTTCGGCGGCCAACCCCTCCATGTCGCGGCGGAAGGTCAGGTAGTCGAACACCGCCTCGTCATGTTTGGCAAACAGGTCCACCAGCGCGGGCGAAAAGGCGGACCCCAGCACATCGCCGACGAAGATGCCTGCATTGGGCCGCGCGATCAAAAGGCCACGATCCTGCAATTCCGCTACCGCATCGCGCAGGGATGGGCGTGACACGCCCATGCGATCCGACAGTTCGCGTTCCGATGGCAGGCGTTCGCCGGGGCGCAGGATGCCGCGCAGGATCAAAAGCTCGATCTGCCGGACGACGCTGTGCGACAGTTTTTCGGGATGGATTTTCTGAAAGGGCATCGCGGCACTCTGGCTTTGGTCGGAAATTAGGACCAATCCGCTGCCGTCACAATGCAAAAGGGGGCCGGTCGCCCGGCCCCCGTGTAACCTTGTCACCGTGTCACGCGTCCGCCAAGGATCAGCGGATCGGGCGGATGATGATTTCCACGCGGCGGTTCAGCGCCTGACCCTGCGGCGTGGCGTTCGAGGCGATGGGCATGTCCTCGCCGCGGCCATAGGCCGTCAGGCGACTGCCCGGCACGCCGCGCGCCATCAGCACCTGCGCCACAGACGAGGCACGGCGCTGCGACAGGTCCGCGTTATAGGCGGCAGAGCCGGTGTCGTCGGTATGGCCGATGACCTCGATCCGGCTGTTGGGGTAAGAGATCAGGTTCTGCGCGACAGAGCCGAGGTCGGCCACAAGGTCGGGGCGCAGGCTGGCACTATCGACCGAGAACAGCACGTCTTGCGGCATGTTGACGACCAGATAGTCGCCCATGTTGGTGACGCTGAAGCTGGGGTTGATCGCGCGCAGTTCCGCTGCCTGCTGGTCGAGCGTCTGGCCGATGGCCCCGCCGAGGGCCGCGCCAATGGCACCGCCAACCACGGCCTTGGCCAAGCGGTCCTCATCGCTTTGCGCGCCCAAGAGCGCCCCGGCCATGCCGCCGATGATCGCGCCATTCTGGGTGCGGGCGTTCGGATTGTCCGGGTAGGCGTTGGGATTGACGCAGGCCGACAGGGCCAGCACCGCGCCAGTGGCCAGAAGGATCGGGGTTTTGATGAAGGTCATGGGACTCTGCCGCCTCGTGAAAAAAGAGCTGTTGCCAAAGCCGGGTAATCCCCCGGTCTTTACCGACCTTATACTAACGCGCCGCCGCGCCGCATAGACGACGCGCCTCCGTGGCAGGTTTCCGCCCATCACATTCCGGTGCGGGCGGCCTCGCGGGCCAGCATCGCGCGTTTGACGGGCAGGCCCCAGTGATAGCCACCCAAGGCGCCAGATTTCCGCAAGGCGCGGTGGCAGGGGATCAGCAGGCTGATCGGGTTGCGCCCGACGGCGGTGCCCACCGCGCGCACGGCCTTGGGATGGCCCACGACGCGCGCCAGATCGGAATAGGTTGTCACCTGACCTTCGGGGATGTGCAGAAGCGCTTCCCAGACCTTGATCTGGAAAGGTGCGCCGATCAGGTGCAGCGCCGTGTCGGCATTCGCCCCGCCGCCGAAAGCGGCCAGCGCCCATGGCCGCAAGAACGCCTCATCCCGTGCATAAGCGGCGGCAGGCCAGCGCCCGGCCAGATCGGCGAAGGTGGCCTCTTCCCCCATCTCTGCCGCGAAGCCCAGACCGCAGATGCCGCGATCCGTGCCCATCACCAAGGCTGGGCCATAGGGGCTGTCGAACCAGCCCCAGCGGATGGTCAGCCCCGCGCCGCCCAGGGCGAATTCGCCGGGCGACATCGCCTCCCAGCGCAGGAACAGGTCATGCAGGCGACCCGTGCCGGACAGTCCCGCCTCCAGCGCGGTCTCCAAAGTGCTGTGCCGTGCGGACAGCATCTGGCGGGCGTGATCCAGCGTCAGATATTGCTGATAGCGCTTGGGCGAGACGCCGACCCATGCCGTAAAGGTGCGCTGGAAATGTGCCGGTGACAGGCCGATACGGGCGGCGAGGTCGTCCAAACCCAGCCCCGGACCGGCGCTGTCAATCTCGCGCAGCGCGCGGGCGATCAGGGCGTAGTGATAGGCGGGGGTGTCGGCATCGGTCGTCATGGCATCTCTCCTGCGTCGTGATCAGGATAGGCGGCGTTTCCGCCACGGGCGACCCGGAAACTGCGGCTTCCGCCTTGCCCGGTGGGCTTTGCTGGCCTATGCCCTTGCCCCATGACACGCCAATTGCCCTATGCCGCGATGAAGGAGATCTTCACCCGCTTCCATGCCCTGGACGCGGAGCCGAAGGGCGAGTTGGAGCATCTGAACGCCTATACCCTGCTGGTCGCCGTGGCCCTGTCTGCGCAGGCCACCGATGTGGGCGTGAACCGTGCCACGCGGGCGCTGTTTCAGATCGCCGATACGCCGCAAAAAATGCTGGATCTGGGCGAAGAGGCGCTGATTGGTCACATCAAGACCATCGGCCTGTTCCGCAACAAGGCCAAGAACGTGATCAAGCTGTCGCGGATTCTTGTCGAAGAGTATGGCGGCGAAGTGCCCTCGTCTCGTGCGGCGCTGCAATCGTTGCCGGGGGTGGGGCGCAAGACGGCGAATGTCGTGCTGAACATGTGGTTCCGCCAACCGTCGCAGGCGGTGGACACGCATATCTTCCGCCTTGGCAATCGCAGCGGCATCGCGCCCGGCAAGGACGAGACCGCGGTCGAGCGCGCGATCGAGGACAATGTCCCCGCCGAGTTCCAGTTGCATGCGCATCACTGGCTGATCCTGCACGGCCGCTACATCTGCACCGCCCGCAAACCGAAATGCGGCATCTGCCCGATCCGGGACCTGTGCCTTTACGAGGAAAAGACCGAATGAAGAAGTATGACGCCGTCGGCATCGGCAATGCCATTGTGGATGTGCTGACGCAGGCCGATGACAGCTTTCTCGAGTTGATGGGCATCGAGAAGGGCATCATGCAACTGGTCGAGCGGGAGCGGGGTGAACTCCTTTACGCCGCGATGAAAGAACGTGTGCAGGCCGCTGGCGGATCGGTCGCCAACACGCTGGCGGGGATCGGGGCACTGGGTCTGAAAACCGCCTTCATCGGGCGGGTGCATGACGATGCCCTTGGCCGGTTCTACGCGCAAAGCATGGCCGACAGCGGCAGCGATTTCCCCAATCCGCCGGTGCCGGGTGGGGACTTGCCAACCTCACGGTCAATGATCTTCGTCTCGCCGGATGGTGAGCGGTCGATGAACACCTACCTTGGGATTTCCTCGGACCTCGGGCCGCAGGATGTGTCGGACGAGGTGGCCGGGGATACGGCGCTCTTGCTGATCGAGGGGTATCTTTACGACAAGGCCCCCGGCAAGGCGGCGCTGGAACGTGCCGCGCAACTCTGCCGTCGCGCAGGGGGCAAAGCGGGCGTGTCGCTGTCGGACCCGTTCTGCGTTGACCGCCACCGCACCGATTTCCGCCGTCTGGTGCGCGAGTTGGATTATGTGATCGGCAACGAGCATGAATGGGCCTCGCTGTATCAGACCGACCTTTCGTCGGCTTTGGAGCAGGCCGCGGCCGAGATCGGCACCATCGCCTGCACCCGGTCCGGGCATGACGTGCTGCTGATCCAAGGAAATGAGCAAGTCGCCGTCCCGGTCAACCGCGTGGTGCCGGTGGATGCCACCGGCGCGGGCGACCAGTTCGCGGCCGGGTTCCTCTATGGCTTGGCCACCGGCAAGCCGCTGGCGGTCGCCGGCAAGATGGGCTGCGTCGCCGCAGCCGAGGTGATCAGCCATTTTGGCGCGCGTCCCGAGACGGATATGAAGGCGCTGTTCCGCAGGGAAGGGCTGATCTGAACCGGGCGGGCGGCTTGCTCGGGCCGGGTTCCCCGGCCTTCGCGCGCCGCCGTTGCCACGGGATGACCTTTGCGTGCAGCGCCGATGGTAAGCGCCGGGGGGGCGAACCCCGTCGTCTATCGGTTCTCGAACCGATGGCGAACCCGATGGACGCCCCCGTGGGATATTTGGGCAGAGAAGACAGGCGCAGTCGGGCGCCATGCGCGGCACCCTGACGGGGGATTGCTCCAGCCGCAGGGTGCCGTCTCCTCTGACGGTCATCGGCTTCCCAGCGTGTACCGTGATCCAATCGTCGCCGAACCGGGTTAAGAAATCCTTTCTGCCTGTCTTCTCTGTTCAAATATCCTGCAGGGGGTAAGCCATCGGTCCGGGGACCGATGGCTGCGGGGGATGCAAAATCCCCCGCTCCGCACGGAATGGCAGGCGCGTCAGTCGCCGAGCTTGGCGTGAACCTCGTCCAGATCGACTTCGGACAGCGGCATCTTGTTGGCCGGGTTGTCGAAGTCATATTTGAACAGCTGGAAATCACGTTTGTAGATTTCCCACATCAGATGCATTGACAGGTCGTCGAAGTAATCCTCGACCGGGTGCAGGCGCTTGGGTCCGTGGCCTTCGCTTTCGTTGAAGCGGGGGATGTCCTTCAGCACGACGGGATGTTTCGGCGTGATGTTGTCCAGAACGACCTGCATGCCGTCGTTGAATTTCTCGGTGAAGAAGATGTGGTCGTACCGCCCGCCATTGACGATGAAGGTCGAGATATGGCCCGCCATCGCGGACCAGTGGATGTCCGGCTCCATCGGTTTCTTGAAGCGGATGGTGTCGCGGGTGAACAAGAGGAACCGGCGGAAGCTGGCGATCTGGTCGAACTCTTGCTTGCCGTCGTCGCCGCCCACCTCGATCCCGTATTTTTGGATCAGCATCGGCACGAGGTTGCCGCGATAGCGCTTGCCGTTCCGTTGGATGCCGCAAATCTTGTCGAAGAAGGAGGACAGGATGCGGGTGTAGGGGTTGCGCACGCAGGTGAAGGCATAGGATTTATGCGCCTTCACATTCCGTTCGATGATGGGCTGGCTGGCCTCTTGCGCCCATTTGTGCAGGCCCTTGGTGGAATCGTGGATGTCCCCGTCGAAGAATTGGCCATGGTCAGCGTAGAACATGATCTGCCCGATGGTGGAGCAGGCGCATTTCGGCACCACCCGATACACCACGCTTTCGCTTTCCGTCATCCACGTACCGGGAAAACCCATCAAGAACCGCCTCTGATTGCGGACCACCCTGTCGCGGCCCGTTCTGTTTGATGCAAAGAAAGCAAAACGGGGCTGTCTTTTCAATGACCGTTGACGTTATTTGTCAGGCGTAATGACTCGTGTCGGGGTGCAAACGGTTTCCAATGGCCAAGATCGCCTACATCCTGCTGTGTCACAAAGACCCCGAGGGCATCATCGCCCAAGCGCAACGCCTGACGGCGGTGGGGGATTACGTCGCCATCCATTTCGATGCGCGGGCAAAACGGGCGGATTTTGACCGGATCGTTTCGGCGCTGAAGGACAACGCTTCGGTCGTCTTCGCGCCAAAGCGGGTGAAATGCGGCTGGGGGGCGTGGTCGCTGGTCGATGCGACGCTGATTGCCATCCGCGCGGCGGTGGCGGCCTTTCCGCGGGCCACCCATTTCTACATGCTGTCGGGTGATTGCATGCCGATCAAGTCGGCGGAATTTGCCCATGCCTTTCTCGACCGGGCCGAGGTGGACTACATCGAAAGCGTGGATTTCTTTGCCAGTGACTGGATCAAGACCGGCATCAAGGAAGAACGGCTGATCTATCGCCACTGGTTCAATGAGCGCACGCAGAAACGGTTGTTCTATGCGTCGATGGACCTGCAACGCCGCTTGGGCTTTCAGCGGCAGGTGCCCGCCGATATCCAGATGCAGATCGGCAGCCAGTGGTGGTGCCTGCGCCGCCAGACCATCGAAGCGGTTCTGGAGTTCTGCGCCAACCGCCCGGACGTGATGCGGTTCTTCCGCACCACCTGGATTCCGGACGAGACCTTCTTTCAGACCATCGTGCGCCATCTGGTCCCCGAGGCCGAGATCCGGAACCGGACCCTGACCTTCCTGATGTTCACCGATTACGGGATGCCGGTGACCTTCTACAATGACCATTATGACCTGCTGGTCAGTCAGGATTACCTTTTTGCCCGCAAGATCAGCCCCGAGGCGAAAGACCTGAAGGACCGTCTCGGCCGGCTTTATGCGGCCAAGGGCATCCCGTTCGAAATCTCGAACGAGGGGCGGAGCCTGTTCAAGTTTCTGACCGGGCGGGGGCGGATCGGGCGGCGGTTCGCGCCACGGTTCTGGGAGACGGAAAGCAGCGTCGGGCGCGGGCGGACGCTGATGATGGTCACCTGCAAGAAATGGCACGTGGCCAAGCGCCTTGTCGACCGCGTGCGCAGCGTGACCAACACGCCCGCGATGGATTACATCTTTAACGAACAGTCGGCATCCGTTCCCGATCTGGGCGGCATCCAGTCCACGCTGGAAAAGCGCACCCGCCA
>JACCDH010258919.1_pt1 | contig 10548 bp, 13 predicted proteins | sample 7442481 | NCBI WGS metagenome assembly JACCDH01 (sample SAMN15323433, study PRJNA562643) | freshwater metagenome | isolation source: river surface water | place: USA:Blue River Watershed | collected 2017-08-15
ACCAGCACCACACCAACATCCCTGCCGTGGGTGTGAACGTGTACAGCTTCGCCCTGAAGCCTGAGGACCACCAGCCCAGCGGCACTTGCAACTTCTCCCGTATTGACAACGCCACCCTGAACATCATCCTGTCCAACAACACCGTTGGTGCCAGCATGACTGCCCAGGTGCGCGTGTACGCAGTGAACTACAATGTGCTGCGTATCATGAGTGGTATGGGCGGTTTAAGTTTCTCTAATTAAGAAACTCAGGCTGCCAAGAGTACTTCAGAAAAAGAAGTGCTAGTCAAATGGTTTGCGATTTTAAAACAAAATCGCAATGGCAACACCGTCAAATTGCGGGAACATCCTGTTAGGTATCTGATACTGCTCTAAGGTTGAAAAACACTTAGTTGCACCATAGGGAAACTTGTGGGTATAGTAAAAATTCAGATAATAGGGACAATCCGCAGCCAAGTCCTGAGGGAACCTACGGTTCCTATGGATGCAGTTCAGAGACTCAATGTCGGTGGTCTGGTTGGTAAAAAAAAATCAACTGGAATAAGATAGAGTCCCTCCCCTCCGAAAGGAGTGTCTTAAAGAGGAATTTGAACACTTACCATTAGTGTTCAAAGGAGAGTTTTAAGAGATCTTGAAATAGATTGGATCCAGGCTGGCCTACAGCAACTAAGACTTTTATATACTGTTTTATACTGTATATATAGTACTTAATTGTTAATTATTGTGTAACATTTATGAAATGCTTCTAGAATTTCATAACTTGTCGGTAAAAATTGATAAGATTCGTCCATAGTATCTATGTCGCATATAGATCATGGCTTCTAAAGTTGGACGTCCTCCACGAACTATTGAATGGAAACAAATTACATACAATACATCCACCTATCTTGTAGGAAAAATACAGTTCAATGACACATTTGTGCATTGTGTTGTTGATGCAGATGTTTCTAAACTAAACGAACATAGCTGGCATGTTGTAACTGGATCCTATATTGGTTGTTATAAAGTGCATGAAGACAGACGCAAAACATTGTTTATGCATAATCTGATTATGAACCGTGATGGATTCAATGGCAAAGGTCAAGAAGAATCCATTGACCATATCAATGGAATCGGATTTGATAATCGGCGTGAAAATCTACGACTCGTTTCACAGTCTCTCCAAAATATTAATACACGCCAGCGCGCAAGAACTGTTACCAATTTGCCCCCAGAAATTGCTGCATCAGATATTCCACGCAATGTATGGTATATTCCTTCTACAAAAACTCATGGTGCCAGATTTTGTGTAGAATTTAAAGGAATTCCTGGAGTAGGTGATATTGTCCGAAAAACAACATCATCAAAAGATGTATCTATTCTTGAAAAATTCAAACAAGCAAAAGAAATACGTGAAGACATTATTGAAAACCATCCCATTCTACAAGAACATTCGCGCATATCTGATAAAGCGGTTCAGTTGAAAAAGGAATATGAAGATATTGTTGCATTAACACAAGATACTTAATTGTATTTATTGCGGCACATAATACAATCCCACACGCTGCATAACTTGCCCTACAATTGCCGAAAGATGTTGGTAATGTCCAAATAGCACAGCTTGATGGGCCTTGAGTGCATCCATCTCGGCAACAAGTGCGGCATTCTTTGCCCGCAGTTCCTCCACCTCCTTTGCGTTTTTCTCACGATCTGCAATTTGTAGGGGTGCCAGGATGCGCAGATCTGTATGTAGGAGTTGCACATGCGTCTTGAGATCCTCCATCTGTTTCTTGAGTTCCGTGACCTCAAGACATTCTGAGGGAGGTGTTGGAAGCAGTGGTTTTGTATTGGTTTTCTCTGCAGCTGCAACCGCAGCAACCGCAGCAACCGTATCAACCTCCTCATTTAGTAGGATCTTGCTCCCATCTTCCAAACAACAATACAGTCCGTGAATCGCCGATTCTTCCCCACAAATTGTGTGCAAGAATCGGACTACTGAGAATCCCATATCCGTCGTGGTGTTAGTGTGAGATACATAATACTTTCTCCCATCCCATTCCACGGTTACGGTCTGCTTCTTATCCCATTTGAAGGCAATAAATCGGGCCCGCATACGACGCTGAATGTATCCATAGGCTAGGCTGGAAAGATACTTACTATCCAGGAATTCATCACGCTCCTTTTTTCCAACAGTATGCAGAATATCCAACAGGGTAACACGACGTGTCACATATATTTTCTGAAAGATTTCGGTATCTGAACGGGTATAGGCCGTTCCAAAGACGGAATTGTACCAATCCGTAAATGTCGCGAAACGCCGACGATTGTCGCGCACATCCACGAGTTCGCCCTCAACCGTAAAGAACATGGACTCCTCGCGCTCTTTGCCCTCCAAGAAGGGGCGCACAGCTTTGAAGCGCGCATGCAGAAAGAATTCCACCATACGCTGGAAGTACGCGGGTTCGCGCGAATACAGGGAAAGAAATGAGGCAAGTAAGGACATTTGTAGGAAATGCGGAAAGTTACGGCTCGTGCAAAAATGCCCAACATCGCCATCAAAGCTTCACTTTTTCCACAAGACAAGCATTGTTGCCCCAAGCGTCATATGTATTTCTCCACTCAAATTGCATTTGCCCTCCACGCGTATTTGCAACATATCCATACAATTTCGCAGACTTTTGTTGGAAGGTCGTGGCCATTCTAGGAATTGAAAGAGACGCACCCAAAAGTGCAGCTCTTGCCAATTGCTTAACAGAAACGCGTCCTTTGGCAATTCCACACTCCCCACATCCCTCCTCAGCTCCCCACACCATCTCCGAAAACTCTGCTCCCACTGCGCCTCCAGGAATCGCGAGCGAGCCACCATCTCCCGTAGCCCCTCCAGAATCCCCACATCAAACTCGCGAATGCCTGGAATCAGACGATCGCGCATCAGGCCGCGGCGGGACCATGCAGGCGTAGAATCATAGAGATGCGGAATACCCTGTTGGTCAGCATAGGCAACCAGGACGGATTTTGGAATGTCCAACAGTGGTCGTAGCACAGTAACACCCTGCTCCTGTCCCGTCGCCGTCATTCCAAACAAATTCTCCATATGAATCCGTTTGCTTAGGTTGCTGAATACATTCTCGTAACAATCGTCCAAATTATGTCCGAGAATTACGGGGCAACCGAAATGCCGGTAAAGGGCAAACCTTATCCTGCGCGTCACCTCTTCATACACCGTGCGCAAACCGGAGTTGCGCACACGCTGGATCTCGGTGATTCGGCGCACATAGAGCGGTACACCCAACTGTTGGGACCACCAACGCAGCAAATTGCATTCGTCCTCGCATTCGGGACGATTTCTGTAGGAAACATGGAGTAGCACGAGCTGCAACCCGCGGTTTTTACAGAGGGCCGCGGCCACTGTGGCCGCCACCATGGAATCTACGCCCCCACTAACACTTACAGCCACTCGCGGTAAGTTGCCGATGCTCCTCTCAATTGCGGACGATATCATATTTGCGGAGTCCACCGCATGGGATCGCGGAGGTTCCAAGAGGGCGGAGAAGGTATGTAGGGAATTCAGGTCCACCACGGGCTCCGCCACATACCCCTCCACAGCCTCGCGCCAACTATGAACAGCCCATACCGTTGCATTGAGAAACCGGCACCAAAGAGGACTCGGATCCGCCTCGGCCTCCTGAATACATTTGCGGAGTGCCAACTCCTTCAAGCCGCCTGCATCCGCATGCCGAAGTGCCAACAGAATAAATACGCGTTCCCAGGGCTCCGCAGCGGCATATTGACCCACATGAATCATATGGAGTGCCAAGGCAACTGCAAAACGAAAGGCTATGGGTTTGGATGTGTTGGGAATGCGGGAACATGGATGCCTGTAAATCTGATCATAGTGAAGCAACAAATGTATATTGGTGTCCAGAGTATCTGTGTAGGTAGTCCAGAAGATCTCCCATGTATCAATCGGTGCATGGGAGAACCAGAAAGAGGGGGTCTCACGCCAAAATGCGCGGAGCCCACGAAGAAGGAAAATGGGAATCGCTCCCCCCTGCAAAATACAGCCAAAGGATTGTAAGGATTCCATTGTTTTTACGAGATTTCGCAATAATTTGCCACCATTATGCGTCATTTTTCGTTGCGAATAACGGTGACATTTCGGATGTAATTCCCAGTTTTGGTGTTAAATTGATAATGGAAGGTCGTTTTATTCCTGCGGTGTGTAGGTCACTGATGGTGAGTGAATCCAGAAATTGCTCCGTGCCGGGATTCGCCATAACATAGACGGAAATACCGAGCAATACAATAAGTATTACAGAAGACCGGTTAATTTCACAATTCCAACAAATATACACGGCAATCATTAATAGAACTAAAAATAACAGCGCGTCCATTCCTATTGTTGACTTAGGAAATTCCGCACATCTGTGCATAGATCCTGGTCTTGACCGCGTATGGCGCGATCCACAAGGCTAGCAATGCGTTTCACCTGATCGGGCCCCCATCCTCGCGTTGTAATTGCGGGTGTTCCAATCCGAATGCCACTGGGCCGCAGAGCCGACAGATCCCCTGGAATCGTGTTTTTATTCACGGAAATGCCGGCCTTTTCCAGACGCGCCGAGACTTCTGCACCACCCCCAAAGGCCCGCACATCTACCAAAAACAGGTGATTGTCGGTGCCACCGGTTACAATTGTATGTCCTAGGCGTTGCAGTTCCGCCGCAAACACGCGCGCATTCTCCCGCACACGCGCCATATATTCGCAAAATGCAGGGGTCGCTACTTCGCGCATCTGCACTGCCACAGCCGCAATCGCATTCATATGGGGTCCACCCTGCATGCCCGGAAATACAGCGCTATCAATTAGCGGTGCCAGCGGTAACCGCGAAAAAATCAGGGCGGACCGAGGACCGCGGAGCGTTTTGTGGGTCGTCGTGGTGACTACATCGCACCAAGGAAACGGTGAGGCCATAAGACCGGTGGCCACAAATCCCGCAATATGGGCAATGTCCGCCAGTAAATAGGCACCCACTGAGTCGGCAATGGCACGCAGCCGCTCATAATCCCAATCCCGACTGTAGGCACTTGCCCCACAAATTAATAGGCGCGGTTTGGCCTCGGCTACTCGGGTAGCCACGGCATCATAATCTATCAAACCATTCGTTGCGACTGTGTAGGGAATACTGGTGTAATAAGTGGCCGCCGCGGTAACTTTGCGTTTGGCCGTCTGAAATCCGTGCGAGAGATGACCGCCACTTGCCAACTCCAGACCCATCAGTACGGCACCGGGTTCCAACAAAGCTTTGTATACCGCCAGATTTGCACCACTGCCCGAATAGGCCTGAACATTTACCGACCATGCGGCGGAATCCAGACCAAATGCCGCCAAAGCGCGAGCACAACAGACCTTTTCCAACTCATCCACAACTGTGGTGCCCCCATAATACCGCGCACCAGGATAGCCCTCGGCGTATTTGTTGGTAAATACGGATCCCAAAGCAGCCATCACAGCCGGTGATGTGTAGTTTTCGGAAGCGATGAGTTCTATGGTATTTCGCTGTCGGTCGGCTTCTGCGGCAATGAGTGCGGCAATTTCGGGATCGGCTGTCTGCATTTGTTGGTTGCCTGGGTGTTTTCTCCGCCATTTCAACGCAATGCACAAATATATGAATATTTTACATCACCCCTTTAGAAATGCCTGGGTCTCCAACACGAAAATGCCATATTACGCGCAAGACCGCAAATGGGACCCGAAAACTCGCCTCCAAACGCCGCAAACTCTACGATGAATACATGAAGTTCACTATGAAAGCCCAACAAACCCTAATGGATATACTGTTTAGCATGTATAAACATATGAAACAACTGGAAGATAAAATATCTGGATCCGGTTCTATAGGAAAACTTATGGAAACTATGGCAAATCCTGATAGAGTTGCAAAAATGGCATCCTTGTCTTTTCCCATTCAGTCGCAATTCATGCGATTCCCACCTATGTCTGCTTCACAAGAGACCGTCATAATACGCCAAATTGAAGCTGCTCTTCAGAAAGGCAAAGAGGGTATCAAAGAAGTGACCAAACAAATACCCAAGAATGTGAAAATGCTTACCTTTAAGAATCCGTATCCGATGCAGCCTTCATCTATGTCAGATCTATATGTTGGAAATGGTGAGTGTGCATGGGAAGCTACAACCGATGTAATGCCCCTATACAAGAAGCGCCAAGAGGTTATTCAACAGATTCGGCATACATTTTCCCAAAAGGAAAAAACAATGAAAGACTTTAAAATGGGAAACATCGGTACCCTTTTTTCCACATTTTACGATCTTATGGATCTTTTGTATTCTCTTCCACCGGGTCCTAATAAGGAATCGGAGCAAGAACGTATAGCATATTTAACGAATCAAAACAAGTTTTTCAAGGAGATGTTCAAACTGATTGAGGGCGTGAAAAAAGAGATAAAATATGCGTTGCAAGCACTCATTCGTCAAGCGAAAAAGGACTAAGCCTTTTTTGCAACAGGATACAGCCGTCCCAGACACTGCACCAACGATTTTGCGGGTGCATGGGCTTTGCCTACAAATTCCAGCCGACCCCGTATCCAGTCCGTAAACGCGGTGGTGGAACCCCAATTCGTTTGTAGGGAGCGTAGGGGTTCACCTTCATAGGTTAGACCACATCCAGGAAGAGTCCGATTGTATCCGACTCGTCCTTGAATTACGGGGGGTGCATCCGCCGACAACATATACCGCCAGACACCGAAATTATTCTGCAAGGGCAACTCATAGAGTTCCTCGGCAGTGCTAGCGCAAGCAGCACCAACAGCCTCCAATGCCGCCTGCTCGTAATACCGCGATCCATAGGTCGCCCTGCGCCATACATCCAGCAACCCCACATCGCGGATCCAGAAAAAGCCCGCATTATAACGACCAATACGGGCCTCATCGGCCGCACGAATAGAATGAGGGGAAAGAGCAATCCGAGCACCTGTTGGGAGTACAGGTAATGGAGCAAGAAGACAGACATCCGTATTCAAAAACCATACACCTGCCTCTTTTGCCTCCGGTCGCAGGGAAAATACATGCTGCAGAATTGTTGCCTTTTCCATCATGCATTCGTGCCACAGGGTCGCATACTTACTTCCACTCCTCGCCTGCATATCTGCCCGAGAAAGTCCAGAATATGCATCCAATCCTACATGAACGGTATAACGAATTCGCGTTTTTAGGGATTTGATGAGGATAGATGTAGGGGTATCGGTAAGCACAAACACTTCAGCAGCAGGGCACCACTGTTCCAGAGTATGCAGGAGGAGCTGAAATTCCTTGTAAGCCTGGGCACCCATGACCTGTGTAGCAATAAGTGTAGACATTCTATGCCTAAGAAAAGAGAAATACAGCTCTAAGCCTGCTCGGTTTTCATGAGTGCCCCAAGCTTATCCAACTCCAGGGTCAGCGATCCGCCAATCGGTTTGTACAGTTTGCGAATTGCAGGATGAATGATATGTGTCACATCATATGTTGGGGTTTTGAGATGATAATAGACTTCACCGTTGTCCCGCTTTGCTACCATCATAGTAGTATCACCCGCAAAAGTGTACTGAAGACAGTTATTGACTTCGGCAAATGCCATGAGTGGCTGAGGATCATATTCCCCCAATTTCATACACTGATTTTGCATGGGATTCTTTTCATCCAATCCACTGCAAAGACCTATTAGCAATTGCTTGCGTTTCATTGTCGGAGGAAGATAGTCACAATTCCCATCAATCATGCGTTCTACATGAATGTTTATAGGAGATTTGGGCAATGTTGCCAATGCGTCGGCAAGAGTGGAGGAATATTTAGGAACAGATTGTGTAAGGCCCATGGTTGTATGGTTGTATGGATGTAAAAAAAAGAACCTACCATGGTTTCACTTTTGAGGGTTTGGGGTTGTTGGGGTTGTTGGGGTTGCTAGGAGGCCCCATACATTACCGCATCTTGGCCAGCATATCCGCATACTCTACAGGCACCTGATTGGAAGTCACGATGTGATAGAAATATGCCGTTGAAGATCCGAATGTCTTATCACAACACTTACAGGCCGATTCCTTGGAGTATGTGGGGATCCAGGATTTGCAATGTGTGCGCGCGAAATGCACGAGTGCATTGGCCTTGGTCTTGGCCACATGATCGCATCCGGTATGCGCACAGGAATACGAAACACCGGCATAAGGATTCTCCTCATCCTCCTCGGCAATTTCGGAATGCGCCTGGGCCATATGCTGCTGATAGGCGGACTTCTGGACGAATTTCTTATCCGTACAATGGGCACATACAAACTTGAAATCCTGCACATGCTTGGTTTGGACATGATAATACATTGTATTTTGCTTCTTTGCAACCTTGTCACAATACTTGCACTGGAACTCACCGGTCTCAAGCTTGGTATAGTAAGTATCGGCCATTTTGTATGCGAAGCGTAAGGAATGTAGGGAGTTATGGATTGGTGAGGAACGAAATTGAGTGGTAAAGAAAGGACACGGGATCCGGCCCAACGCTTCGCCAGATTGTCAATTTTTTCCCATGAGGGAACTCGCCTAGTTTACATCTTAAGTTATGCTTAAAGTTTATCTTAATTACAATTCATTAAGTATTATGGAGGCCCTGAAAACAGTTGGACTTGGACTTGGCATTTTTTCATGTATTATGGGAGCTATTACCATTTGCACAGAAACAGATGACGGTAAAAAGAACAGCGGTAATTTTGCCCTTTTGAGTGGCCTACTTGCTGTATCAGTTTGCCTAATTGATAATAAATGCAACTGTCCTTGTGCAAAGGCTTAAAACATCTAAGGATGCTGTTGGAAGTAAAGGTAAATAATGCATATTGCGGTACTTACCTTTGCAGTTGGAGCGGATTATAAGCGGGCCATGGAGCCTGGAATGGCTTCCAAACGGGCATATTGTCAAAAGCACGGCTATACATTCTTGGAAGGCGGAGAGGATGTATGGGATCGCAAGAAACCCATACCCTGGTCCAAAATCAATTTCATCCTGAAATATCTGGATGAGTATGATTACCTGTTCTGGTCCGATGGGGATGTAATTCTGACAAATCCCGAAATCAAGTTGGAAGATCTGATGCTGCCTCTCATGCCCGCCGACAAAGATATGGTCTGGTGCCGTGATGCCTGTGGGAATCTGAACAACGGCAATGTACTGTTCCGAGGCCGTTCGCCATGGGTCCGTGATTTCCTACAGCGATGCTATGCGCAGGAGCAACTTACTCATCATATCTGGTGGGACAATGCGGCATTTTGTTTCCTGTATGAAACTGTGGCTGCCGATCGTGAACATATTGTGACTGTGGAAGATCCGGCGCTATTCAATGCGTACCTATTTGATCGCGAAAACTCGGCGGAATCCACAAAAGTCCGTCTGTACAAACCCGGTGATTTCCTGGTGCATTTTGCGGGTGTTTATGATCCTTGGAACATTCATCGGTGCATGGTGTATATTGCTCGGTGTTCCAAAGCGGGCAAGGCTCCCAATGCGGCTCTACTTACGCATTGGCGTGGCAAGGCACCACTAAACAGGGAGCAGGCGGCCAAGGAGGGAGAAGAAGTGCCGATTTATTGAGAGGTGGAAAAAAATCTCAGTGTGCGGTAGAGAAAGAAAAATGGCAAAGACTCGTCGTAACACTCGTCGCATGCGCGGTGGTCAGGAGATGCCTCCTGCCGAGGCAGGTGCCCCGGCGGCCCAGGCCGGTGGCAAGATGAAGGCCATCGGCACCCGTGCTGAGGTGATGCACGGCACTGCTCACCACACTTCCGGCGGTCTGACTCGTGCCCACCTGAAGTACAACAAGCACGGCCGCATTGTGAGCCGCAAGGCCTCCGAGCGCGGTAAGAAGGCGCTGAAGCACCTGATCAAGGCCGGTTACAAGGCCAAGAAGGGTACTTTCCGTCTGTTCAAGAAGACCCGCAACTAAGTTTCCGGCGGAAACTTAGTTTATAGGCAGCCATTCTGAAAGAATGGCTTGCCGCAAGCACTAAAAACAATATGATCGTTGATTTATGTTGGAAATCCCGGAATCCCAACATAAAATCTATATCCTCCTGTAGAAACCGAAATGGCAAAGAACTATCGCAAAGCGAGTCGTAAATCACGTCGTGTAAATCGCAAGGCAAACCGCAAGACCCGTCGTAACAGTCGTCGCAATATGCGCGGTGGTTTCCAGGCCGAGGCTCCCTCCATGGCTACCTACAAGTCCCCCTTTGTGACCAATATGGTTCGGTATTAAATACCCATTAATTCAAACATTGCATTCCTATGCGCAACCAATGTTGTGCTGTAGGAATGCGTTTTTCTAGCACGGGCCGCGAATCGGTGGGACGATGCCATAACAGAGTCCACTCATGTTCCTCCAAATCCGACACAACGAGACCCATTCCCTGGTCGTGCGCCGCCTGCACAACGGAATACCAGTCTGCCGGTGCTTGCCAAGACCCGTGTCCCGCACGGGCAGGAAGTGCCGTGAAAATCTCCAACATGCGTTGGCTCACTTCGGCATTTAGGGTAGGTG
>JACCDH010264913.1_pt1 | contig 10546 bp, 11 predicted proteins | sample 7442481 | NCBI WGS metagenome assembly JACCDH01 (sample SAMN15323433, study PRJNA562643) | freshwater metagenome | isolation source: river surface water | place: USA:Blue River Watershed | collected 2017-08-15
GTAGAAATGGATGGTGGAGCGATACAATTTAAAAGCTACAATGATGGCGTTGTAAACTTAATGTTACAAGGTAGTTGTAGTGGTTGTCCTTCTTCTATGGTAACATTAAAAGCCGGTATCGAAGGCATGATGAAACGCATGATACCAGAGGTGAAAGAAGTGGTTGCAGAGGCCGAATAAAATGAGCCCCACTACTTTATACCAATCTTTTATAGATGGTTTATTACAAACATCCGCACTAGAATTTATTGCCGTGCTTGCAGGTATTGCAAGCGTTTGGTTTAGCAAAAAAGAACAGGTGCTCGTGTATCCTGTGGGTCTTATCAACACCACCATTTTTGTTTACTTAAGTTTTAAAGGTCACTTACTTGGCGAAGCCAGTGTAAATATTTACTACAGCGTCATGAGTATTTATGGATGGTGGTTGTGGACGCGTAAAAATGATCAGCAGCAAACTATTTTGCAAATTCAGTTTTCTACTAGCAAAGAAGTTTTACAACAACTATTATTTTTTGCAACGTTTTATGTTGTGTTATACGCGGCGCTCTATTTTTCTAAAACTTCTTTTGCGCCTGGCGCCATCCCTTGGGCCGACGCACTTTCAAGCGCCGCAGCGTATACAGGTATGTGGTTAATGGCCAAGAAAAAAGTAGAGAGTTGGTATTATTGGATTGCAACTAATATCTTTTCGATCCCACTTTATTTTGTGAAGGGATATGTTTTTACCAGTGTTCAATTTGCTGTTTTATTAGCACTTGCTGTTGCAGGACTTATAGCATGGCGTAAAAAAGCACAAGTAGTATGACCACAAAAATTGCCTTAAAAAAAATAGTAGTAATAGGCCCCGAAAGTACCGGTAAATCTACACTTTGCGGATATTTAGCGGATTATTATAAAACCCTTTGGTGCCCTGAATTTGCTAGAGAATTTTTATTAGAAAATGGAACTACTTATACTAATGAAGATTTAATTACGATTGCAAAGGGTCAATTAGATGCAGTACATAAACACATAGAAGCGCTACAATCACTAATAAATCAAACGGGAATTGTAAAACCACTTATCATTGATACTGATATGTATGTGATGAAAGTGTGGTCTGAATATGTATTTGGTAATTGTCCTACTTTTATTTTAGATGAAATAAATAAGCAAGATTTCGATTTGTATTTGCTTTGTAAGCCAGACATACCTTGGGTGAAAGATGAATTAAGAGAATACCCCGACGAAAAACCACGTCAAGAATTGTTTCAGATTTATAAAGACATTTTAATTAATCAGCAAACGCCTTGGGTAGAAATAAGCGGCAGTTTTGATGAGCGTAATCAAAAAGCGGTTGCTACAATAGATGCTGTTTTAGCGCGCTAATAAATAGCTACGGTATATTTTTTACCAATGGGTAAATAGGCTTTGTGTTTTTGTTTTTGAAGGGTCCCAATTCCATAAAACCCGGCCGCAACAAGGAGTCTGGTGGTGTTGGCTGCATCAAATAGTGGATATCCTTTAATGATACTGTTGGCGATATTCAAAAACAAGTATGCACCACTTGCCATTTTAAACAAAATACCATTTGTGAACATTCCCGATTTAAAACGGGACTGCGGTAGCCCAGAAATTTCGTTGATACTTATTTTTAAAAAACCAAGCCAGGTGGTATCCACCCTAAAACCACCAAATGCTGTAGGTGATTGTTGAGCACGGTACATATTAATGAGTAACGAGTCTTTTAAAATAGTTTTAATACGCCCTTCTATCCATTGTGTGTTACTAAATCTAAATGTGATACAATCCTTTTCAATCCAGCTTTGAATGGTTCGACCTTTTTCTTTTAGCACGAGCGTGTTACCAACTTGCGCATTAGATATTGTAACAATTAAAAAAACTGCTGCAAATATCCCCACCACATATTTTACTAATAACATGTTTTTATTTTAATGCGCCATAGAAAAGAAACACACCAAATCCGATGAGTATTACGCCAGCAATTTGATTGATTAAATGTAAGTTTTTTGTATTGAGTTTAGGTCGTAATTTTTCTGATAAAACAACTTTAACAATATCAGAGGCAAGCACAAATACTAGACAGGTTATAAATACAACTGCTTTATAATTGGCTGGATTGCTTGCTGCAGCTGCATCTGCAACAATCGCTGCGGTCCATGCAAACCAAAATAAAAACACGCCCGGATTTAATGTATTCATAAAAAACCCGGATAAATAAAGGCCCACGTATTTTTGCCAGGTTAATTTTTCATGAGCGCCATTTGCGTTTTCAGCAATACTTACTTTTTTAAATAGAAGTGTATATATACCAAGTCCGATCAAGAAAATACTACCTGCAATTGCAATTTTATTTTTGTGTTCAAGTGCCGTTGCAAAAAGTCCTGTAAAAAAATTACAAAATAAAACCAATGATATATCAGATGAAGAAACCCCTGCCACAAAGCTTAATCCGGCCCTACGTCCGCTGTTGATGCTATGTTTAATGATCGCAAATATGATGGGCCCCACCGAGATGCTCAATATCAACCCCAGTACTAAACCTTTTATTAGCGGCTCTACCATATTTTATTTGTTACGAATGAAAGTTTCAAATGCCTCTAATTGTTTTCCTTTTAATACCCTTGGAAACTTGTGCTGTCCGCCTAATTTTCCTTGCGACTCCATAAAACCCATCAATACGTCTTCTTTAACGACGGTCACAGAAACGTTTTTTAAGGCACTCTTTCTTTCGGTGGCATAATCATCATTAATGGTACACAAGTAAGCATCAATGGCAGCTGCTAATTCGGTTTCGTTGACCACGTCGTTGCAGGCTACATACCATTTGTGCCCAAATAAATTTCCATGTGGCACACCGGTCACTGTATATTCTGGAATACTAATATTAAATGCGCGACTAACATTTTCAACTGCTTTGTTCATATTGTCTACACTTAAGTGCTCGCCCACTAAACTTAAAAAGTGTTTGGTTCTGCCGGTAATGATAATTTGTGCATTCTCTTTGTCAATGAACTTAACAGTGTCGCCAATTAGATAACGCCATGCACCCGCCGCCGTACTAATTAAAACTGCATAATCGGTGCCTTCTTCAACTTCATCTATAAGTAATGCCGTTGCGTTATCTTTTATTTCTCCGTCTTCGTCAAAATTATTTTCATTAAAAGGAACGAATTCTAAAAATAAATGCTGACCCGTTACAAGCCGCATCCCTGCTGCGTTTTGATGGTCTTGGTAGGCGATAAAACCCTCACTTGCTAAATAGGTTTCAATGTAGGTAATAGGTTTTCCTAATAATTTTTCAAATCCTTTTTTATAGGGTTCAAAACTTACACCACCATGACCAAAAAAAGATAAGTTGGGCCAGAGCTCGTGTATGTTATTCAGCTCATATTTTTTTATAATCATTTCAATACAGAGCTGAATCCAAGCGGGCACACCCACCAAAAATCCAATATCCCAGTTTGGTGCTTCTGCAACAATCTCTTCTAATTTTTTATTCCAATCTTTTTCTTTAGCAATCTTTTTTCCGGGTTTATAAAAAGGTTGAAACCAAGAAGGTAATTTTTTAGCCGTGATGCCACTTAAATCACCGGCGTAAAATCCAGTCCCTTTTTGAAGTTCTGTGCTACCACCAATAGCAAGCCAGCCTTTTGCGATAGAGGTGTATGGAATATTTTTATAGTGCCGTAGGCTCAAGAGCTGCTTCACCATAATGGTTTTGTTCCCGGATAATAACGAACGGGTAACGGGAATGTACTTGCTAGACGCTTCCGATGTTCCACTACTTAAGGCGTAATATTTTATTTTACCAGGCCAACAAACATCCGACTCACCCTCAATACACTTATGCCACCACTCTTTGTATATTTTATTATAATTAAAAATGGGTACCGCCTTTTGAAAATCTTTCGCAACCGTTTTGCTTTTTAAAAGTGTTTCAAATCCATACGTATTTCCAAATGCCGTGTTTTTTGCACGACGCAGTAATTTTTTTAAAACACGGTCCTGTTCCTTTTTTGTGTTTTTTGGGGATAGGGAGAGGTCAAATAGAGCCATGCTACAAAGCTAAAGCAAAATGATACAAAACTTGAATAGTGGCCGCATCTTCGTTACTTTTGCGATATGTTAACAGAAACACTGATAGCGGCTACAAATGCCGGTGCTGCCGAGTTGCAAAGGTTTTTTAATGGGGCATTTGAGATTAGCCATAAAGAGGGTGTCAATAACTTGGTCACCGAGGCAGACCATGCCGCAGAGCGCGCTATTATTGGTGTGATTCAGGCCGCATTTCCCGATCATTTTATTTTAAGTGAAGAAACCGGAGAAATTATTACCAGATCCGAATACAAATGGATTATTGACCCTATTGATGGCACCGTCAATTTTGCCAACGGTATTCCTATTTGTTGTGTAAGTGTAGGACTTGAAAAAGATGGCGAAATCATTATGGGTGCGGTATATAACCCTATCATGCATGAATTTTATTTTGCAGAAAAAGGAAAGGGCGCTTTTTTAAATGACAAAAAAATTAGCGTTAGTAAAAAAACCAAAGTGATTGAGTCTTGCCTCGTTACAGGCTTTCCATATACTTATTTAGATACGCCCAATGGACCCCTTCAAGTATTTGAAAAATTAATTAGAAAAGGTATACCCGTGCGCAGGCTAGGTAGTGCTGCCATTGATTTGTGCTGGGTAGCGGCTGGTAAATTTGATGGGTTTTACGAACATAAATTACAGGCCTGGGATAGCGCAGCGGGATTTCTAATGGTAGCGGAAGCCGGCGGAAAAGTAACCGACTATAAAGGCGAAAACTACTCCGTATACCAACCACATTTATTAGCGACCAATGGATATATCCACGACGAGTTACTAGCCATTATTAATGGCGCAGCTGTATAATAAAAAATTAAACATGAGCGAACAAAGAACAGAAATAACAACACTTGGTGAATTTGGATTGATAGAGCACCTGACCAAAAATTTTGAAACGCATAACGCTTCTACTGTTTTATCGGTGGGCGATGATGCAGCGGTGATCGATCATTTTGGAAAACAAACCGTGGTTACCACCGATTTATTATTAGAAGGCATACATTTTGATTTGATGTATACGCCATTAAAGCACCTGGGCTACAAAGCAGTCATGGTAAACCTTTCGGACGTTTATGCGATGAACGCACAGCCTACGCAAATCACCATTAGCATTGGTATTAGCAACCGTTTTAGTGTAGAGGCCATCACTGAATTTTATGAAGGTGTGCATATTGCTTGCGAAAAACACGGCGTAGATTTAGTGGGTGGTGATACTTCTTCTTCACAAAAAGGATTTGTTATTTCAGTAACAGCCATTGGTGAAGTAGCGCCTGATACATTTGTAAAAAGAAGTACTGCGGGTGTAGGTGATTTAATTTGTGTGTCTGGCGATTTAGGTGGTGCGTTTTTAGGATTAACGCTCATGGAAAGAGAAAAAAAGATTTATCTCGAAAACCCAGGCGTACAACCCGATTTAGAAAACGAAAGTTATATAGTAGGAAGGCTTTTAAAACCTGAGGCACGTAAAGAAATCATTGCATTTTTTGCAGAAAATAATATTGTACCAACTGCTATGATGGACGTAAGCGATGGTATTAGTAGTGACGTGTTACATTTATGTAAGCAAAGCGTTGTAGGCTGTCGGATTTATGAAGAAAAACTTCCAATATCTGATGAGTCTAGAAAAGCGGCGTTTAAGTTTGGCCTAGATCCTACGGTGTGTGCGCTCAATGGCGGCGAAGATTATGAACTACTCTTTACCCTTAAACAAGAAGACCACGATAAAATTACTTTAAACGAAGACATTAGTGTGATTGGTTATGTGGTTGATGTTAATGAAGGATCAAAACTATTAACAAAGGGTGGTAACACTTTTGACATCACAGCACAGGGCTGGACCGCATTCAAAGAGGCATAATTTTAAATTGCAAATATTAAATAAAAAGTATGCGCGGTTGTAATGGTTACAAACTCGTTTTAATTATTTGTTGCCTATTTTTTGGTGTGTCAACGATGGCGCAAAAAAAACTTGTCAATGCGCCAAAAATTGCGCCAGCATTACTGATTAAAGATTTGCATACACTCCAAAAAGTGATTGTGCAAAATCATCCAAGCACGTATTGGCATACATCCAAAGATAGTATGGACATTTATTTTTCAGCTGCTCTTGCGGCTGTTAAAGATTCTATGTCGGTGTGGGCATTTAGAACGGTGGTAGCTAGTTATTTAGCAAACATTAAATGTGGTCACACCTCCGTACTTTTTTCTCCAAAGCTTACAAAATTGTATGCTGCATACAAATATCCACAGTTTCCACTTCAATTAAAAGTTTGGAAAGATTCGGCAGTAGTGATTGGGAATTTATATACAAAGGATAGTATCTTAAAAAGAGGAACCATTGTTACGGCGATCAATCAATTACCCATAAAACCATTAGTAGATAGCATTTATAGTATTATTAGTACCGATGGCAATAGTATTAATTTTAAAAGTCAAGTCCTCACCAATAATTTTTCTGGCTGGTATAAAGCAAGATTTGGAAATACAGATAGCCTCTATCAGATTTCATATATTGACAGCGCCGGTCATGCAAAGACGACAAGTATTGCAGCCTATGTGCCTCCAAAACCTAAAAAAGATAGTCTTTCCAAATCAAATGTTGTAAGTAGCAAAACAAAAACACCCAAGCGAGTCCCCATAAAAAAATGGACGCTATTAGTTGATAGTACTGCCAATACTGCATTTATGAACCTTAGTAGTTTTTCTGGTAAGGGCTTCAGAAAGTTTATACGTCGAAGTTTTAGAACCATACAAAATAGGGGTGTAAAAAATTTGGTGATTGATTTGCGAAGTAATGGCGGCGGTGAAATAAAAAATTCTACACTCCTCACACAATACATTTCAGATCATTCATTTAAAATAGCGGATAGTGTAGTAGCAAAAAATAGGGGCATCCGCAAAATACCAATGTCTTCTTATTTAGACGTTATGGGTTATGCGCTTGCCAAGGTAATGATTTCAAAAAAAGCATCAGAAGGCGGTTTTCATATCAATAGATATGAAAAACATTATTACCAGCCCTTCACAAAAAATCATTTTGACGGGCATGTTTATATTTTACAAGGCGGATTTACTTTTTCGGCGTCTACTCTTTTTACTTCACCACTGATCAAGCAAAAAAACGTAACGATTGTTGGTGAAGAAACGGGCGGCGGCTATTATGGCAATTCTGCGATCTTAATTCCTAATATTAAACTGCCACATTCAAAACTACTTTTTAGACTTCCATTATACCGTATGGTGATGGATAAGACGAGGCCCAAAGGTGGCGGCGTTATACCAGATGTACTTGTAGAACCTAGTTCTTATGCTATTAAACTAGGTGTTGATAATAAGTTGGAAGCCGTAAAAAAAATGATTCAGGAAAAAAATTAAAAACTGACTGTTTTAATCAGCTCCATCTTTTCAGTTAAACAAATAAGCGCTGCAGGTTCACCTATTTGTATAGACCCACTCATCTCTTTTTTTTGCATCACACGTGCCGGATACAGGCTACACATTTTTATGGCTTCAGCAAAATCGAGGCCCACATGTTCTACTAAATTTTGAACCGATTTTAATTGCGTCAGTGCAGATCCACTGAGTGTTCCGTCCGATTCATATTTATCTCCAACAAGCGTGTGCTTATAAAAACCAGTACTTGTACTCGTTACAGCATCTGTGATGCAAAACAGGCGGTCACCCATTATTTTTTTAGCTGTTTTAACTGCGTTATAATTTACATGATAACCATCTACAATAATACTGCTTGTGGCGCGTGGATGATTAAACAGCGCACCCACCATGCCAGGCTCTCTGTGTAAAAAACCGCTCATGGCATTAAATAAATGCGTAGCTACTGTAATACCGTTATCAAAAAACTTTGTTGCTGTTTCATAATTAGCATTGCTATGCCCCGCCGACACAATAATCCCATGCGATTGTATGCAATCAATAATGTTAGGGTCACAAATTTCTGGCGCCAGTGTAATCATGCTTATAAACCCTTTACCGTATGTCAACATTTCTTCAACTTCGGTAATGGTAGGGGCGTGAATAACACCCTCGTTATGTGCCCCTTTTTTAATTGTATTGATCCAAGGTCCTTCCAGGTGTAGCCCAATACAACCCTTTCCACCACTGGTTTTGTAAGCCTTTATGGCATCAATGGCTTTGTAAATAACCGCCACAGATTGTGAAGCAATGGTGGGTTGAAAATAAGCAGTACCGCCCGCTAAACAGTATGCGTATATTTTTTGGATGCAATCCGTATCCGGAAATTCAGACAACAATTTTTGGTCCGCACCATAAATTTGTAAATCAATAAATGCTGGAACTATATAATGGTAGGCTGCATTAGCGTCATAATCCGCTTTATTAATCGAAATAATTTTTCCATCTTTTATTTCTACAGCAGCTTCTTTAATCCATTCGCTACCCGTAAATAATAACTTTGCAGAAATAAATGCCGACATAAAAAGTATTGATAAAATAAAAAAATAAACGAGCATTAAAGCTCAATAGAAAAAGAATCGGCGTCGCGACTAAAAGGAAATTTTTCTCTAACGCCAAGCACCACATTTTTTTCTAGTTCCATGTACACGATGTCTTCGTCGTCTGCTTTGTAATAGAGTACCTGTCCTATTGGATCCACAATCATACTATCGCCACTGTGGTTTATTTGATGTCCATCTTTACCAACCCTGTTTACGCCTACCACATAGGTTTGATTTTCTATGGCACGCGCGCACAGTAAGGTTTTCCAGGCGTGGTTGCGCCTTTCAGGCCAGTTGGCTACATAGAGGAGTAGGTCAAATTCGTCGGGTGTTTGTTTGCGGGCCCATACTGGAAAACGTAGGTCGTAACAAATTTGCAAACAAATTTTCCATCCGTTTACTTGCGCAATGAGTCTTTTATTACCAGGGGTATATTCTTTGTCTTCGCCAGCATAGGCAAAGAGGTGTCTTTTGTTGTAATACGCCACTTGTCCATTTGGTAACACCCATAACAAGCGGTTGTAAAATTTATTGTCTTCTTCTATAATAATGCTACCCGTTAAAATTATTTTATGAAGGGCCGCCTGTTCTATCATCCACTCTACCGTAGGGCCTTCCATGGTTTCGGCAAACAGTTTGGGCTGCATGCTAAATCCAGTGGTAAACATTTCTGGTAATACTACAATTTGTGTAGCCGCTTCAACAGCAGCTATTTTTTTTTCGAGCATCTCAAGATTGCGAAACTTGTCTTCCCAAAAAAGATCGGTTTGTATGAGGCTGATGTGTAAATTACCCATGTTGCAATTTAATAATTTTATTGGAGCCCTGCTTTTATTTTGGCAATCGCTGCCTGCACCGGTCCAGACTCAAAGCCACGGCTCACTAAGTACTGCATCACTTTTGCCTGTCTTGCATAGCCTACTTCTTTACTACACTTCTCCCATTTATCGAGGGCTAGTTTATTGATGGTTTGTTCGTACGCTTCCTCTTCGATGGTGGCGAGTCCAGCCTTTATATTATAAGCGCTGACCCTTTTTTGCTTGAGCTCATAAGCAATTTTTACGCGCCCCCATTTTTTGGTTCTAAAATGACCGCCAGCAAATAAAGTGGCAAAGCGGGTTTCGTTTAAATAGTCTTCTTCGATGAGTTTTGAAAGTAGTACTTCTACATCTTTAGTTGACAACCCATACCCATACAACCGGTCTTTGGTTTCTTGGTGGCTTCGCTCTTGATAGGCACAGAAATGCTTAATTTTTTGCCAAGCTTGATCCGGTGTGAGGTATTTTTTTATCATGAGCAATAAATATACAGACTTGCCGTAATTATGCCATGTTTTAGGCCGCAAATCCACAACTGATTCACATTAAAGCGGTTGTTATCCATCTGCACTATTTAGAGGGTCAAAGTATTGGAATTTTGGATTAGGTTTGCAGGGTACCTATAACTCATGTAGCATGAAATTTATTGTTTCTTCTTCTTCGCTTCTAAAACACCTACAACAAATTGGTGGCGTTATTAATGCAAACACAGTGTTGCCTATTTTAGAAGACTTTTTATTTGAAATTACCGACAAAAAATTAAGCATAGTAGCAACTGATTTAGAAACAGTGATGCGTGTAGAAATGGATGTTGAAAGCAAGGCCAATGGCCGTGTTTGTATTCCTGCAAAAATCTTGTTGGATTCATTAAAAAATATCGCAGATCAACCGCTTACTTTTAATATCGATAAAAACTTTGCGGTAGAAATTACCAGCGATAATGGTAAGTACAAAGTGATGGGTGAAAATCCAGATAATTTTCCCAAAGAACCATCTGCCGATGATACCAGCAGTTTTGATATGACAAGTGGTGCTTTATTAACGGCAATCAATAAAACATTATTTGCTGTTAGTAACGACGATTTACGTCCAGCCATGACGGGTGTGTTTTTTGAACTATCTACCACAGGCGTTCAATTTGTTGCAACCGATGCGCAC
>JACCDH010902804.1_pt1 | contig 10546 bp, 22 predicted proteins | sample 7442481 | NCBI WGS metagenome assembly JACCDH01 (sample SAMN15323433, study PRJNA562643) | freshwater metagenome | isolation source: river surface water | place: USA:Blue River Watershed | collected 2017-08-15
AAGCATGCCAACACCAGTCAGTCGTACATAGCGCGCCTGGAGCTGGGCAAAGTCGACCCGCAAGTCAGCACGGCCCTGCGGATTGCACGTGCACTCGGCGTGCCAATCGATACATTGATCAACGCGCTGCCGCTGGAGGCCTGAGATGGAAACGATGGGCGATCGGATTCTGACGGCGATCTATTGCGACGATGTTCGCCACGAAGTGGGCGAGAAGATGTCGTTTATGGGGTGCTATCAGGGCGAGTTGAACGTGACTACGGCGCCAGTGGTGCTGCCAAAGCTGTGCATCTACGCCACGCTGCTGACTCCCAAGGACAGGCCTATCCGACGGGTGAAGTGGAGCGTGCTGCTGAACGACGAGACTGAGATCGCATGGATGGAAATTTCGCCCGAAGATCTCGGCAAAATCGTGATCAAGCCCGATGCAACGTCGTCCCAAATGGCGATGCATACGGTGCTGACGTTTGCCCCCTACCTCATCGAGCAATCATCGATGCTGCGTGTCGTGGCTGAAACGGAAGAAGGAAAAATCACCGGCCCGCGTCTGCTAATCAACGTGACTTCCCAGACTCCCCAGGCCGACATCACGCAACCGGTTGTCGAGCCGGTTGTAGCGAAAGCCGGGAAGCCACGAAAAAAAAGCACGAAGGCCTGATATTTCATCCTCTACGCAAGGTTGCTTCCATGCCGACCGATGACAAGAAACGGCCACCGCTGCCAGCCACGAATCCGGCCAAGTCCATCCGTGGTTCAGGCTGACGCCTAGCGGCGAACGGCGGGCATTTGCTGTATGGATATACAGTATAGGCGCAATTCTCCGCTCAGAAAACCCCTTCTCATTCGGATTAACCTACTTGCTAAATTAACCTAGTAGGTTATACTGAACGCATGGAGAAACGCACCCCGCATTGCAAGCTCAGCGTCGTCCAGTCGCTCGTCGAGGCCGGACAGGTGCGGGCCACCGGCAGTGCGTTCATCGGTGCGCGCGAGCTCGGCATTACGGATCTGGACGGCATGTGTGCGGTAATCATGGCACTGACCGCTGCCGACTTCTACAAGAGCATGACGACCCACGCCGACCATCGGATCTGGCAGGACGTCTACCACGCGAAGACCGCGCGCGGCGACGATGTCTACCTGAAGCTGACGGTCATCGATGATGTGCTGATTGTGTCATTCAAGGAGCTGTGACAATGAAATGCCCGGTATGCGGCGCAGCGGAACTGATCCGCGACACGCGCGACCTGCCCTACACCTACAAGGGCGAGACCACGACCATCCCGGAGGTGACCGGCGACTTCTGCCCGGCCTGCGATGAGGTGATCCTCGACCGCATCAGCGGTAACCGCTTTGGCGATCTGGTTGGCGCGTTCCAGCGCCAGGTGAATGCGTCGATCGTCGATCCCGGTTTCATCGTCGGCGTTCGCAAGAAGCTGGCGCTGAACCAGCAGGAGGCGGGCGAGCTCTTCGGCGGCGGCGTCAATGCGTTCTCGCGCTACGAGAAAGGCAAGACCAAGCCGCCGCTGGCCCTCGTCAAACTGTTCAAGCTGCTCGACCGTCATCCGGAACTGATCAACGAGGTGCGCGCGCCGTAAGCCCGTCAAAACGGGGCGGCATTGTCTAGAGAAAATGCAGCCATGACGCACAATCATAAAAAACCGACGCGCCTACCTGCGACGACGCCCGTCACGCAGCGACAGCCGATCCGTGAGCGAACGCACGACATCCGCCCGGGGCGCATCGAAAAGCGCGATAAAATCATGCCGCTGCAGGAGCTGCCGCCTGCCCCACCACGACCGAAGAGGTAAGCATGGATCAATGGACTGAAGAGAGCTGGGCGCGGTATTTCGCGCTGACCTATCGCAGCCGCCTGAGCACGCTCTACCACCGCAAGCGCGAGCGATTTTTCTCGTTGTGCGACAAGTGGTCGACCGCCGTCACCCTGATTGCCGGCTCAGCCGCCTTCAGCCGCGTCATGACCGACGAAGGCGGCGCGGTACTGATTGGCGTGATTGTGGTGATTGCGTCGATGTTAAAACTGGTGATGGGCTGGTCCGACAAGGCGCGCGCGCATGCCCTGCTGGCGCAAAAATTCATCCAGCTGGACGCGGCGATGGCCGCGGCCGGCCCGCTGACGGCCCACCAGCTCGACGCGTTCGAGTCGCAGCTGATCGCGCTGGATGCCGAAGAGCCGCCGGCGCTGTCGGCACTGGTGCGGCTGTGCCAAAACGAGCTCGACCGCTCGCAAGGCCAATACCGGCCGGCGAACACCCTGGCGTGGCACGAGCGGTGGTTCTGTCACCTGTTCGACATGCCGAAGACAGCGTAATCCAAGCAAGTTAGCGAACATTTTTGGCCCCTCAACCTTGACAGACGAACTTTGTTTTTGCAATATGAAAAAAGCGAAGGCGAGCGGGCAAAAGGTTAATTAGATCTTAACCAGAATTGGCCAGGCACGCTTACCGTACGCTTTCGCGTAGAGGCGCTTGCCTTTGACGGTAATGTAGGCGACAAACTTGACTACATACCCGTCGGGGACGGGGAAGTTGAATTTCAACTGTTCCATTGTGCACCTCCTTTCTCCGGGGCTTCGCTCTGTTGCAGCAGAGCGTTCCGGTGAAATCAATGAGGGCCCACAACGCCTTCGCAAATTGTATCGCCACAGCCCGCAACCAACTTCCTTTGCCGGAGTGTCATTGGTTGCGGGCTTTTTCTTGCCAGCAGCGGGCGACTCTCGCTACCGGCAGTCAGCATCTGTCATAGCTTCTCCCGCAGTAAACATACCGCAATTCTATCAGGCGGAACGCTAACGTCAAGTTTTAACGCCAATTCCGAGAAATCTTTATCACCTAACTTGACTGATTTTCGGCCTGTGTTATCGTGCTTGCTTGGAGATCGTATTGGAGATTTAGATGACGAGAGTACGCAGCCCAAACTACCCGGCATTGAGTTTGCCCGAGGCAATAGAGCGAATCCGGAAAGTCTACGAAAAAGAACACATTCACAAGGCAGCGCCAGAAGTGGTTGCTAAGGCCTTGAATTACAGCGGACTCAACGGCGCATCCATGAGCGTCATTTCTGCTTTGAAAAAATACGGGCTGCTAGAAGAGGTCGGCAAAGATTTGAAGGTCAGCTCGCAAGCGTTGACCATCTTGGTCGATCCCAAGGACTCCGTTGAACGAGCGAAGTTGATTCGAGAGGCGGCAGTCTCACCCGCCCTATTCTCTGAACTGCGCAACCAGTACGGGGATGGCGTTCCAAGCGATGAGAACCTCCGTTCTTATTTGCTCAAGCGTGGCTTTGCGCCTGCGATGGTAGACGCACCCATTCGTTCCTACCGTGAAACAATGGAGCTTGTATCGAGCCTATCGCCAGTAGATAATGGGGTTCTTGCCGAAGAAGCACTGGAGATTGCGATGCAACCTACCCCTTATCGAGTCGCCTTGGACGATGCAAAGGCTTCAGCAGTACATGCCACGATTGCCACGGAAGAGCCGGCCACGGGCAGCAAGCGCGACGTGTTCTCATTGGACGAAGGCCGGGTGATCTTGGAGTGGCCCGAGAAAATGAGTGCTGACAGCTATGAAGACTTTCAATCGTGGATCGAACTTCAATTAAGAAAAATCAAGCGGTCCATCATCAACTGACTTAATCGAGGAGTCAGAAGCGCCCTCTCGCTGCCAGGTCTCTGAGGCTGGCAGCTTATATTTGTCTGGTCCTTTCCACACAACATGGTCGGCGAGGAGCCTTTTCGCGCCCAATGCTTAGGCTGCCAGCAGCGGGCAGCGCTTGATCCGGTTCAGCTGCTCGCCTAGCGACTGCCGGGCGATTTGCGTGTCGTGGTGGGCCTGCACAGCCAGCCACCATCCATTGCTCAAGCCGAAGTGCGCCGAAGCGCTTTTTGCAGCGCTGGCGCGCCTTCGCGCGCAGACACCAGCTGCTCACCGATTTTCCATTCCCCCTGCTCGAAGAAGTCATCCGGGAGCTCCGGCGCGTCGTCCGGATCACGCCAAGGGCCTGGCGAATTTTGCGATTCCACGGCCGTTGGCTTGCTCATTTTTCGCGTGAGTCACGTGTGTAGCGGCTGGGCGACCAATTTGACCCCGAGGGCTTTGCACACACGGGAGATCGTATCGAAGCGGGGCTGGGCATCAGCGCGCAGCGCCTTGTACAGCGCTTCACGACCGAGGCCGGACTCCTCGGCGATTTGCGACATGCCACGGGCGCGGGCGACCACGCCCAACGCATGGGCCAACTCCCCCGCATCACCTTCTTCGATGACCACGGATAGATAGGCGGCAATATCGGCATCGTCCTTCAGATGCTCGGCCGGGTCGAAATCCGGCAGATCAGCCACGCGAATTTTCTTGCTCATTGCTTACTCCTCAATCGTCCTTGCCAGCGAGATCGCCTTGGCAATGTCGGCCCGCTGGGTGGCTTTGTCGCCGCCGCCCAGCATCACGATCAGCGCACCATTGCGCTCGATGTAGTACATGCGCCAGCCGGGACCAAAGTGCTCGCGCATTTCGCTGACGCCCTCGCCGACCGGCTCAACGTCGCCCAGCAAACCGCGCCCGACTTTCTCCAGCCGACGGACCAACCGCGCCCGCGTGAGCGGGTCCTTCAAGCTTGCCAGCCAATCCGAAAATTCCGGCAACGGTTTGATCGTGTACATGAGACGCATTGTATTCGATCGAATACAAAAGTCAATCCGCATTCCTTGCCGCCTGATCACACCCCACCCTGCTGCCGCCTAACCACACGCTTTCTTCCCGACACGAAAACTCCCCCTGACGGGGTAACCGATATTTATTTTGGCAACACTGGCTGGGCGGTCTGTACTGGCGGACGGAAGGTTCTGTAATTTTTGCTCCATGCTTTCCGCGGGAAATCGCCGAAAACATCATTTAATTACCTTTTGGTGTTGACAATTTAAGTTACCTTCCGGTAATCTTTACTCGCTGCAATTTTGCAGGAGGAGCCCCAAATGTCGACCCACCCCACCACCGAACCGAAGTTCTGCAAGGACTGCGCGCATTTTCTTGAGGACGCGGGCAAATTTCCAGAATGCACTGCTCCCGTTCCTGAGCACCTTGATCTGGTACACGGCAAGTACGCTGCATTCTGTGATCGCATGCGCGAACCCAACGGTCCTTGCGGACCGGAGGGCAAGCTGTTTCAGCCGCCCCCGGAGCGGGAGTTTGTGGTTGCACCTGATCGCCCGCTGATCGTTTATGCGCCCGAAGGATGCGGAAAAACTCTGGCCGGGCGCTTCCTTGCTCAACACTTCGGCAAACGCGATTTTATTGATGGGTGCCCGCCAGACATGGCTGGCGATTGCCCGCCCAGCCATCTCATCGTCACAAATTCCCCAAGAGTTATCGGAGCAGTTCATCTCGGTGAAGCGCTTATCAAGGCTGGGCAGGATCTTCTTCAATCTCAAGCTCAGCCAGCAACTGAAGCCGCGCCTGGTAGCTGATCCAGTCCTCGCGGCTGTTCGATGGGTTGCATCCATCGTTGTACAGGTAGATCTCGTCGACGTCCTCGCTGCCTCTGAAAGACAGCTTTTTTGCGACTGCGGGTGTTAAGCCTGACAAATGCACTGCCGAGGGATGAGCCTCGTAGACCACCCAGGCAGTCGAAGCGATGCCCAGCGGCTTGTAAAGACGATTGAGAACGATGTACCGCCGATCCGCCAGTCTCCGGATGACATATGGCAGGTGAATTTGACGCAATAACCGAGTAGTCACGCTGTTCTCCTTTTTGAAAGTCTGACCATGCCGATGATCAGTACAGCCAATATACCGATGAACCGAGTTACGGCGGCAGATCCGCGCCGGCGCAAACAAAGCCGGCTGGCCGCCTTCTTGACGGCCGACGATGACTGGATTGCCCGTCACCAGGGCGCAGCGATGATCCTGCTGTGGGTGGCCGTGCTGATTGTGCCGGGGGTGATCGAATGGATGATCTGATCCTGACCGTGCGCGTGCGGTGCACGCTGCCGGATCCGTATGCCGGCCTCAAGGGCCATGACTACATTGCTGCACGCGGCTTGTCGCCGACGATCGGGCCGCGCGCGTTGTACTTGGTCGGTGACTGCCAGTGCGCTCCCTGCGTGCAGCAGCGCCTGCTGCCGACGGTGCAGGCGATTGTGGCCAACTGGCCGATCGACGAGGTGTCGCATGCTGCCGCGCATTGAGCCCGACCGCGCCGCACTGGAGGTGGCCCACCGCATCCTGCACACACCGCTGTCGATCGAGCAGATGCTGGCCTCGCGTCCGCTGGCGCTGATCCTGCAAAACGTGGCACGCCGTCACATGCACCGCTGCCAAGCCTATGACGCCAAGCGCCTTCAAGCCAACGACCACGAGTAACCAATGATGACCCGCCCTATCCTGCTGCCCGGCGACCGCGTGCGTTTTACTGATCCCTATGAGGGCATCGTTGCCGGTCGCGTGATCGAGATCCTGCCGCCGAGCCCGCGTCTGTGCGACTGCATCGTGCAACCCGACTACGCAATGCCCAGCACTGTCTGGCGATTACCGATGGCCGCGCTCGAGCGCGAACCGACGCCCGCTTGAGATGCCGCGCTCCCGCAGAACGCGCGGCAAACGGTATCGCCCGCGCGCACCAGGCGCAGCAGCCGGCGTGGGCGCACTGGTGAAGGCGATGCTGCGCACCGAGGATGGCCAGATGCTGACAGATGAACAGCTGACTGATCTGGCGGCGGCTTACTGGCTGGCCTTGGATGCAATGGTCCGTGGCGACAGCGGCGAGGAGGAATGGTCGGTCGTTACCTGCGCACTGAACATTGCCCTGGTGCTGGCCGAGCAAGGCGTCGGCGCCGAGCACGAGCAGCAATTCATCGCCGCGCTCGATGGTGCATTCCGGGCCAAGGTCCGCGCCGCGCATAAAGGCGCCTGGCGATTGGATGGCGAGGCGTTGCAAGCGATACGCACGGCGCTGCACCGGCATGATCAGCAGGTGGCAGAGGTCAACCGCGGGCAATTGCGTGCAGCGATGACAGAGGTGCACCGACGCATCGACAGCGGGCTGGTGTACGAAGTTTCGACAACATAAAGGGGAACGGGGAATGAACCGACGCGATCAGGTATTGCAGGCATTGAGCGAAGCCAGCGTGGCCATGAAGACGGCAGACATTGCCACCATGCTCAACACCGTTGAGCAAAACATTCACAAGGTCGTGCGCGAACTGGCCGACCAGGGGCTGGTGAACCAGGTAGGCGTCAAGCCGTTGACGTATTTGCTGAGTGCAGCCGGCCGCGATCGACTGGCCGACCCCGAGTTTGGCCAGTCTGCGCGCGCTCGGAAAACGACCGAAACAGATGAGGTCAACCGAGCATTGAAAGTCGGGGTATTTACCAGCGGCGAGCTGCAGATCGAGGTCGGCGGCAAGCGAGTTCTGCTGTCGCGCGACCAAGCATCGGAGCTCGTGCAATTCTTGGATGCGTTGCCGAACCGCTTGTTCGAAGGCGGGGTGCGGCCAACGATGGCCAGCCTGCCGTCACGCGTCGTCAAGGTTGACTGAGGAGCAGGGAATGAGCCTGATCACGCAAGCCTTCATTGTCGAGCGCTATGGCCTGCGCCTGAATGTCGAGCAGCTTGCCGAGCTGCTGGGTATTTCGAAAGGTGCGGTCTACAACCAGATCAGCGCTGGCAGCTTTCCGGTGAAGACGTATCTCGACGGCGGCAAGCGCTGGGCCGATTACCGGGACGTAGCAAAACACCTTGATGAGTGCAGGACGCTGGCGGCATGAGGATAAGCTGCAGCGCTGCTTACTCCAGCGCGGTCTCGCCGCTTGGGCTGATAGTAAGGACACGCCAGAAAGTGCGGCCTACGAAAAAGAGGCGGTATAGAGCGCCCGCGAGCATGCCTGTTGCCGCCCCGAGAAAAAAACCGAGTAACTTACCAGTCAAGAAGAGTGCGGCCAGTGATACGATCATTGAGACACCAAAATAGCCGCCGGTCCAGTACACATTAGCTAATAGGCGCTGCAAATGGCCAGTCTTGTTCATGTTGCGCAGAAGGCGACGATCCGACACTGAAACGAGAATTGCCAGCATGGCGAGCATGAAGCCGAACATCGTCACGCCAACCGAAGTGTACGCGCTTGCAGCGCCTCTCATTAGGTCATCCGTTAAACAGTTATTTGCCATGAGCCACCACGAACTTACGGCGGCAGCGAGTGCGACAAGGAGTGCGATCATGCTTGGACCTCACTGTCCAAATATTTCATTAAGTTGTAGGGCGAATTCATCGACGACCGCCTGTAACTCTTGATAGATATGCTCTCGAACTGGATAACGGCCACGCATTTCGACGGTAATTTTTCCTTTCAATCGGTCCGCAAACAAATCGATCGGCTGGTCGATTCCATCGAGTTCAAGCTTCACCTTGCGGGCATACCCCGATTCAACAAGGGAATTCCCGAGCACAAGGGTTCGCGCTGCATCAAGGACGCGTCCGCGTACGCCTTGAGTGTTCGCGCTGATCCGGAAAGACCCACTCAATCCTCCCAAGCCATTGAGCATATTTAAAATTCTTGTGCTGTCGTCATTTCTGTCGTACATCTGCGGGTTTTTAGGTGCGGCGACAGAAAATTCGATGGTCTTAGGGCGGGCATTTTGAAGCACCAAGGCCCGAGTAGCCTCCGGCGTCATGACCGGATTGAACGATACCGTAGTGCCCAGCGCCAAACTTATCACTTGACCAAGCGTGCTGACTGAACTTACTCGCCGGTTGTCCTGCCAAACAAGCAGACGGCGCCGCTGGAAGAACAGGAAGTAATTGCGCTCAATCGTCTTTTCCTCTTCCAACAGTTCCAGCTCGCGCTCTGGCCCCTCAAGGGTTCCAGCGTGTGGGAGGTTATCGCGACCGTACCGTTTCAACTCCCCTTTGTACGTGCCCGAACTAGTCCGTTCCACAACGATTTTGTAGGTGTAGGTGCCGATCTCGATCGCGACTGGCTCCGCAACAACAAACGCACCCAACAAATCGCTTGCAATCTCCGAGGGAATACCCACGGCGTGAGTAGCCTGATGAAATGATGCTCCGTAGCTTTTTCTGTCCATGCCGCCTCCATTGCCGGAGGATAGAGCAATTCTGTCAAGAAATATAATGAATTTTGTTTATCTGTGCCAACTGTCGATAAAAGTATAGAAATTCGGCCTACCCCTCTTTAGCGCTGCCCACATCATCGGCCATTCGATGTAAATCCTCGGGGCGGAGGTTTGTATACCGTCGCAGGTGGCGCCAGTCTTTGTGACCCGTGACCAAGGACACTTGCTGGATCTCGTACCCCTGCTCGAATAGGCGGGACGTACCTTCGTGCCTAAGATCATGGAAGTGCAGGTCTGGAATCCCGAGCACATCGCACGCTTCCTTGAAATATTTCGACAACGTCTGTTCGTGCACCGGGAAAATCCTCTCGCCCTGCTGCGGCTGCCGCTGCACGACGTCCCACGCCTCACCCAGTAATGGCACCCACTGGTCGTTGCCCTGCTTTTTGCGAGGGTCCTTGCGGTCGCGCACCAGAATCAGCCGCTTGCCTTTGGCCAAATCGTCCCACTTGAGCTTGACGATCTCACCGCGCCGCATCGCAGTCGCAATGCCGAAGCGCACGATGTCGGCATAGGGTTGCTTGAGCTGATCGAGCAGGCGCAGGATCTCGTCTTCGGTCGGTCGGCGTTCGCGCTTGCCACCGCCGCCAATCAAGCCCAGGTGATTGAGCAGGGGCCTTGCCTGGCCAACCACATCCGGCAGTGCGATTTTCAGGAACGCGCCGGCGTAGCGCAGCGCCGTTCCCAGCTTGCTGATTTCCATGTTGACCGTGTACGGGCCCGCCCCCTCTTCCTTGCGCATCTGACAGAAGGCCACCAGGTCCTGCGACGACAGCGATCCGGCGCGGCGGTCGCCCAGTCCCGCCTCGAGGTGCTTGAGCATGTAGTGCTCGTTGGACGTGTCGGCGATCGGGCGCGACTGGTCGCGCAGCTTACGGTAGGACTGCAGCAGGTCGCGGACGGTCTGCACACCGGGCTCTGCTACAATTTCGCCGCGATCGATTTCGGCTTCGCGCTGACGTGCCCACAGCTCGGCCTGCGCCTTGTTCTTGAAGGTCTTGCACAGCGGCTTGTGTCCTTTCCTGCGGATGAGCGCGCGCCAAGAACTGCCGATTTTTGTAATGCTCGCCATGTATCACCGCTCGTATCACTTTGTATCACCGAGCCGATGATATACGATGTAATGAGGTGAGTGCTACAGAGTGAAAGCAGGTCTGAAAAAGCGGTAAAAACAGTGTCCCTCGCCGTAGTTCAATGGATAGAACGAGTGCCTCCTAAGCGCTAGATACAGGTTCGATTCCTGTCGGCGGGACCAATCTCTTCCTTGCCTCCTGCCCCCCCCCTGGGCTTTGCAGCCCTTCCCTGCGCCGACGCGTCCCCGGGGGCGCGCATTGCGCAATCGCAAACCGATCCGCATCAAGCCTGTTCTACTGTTGAGCGAACGACATACGCGGCCTGCTTG
>JACCDH010030163.1_pt1 | contig 10545 bp, 8 predicted proteins | sample 7442481 | NCBI WGS metagenome assembly JACCDH01 (sample SAMN15323433, study PRJNA562643) | freshwater metagenome | isolation source: river surface water | place: USA:Blue River Watershed | collected 2017-08-15
GGTCGAGTACAGCTGGAAGAAGGGCAGCAGGAACACGGCCGGCGGTGTCATGCGGTTGGTCAGCAGCCAGAAGAACAGGTGCTTGTCGCCGAGGAAGGAATAGCGCGAGAACGCGTAGGCGGCCGGCAGCGCGAGCGCCACCGCCATCACCATGTTCATCGCGACATAGATCATCGAGTTGATGTAGCCGCTGTACCAGGACTCGTCGGTGAAGATGGTCTTGTAGTTGTCGAACGTGAGATTCGTCGGCCACAGCGTCATCAGGCCGGTGATTTCCTCGTTCGTCTTCAGCGACATGTTCAGCATCCAGTAGATCGGCAGCAGCGAGCCGACCAGGAAGGCGACGAGGAAAAAGCGCGAGAAGCCCGGGCGGGTCATGATTTGTCTCCGGTGCCGACGCGCTGCATCCAGGTATACAGCACGAACGAGAACAGCAAAATGATCAGGAAATAGATCAGCGAGAACGCCGCCGCAGGGCCAAGGTCGAACTGGCCGACCGCCTTCTGCGTCAGGTACTGCGACAGGAAGGTGGTCGCGTTGCCGGGACCGCCGCCGGTCAGCACGAAGGGCTCGGTGTAGATCATGAAGCTGTCCATGAAGCGCAGCAGCACCGCGATCATCAGCACGTTGCGCATCTTCGGCAGCTGGATGAAGCGGAATACCGCGATGCGCGAAGCGCCGTCGATCTTCGCCGCCTGATAGTAGGCGTCCGGAATCGCGCGCAGGCCCGCGTAGCACAGCAGCACGACCGGCGGCGTCCAGTGCCAGACGTCCATCAGCAGCACGGTCGGCCATGCATCGGTCGAGTCGCCGGTGTAGTTGTACGAGATGCCCGCGTCATTGATCAGCTTGCCCATCAGGCCGATGTCGCCACGGCCGAAGATCTGCCAGATGGTGCCGACCACGTTCCAGGGGATCAAGAGCGGCAGCGCGACGAGCACCAGCGACATCGATGCGCGCCAGCCCTGCGAGGGCATGGTCAGCGCCACGCCGATGCCGAGCGGTATCTCGATCGCCAGCACCGCCAGCGAGAACCACAGCTGGCGCAGCAGCGCCGAGTGCAGGTCCTGGTCGCGCATCACTTCCCTGAACCATTCGGTGCCGACGAACACCGCCTGATCCGGGCCGAGGATGTCCTGCACCGAGTAGTTCACGACCGTCATCAGCGGCATGATGGCCGAGAACGCGACCGACAGGATCACCGGCAGTACCAGCCACCAGGCCTTGTTGTTCAGAGTCTTGTTCATTTATGCCACCCGCTTGTCATTCACGTAGTACAGCGTGCGATCGGCCGGCAGCTTCAGCCACACGGCGTCGCCGGCATTCACCGCATGCAGCTCGCGCTGCTTGGCCGCGATTCGGTGTTCCCCCAGCTGGCATTCGACCAGCCAGTGCGTGCCCATGTTGCGCGCGCTTGTCACGCGCGCCGGCAGCGCGCCGGCTTCCTGCGCCGCGCTGCATTGCACGTATTCGGGACGGATGCCGAGGGTGAGCTTGCCTTCGCCGCGCGCCAGTCCCGCAGGTGCGGGCAGCGCCGATGCGGCGCCGGCGATCTGAACACCGTCGGCGCGCAGCTCGCACGGCAGCAGGTTCATGCCCGGGTTGCCGATGAAGTAGCCGACGAAGGTATGTTCCGGCGCCTCGAACAGCGCCTGCGCGCTGCCGACCTGCACCACTTCGCCTTCCGTCATCACCACCACCTGGTCGGCAAAGGTCAGCGCCTCGATCTGGTCGTGCGTCACATAGATCAGCGACAGCTTCAGCTCGTGATGGATCTCTTTCAGCTTGCGTCGCAAAAGCCACTTCAGGTGCGGGTCAATCACGGTCAGCGGTTCGTCGAACAGCACGGCGGCGACGTCGGGGCGCACCAGCCCACGCCCGAGCGAGATCTTTTGCTTCGCGTCCGCCGTCAGGCCGGATGCGCGATGCTTCAGTTCGCCGGAGAGTTCGAGGATCTCCGCGATCTGCGACACGCGGCGGTCGATGTCGGCCTGCTTCCAGCCGCGGTTCTTCAGCGGAAAAGCGAGGTTCTCGCCGACGGTCATCGTGTCGTAGATGACGGGGAACTGGAACACCTGCGCGATGTTGCGCTTCTCCGGCGGCAGCTGCGTGACGTCGCGGCCGTCGAACAGCACCTTGCCCTGCGACGGCGTGATCAAACCGGAGATGATGTTCAACAGCGTGGTCTTGCCGCAGCCGGAAGGGCCCAGCAGCGCGTACGCGCCGCCGTCCTGCCAGGTCATCTCCATCGGGCGCAGTGCGTAATCGGACGGCTGCGAGGGATTCGGTTTGTAGCTGTGCGCCAGGCCAGCGAGTTCTATGCGTGCCATCTCAGGCTCCCGGGGCGTAAATCAGCGCGCCGTCGGCACTGAAGATGAACAGGTCGCCGGGCTGGAAATGCATCGTCGCCGTCGCGCCGAAGTCCATTTCATGCACGCCCGGCAGCTGCGCGACCAGCGACAGGCTGCCGCGCTTCATGTGCACGAAGGTTTCCGAGCCGCTGATTTCTGCAAGGTCGATGCTGCCGTCGAATGCGAAGTCGCCGGCGCGCGGCGATCCGTGCAGGCTGTGTGCGCGCAGCCCGAGCTGCACGGTCGAATAACCGGCCAGCTTCGATTGCTGCGCGGCAGTCAGCGGAATGGAGAGTCCTTCGACCAATTGCGCGACCCCATTCGCGACGCGCGCGTCAAACAGGTTGATTGGCGGGTCGCTGAAGGTGCGCGCGGCCGTCACCGATGACGGCGCATTGAACACCGACAAGGTCGGGCCGTGCTGCAGCACGCGCCCTTCATGCATCAGCAGCGTGTGGCCGCCGAGCTGCAGCGCTTCCAGCGGCTCGGTGGTCGCGTACACGACGGTGGTGCTGCCGGAGGAGAACAGTTCGGTCAGTTCGCGGCGCAGTTCTTCGCGCAGCTTGTAGTCGAGGTTGACCAGCGGCTCGTCGAGCAGCAGCAGGCCCGCGTTCTTGATCAGCGCGCGCGCCAGCGCGCAGCGCTGTTGCTGGCCGCCGGACAGCGCGCCCGGCAGGCGATCGAGGTATTTCGAGATGTGCAGGCGCTCGGCCATCGCATTCACGCGGCTGCGGATCTCGGTCTCGGAAAATTTGCCCGCAATGCGCAGCGGCGATGCGATGTTCTCGAACACCGACATCGACGGGTAGTTGATGAACTGCTGATAGACCATCGCCAGATGGCGCTCGCGCACCGGCACGCCGGTCACGTCGACGCCGTCGGCGATCACGCGTCCTTCGCTGGGTTTGTCCAGCCCGGCCATGAGCCGCATCAGCGTGGTCTTGCCGGCGAGCGTCGCGCCAAGCAGCACGTTGATCGCGCCGGTCTCCAACGTCACGGACGTCGGATAGAGATGGGTTTCGGCGCCGACCTTGCGGTTCACGCCCTGGAGTTCCAGACGCACTATGTCTCCTCTGACGACAGCGCTGTTGCCGTCGTGGCTGCTTCGCCCCTGAAAACCGCTGCCGGCGCCATCGCGCCAGCGGTTTGTCGGAGGTCTCTTATTTTTGTGTGCGGGCGATCCACTGGTCGATCTTCTGCTCGGTATCGGCCGGCAGGTGCAATCCCAGTTTGGAGCGCCGCCACAGTATATCGGCGCCCGAAGACGCCCACTCGCTTTTCACCAAATAAACCAGCTCGGCCTCAAACAATCCTTCGGCCAGCTGCTCTCCCATGTCGGCCAAGGATTGGCGGCCCTCAAGCAAAGTATGAGTGCGCGTGCCGTACGCGCGCGCGTAGCGCGCCACCAGTTTTGGCGGCAGCCATGCATGGCTTTGCTGCAGCTTGCTGACGAACGCGTCGAATTCGAGCACCGCACGGTTTTGCGGCGGGCCAAACAGGTCGCCGCCGGGCAGGCAGGCATGCTCGGTCCAGGTGCCGCGCGCGCTGCCGAGCTTGTCGGCGATCATGTCGACCGCTTCCTCGGCCAGCTTGCGGAAGGTCGTGATCTTGCCGCCGAAGACCGACAGCAGCGGCGCCTGTTCGCCATCCATCGCCAGCTTGTAGTCGCGCGTGATCTCGGATGCATTCGCCGAATCGTCTTCCAGCAGCGGGCGCACGCCCGAATACGACCACACCACGTCCGAGGGCTTCAGCGGCTTCCTGAAGTAGCGCTCGGTCAGCTGGCACAGGTAGTCGATCTCGCTCTGGTCGATCGCGACCTTGTTCGTGTCGCCGGTGTACTCGAGGTCGGTGGTGCCGACCAGCGTGAAATCCTGCTCGTAATTGATCGCGAAGACAATGCGGCCGTCCGGGTTCTGGAAGATGTACGCATACGGATGGTCGAACATCTTCTTCACGACGATGTGGCTGCCCTTGACCAGGCGCAGCGACTTGCCGGTCTCGCGGGCCACCGCATCGTGCAGGAATTGCGCGGCCCACGGGCCGGCAGCGTTCACCACGCAGCGGGCGTCTACCTCGAACATGCTGCCGTCGGCGCGGCGCAGGCTCGCGTGCCAGCGATCGCCGACGCGGCGCGCCGACTCGCAGCGCGTGTGCGTGAACACCTTCGCGCCATGCTCGGCCGCGTCCAGCGCATTGAGCACCACGAGGCGCGCGTCATCGACCCAGCCGTCGGAGTAGATGAAGCCCTTCGTGAATTCCGGCTTCAGTGGCTTGCCCGACGGGTGCGTGCGCAGGTCAACCGCGCCGGAACCGGGCAAGATCTCGCGCCTGGCGAGGAAGTCGTACAGATAGAGCCCGGCGCGGATCATCCATGCCGGACGCTGGCCCTTATCGTGCGGCATCACGAAGCGCATCGGCCACATGATGTGCGGCGCCGCGCGCAGCAATACCTCGCGCTCGATCAGCGCCTTGCGCACCAGGTTAAATTCGTAATGTTCGAGATAGCGCAGCCCGCCATGAATCAGCTTCGTCGATGCCGAGGACGTGTGCTGCGCGAGGTCGTCCTTGTCGCACAGGACGACCGACAGCCCGCGCCCGGCCGCATCACGCGCGATGCCCGCGCCATTGATGCCTCCGCCAACGATCAGCACGTCTGCAACCAGGGCTTTGGATGAATTCATGGTTACGTTGATTGGACAACTAACATCGGGGCCGGGCCTTGCTCGATCGCGGGGTGGGCGCTCAAGTGCCGGAATCTTTGGAAAGTCGGGTTGACCTTCCAGGGTGGTTTGCCAAATCGCCGTTGACCTGACAATAATGTCGAACAAAGATATACGCCAAACGAACAAAAAGCAACAAAACGAACAAAGAATATTTTCGTTTCTTTTCCTAATTTCACTTTTGTAATCTCCGGAGCCTCGACATGACCTTGAATCCCCGCCAGCGCGCGATTCTTGACGCAGTGCGCCGCCAGGTCACGATCTCGGTCGAGGAGCTGGCGCAGCAGCTAGCCGTGACGCCGCAGACCGTGCGGCGCGACGTGAAGCAAATGGAGGAGGCGAAGCTGCTGGCGCGCTATCACGGCGGCGTGGGGCTGCCGTCCTCGGTCGAGAACATCGATTACAGCCAGCGCCAGGTGATGAACATCGCGGCCAAGCGCCGCATCGCCGCGGCCGTTGCCGCGCGGGTGCGGCCGGGCAGTTCGCTGCTGATCAATATCGGCACCACCACCGAGGAAGTCGCGCGCGCGCTTACCCACCACACCGGGTTGCATGTGGTGACGAACAACCTGAACGTCGCCAACATCCTCGCCGGCCAGCCCGGCTGCGAGGTGATCGTCGCCGGCGGCGTGGTGCGCGGTCGCGACCGTGGCATCGTCGGCGAGGCCACCGTCGATTTCATCCGGCAGTTCAGGGTGGACATCGGCATCATCGGCATCTCCAGCATCGAGCCGGACGGCACGCTGCGCGACTTCGATTCGCGCGAAGTGAAGGTGGCGCAGGCCATCATCGAGCAGTCGCGCGAGGTCTGGCTGGTGGCCGACCAGGACAAGTTCGGGCGGCAGGCGATGGTGCGTCTGGCGCATCTGTCCCAGATCGACAGGCTTTTTTGCGACGCCGAGCCGCCGGCCAGCGTGAAAGCGATGCTCAAGGAAGCGCAGGTCGAGCTGGTCGTCGCCCCGTAAATCCGGCGTATCCGAGCGCATTGCTCCGAAAATCCGGGTGATGGCAAGGCTTTCGGTGATAATACGCGCTCTTTAATCCCGCCTAACGAAAGCCCGAGGATGTCCAACTCTTTCGCCCCGCTGAAAAACGATACTTTCCTGCGCGCCCTGCTGCGCCAGCCGACGGACTACACGCCGATGTGGCTGATGCGTCAGGCCGGCCGCTACCTGCCTGAGTATCGTGCGACGCGCGCGAAGGCCGGCTCTTTCATGGGGCTGGCGACCAATCCGGATTACGCAACCGAAGTCACGCTGCAGCCGCTTGACCGCTATGCGCTGGACGCGGCCATCCTGTTCTCCGACATCCTGACCGTCCCCGATGCCATGGGCCTCGGACTGTCGTTCGCCGAAGGCGAAGGCCCGCGTTTCGCGCACCCCTTGCGTGACGAGAATGCGGTGCGCGCGCTGCAGGCGCCGGACCTCGGCAAGCTGCAATATGTATTCGATGCCGTCACGCAGATTCGGCGCGAACTGAACGGCCGCGTGCCCCTGATCGGTTTCTCCGGCAGCCCGTGGACGCTGGCCTGCTACATGGTCGAAGGCGGCGGCTCGGACGATTTCCGCACCGTGAAAACCATGCTGTACGACCGCCCGGACCTGATGCACCACATCCTGTCGGTGAACGCAGCGTCCGTGGCTGCCTACCTGAACGCGCAGATCGACGCCGGCGCGCAGGCAGTGATGATTTTCGACACCTGGGGCGGCGCGCTGGCCGATGGCGTCTATCAGGCATTCTCGCTGCATTACATGCGCGAAGTAGTCCGCCAGCTCAAGCGCGAGCATGAGGGCGTGAAGATCCCGTGCATCGTGTTCACCAAGGGCGGCGGGCTCTGGCTCGAGGAAATCGCCGACTGCGGCGCCGATGCGGTCGGCCTCGACTGGACCGTCAACCTCGCCAAGGCGCGCGCAATGGTCGGGCACAAGGTTGCGCTGCAAGGCAACCTCGACCCGAACGTGCTGTTCTCCAAGCCGGAGCAGATCCGTGCCGAAGTCCGGCGCCTGCTGGAATCTTTCGGCAAGCCGACCGCCGGCAGCGGCCATGTGTTCAACCTCGGCCACGGAATTTCCCAGTTCACACCGCCTGAGTCGGTCACTGCGCTGGTCGAGGCCGTACACCAGATCAGCCGCGAAATCCGGGGCTGATCCTGTTCCGGCCACCGCGCCATTCCCAGTTATGCACAAGTTTGGCGCGCCGACTGCGAATCAAATACTTGCGAGACTTTTTGAAAGCCTACGCCAATATTTTGCGCCAACCCGTTGATTTCAAAGGTCTAATTTCTCCGGCCGAGTGTTGGTTGCAGGAAAGGCGTAAGTTGTCTGTATGAAAGTTATCCGGTGTCTTGCAAGCTTTGTTCACAAAGATATCCACAGCTCCGCTGTGCAATGAGAACAAGTGGCCAGCGGACGATCTTCGGAGCGCCGATAGGCTTGACAAGCGTAAAAAACGGTGGCTTTCGACGTGCCCGTCGTGAACCACACAAAATGCCGGCCGAGATCACGTGAAGCATAGTCGCGCAAGCTTTTTGTGTGGGGCGGGGGTCAATTATTCACAAAAGCAAGTCTTGTCAAGGCGCTCAAAAAAATTCTCTGAAATTTTTTTGCATGATACGGCGGCGCACGTAAGTCATTGATTTAATTAGGTCAAGTTAGCTGCATTCCGGTTGAGCAATTTGTTCGAAGCCGCATAAAATCTGGGTTTTCGGCTGTCAAGCCCCACTTACGCACAAAGTTATCCACAGAATTTGTGGATAGTCAAAAAACATCTTGTGCGACCGTCATTTAAGTCAATTTCTGAGGAATTACATTAAGTCGTGAGCCGTCGCATCCTGTCCATAGCGCTCGATGCGCCGCTCGATACCGAGTTCGATTACCTGTGGAATCCGGCCAGTCCCGATGAGGCCGAACCGGTGGCCGGCCAGTTTGCGCTGGTGCCCTTTGGCCGCCGCGAGGTGGTCGGACTGATCATTGCGGTAAAGGACGACAGCGAGCTGGATGCGGCAAAGCTGCGCGAAGTGATCGCGATACGCCGCCAGCTGGCGCCCGTGCCAGACGACTGGATCGCGCTGTGCCGGTTCGCCGCCGACTATTACCAGCGCCCGCTGGGCGAAGTCGCATTGCCCTGCTTGCCGAAGAGCCTGAGGCTGGAAAAGACGGTCGCGCTGGATCGGGCGCTGAAAAAGCTCGCGCAGCAAAAGCCGGCCGGCGAACCGCACGAGCCGTCGTCGCCCCCGGTGCTGAATGACGAACAGCAGGCCGCCGTCGAAGCGATCGTCGGCGGCGGCGGCTTTCAGGTCCACCTGCTGTTCGGCGTCACCGGCAGCGGCAAAACCGAGGTCTACCTCCACGCCGCCGAGCGCGTGCTGCAGCGGGAACGCGTCGCGGCGAGGCCGGCGCAGGCGCTGATCCTCGTACCGGAAATCAACCTGACGCCGCAACTCGAAGCGAACGTGCGCGCGCGTTTCCCGCAGATGAACGTGGTCGCGCTGCACAGCCAGCTGGCCGAGGGCGAGCGACTGCGTCACTGGATGGCCGCCCATCTGGGCAAGGCCGACATCGTGCTCGGCACCCGGCTGGCCGTGCTCGCATCGATGCCGCACCTGAAGCTGATCATCGTCGACGAAGAGCACGACCCGTCGTACAAGCAGCAGGAGGGGCTGCGCTATTCGGCGCGCGACCTGGCCATCTGGCGCGCGCACCAGCAGCAGATACCGGTGGTGCTGGGATCGGCCACGCCCTCCACCGAAAGCTGGCAGCACGCCGACAGCGGACGCTATCGCAAGCTGCAGCTGAAGCAGCGTGCGGTCACGAATGCGCAATTGCCGCGCGTCGGGCTGATCGACATGGAAGTCAACAAGGCGCCCGACGGGCTGTCACCGCCGCTGGTTGCGGCGCTGCGCGCGCGGCTGGAACGCGGCGAGCAATCACTGCTGTTCCTGAATCGCCGTGGCTACGCACCGGTCATGCATTGCGACGCCTGCGGCTGGATCAGCAATTGCCGCCGCTGCACCGCATTCATGGTGCTGCACAAGCCCGAGCGCCGCCTGCGCTGCCATCACTGCAGCCTCGAGATGCGCATACCGGTGTCCTGCCCGACCTGCGGCAACGTCGACCTGCAACCGATGGGGCGCGGCACGCAACGCGTCGAGGAGTATTTGCAGACCCTGTTTCCGGAAGCGCGCGTGCTGCGCATCGACGCCGACTCGACGCGCCGCAAGGGCAGTGCGCAGGCAGCCTTCGATTCCGTTCATCGCGGTGAGGTCGATATCCTGCTCGGCACGCAGATGGTCGCGAAGGGGCACGACTTCCAGCGCCTCACGCTGGTGGGCGTAATCAATCCGGACACCGCCTTGTTTTCGCAGGACTATCGCGCCGGCGAGCGCCTGTTCGCGCAACTGATGCAGGTCGCCGGCCGTGCAGGTCGCGCAGCGGGCAAGGATGGGCAGGCAGCGCGCGCGGAGGTGCTGATACAGACGCGCTATCCGCAGCACCCGCTGTACCGTGCATTGCTCGCCCATGATTACGAAGGTTTTGCGCGCGGCACGCTGGAAGAGCGGCGCGCCGCCGGCCTTCCGCCGTTCATGTTCCAGGCCTTGCTGCGCGCGGAGGCGAAGGAGCTGCAGGATGCGCTGGACTTCCTGGCGCAGGCGAGTGCGCTGCTGGAACAAGAAGGCATCACGATCAACGATCCGGTGCCGATGACGATCACGCGCGTCGCCGGGGTCGAGCGCGCGCAGCTGCTGCTGGAGTCTGCGTCAAGACCGCAATTGCAGGCTTACCTGAAACCCTGGATGCGCGCGCTGCGCGACATGAAATCGCGGATACGCTGGTCGCTGGAAGTCGATCCGGTCGATATCTGAAACCCTGAACCGCCGACACCTCAGCCCGCCGACAGTCCCGGCGGCGGCTTCGCGTTGATCAGCGTGGGCGGCAATGCCGGATCGAAATCTTCCCAGTTGCCCTGAATGATGTGTCCGCTGCCCGCTTCAAGCGCCAGCGCTCCGCGTTCCGTCAGGACGCGGATGGCGCGTTCCTCGCAATCAGGATTTGGCGCGCTGACGGCCACCAGCATTCCCGCGTGCCGGATGGGCTGCGTGTCCTCCGAACCATCGTCATCTTTCATCTTGCCTAGCGCGCCGACCAGATTGCCGACGTGCGCGCCCACCAGTCCACCGGTGATCGCGCCAAGTGGTCCGGTCAACGGCGTCGTCACCGCGCCGATCGCTGCGCCGACGAGGCCGCCGGTCGTCGTGCCGGCCGTCGTCCCTTTGGGGGTTTCTTCAGCGCCGGTCGATTTGTCATGATCGCCGCCGATCGGATATTGCGCATGCTGGCCCGCAGGCGACACGTAAAAGCTGCTGATGTGCCCGGCTGGAAAACCGGCGTCGCGCAGCGCCATGACCGCCGCCTCGGCCGTCGCCTGCTCGTCGAACCTGCCCGCGATGATGGTCGCCATGATTGTCTCCCTCA
>JACCDH011447613.1_pt1 | contig 10545 bp, 10 predicted proteins | sample 7442481 | NCBI WGS metagenome assembly JACCDH01 (sample SAMN15323433, study PRJNA562643) | freshwater metagenome | isolation source: river surface water | place: USA:Blue River Watershed | collected 2017-08-15
CTGCAATGGCACACCCTGCCCCCACGCGTGATCGCGCTGCTGCGCCTGCAGCGCTTGGCGGTCTCGTTTGTGTTCGAAGGCGTGGAAGAAGATGCGCGCCAGCGCTTCATGAAGCACTTTGATTTGACGATGCAGCGGGGTGGGGGGTGAGTGTGGGCGAGTGGCTGTAATAGGTGGAAGCGGACCGTCGCTTCACGCATCTGAACGGCAGTGCTCGACCCGTTGCAGTCATTCGGGCTTTGTCAGAGCGGCCACTCGTAGGCTGATCAGCCCCCCCCATTTCCTATTACTCAGGCTTGATGCCGATGGCCTTGACGATACCGGCCCAGCGGGTTCTTTCAGACCGCATGAAGGTGTCAAATTCGGCCACATTCATTTTGGTCTCGGGCATTGAGCCCAGCGTCAGCAAACGCTGGGCCACTTCTGGCTGCTTAAGCACCGTCTCCAACTCACGGTTGATGGTTTCCAAGATGGCCGCAGGCGTACCCGCCGGCGCAAACAGGCCGTTCCAACCAGTGTATTCAAAGCCGGCAAATGTCTCGGACAGGGTAGGCACCGAGGGTAAGTTGACTGTTCGCTGGGCCGAGCTGACCGCCAAGGCCTTGATTTGGCCCGAACGAACATAACTCAAAAGCGCCGCCTCTGGCAGACAGATGAAATTCACCCTCCCGCCGATCAGATCCTGGATGGCATCGGGTGCTTTGTTGTAGGGCACATGGGTGAACTTGATCCCGGCCATGGCCGCAAACGAATCGGCCAACATGCCCGAAAAGGTTTTGGGGCCTTCGGTAGCCATTCCCAGTTTTTCAGGTTGAGCCTTGGCTTGGGCAATGGCCTCGGCCAAGCTGCCGCCGGTAAAGGCCGGGCCTGCGGCGATGACAAACGGGCTGCGACCGATCAAGCGCACGGGTGCGAAATCCTTTTCAGGGTCGTATGGCAGCGCCTTGAAGGTGAAGACATTGGTGACCATGGCGGCGGTGGTCGCGTAATAAAAGGTGTAGCCGTCGGCGGGTGAACGCATGGCCGCTTGTGCACCGATGACGTTTTGGCCACCTGGGCGGTTGTCCACCACGATGGGTTGGCCTAATCGACGGCCCAGGTTGTCGGCCACAAAACGCGCCAGGATGTCGGGGCCCGAACCTGCGGGTTGCGACAAGATCCACTTGATCGGCCGGGCGGGCCATGCCTGCGCCCATACAGCCCCCTGAAAGCCAGTCGCCATGGTCACGGCTGCGCCCACCAAACCTTTATTGAAAGATCGTCGTTGCATGCTTGTCTCCTGTTGCAGTTTTAGAAATTTCCATTCGGGAGCCTGTAGTGACGCCATGCCCCATTTTGCAAAGATGAGGCTGTGCCGTCAAAGCTTTTCTCTCTCGACCCGGTTGCGCAGCACCCCGATCTTGGACACTTCAACCTCAACCAGGTCACCCTCTTTCATCCACACCGGTGGCTGGCGGCGAGCGCCAACGCCGCCGGGTGTGCCACTGACGATCACATCACCAGGCGCCAGTGTGGTGAAGGTCGAGACGTATTCGATCAAACGTGGTATCGGGAAAATCATCATGGCCGTGGTCGCGTGTTGCATGACCTGGCCATTCAATCGGGTGGTCAAGATCAGCTCTTCACCGTCGGAGATCTCGCCACGCGTAACCAAGACCGGGCCAAAGGCCCCGGTCCCGACAAAGTTCTTGCCCGGGGTGAACTGTGTGGTGTGGCGCTGCCAGTCACGAACCGAGCCATCGTTGTAGGCGCTGTAACCAGCCACATGCTCCCAAGCTTGGCTGCGGGCGATGCGGCGCCCCTCCTTGCCGATCACCACGGCGATTTCGCCTTCGTAGTCCAAATGGCTCGATTCGGGTGGCATCAGCAAAGGTTGCAGGTGCCCGGTTTGCGATTCGGCCACGCGCAAAAACACGGTGGGGTTATCGGTTTTGTCACGCTCGGTCTCGATGCGGTGCTCTTCGTAGTTGTGGCCGATACAGATGATCTTGCCGGGATTGGTGATGACGGGCAAATACGTGATCTGCTCCAATGAGCAGGTGTCAGGTTTTCCCTGCGCTGCAGCCCCTAATTTTTCGAGCATGCCTGCCGCCAGTGCGCTGCGCAAGGTGGGGTACTGGGTGCTGGTCAATGAGACAACGCCAGTGTGGGTGGTCAGACCCCAAGAGGCTTGGCCTTGAAATGAATAGCTGAGAAATTTCATGGTGGTTTTGCAGTGAGGAAAGTGGAGTAGGTTAATAAAGAACGCTCATGGCTGTAGCTTCAGCAGTGCGGCCTTCAGGTCTTGCGGAGTGTCAAAGGCGCCGTAGACATAGTGGTCCGGTCGTACGAGCGCTGCTTTGCAAGCCATGCGTTCGAACCATGAAGCCAGTACGCCGGAGGATTCTTGAAAGCCTGGCGCATTGAGGCCTTGCACCTGAATCGGTAGGTTTGGATGCGCGTGGGCGGCCGCTTGTGTCCATGCTGCGTCCGCATTGGCCTGGAGCAGCAAGCGCCAGCCACAACCGAGCAAATCGTCCATGCGCACAGAGCCCGCGGCTTGTTCGATCCAGGCTTGTGGGAACAAGGTGCCCACCGCCTCATGACCTGAGGCGTCCAGACAGCCCCCGACCAGTGCAGGCTGCACGTTTTGCCGGGGCATGGGCTGCACCTGACCGCCGCATTCGGCCAGCAATCGGGCATCGCGCTCCCTGGCCTTTTGCACATCTCGCTGGCCCACCAATTGGCCAATGCCTTTGATGCGCGAGGTCAGCTCAGTCACATGGCCTTTGCGTTCGGTGCAGTAGCTGTCCAGCAAGGCGTCGCGTGCGCGCGCTTGCACCACATCAGCCATTTTCCAGCTCAAGTTGGCCGCATCTCGGATGCCTTGACACATACCTTGGCCCAAAAACGGTGGTTGCTGGTGCGCTGCATCACCTGCAAGAAAAATCCGATCGCGGCGCCAATCCTTGGCCACCAGGGCATGGAACCGGTAACTCGCCTGACGCCAGAGCGTGGCTTCATCGGGTTGCAGCCAACGCGACAAGAACTGCCAAGTGGCCGCGGGCGTGGCCATGGCTTTGGGGTCTTCACCCGGGTTGAGTGCAATTTCCCAGCGGCGGTGATTTTTCGGGCCGATCACATAGGTGCACGGCCTTTGCGGCTCGCAATACTGAACACTGACCTTGGGCAGCTTTGCCAGACCTTTGTCGTTGATCAGCACATCCACCACCAGCCAGGGTTCGTCAAAGCCCAGATCCTGCAGTTCGATGCCCACTTGTTTGCGTACAAAGCTGGAAGCCCCGTCGCAGGCGATCAGGTAACGCGCCGAGACCTGACGGATCTGGCCTTGTGCATCGGTCACGGTGAGCGTGACCGCGTTATCGCTTTGGTGCAAGCCTGTGACCTTCTGCCCCAGGTCCACTTGCACAGACGGCATGCTGCTGACACGCTGGCGCAGCACCGCCTCCATGGCCGGTTGGGTGAACACCAGCGATGGCGTGAAGGCCAACGGGTAAGGTGGTGCCACTGTGGACATGCATTTGATGAGTTGCCCGTCGACCCCATAGAACTCGGAGTTGGTGAAAGGCTCTGTGAAAGGCTCCAGCGCCTGGGCGATGCCCAGCTGCTGAAACACCCGCATGATTTCGTGGTCCAACGCAATGGCGCGGGGTTTGTCGTACACCTCGGTCAGCTCATCGCATACAAAAGTGCGGATGCCTTGCAAACCCAAGAGCCCTGCTGCCACTGCACCCGTAGGGCCAAAACCAACGATGGCGACGTCAAACATGGCCGCTCCTGGCTGGGGCAAACACGACAGCGCGCTGCGCTTCTTTCAAACGAGCACTCGGCGGCTGTGAAATGCCCCACTGATCGACCCGGCCTGGAGGCCAGGTCCAGTCGCTGGGTTGCCCTGCTTGGTAGCTGTCATCGATTTGTTCCACCTCGGCCGTGTACTCGATCACGATGTCGAAAGGGCCGACGAAGTAGTTGAAGGCGTTATCGCCCGGGCCGTGGCGGCCTGGGCCCCACTCGATCGGAAAGCCCGCGTCTTGCATGCGCCCGCCACCGCGCATGACTGCCTCAAGATCGGGCATCAAAAAAGCGATGTGGTTGAGCGCGTTGTTGTCGGTATCCCCCAAGGCAAGACTGTGGTGGTCGCTGTTGCAACGCATGAAGGCCATGATGCGCGTGCGGTCTGACAGCGAGAAGTCCAACGCCCGTTCCATGAATTGGCGAGTTTCTTCCACATGGCTGCTGTTGAGCACCACATGGGCCAGCTGCACAGGCATGTCGGGCGCATCTGTGGGTTCAATCTGCTCGTCGCCGTGCACAAGGCGGAAAACTCGGCCATCGGGATCGACCAAAGTGACCGCTTGGCCACCACCGGGTTCCGATAACGGCGCAGGCGCCGCGAGCACATAACCACCTGCAGCTTCGGTTTTTTGCGCTGCTAACGCCAGCGATTGCAGGCTGCGCGCCCTGAGCGTCACGTGCAGAATTTGAGCCGCACCTGGTGCCTGGTGCAAGGCCAGCAGATGATGGTCTGTGCCTGAGCCTCGAAAGTACAGCGCGTCTTCGGTTCGAGCGACCACCTGCAACTGCCAGGTCTTGGTGAAAAAAACCTCGGCATCCGACAGATTGGGAACCGTTAACGCAACGCTGCGCAAAGCGCTTACCAAAGAAGATGCATGGCTCATGGCTTGGTTTTCAAAGAATTGGCGGGCAAGCCCAGAAATCTCAGGCCATTGGCCTGAAGCAGTTGTTGGGTCACCACAACATCAAAGCCGGCTTGCGCGATGCGCTGCATGGGCCTGGCCTCGTGAAAATTGAAGGGGTAATCGGTGCCGATCATCAGTTGTGAGGCCCCGAAAAGCTGCACCAGGTGCTGCAAGGTCGGTGCATCAAACACCAGACTGTCGTAATAAAAAGAGCGAGCCTGTTCGGTGGGCGAGCGCTGCACGGTCTCGCGCAGTGCTGGGAAAACCGACATGGCTTGCTCCAGGCGTGGCAGCAACATGGCCAAGGTCCCGCCACCATGGCTGAAAGCGATCCGCAAGCGTGGACGGCGCAGCATCAAATTGCCGGTCAGCGCCGAAGCTGCGGCCAATCCCACATCGCTGGGGTAGGCCAACACCTGCTGCAAAGGCGCGGGGCCCACCAGTCGGTCCATGCCTGTGGGCCGCAAGGCGTGCACGAACACAGCCAGATCCAGCGCCTCGCAGGCTTCAAAAAACGGGGCCAGGCGCGGATGACCGATCGGTACGCCGTTGATGTTGCTGCCAATTTCCACCCCCGCCAAGCCCAAGGGGTGCCGAATGTATGCAAGCTCCTTGAGGGCCAGGTCCATGTCCTGCAAAGGCACTGCGCCCAAGCCCACCAATCGCCCAGCCGACTCGGACACCATCTGGGCGATCTGTTCATTGAGGTAGCGCGTCAACTGCGCCCCATCATCAGGGGCCAGCCAATACGAAAGCAATTCGGGCATTGGCGAGATGGCCTGCAGGCCCAGGCCCATCTCGTCCAAATCAGCCAGACGTTTAGGGGTGGACCAGCATTTGTCAGACACCGTGCGGTAATTCTTGCCATCGATCATTACGTGCCTATGGCACGCCTGCGCTGGCGCCATGGACGGCCAGCCCGCAGGCGCAGCCCCCCCCAGATAGGCCGGAAAATCGTGTGGGATGACGTGCGCATGCACATCCACGCCGCAGCTGCAAGCCGCCCAGCTGTGCATGCCTTCAGCCTGCGATCAGGCCCGCGGCCTCGATGCCAGCGATGCAGATCGCCTCGTCTTCGTCGCCAGTGCCACCGCTGGCACCCACGGCACCCAGCAGGTCGCCGTCAGCGTTTTTCACCAGCACAGCACCGGTCTGCGGCAGGAACTTGCCCTCGGCGGTGGCAGCCAGCGAGACAAAAAAGTTGGGGTTGTCCTTGGCACGCTGGGCCAGCGCGCGGCTCGACAAGCCCATGCCCACAGCGCCCCAGGCCTTGGCCCGCGCGATGTCAAAACGGAACATGCTGGCGCCGTCTTCGCGGGCAAAGGCCTTGAGGTGGCCCGCCTCGTCGAGCACGGTAATGCCCATGGGCTTGTAGCCCTGGACTTTGGAATGCGCCAAGGCACCGTCGATGATTTTTTGGGCCGTGGCCAAACTGAGAGCAGTCATTCAGGGCCTCCAAAGAAAATGATGCGCGTCATGCGCTTTTTCCCAGTTTAGGCAGTGCAAATGAATTCATCCAGACAATTATTTGAATAGATAGAATTTGTCATATGAATATATCGACTGTGGATCTCAACCTTCTGGTGGCCTTTTACGCCATGCTGGAACACCGCAATGTGACCCGTGCTGGCGAAGCTATTGGCCTGAGTCAACCGGCCATGAGCTCGGCTGTGCGGCGCCTGCGGCTCTTGTTGGAGGACCCCTTATTCATACGTGCCGGGCTCGAGATGAAGCCCACGCCTCGGGCTCTGCAACTGAGCGCGGCGGTCCGGCAGGTGATCCAAACTGTGCAAAGCGAGATTCTGCAACCCACCCGGTTTGAGCCAAGCTCGTCCACACGCACGTTCACGGTGCTGATGCCCGACATTGGCGAAGCCAACTTTTTGCCGCGCATTCTGGCCATGCTGGCGCACGAAGCCCCCAACCTGAACCTGCGGACCCTGGCCATGCCGCGCCATGCAGCTGCCGACAGCCTGGAGTCGGGTGCGGCTGATTTGGCCATGGGTTACTTTCCGGATTTACACAAAGCAGGCTTTTTTCAGCAGCAGCTGATGCGCTCTTCGCATGTGAGTCTGGTACGACAGAACCACCCCAACATTCGTGAGCAAATGAGCCTGGACCAGTTCATTGCAGCATCGCATGTGGTGGTCAAGCCGCACGGTCGAGAACATGTGTTTGAAAAGCACCTGCAGCAGCAAGGCATCACCCGGCGCGTGGTGCTGGAAATCTCTAATTTCCTGAGCCTGTTGCCCATCATCGAGTCGAGTGACCTGATCGCGACCGTGCCCCAAGATTTGGCCGAGTTTTGCGTGCAACACGGCCAGGTGCGAACCGTGCCCACACCCGTCAGGGCGCCGGTGATCGATGTGCAGCTGCACTGGCACCAACGCCTTCAAAAAGACCCCGGTCACGCCTGGCTACGCAGCGCCATCCATCGGCTTTTCTCTAATACCTGAAATCGTGTCCGTCAGAGTGGACGTGTATTGACCCAGCTGAAACTGCACAGCTCAGCCTGAACCGATCCTTCAGCGTCAGCACTGTACGACCGCTGCTGGCCGGAATGAGGCACTCAGGGTCGGCTGTCTCTGACCGACCCAAAGCGGTAGCTAAGGTGGGTGTAAAAGCAGTCATTCGCGTCCATTAGAAAACCCAAAAACACCTACAAAACAACGCTCGAAAATCATTCCCGTAGAGGAATTTATCAGTCGATCTTTATTTTGTTTCGCGCAATAACATCACCGTAGATTGCCGTGTCTTTTGAAATTCTCTGTGCCAGTGCTTTTGCGTCAACGTCTTCAACACGCCATCCCTGCAAAAACAGCTTCTGTCGCATCTCGCGATGAGAGATGATTTTCTCAAGTTCAGTGCGTAGACGTTGTATGTTGGTAGCAGGCATTTTGGCGGAAGCCATGACTGCGTTCCATACTTCGATATTCACTCCTTCTGCTCCAAGCTCTTCCATGCTGGGCAATGTTGGAGCAAGAGGCGAGCGCTTTGCCGAAGTCACTGCAATAGCTTCCAGTTTTCCTGCTTGAACCAAAGGCATTACTGTAGATGAAGGCAAAAGCGTCATCTGTACTTGACCACCAATAATGGCATTCAAGATGGCGGGGCCACCAGTAAATGGGACGTGTAGTGGCGCGATACCCAAGCGCAACTTCAAAAGCTCCATGCCCAAATGCCCACCAGAACCTGCTCCAATAGAACCATAAGCCAAACGATCACCTTCGGTACGTGCTTGAGCAACGTACTGCGTGGCACTCATTGCACCCGTAGATGGCTTTGTCACTACCCACACCAATGGAGCAGAGCCGATCAATGCAATAGGCGAAAGATCTTTGATTGGGTCATAGGGTAGCTTCGCGTTTAAATGTTTTGAGCTGGTCAGGGGGCCGTTACCCACAACACCAATCGTGTGCCCGTCATCAGCTTTTGCAATTTGATCAGCACCAATGGCACCACCAGCGCCAGGCTTATTTTCAATCACGACGGGTTGCCCCAGAGCTCTGGACAAGGGTTCAGCTAGCAAACGTGCCTGCATGTCCGGCGATGAACCTGCTGGGTATCCCACAATCATTCGAATGGGTTTTGTTGGCCAAACATCCGATGAGTGCGCAGCCAGAGTAAGGCCTGCAGTGCAGAGCATGGCTGCCATGCGTGTTGAGCGCATCAAGAAATTACGTTTTTGCAGAAAGTTCATGACCATGGTCTCCTATGGATTTATTAAAGAGGGTTGTGTGCGGCGAACGTCTTGTACCCAGAGAATCGCCTATTTCGTCTTGTCGCACATGGGTCAATTGCTCGAAATACTCCGGTTGACCAAGGGACGACGCATGATGGCCAAGGAAATCGACAAAAGACAGCGCGCTATTTTTCAAATCATCTGCATCCAGATGTTGGAGCAGCAGTACATGTTCAATGCCATCACCTTTTAAATCGCTACTGGCGTTGGGTAACCAGTACTCTTCAGTAGGCGGAGCGAAGCCCCACTCGGCGCAGATTGCACGACCGTTGCTTACCATTTCATGTAGCTGATGGTTGATTTTTTCTGCCAGATCAGCTGTTGTTGATCGCCATTGCAAGGTTGCCAACTGGGTTGCCGACCCGATGCCATAAACACTTCCAACTTGGCAGGGCAGTCTATAGAAGTCTGTCAAGACCTTACGCATGCGGGCAGACCAAGGCGTAGGATTGGTGAATACGTCACGATATTCCTGCGTACTTAACGCATCAAGGCAGCGCAGATCATACAAAGTGAAATACCTCAGTGGCTGATTCACAGATCGATAGCGTTTTGCTTGAATAAACCCCGGCAGGCCCACTCGCTCAGGGACATGCTCAAAGCTGTGCCATTTTTCGTACTCGGATTGCACAGAATGACTGGTAATTGCATTCCACAGCGCCAGGAAAGCCTTAGGTTGCCCGGTGCTCATGCTATGACCACTTTTTCAAATTCCTGATCTGGCAAAACCATCACTTTGGTCGCGACTTTGTTTCTAGCCAGTTCAAATCCTTCCGCAGCACGCGTGAGAGGAACGCAATGAGTCACCATATGCCGCAGCATGCTTGCATTGCGCTCCATGTATGCAACCACCTCCGGCCAAGCCGACTCAGGCGCGCGGTAAGAGCCCCGTATTTGTTGATGTTTGCGTACAAGCGCAGTTAAATCAATCGGTACAGGAGCGGCGTGGATGCCTGTTATGACAAGAACGCCGTGGGACTTGAGTGCCTTCATAGCAGGCGCAATAACGGCAGCAACGCCTGTTGCTTCAATCACAACATCAAATGGTCGATCCTTGCTGACTCGCTCTAGGGACTGAGGCATAGGTTCATCAGCAAAGTCCAACAAGCAGTCAAAACCTAATTGTCGCAAGACATTCAGACGAGCTGTATCGCTATAACCGGCGACCACAATCTCACCTGCTCCAGCCTCCTTGGCAAACAAGGCGATGCCCTGACCAATGTTGCCTGGGCCCAGCACCAGAACTTTGTCTCCTTGCTTCACATTTGCCGTGCGCACCGCTTCCCAGCTAACCGACAACGGTTCTGCCAACGCTGCAACCAGCGGATTGATACTTGCTGGTAGAGGCACGCAATTGCGTGCAGGCACACGCACTTTTTCCGCAAATGCACCGTCACGCATGACGCCAATTCCTCGACGAGTGATGCACCCGTCGGGATGACCTTCGACACACGCAGTGCACACACCGCAAACCACTGAAGGTCTAACAGCGACCATCTGCCCAACTTGCAGCCCCGTAACATGCGAGCCAATTTCAATGACTTCACCACAGAACTCATGGCCAATGGTCACAGGAAGCGCTGGTGTCATGAAGTGGTAGCTAGGTGTCCACTCGGCGATATGCAAGTCAGTCCCACAGACACCCGTAGCCTTCACTCGAATCAAGACTTCGTCTGTGTCAGGCGCTATGCACGCAGCTTCTTGAAGCTGCAAACCATGGTCGGGATGTGCTTTTTGAAGAGCAAGCATAGGTCGTTGGTTGGATTAACAATGTCAGTGTCCTTCCCGGATTTCAATACGTCAAATACTGTTAATATTTTCCAGGTATATGTTTTAAATATGCCAAATGGAACTCAGACACCTCCGTTATTTCGTCACCGTTGCTGAAGTCGGCAACATCAGCCAAGCTGCGCAAAAGCTTTTTATTGCACAACCACCGCTTTCTGCCCAGATCAAGCAACTGGAGGAAGAAATTGGCGTGCCACTTCTAGTGCGCTTGCCGCGTGGTGTGTCCCTGACCCCGGCAGGTCAATCATTTCTCAACGATGCGAAAGCTATCCTCGCTCGCAGCCAGGACGCTGCAACGCGTGCGCGTCAGATGCA
>JACCDH011300645.1_pt1 | contig 10543 bp, 7 predicted proteins | sample 7442481 | NCBI WGS metagenome assembly JACCDH01 (sample SAMN15323433, study PRJNA562643) | freshwater metagenome | isolation source: river surface water | place: USA:Blue River Watershed | collected 2017-08-15
AATACCCTCGCCGGCTTCCCCCTGACCGAAGAAGAGATCGCCGCCGATCAGGCCGCGCAAGCGCCGTCGAACGAGCCCGTGGCTCCGCTCGCAAAGCGCTTCTCCGATCTGCTCAATGCTGCAAAACAGAACAACAAGGACCGGAGCTGATCATGCGCCGCGTACTTGCCATCCTCCTGCTGCTCGTCGCTGCGCTGCTGCCTGAGACCACGCTGGCGCAGGGCCTGCCGATTGTGAATGTCGTCGCCGGCAAAGGCGGCACCTCCAGTTATAGCCTGACCCTGCAGCTGCTGGGCCTGATGACGGTCCTGACACTGCTGCCGTCGATGCTGCTGATGATGACCTCCTTCGTGCGCATCATCATCGTGTTCTCCATTCTGCGCCAGGCACTGGGCACAGGCCAGACGCCGCCCAATCAGGTGCTGGCCGGTCTTGCGTTGTTCCTGACGCTGTTCATCATGCAGCCGGTGATGATGGATGTGTACAACAACGCCATCCTCCCCTACATGAATGCAGGCATGCCGTTCGAAGAAGCGCTGGCCGCTGCCGAAGCGCCGATCCGCGGCTTCATGCTGGCTCAGACGCGTGAAGAAGATATCGCGATGTTCATGGAAATCTCGCGCTCCAAGGCCGAGCTGACCGGACCGGAATCGGTGCCGTTCACGACCCTGGTGCCCGCGTTCATGACGTCCGAACTGAAAAGTGCGTTCACCATTGGCTTCCTGATTTACATACCGTTCGTCGTGATCGACCTGATCGTATCTTCGGTGCTGATGTCGATGGGCATGATGATGCTCTCGCCAATGATGATCTCGATGCCGTTCAAGCTGATGCTGTTCGTGCTGGTCGATGGCTGGAGCATGCTGATGGGATCGCTGGCCTCCAGCTTCGCGATGCCATAACCACTCTCCCTAAAAAACAGAAAAGAACAAGGACAAGATCATGGAAATCGCCACCGTCGTCGACCTCGGTCGCAGCGCCCTGTGGGCCATCGTGCTGATCTCCTCGCCCCTGTTGGTCGTTGCACTCGGCGTGGGCTTGTTCATCGGCGTGATTCAGGCGGCGACCTCGATCAACGAAGCGACGCTGTCCTTCATTCCCAAGCTCGCCGCGATGGGTGTCACGCTGGCGCTGTTCGGCAGCTGGCAGCTGGTGATGCTGGTGGATTACACCAAAGACATTTACAAGCGCATACCCGCGCTGTTTTCCTGATTCCTGAGCTCTTTAGAGCGTTCGGGGTAACGCGATGACATTACTAGCAGCGGAAATCGTCGAGCGCTTCTACATGTTCCTGTGGCCGATGCTGCGCATCTCGGCCCTGCTCGTGACCGCCCCGCTGTTCTCGCTGGATGCCCTGACCCTGCCGATCCGCATCATGCTGGCACTGGTCGTCACGATCTTCATTTATCCGCTGATCCAGTGGCCCGTGATCGATCCGGTCACCGCCAATGGCATTCTGCAGATCGTCAACCAGATCTTCATCGGCGCGATGATGGGCCTGATGCTGCAAGTCGCTGTCGGTGCGCTGACCCTCGCAGGGCAAACGATTTCATCCTCGATGGGCCTGTCGATGGCGACGCTGATCGATCCGGCGGTCGGTAACGTGCCCGTGATCGCGCAATTCATCGTGATCTGCTCGACGCTGGTCTTTCTGGGCTTCGGCGGCCATGTGATCATGCTGTCGATGGTGCTGGACAGTTTCCGCGCGGTGCCCATCGGAGAGCACATACTGGGACAAGTCGCGTTCGGTAAAGTCGTCGCGTGGAGCAGCATGATCTTTTTAGGTGGCGTGCTGATCGCGCTGCCCGTGATGATCGCCCTGCTCTTCATTAACATCGGCATGGGCGTGATCACGCGCGCCGCGCCAACACTCAATATTTTCTCCGTCGGCTTTCCTGCATCGATCGCCGCCGGTTTTCTCGTACTCATCTTTGCGATGGACAGCATCATCGGCCGCATACAGTGGCTGTGGATGCAGGCGTTCAACCACGCGCGAGACCTTGTCGGACTGGTGAACTGATATGTCAGAGACCTCCGAAGAAAAAACCGAAGAACCTACCTCGCGGCGCCTGCAAAAGGCCCGCGAGGAAGGACAAGTGGCGCGCTCGACCGAGCTGCCCGCTGCGGCAGTGACGATCGCCACGCTGGCGATGATCTACATCACCGGCGAGTTTCTGATCTCCAAGTTGGCCGAGGCCTTTGTCTCGGGGTTCCACTTTGACCGCAAGCTGGTGCATTCCACCAACCTGCTGCCCGCGATCTTCGGGCATGAACTCCTCGAGAGCTTCATCCTGATCGCGCCCCTGCTGCTGCTGACCGTGGCCGTCGCCATCGCCTCCTCGGGGGCCACGGGCGGCTTCCTGTTCGAAATGGGCGCGGTGCGTCCCAAGGCCTCCAAACTCAATCCGATGAATGGCTTCAAGCGCATGTTCGGCGTGAAGGCGGGCGTCGAGCTTGGCAAGGCCATTCTCAAATTCGTGCTGGTCGCCGGCGTGGTGACCTGGGTGCTAAGCGATAACATCGGCACACTCAACAAGATAGGCAGAATGGCCTTCGAGCCCGGCATGGCCGTGGCCGGTGCGCTGCTCGCCAAATCGGCCCTGATCATGGCCTGCGCGCTGGCCGTGATTGCGCTGATCGACGTGCCCTTCCAGCGCTGGAGCTTCATGAAGCAGATGCGCATGACCAAGCAGGAAGTCAAGGACGAGATGAAGGATATCGAGGGTCGTCCCGAAGTCAAGGCACAGATCCGCCGCCGTCAGCGCGAGATGGCCACCGGCCGCATGATCGACAACGTGAAAAACGCTGATGTCGTGATCACCAACCCGGAACACTTTGCCGTCGCGCTCTCCTACGACCCCAACGGCGACAGCGCGCCCATTCTGGTGGCCAAAGGGGCAGACGCCATCGCTGCGCGCATCCGCGAAGAAGCCATCAAACATGGCATTGAGATCTTCCAGGCCGCGCCGCTGGCCCGTGCGCTCTACTTCACTACCGAAGTGGAGCACCCGGTGCCCGAAGACCTGTACTATGCGGTCGCCCAGGTGATCGCCTATGTGTTCAACCTGGCCAGCGTGCGGCCCGGCACGGCGCCCCTGCAGCGTCCGAAAGCGACCGTTCCGCCCCATATGCAATTCGATTCCAACGGCAGGCTGGAAACAGAGGAGACGGTTAACTGATGGACAGGAACCCCGACATGACCGAACTGATCGGCCCGGACGGCATCTTCCTCCGCACCGCCGACCGCAAGCGCTTCGACTACGTGGTGCGCGGCGTGCGCGAAGACAGCCAGTCGCTCGCGCTCTCCAGCGACAATGACGGACTGCTCGATCACTACGGACGTCTGCTGATCAACAAGCTGCGCAAGAGCGACGGCCTGCAGGTAGAGATTTTCCTGCCACAGAATACCGAAGCCCTGCTTGAGCGCTTCAATCAGATACTGGCTGATCTGTCGATCGACGAGGCACGCAATGCCGAGACCTCGCAGGCGCCGCGCCGGGTGCTGCTAGCGCATGATGCCAAGGCCATCAGCGAACGCGACCTGCAGCTGCTCTCGCGACTCGTCCAGGATTTCCCGGGCGCGCATGTGTCCGTCGTGCTGCTGGTCGACAAGCCCGGGATACTGCTGCATGAAAAAACCCTGGAAAAATTCGGGCAGCGACTGCTGCACTGGCCGCTTGAAGCACCGTCCCGCGAAGAAGGCGAGTCCCTGATCGCACTGGCCAGCGACCTCGGCTTCGATGTGGAAGCCAAAAAGGTGCTTGCAGCCACCGGCTATGCAAAACCGCCCAGGCCGGCTGCCGCCCCCGAGCCCTTGGTGGCCGAGGCCCCTGCCCCGGCACACAAGCCAAGGGAAGAAAAAACCATGTCCGGTGCCGAACTGGCGTCGATGAGACAAAAGGCGCTGAAGGACAGCGCTGGCCGCACCGAGCCCTCGCTCGACGCACCCCTTACACCGGTCAAGCCGTCACCGGCATTGCCCTCTGCCCGCAAAAAGATCGCCTCTGTGGTGCTGCGCTGGGCGGCCGCATTGACGCTGCTGCTGGTCGTGATGGTCGCGGTGATACTGCTGCTCTTCTCGCAAAAGCTCGGCCCCATGCTCTACCACTCGCCGCTGCTGAAGGACCACCTGCCGCCGTGGGCAATGGAATCGCTGGCCAGCATCACCGGCAAGCCCGCCAGCGCCCAGCTTGAAGAGGCCAAAGCGACGTCAGCGAGCGGACCGACTTCAGTTCCTGCCGCTGGCGCCGATTCTAAAGAAGAGAAAGCGGCATCCGGCAACGAGAGCCCGTCGGCCGAGGCGAAAGCCGATGAAAAGCCGGAGGCGAAACCTGAAGCCAAGCCTGAAGCCAAGCCGGAGGTGAAGGCCGATGCGAAAGCCGAGACCAAGCCCGAGCCGAAGCCGGAAGCGAAGACCGAGGCAGCCGCAGCCACGCCCGTGACCGCCGCCGAGGCGCTTGCGCCGCGCTCCGAGCGTGGTGTCGATCAGGCAGTGAGGCAGGCGCGCCCCGGCAGCTATTTTGTCCAGCATGTCTCGCTGGGTTCGATGGCCGAGGCGCAGGAATGGCGGGCGCAGTATGCGGCGCTGAGCAAGAGCCGGATCGCGGCGGTATCGACGCAAGACCAGGGCGTGAAATACGCGGTCGTGTCGGGGCCTTTCGCGACCCTGAGAGAAGCCGAAGCCTTTGCGGGCAGGCCGGGAGTACCCGCCGATCCGTGGCTGAGGCCTGTGAAGTCATTGCAGCGGGCGCTGGTGACGAGCGGCCGCTGATGGTCGCCTCACGCACAACAGAGGTGGCTGATGTCATCTGAAGAAGAAGCCCAGGTTTTCCGGGGCGGCGCGGCGATCGATGCGATCACCGAGAACGTCCACCGAAAAAAGAAAAAACCGGTCAAGGCGCCGGACGCGGACTCGCGCGCGCTGCATGACCAGAAAGACGGCCCCGGCGGCGTTCGTGCGCTGCACGATAGCGAGAACGGCCCGTCGATCAAGAATGAGATTCGCGATGGCGAAGGCGATGCCATCAGCCGCGCAATGCACGACGCCGAGGCGCATGGCGAAGGCGGCGGCTGGCACGCAGCGGATGGGCACGGCGACACGCGGGCACTGCAAGACGCCAGCGCACAGGGTTTCGGTGAGGGTTCGCAACGCGGTGACGGTCCGTCGGACCTGCGCGGAATGCAGGATGCCAATGGCCCCGCGTTCGGCAGCGGCTCGCACCGCGACGAGGGGCCTGCAGATCCGCGTGCACTGCACGACGCTGATGGCGATGCCGAGCTGCGCGACATGCACGATGGCGAAGGTCTGATCGACACACGCGCGGCGCTGGATGCCGTCGGCCTGAGCGACAAGCATCTGCTGAGCGATGCCGACGTGTCTGTCGATCCCAAGGCGATGCGCGACGCCGAAGGACCGGCCGATGCCCATGCGCTGGCTGACGCAAAGGCACGCACCGAAGCGAAAGCCTGGCAGGACGCCGATGTTCCGGCCGATCCGGCGGCGCTCAAAGATGCCGACGGACCTTCGGATCCGAGGGCGCTGCAGGATGCCGAAGGGCCTGCCGACCGCCGCGCGCTGGAAGACGCGGAAGGTCCGTCAGATCAGCGCGCGCTGCAGGATGCCGAGGGGCCATCCGAGCGTCGCGAGGTGAAAGATGCCGAGATGCCCGACGGCGAGCATGCGCTGAGCGAGCACCCGCTGGGCGGGGAAGACGCTGCGCTCGCTGCCGATGTGGCTGAAGAAGCGCCCGTCGACCACCGCAGCACCGAAGAGCTGGTGGAAGACATATTGCACGACAAGACCGAGGAAGCAGAGCTGACCCCCTGGGCCTTGTCAGTACATTTAGAGCAGCGAATCGCGAAGCTGAACGAAATGAGTGAAACAGCGAAAGCTGAACTCGAGGCACTTGAGGCCTCCTCCAAGAAACTGGAAAAACGATTGTCATCATTATGAGCGACGAAGACAAAGACAAGCCCGAGGGTGCCGATGGCTTCACCCCTGCCCCGCCGCCTCCGCAACTGAGCGAGGAAGAGGCGGGCATTGCCCCTGCCGCTGAAATCTCCGGCGCCGGGGGTGAGCATGCCGAAGGTGACGCCTTGCCAGAAGGCTCGGTACATGTACCCCAGGACACTGCCAAGCGCGCGCTCGAAGCTGTGCAGATTCTGGTGGAGAACAATCGCTCGGCATCGCAGCAGCTCGAATCGCTGATGAGCATCGTGCTCGATGCCGCCGAAGTCGCCAACCGCTCTGCGTCGCACGTGACCACCACTGGCGGTCAGCTCAACAAGGCTGCCGAAAAACTCATCGACGGTGCTCAAAAGACCTCGACCCAATCCAAGATTGTGCTGGCGCTGGCCGCCGCCGTGCTGGTGGGTTGCGGCGGAACGTTCAGCTTTATTGCGGTGCAGCTGCAGTCCAAGGTCGAACAGCTCGATGAGATGATGCTGGCCGTCGGCAAGCGCGCGGTGGATCTCAAGCGTCGTATGGAATCGATGGATGACATCCATACACAACTAACCGAGCTCAACCTGAAGCAGGAAAACACCCAGTCCGTGCAGCAGGCGATCGAGGACAAGATCGCGACCATCGTGGAACTGGCCAAGAACGGCGCGCCCAAAAAGGCGCCCGAACCTGCGCCAGCCCCGGCCAAACCTGCAGAGCCGGTGAAAAAATCCGAAAAGTCCGACAAATCGGAAAAAACAGAAAAGGCTGAAAAATCCGACAAGCCAGAGAAAGCCGAAGCGGCCAAAAAAGCGGACGCCGAGGCCGCTGCTAAGAAAGCTGAGGCACAGGCCAAAGCCGAAGCCGCTAAAGCGGAAGCCGCCAAAGCCCGCGCCGAGGCGGCCAAAGCCGAAGCGGCCCGGGCGGAAGCCGCCAACAAGGCGCTGTTGCAACAGCTCGCCGGCCTTGATGCCCTGCTCAAGGAACAGTCAAAGTCTGTCAAAGACCTCAATGGTCAAGTCAGCAACCTGAACGGATCGGTACAGCATGTCGAAGCGCTGAAAAAAGAAGTCGAATCGCTATCGAAACAACAGGCCCAACAAGAAAAGCAGCGCGCACTCGAAGCCGAGCGCGCCGCACAGGAACTGGCCGCCGCCAATGCCCGCCGCGAGCGTGAGCTGAAGGAAAAAGAACGTGAACTCGCCCGCGAGCGTGATCGCGCGAAAGAGCGTGAGGCCGCGAGAGAACGCGAACTCGCTCGGGAACGCGAGCTGGCCAAAGAGCGCGAGCTGGCCAGAGAACGCGAACTCGCCAGGGAACGCGAACTGGCCAAAGAGCGCGAGAAAGAAGCCAAGGCCAAGGAACGGACTGTCGCTTACAACCGCGAGCAGTCGCGTCCTACGGGCAATGTGGGAAATGAGGTGCCGGCTTACAGCAAGCCGGCGGTGGCGAAGCCGGAGTAACCTACCTTCCCCGCAACCGCAGCCACTCAGACAGGTTCAGATTTGAACAAACAGCCACCCGCATCGATACGGGCGCCTGTCAGGACCAGTCTGGATCGCTGCGCTTTGCCTTTATGGGCATCAGTGGCCACTTATTGAAGAGCGCTGCTGGAATGCTGCGCGCGCAGCACGGCTTTCAGCTTCTCAGCTACCGCGGTATGGCCATATTCTTCGGCAAGCGACAAAGCCGTGATCCCTCTGTGAGTCCGCTGTCCCACCTGTTTCGACGCCGATTCCAGCGCAAGAAGTTGGTCAACGATGTCAACATGACCTTTGCGAACCGCGTGCATCAGTACCGTCTCACCGCGCGTGTCGAAGGCAAACACCTGATCATTAGCCGAATCAAGGCGCAGCAGCTCAGCCACAAAATCAGAACGCTCCTTCAGGGTTGCAAGCATCAACGCATTGGTACCATAGTATCCGTCCGACCACAGGGCCAGATCTTGACCCGATTTCAGCTTCAGCAGAAGTCTGAACCCTTCAATGTAATCTGCGTCGATCAAGTCAAATAGCAGATTGATATTTTTTTCTTTTGCATGATTGATCAATTGGTTTGCACCGGGTGCCTCAAGTATTCTCTTCAGGAGTATGGTCTTTTTTTCCCTGATGGCCTGTTCTAATTGCGCCAGCCTCTCGCTATCACTGCTTTTCAAGTGCTCGAATTGCAAAACCACCTCGAGAAGGTCGGAGCGGATTTTACGTTCGCTGCTTGTCGTCGAGTAGTGATTAATTAAATCTATTTGGAGTAGTTCCAGTTCAGTTTTGTCCAATAACGACAAACATGTGTTCAGTGCATCAATCTGCGCTGCTGTTGCCGTGCTGGTTTTATCAATGACCTGGGTGAATATGCCGGGCAGATCAAGCTTCGCGCCCGGCACCATGGCGCGCCGAACTGCCTCAGAGTTGCCAGTGCCAATCGCATCAACTATCAACGCATTCACATCGCCGCTGTTGGCGTCCGATGAAGGAACTATGTGCAGATTGTTTTTTTGTGGCGCCTCTTGCTGCTGGACTTCCATATTTTCACGCTCGACAGGTACTGCCGACCATGTATCAGCGATCTCAGCTCGATCAGGCCCATTGGAAGTCGCAAGGGAATGCTGGCTGCTGGACTGGCGAGCATTTTGAAATACCTCCAGCTTTTCCACTACGGCCGTATGCCCACGCTGCATGGCTAGGGACAAAGCTGTCTTTCCGACATGGTTAACGGCTGCGACCTGATCTGCCGCCGCTTCCAGCGACAGCAGCTTCTCAACAATCTCGGTATACCCCTCTTGTGCTGCCCACATCAGCGCATTAATTCCATACTGATTAGTCAATCTTGCCTGATCATTCGCCGAATCAAGTTTCAAAAGCTCTACAGCGATATCACTCTTTCCATGAAGAGCAGCAGACATCAAAGGAGTATATTGGTATTCATCCATTGAAAGTGCCCAAGATTGACCCCACTTCGTCTTCAGCAGCTGTCTTAAGGCATCAACCCGCTCGACCTTAACTTCCGATATCAGGGGGTTCGGATTATGGCCTGCCGCTAACTCCAATAGTTGCTCTATACCGCCAGACTCGAATATTCTCTGCTGGAGAATATGCTTTTTTTCACTGATTGATCTTTTCAATTGCTCGAGCCTTTTGCTATCGTCAAGCTCCAGGGATTCATATTGATCAATCACTTCAAAAAATGCAGAGTCGATCTGATAGTTTATATCTCCCGGTCGATATTTTTCCTTGAGAGCGTTTTGCAGAGAGTTCAGCTCAGCATTCTCCACCAGCGACAAACACGTTGTCAGCGCTTTGATCACCGCTTCGCTGGGAATTGCATGATCCAGTACCTGTTTGAGCAGGTCAGGCAGCTCGCTAGCCTTCACTGACTGCATAATCAAGCGCACCACCTCCGCCTTGCCAGTGCTGATCGCATAAAACAAGGACGAGCGGGCATCATTGCCATTTCCAATAGAGGCTGTTGCTAACTGCGGATTGTCCTTCAGTAGCGCTTCAAGCTGCCGCAATTGCTCGGCAGACAAGTTCGAATTTTGCTGAAGCAACTCGAACCATTCTTGCTCAGCTGCCGATTGTGGCGGTATATCGGTTGTCGTAACTGGCTCAAGTTCATTAGAAGCCGTTAAGAGCTGCTGGCTCCTGTCCTGCCGGGAATTTTGAAATGCCTCCAGCTTTTCCACTACGGCGGCACGCCCATATGTCCTGGCTAGCGACAAGGCCGTCTCTCCGATCTGATTAACAGCTGCGACCTGATCTGCCGCCGAGTCAAGCGCCAGTAGCTTTTCAACGATTTCTACATTACCCATCTTTGCTGCAGCCATGAGCGCATTCCATCCATATTTATCACGGTGCATTGCCTGATCGTTAGCCGAGCCAAGTCGCAACAGCTCTGCGGCAATCTCGGTATTTCCAAAAAGAATAGCCGTATACAAAATATTATTGCCGAATCTATCCGTTAAAAGTGCCAGATCTTGACCCGACTTCGTTTTCAGCAGAAGTTTAAAGTCATCAAAATGGCGGTGCATTCTTGCCCATTCCAGCAGATGTAACTCATCGTCCGCAGAAGATCGGATTATTTTGTCTATATTTTCAGACAAAAATATTCGCCGCTGAAGAATCGTCTTTTTTTTCTCGATTGATATTTTTAATTGCTCTAACTGCTTTCTGTCGTCAGTCTCCAGCGGCTCAAGTTGATCGATAACATCCAAAAATCTTGAATCAACAATTTTTGTCATCTTACCCGGAAGATATTTTTCCTTGAGATCAATATAAAGAGAATTCAGCTCCGTGTTTTCCAGTAGTGCCAAACCCGTAGTCAGCGCATCGATAACTGCTTTTTCAGGTGATGCATAATTTAATACCTGCTTGATTAGCTCGGCCAAATCCTGATTTCTGACCAAGGGCATGATCAAGCGCACTGCCTCCGCCTTGCCGGTACTGGTCGCATAAAACAAGGACGAGCGGGTATCATTGCCGTTTCCAATAGAGGCTGTTGCGAACTGCGGATTGTCCTTCAGCAGCGCTTCGAGCTGCCGCAATTGCTCGGCAGACAAGGTCGAATTTTGCTGAAGCAACTCGAACCATTCTTGCTCGGCCGCCGATT
>JACCDH010117672.1_pt1 | contig 10542 bp, 7 predicted proteins | sample 7442481 | NCBI WGS metagenome assembly JACCDH01 (sample SAMN15323433, study PRJNA562643) | freshwater metagenome | isolation source: river surface water | place: USA:Blue River Watershed | collected 2017-08-15
GTTGACAACAGCGGTTGGTGGACAACCCTTCTCAACCCGCTCGGTGAGGATTGGAATCTTGACGCGTACCAGCACGTACTAGCCAGCGTTACCAATAAGGGCGGAATGCTCGAGGCCCTCGTAAACACGCTTGTGGTCACGATTCCGGCGACGATCTTGCCTATTTTGATTGCCGCCAACGCCGCCTACGCCTTCACGTTCTTGAACTTCAAGGGCAAAGAGGTTTACTTCTCGATCTTGGTTGGGCTGATGGTTGTTCCACTGCAGGCCGCCCTTGTCCCACTGCTAAACCTCATGCGCGTCTTGAAGCAGGACTTCGGCATTCGCCTGGCGGGTGACTACCCGGCAGCCTGGTTGGTTCACACGGCTTTCGCGCTTCCGCTGGCAATCTACATTTTCCGCAACTACATGCTCACTCTGCCGGTTGCGCTTATTGAGGCAGCTCGAGTGGACGGCGCGAGTTACTACCAGATCTTCTGGCGTATGGTGATGCCGATGTCTGTTCCTGCTCTCGCCTCGTTCGCGATCTTCCAGTTCCTCTGGGTTTGGAACGACTATCTAATTGCCTTCATCTTCGTTGGTGAGCAAAAACCGGTTATGACTTACAAGATCAACCTCTTGCTCGGTCAGTACGGTGATGGCTGGTTGAACGTGACGGCGGCTTCGTTCTTGAGCTTGATTGTTCCTTTGATCGTGTTCTTCAGCCTGCAGCGATTCTTTGTTCGCGGCCTGACGGCTGGTTCGGTTAAGTAACTCAACTCGCGCTTGCGGGTAGAATTACAAAAACCGCCAACGACCAGCCGACTAGGGCAAAAGTGACTCCAGCCAACCTTTCTGAATCGATAGCGCGCGTCTTACGTGAGCTTATGGATGGTTCGCTCGCACCATTTGAACTTGGCGAAATTGTGGTCGAAAGACCTAAGAGTCGCGAGCACGGTGACTGGGCTACCAACGTTGCCATGCAGTACGCGGGCAAGGCTGGTTTGAAGCCGCGAGAGTTTGCCGAAATCTTGGCCCCTGCACTGCAGTCGGTCGAAGGCATCGCCAAGGTTGACATCGCCGGGCCTGGCTTCATCAACATCACACTAGAGGCCGGTGCCGCTGGCGCTATTGCCAAAGACATCGTTACCGCGGGTGACGCGTTCGGCAAGGGAAACGCGCTTACCGGCTTGAAAATGAATCTCGAGTTCGTGTCGGCAAACCCAACTGGCCCGATTCACATCGGTGGAACCCGCTGGGCTGCAGTCGGTGACTCGCTAGCGAGAATTCTTCAGGCCCATGGCGCAGACGTAACTCGAGAGTATTACTTCAACGACCACGGTGCCCAGATCGACCGTTTCGCCAGGTCGCTGTTGGCGGCAGCTCGCAAGCAGCCTGCCCCCGAGGATGGCTACGCCGGCGCTTACATTGATCAGATTGCAGCGCAGGTCCTTGCTGGCGCGGCTGAAGATCTGTTGTCTCTACCCGAGGCAGAGGCACAGGAGGCCTTCCGCGCCGCCGGTGTCGAGTTGATGTTCGAAGAAATTCGGATTTCACTCCACGACTTCGGGGTGGACTTCGACGTGTTCTTCCACGAAAACTCGCTATACGAATCTGGTGCGGTAAACCGAGCCATCGCGAGACTTCGTGAGCTAGGACACATCTTCGAAGAAGACGGCGCGACCTGGTTGCGCTCGACGACCTTTGGAGACGACCGCGATCGTGTGATCATCAAGTCCGATGGCGAAGCCGCTTACATCGCCGGTGACCTTGCCTACTACCTAGACAAGCGCTCTCGAGGATTCGATCGTTGCATCTACATGCTCGGAGCCGACCACCACGGATACGTTCAGCGCATGATGGCAATGTGTGCCGCCTTCGGTGACGAACCGGGAGTCAACCTCGAGATCATGATCGGACAGTTGGTCAACTTGGTTCGCGATGGTGAACCAGTTCGTATGTCTAAGCGCGCCGGAACCGTAGTGACTATGGAAGACCTGGTCGAAATCGTGGGTGTGGATGCCGCTCGATACGCGCTGGTCCGCTCGTCGATCAACTCGATGCTCGACATTGACCTCGCATTGCTTGAAAAGAAGACCAACGACAACCCGGTTTTCTACGTTCAGTACGCTCACGCGAGAACCAAGCAGGTTGCGGCTAACGCCTCGAGCCTCGGCGTAGACACTTCGGAGTTCCAGCCGGAACTGCTAAATCACGCGAGCGAAGAAGAGCTTTTGGCCAAGCTGATCGAGTTCCCGCGCGTGACCGCAATGGCGGCCGAGTTCAAAGAACCGCACCGTGTTGCTCGCTACCTAGAAGAAGTTGCCGGTTCGTACCACCGCTGGTACGACAACTGCAGAGTGACTCCGCTCTCCGGTGGAGAGGTCGAAACGATTCACCGCACCCGACTATGGCTCAACGAAGCTGCTGGAGTTGTCTTGCGGAACGGGCTCGGACTTTTGGGCGTCTCGGCCCCTGAACGGATGTAATGATGGCGAACAAACTCGCACCGGAGTGGTTGCAGGAACCAAAAGACGCGAACGCGTTTCCAGCGACAATTTGGCCACGTGATGCTAAGCGCCTAGGCACCGGCGAGCTTGAGCTAGGGGGAGTACCGGTTAGCGAGCTGACCGCACAGTTTGGAACCCCGCTGTACGTAATCGATGAAGACGAATTTCGCGCTCGCGCGAGAAGCGTGAAAACCGCTTTTGATGCAGCTGCAAAGTCAATTGGTTCGAGCGCCAAGGTTTACTACGCGGGCAAAGTCTTCCTCGCGGGCGCTGTGGTTCGCTGGGTTGATGAGCTTGGTTTGAATGTTGATGTTTCATCGGCCGGCGAGTTGGCTTTGGCTCTCGCATCGGGTATCGACCCGAAGAAAATTGGGCTTCACGGCAACAACAAGTCGCTCTCGGAAATCGGTCGGGCTGTGTCGGCGGGAGTCGGCGCGATCGTTGTTGACAGCGAAATAGAAATCGAGCGCATCGCCGCTGCCGCCGGTGCTCAAGAGCGCGTCCAACCGGTTCGCCTTCGGGTGAACACCGGTGTGCACGCGCACACCCACGAGTTCCTGGCCACCGCTCGCGAAGATCAGAAGTTCGGAATTGCGATGGGCGATGTCCCAGCGCTGGTCGCAAAGATCCGCGAGAGCAACAACCTCGAATTCTTAGGGCTGCACTCGCACATCGGCTCTCAAATTTTCGCTCCCGACGGTTTTGTCGAGGCTGCCAAACGCCTGATCAAACTCCACGCCGAACTCCTAAAAGACGGCCCGGTTCCCGAGCTGAATCTCGGGGGCGGCTTCGGAATCAACTACACCAGCGCCGACGACGCACCAGACATCGACGAGTTTGCTCGTCTGATCACCGATGCCGTCGCAGCAGAGTGCAGTGCCCACGGAATCAAGGTTCCCGCCCTAGCGTTCGAACCTGGTCGAGCGATTGCCGGGCCTGCGGGCGTGACTCTCTATACAGTCGGTACCATCAAGGACGTCAACGTCGATGGTTCGATTCGCAAGTACGTCAGCATTGACGGCGGCATGAGCGACAACATGCGCACCGCGCTTTACCAGGCGGCTTACACGGCTCGCTTGGCTTCGAGAGTTTCCAGTGCCGACCAGGCTCTCGTTCGAGTTGTCGGGCGTCACTGCGAGAGCGGTGACATAGTGGTTCGCGACGATTATCTGCCGGGTGACGTGTCCAACGGAGACACCCTGGTAGTTGCCGCAACTGGCGCTTATTGCTTCTCGCTCGGCAATAACTACAACTTCTTGACTCGCCCTCCGGTTGTGGCAGTGCGCTCCGGTAAGGCACGATTGATTGTGCGAGGCGAAACCGAAGCCGACCTTTTCGACAGAGACGTCGAACTCCATGACAAATTTGCCTCAGCGAACAAGGACCAATCGTGATCGAATACCGCCCACTGCGCATCGCACTACTCGGTGCCGGTTCTGTCGGCGCTCAGGTTGCCCGCCTCCTTCTTGAGAACCGTGAAGAACTTGCCGCTCGAGTAGGTGCCGAACTCGAACTGATCGGAATCGCCGTCCGCGACCTTAATTCGAAGCGTCCGGAAGGTGTCCCGGTAGAACTTCTCACCACTGACGCCGAGAAGCTGATTCTCGGGGCTGACATCGTCATCGAAGTTATGGGTGGTCTCGAGCCAGCCAGAACCTACATTCTTCAGGCACTGAATTCGGGTTCGGACGTCATCACTGCAAACAAGTACCTTCTCGCGACCCACGGAACCGAGCTATTCGACGCTGCCGAGCAGGTTGGCGCACAGCTTTACTTCGAGGCCGCTGTAGCAGCTGCAATTCCGATTATTCGCCCACTTCGCGAATCTCTCGCTGGAGACAAAGTCACTCGCATCATGGGAATCGTGAACGGCTCGACCAACTACATTCTCGACCGCATGGACAATGCAGGGCTTTCACTCGAAGAGGCGATGGTTGAGGCCACCGAGCTTGGCTACCTTGAGGCTGACCCTTCGCTCGACGTCGAGGGCTACGACGCCGCCCAAAAGGTGGCAATTCTCGCCTCGCTTGCATTCCACACCGAGGTTCCTCTAGAAAACGTTTATCGCGAGGGAATCACCAAGATCACTCGCGAGCAGATGACCGCGGCTAAAGAGAACGGCTACGTCATCAAGTTGCTTGCAATCTGCGAGCGCCTCGAAGACGGCGTATCGGCTCGCGTTTACCCCGCTCTGATTCCGCGCGAGCATCCGCTAGCTGCCGTGCGCGGAGCGTTCAACGCCGTTTTCGTTGAGGCAGAGGCTGCGGGAGCACTCATGTTTTACGGTTCCGGCGCCGGTGGCACCCAGACCGCCTCTGCTGTTTTGGGTGACCTCGTTTCGGCCGCCAAGCGTCACGTCGCCGGTGGCCCGGGCCTTGCTGACTCGGTTCATGCCGAGCTTCCAGTCTTGCCGATTGACCGCGTCAACACGCGTTACCAGATCACACTCGAGGCAAAGGATCAGCCAGGTGTGCTGGCGTCAATCGCTTCGACATTCGCCGACTTCGGTGTTTCGGTTGAAACAGTCGAACAGTCAATCAACCCGCGCAAGACCGCCACTTTGATGGTTGGCACTCACGAGGCAACCGAGTCCTCGTTGCGCGCCGTTGTCGCAGCTCTCGCCGCCAGTGATGCCGTCGAGTCGATCACCTCAGTTATTCGAGTAGAAGGCATCTAATGGCACATCAGTGGCGCGGAGTTATCCGCGAGTATTTCGATCGACTAGACATCGATGAGTCGTGCCCGATCATTACCCTCGGTGAGGGTGGGACCCCGCTGGTTGAAGCCCCCGCGCTCGCCAAGCTCGTTGGTGCGGCAGAGGTTTACCTAAAGGTTGAAGGCATGAACCCGACCGGTTCGTTCAAGGACCGCGGAATGACCATGGCCGTTTCGAAGGCTGTCGGTCACGGCGCTAAGGCTGTGATTTGCGCCTCTACCGGTAACACCTCGGCTTCGGCGGCGGCTTACGCAGCTGCAGCCGGCATCCAGTCGGTCGTTCTGGTTCCCGAAGGCAAGATCGCACTCGGCAAGCTCTCGCAGGCTGTGGCTCACAAGGCTCAGATTTTGCAGGTTCAGGGAAACTTCGACGACTGCCTTCGCCTAGCCCGCGATCTCTCCGAAAACTACCCGGTTCACCTGGTCAACTCGGTAAACCCAGACCGCATCGAAGGCCAGAAGACCGGTGCCTTTGAGGTTGTCGAGCGTCTAAACCGCGCTCCGGACATTCACGTGTTGCCGGTCGGTAACGCAGGCAACTACTCGGCTTACTTCAAGGGCTATGTCGAAGAGTTCAACCTCGGGGTAATCAAGAAGGTCCCGCAGATGTGGGGTTTCCAGGCCGACGGCTCGGCTCCATTTGTTTACGGCACGCCGGTGCTGCGCCCGGAGACCATCGCAACCGCGATTCGAATTGGCAACCCGGCTTCTTACGAACTCGCCCTAAGCGCTCGCGAATGCTCCGACGGCATGTTCGGCTCGGTCACCGACGAAGAAATTCTCTGGATGCACCGCTTCCTCTCGCAGGAGGTTGGCGTATTCGTTGAGCCATCCTCGGCCACCGGCGCCGCGGGTCTGCTAAAGCAGTCCAAGGCCGGCAAGGTCCCAGCGGGTTCGGTAATCGTTGTAACCGTCACCGGGCACGGACTCAAGGACGCCCTGTGGGCGCTCAAAGACGAAAACGGTGACGAAATCCAGCCGCAGAGTGTCTCAACTCGCGCCGAAGAAGTAGCAGAGCGCCTGGGTCTAGCCTGATGAACATCGTCGGTCGCAAAGTCAGCGTCAAGGTTCCGGCAACGTCCGCAAACCTCGGCCCTGGCTTCGACACGCTCGGTATGGCCCTGTCGTTCTACGACGAATTGCACGTCGAGGCCGTCGAGGGCAACAAGGTCACCGTTGAAGTTCACGGCGAAGGAGCTGGCGAGGTTCCGACCGACGAAACCAACCTCGTTGCCAAGACCATTCGCTTCGTCTTCGACCGCTACAAGCAGGAGATGCCCGGGCTCAAGCTCGAAGCGCACAACGTGATCCCGCACGGCCGAGGTATGGGATCATCTGGCGCTGCCGTTGTCAGCGGAATCATGGCCGCCAAAGGTCTGCTCGAGGGCATCGTCGAAATTTCCTCCAGCGAATTGCTCGACATCGCCACCGAGCTCGAGGGCCACCCGGATAACGTTGCCCCCGCGCTGTTCGGCGGCTTGACGATTGCCTGGGAGGACGAGTCTGGCCCACACCACAAGAAGCTTTTCGTTCACCGCGGTGTCTCTCCGCTCGAACTGGTGCCAGCTCACAAGATGTCCACCGCTCTCGCGCGTTCGCTGCAGCCGGAGTCGGTTCCTCACGACGACGCCGTGTTCAACGTTTCTCGCTCTGCACTGCTAATCGCTGCCCTAACTCAAAGCCCGGAGCTCCTCATGGCCGCAACCGAAGACAAGTTGCACCAGGAATACCGAGCCGAGGCAATGCCCGAAACCAACGAGCTGATCGCGCTGATGCGTTCGCACGGTCACGCGGCTGTTGTCTCGGGTGCAGGTCCGTCGGTCTTGGTTTTGGCAAGTGACCCCGCACAGCGTCTCGAAGCAGCGAAATTGGCTGCCGAAAAGTATCCACAGTGGCAGGCGTTGCTTTTGGCTGTTGACTTCAAAGGTGCTACTGTTATCACGCAGCACAAATAAGTCGCAATTGCGCTTGTGCAGCCCCTCGCAGATCTAATGCGAGAGAACAGTGACCTTTTCAAAAGCAGTTTTCTTGGTCACGCATAATCTCCAGAAAGAGACATAACAAAACATGGATGAAATCCAAGAGACTACGCCGGCAAAACGCCGTCGCGTAACCGCAGAGGCAAAGCCTGCGACCGAAACAACCACCGCCTCAGAAGCCTCGGCGAGCGAAGCTCCAAAGCGTCGCACCCGCAGCGCCAAGCCAGCAACCGAAGGCGATTCGGCACCGAAGGCCGACAGCGCACCAGCTGCCGAAAAGTCGGAAGGCTCGTCTGAGCAGCGCGAAGACCGCCCTCAGCGTGACCGTTCGGAGCGCCCAGAGCGCGACGACGAGCGTTCGGGAAACAACCGTAACCGCAACCGTAACCGCAACCGGAACCGCGGTGACCGCAACCGCAACGGCGGCGGAAACTACCGCGACCGCGACCGTGACCGCGACGAGGTCGAGCCGGAGATTTCGCCTGACGACATCCTGGTTCCAGTCGCCGGAATCCTCGACGTTCTAGACAACTACGCCTTCGTGCGCACCTCTGGCTACCTACCTGGCCCGAACGACGTTTACGTCTCGCTCGGTCAGGTTAAGAAGTACGGCCTGCGAAAGGGTGACGCTGTAGTCGGCGCAATCCGCCAGCCTAAGGAAGGCGAAGGCCAGGGTCGTCAGAAGTTCAACGCGATTGTTCGCATCGACTCGATCAACGGCCAGACCATCGAGCAGGCTCAAGCCCGCGTCGAGTTCGGCAAGCTAACCCCGCTCTACCCGCAGACCCGTCTGCGCCTGGAGACCGACCAGAACAAGCTCTCGACCCGAATCATCGACTTGGTTTCGCCAATCGGTAAGGGTCAGCGCGGTCTGATTGTTTCTCCTCCAAAGGCCGGTAAGACCCTGGTTCTCCAGGCGATTGCAAACTCGATTGCACAGAACAACCCTGAGGTTCACCTCATGGTTGTCCTTGTTGACGAGCGTCCTGAAGAAGTAACCGACATGCAGCGCACCGTAAAGGGTGAGGTTATTGCCTCGACCTTCGACCGCCCTGCTGAAGACCACACCACCGTTGCCGAACTAGCAATTGAGCGCGCAAAGCGTTTGGTTGAGCTAGGCCACGACGTTGTGGTTCTACTTGACTCGATCACCCGTCTCGGACGCGCTTACAACCTGAGCGCTCCTGCTTCGGGCCGAATCCTTTCGGGTGGTGTCGACTCCTCGGCTCTCTACCCACCAAAGCGCTTCTTCGGTGCCGCTCGAAACATCGAGGACGGCGGCTCGCTAACCATCCTTGCAACCGCTCTAGTTGAGACCGGTTCGAAGATGGACGAGGTTATCTTCGAAGAGTTCAAGGGAACCGGAAACATGGAGCTTCGCCTGTCGCGCCAGCTAGCCGACAAGCGTATCTTCCCAGCCGTCGATGTGAATGCATCGGGTACCCGCCGCGAAGAGATGCTGATGAGCCCGGACGAAACCAAGATTGTTTGGAAGCTCCGCCGTGCTCTTGCAGGTCTAGAGCAGCAGCAGGCTCTAGAGCTCGTGCTGAACCGCCTCAAGGACACTCAGAGCAACGTAGAGTTCCTGATGCAGGTTCAGAAGTCGATGCCTGTACCTGCCGGTTCCGACGGAGAGTAAATGCTCGACTCGGTAGCACCCCTTCTAGCCGAGCACGCCGAGCTTCAGGTGAAGCTCAGCGACTCTGCTGTTCACGCCAACCCAGCCTTGGCCAAAAAGCTCAACCGCCGATACGCAGAACTCAGTGCGATTGTTGCCGCCTATAACGGCGTCACCTCGTTGACCGAAGATCTTGCCGCCGCCAAGGAGCTTGCCAAGGAGGACGAAGCGTTCGCCGAAGAGGTTCCGGCTCTCGAAGAGAAGCTGGTTGCTGCCAACGAGCGCTTGCGCCGACTCTTGATTCCGCGCGACCCTGACGACGGCCGCGACGTGATCATGGAAATCAAGGCCGGTGAAGGTGGTGCCGAGTCCGCGCTTTTCGCCGCCGACCTACTTCGCATGTACATCCAATACGCCAACTCCAAGGGTTGGAAGACCGAGATCCTCGACAAGAACGAGAGCGACCTCGGTGGTTACAAGGATGTTCAGCTCGCTATCAAGGGCAACAGCACCGACCCTGCACAGGGCGTTTGGGCTCACCTCAAGTACGAGGGTGGCGTACACCGCGTTCAGCGCGTACCGGTCACCGAAACTCAGGGCCGAATTCACACCTCGGCAGCAGGAGTTCTCGTGTTCCCAGAAGTTGATGAGCCCGAAGAAGTTGAGATTTCGCAGAATGACTTGCGCATCGACGTTTACCGGTCATCCGGCCCTGGCGGCCAGTCAGTAAACACCACCGACTCGGCTGTTCGAATCACGCACCTCCCAACCGGTATCACCGTTGCCATGCAGAACGAGAAGTCGCAGTTGCAAAACCGCGAAGCGGCCATGCGTGTTTTGCGCGCTCGCATTCTCGCCGCTCAGCAGGAGGCTATCGAGGCCGAGCAGAGCGCTGCGCGTAAGTCTCAGGTTCGTTCGGTTGACCGTTCGGAGCGAATTCGCACCTACAACTTCCCAGAGAACCGCATCGCCGACCACCGCACCGGCTACAAGTCTTACAACCTCGACCAGGTAATGGACGGCGCTCTAGAACCAGTGGTTCAGTCCGCTATTCAGACCGATGAAGAGGCACGCCTAGCGGCACTCGGAAACGCTTAATGCTCATCTCCGAGCTGATTAGTCGGGGACGCAGCCTTTTCGAGGCGGCCGGAATCGAATCAGCTGGCGCAGACGCCGAGCTAATAATTGCCTTTGCCCTACGGGTTAGTCGTGGCGAGCTTCAGGCTAAAGCGATCATGGACGAGTCCATCGACGACACTTCAGCGATAGAAGCTCTCTTTGCCAGGCGCGCTGCCAGAGAACCGTTGCAGCACCTCACCGGCGAAGCGTACTTTCGCAAACTGACCCTCAAGGTTGGTAAAGGCGTTTTCGTCCCACGCCCAGAAACCGAACTTCTCGCGGGCTTGGCGATCGATGCGGCGAGCGCGTTTGATTCACCGATCGTCATCGACCTGTGCGCGGGTTCAGGAGCAGTCGGTATTGCTGTGGCAACCGAGCTTCCTTCGGCAAAGGTTTTCGCGGTCGAGAAGTCGCCGGAGGCTTTCGAGTACGCAAAGGCAAACTACGAACTCCTCGCTCCCGAAGCAACAGTGATCCTCGGGGATGCCATCGACGCCTTCCAAGAGTTGAACGGGCAGGTCCAGGTTGTGGTTTCCAACCCGCCGTACATCCCAGCCGCCATGATCCCCATTTACCCAGAGGTGGCTCTGCACGACCCCGAGCTTGCCCTCTACTCGGGCGA